>ERZ1292637.2-Hain-H14-01um-R3-2-length-328327-cov-20_pt1 | contig 328327 bp, 306 predicted proteins | sample MGYA00564405_ERZ1292637 | MGnify/ENA primary metagenome ERZ1292637 (study PRJEB36523, sample SAMEA6512645) | groundwater metagenome | collected 2019-01-09 | study: AquaDiva: Metagenomics assemblies of 32 groundwater samples | reverse complement strand
TCGGCAGCCTGGCGCCGGCGCGCGAGGCCTCGCGCGCCGGCGCCAGGCTGCCGACGATGGCCGTCAGCAAGCCGAGGATCAGAAACACGGCGCCAGCGGCGGGCGAGAACACCAGTTCCGGCCGCGTGTCGCCGAAGTAGCCGCCGCCCAGATCGCCGCCGAGCAGGCGCAGGGCGCCGCTGGCCAGCCCAAAGCCAAGCGCCAGCCCGGCGCCCCCTCCCACCAGGCCGACGCTGATCCCCTCGGCCAGCACCTGGCTCATCAAGGCTCGGCGTCGCACGCCCAGGACCCGCAGCAGCGCGAACTGCGGCCGTCGCCGGGCGACCGACAGCGACTGCGCCGAATAGACCAGGAAGCCGCCGGTCAGCAGCGCCATCAGCGCCAGCATGTCGAGGTTCACCCGGTAAGCCCGGCTGAGGCTGTCGCTGCGCCGCGCTTCGCTGTCACGGGTCACCAGTTGAGCGTCGGCCGGCAGGACGGCGGCGATGGCCTCGCGCATCCGGCCCTCGTCCACCCCCTCGGTCAGCTTGAGGTCGATCCGTTGCAGCCGGCCGATCTCGCCCAGCCGCCATTGCGCGGCGGCGATGTCGAGCACCGCGATCTTCCGGCCCTCGCCGATGCCGGAGGCCACGCCCGCGATCCTGAACGACGCCTTGCGCCCGCCCGAGGTCAGTTCGATGCGTTGGCCGAGCGCACGGCCTTCAAGGGCGGCCTCCGAGAGAAAGACCGCGTCCTCGCCAAAAGCGGCCTCGCTGGTCGGGCCGTGCGCGCCCTCCCCCTGCGCGACGACCGGCCGGCCGATCAGGCTGGGCGTCACCGCCGCCGCGCGCAAGACGTCCAATCCCAGCACGGTGATCTGCTCGCCAGGCCGTTCGGTGACGGCCTTCAGTTCGATGACCGGGCTCGCCGCGCCGACGCCCGAAAGCTGCGCCAGCCTGGGATAGAGATTCTCGTCAAACCCCGTCGGGCTGGAGGCCCGGACCTGGAGTTCGGCGTCGCCGTTGACGGTGCTGACGGCGCGGGAGAATTCACTGAGCGCCGAGGCGTTGACCAGGTGCACCGCCAGGCCCAGCGCTACGCCGATGGCGATGGCCACGCCCGCGGTCACCACGCGCATGGGATGGGCGCGCCATTCCCCCAGGATCATCCAGCGCGCGGCGAGGTTCGCCCCCTTAGCGGCCATGGCGTTCCACGAGACCGGAGCGAGACAAGGTCAGGGTCCGGTCGGCGACCGCCGCGGCGACCTGCGAATGCGTAACCAGCACCGCCGCCGCGCCCGAGCGCCTGACCTGATCGGCGAAGATCTCCAGGACCCGCGTCGCGGTCTCGGGATCGAGGTTGCCGGTGGGCTCGTCGGCCAGCAGCAACGCCGGCCGATGCACCAACGCCCGCGCGATGGCCACCCGCTGCAGCTCCCCGCCCGAGAGCTGTCGCGGGTAGTCCTGCGCCCGGCCGCTCAGCCCCACCGCCTCCATCATCTCCCGCGCCCGCTCAAGCGCTTCGGCCCCAGGCGCCCGTTGCAGCACCAGCGGCAGCGCCACGTTCTGGCCAAGGGTCAGGTGCGGCAGGATGTGGAAGGCCTGGAACACGAACCCGATGCGGTCGCGGCGCAGGTCGGTCCGCGCGTCGTCGTCCAGCATCGCCAGATCGGCGCCGTCGATGGCGATGGTTCCGGCGTCCGCCTGATCCAGCCCCGCGATGAGGTTCAAGAACGTCGACTTCCCGACGCCCGATTCCCCCATGATCGCCACGAACTCCCCGGCCTTCAGGTTGAGCTCGAGCCCCTCGAACAGCACCCGGCCGCCAGGAACCGATTTCGTCAGGGTCGTGATGTTCAAGACAGGAGGCGCTGGAGACATGGCTCCATCCTAGCGGGGCGCCGGTCGCATAGTCACCGCTGTTGGTCGACGGGTGATTGAACCGGCCCGGCCTGGCTGACTTCGCTGCCGCACGCCGTTCACAGCACCGAAATCCATCACCATGATCCGCAAGCTCACCCTGGCTCTCGCCATCCTGCCGTTGCTGGCCAGCCCGGCCGGCGCTCAAGCCTGGCTTGAGGGCCTTGCACGTTCCGCCGTCGAAGGCGTGGCGCGCGAAGCTGTCGGCCGCGCGGTCTCGGGCGCCGCGCAGCCTGCGAGCACGCCTGGCGCCGCTCCGGCCCCATCGAAGGCAGCAGCCAAGACCTCGGAGATCGTTAGACCCTCCGATCTCCCCAAACCGGCCGGCGCCGCGGAAAAGAAGCAGGCCTATGAGGATTTCAGCCGCTACTCCTGTTCCGACTGCGAGGGCGGTCGCGGCTACGACGCCTGGGCGCGGCAGATCCTTGGCCAGACCGGCTGGAACAAATGGGAAAGCAAGGTCGGCGCGCTCGCGGTCGGCGAAACCCTGACCTGGCAGGGCGTGAAGGCCAACGGCGTGCTGAAGGTCGTCAGCGAAGATCCGGTCGGCGGCTTCCCCTGCAAGCAGATCCACTATCGGCTGATCAAGGGCGCCGCGAGCGCCGAGCGCGACGGCCTGTTCTGTTTCGGCCGATCGGGGCCGTATTCCGGTTCCGACACCTGGGTCGAAGTCTATTGAGGCCCGGCCGCGAGAACCTCTCGCGGCCGGGACCGAAAATGCGCCCGATCAGCGCGGCGGAGGCGGCGGCAGCCGGCGCTGGGCCAGGGCGACGCAGCTGGCCAGGCCGATGGGGCCCTGTTCGTCGTAGAGGCGGCATTCACCGACCGCCACGCCGTCATCGGCGTCGTGATAGGTGGTCTCGAAGCCGATCCACTCGTCCGCCGGCAGGCGGTGCAGGTAGAGCGTGACGTCGGAATTGATGAAACCCAGACCCTGATCGCTGACATGGGCAGCCGGGCTGGCGAAATCGCAGGCCACCGAGATCCGCTGGAACGGGGTCAGCGGGGTTCCCTCGACCACTTCGCGCACCTCGCTCATCCACACCCGGCGCTGGTCGCTCGTCGCGAAGCCGCCGCTGATCTGCCGGCTCGCCCACATGCCGCCCATCGGACGTTCCGGCGGAGGCTCGATGTCAGCGGGTTTGGGAACGTCCCAGGGGGCCGGCTTCCAGATCGCGCCCTCGGGGTTCTCGGTGCGCTTCAGGAACTGGCAGGTCGCACGCCCCATGCTGACGCCGCCGGAAATGAACTCGGCGTCGACGACACGGATGCGGTTGCCCTCACGGACGACCTTGGTCGTCACCTCGACGGGATCGAAGCCGGGCAACTTGTACATGTCGACTGTCAGGCGCGCCGGCAGGAATTCCGGGTCGCCATGTTTCTGTTCAAGCTCGAAGCCGAGAAGGCCGATGATCACCCGTCCATGCAGGGATTTCGGATTCCAGGGACCACGGCAGGCGGGGGTTGGGACGAAATATTGACCGTCCCGTTTGAAAAAAGGTTCGTTTGTCATGGCGCGGGACCATGACGGATTCCCGCTCGGCGAACTAGGCTGCGGGTTCGCGCATGATCAGGGCGTCCAGATTGGCCAACATATGGTCCCAGGCCGCCTGCACCTTGGGCGTCCAGGCCTCGCCCAGCAGCTCGCGCACCGTTTCCATCACCGTGCCGAAGAAGGTCGCGAACACGCGCGGCGGCACGCCCAGATTTTCGTGATTCACGATCTCGGCGCGCACCATATTGCCCCCGTAGGACGACGAACCGGCGAAATCGAGCAGGGTCTCGAACACCACCGACAACATCTCGCCGCGTGCCGCGCCGGTCTTGTCGTTGATGAAAAGCTCGGCCATTTCAGGGGATTGAGAGAACAACCTCCGATAGACCGCCTCAGTGGGATCGCCGTGCCGCTCGGCCACTTCGGCGAGACTCCAGGCGATCAGGTCAACTTCGTCGCTCATGGTTTGCACCTCTAGGTCAGCCCTGGCTAAGTTCGAGCTTAGCGAAATTGTCCCTTGAGGTAGCCCCATTCATGCGCGTCTCGTTCCTTGGAAAATTGGCTGTGGGCGCCATGTTGAGCGGCATGACCGCATTTCCCGCCGCCGCCCTGCCCGATTCGAACGATCCGTACGTCTACATGGAGGAGATCGAGGGCCCCCGCGCCATGGCGTTCGCCGTGGCCGAGAACGCCCGCTCGCTGCCGCAGCTGCAAAACGATCCGCGCTACGCCGGGCTCTATGACCAGGCGCTGGCCATCGCCACCGCCAAGGACCGCATCACCGCGGTCGGGTTCGCGGGCGACGGAACCCTGCGCAATTTTTGGCAGGACGCCGAACATGTGCGCGGGATCCTGAGGTCCACGACACTCGAGAGCTATCGCACCGGCAAGCCGCAATGGCGCACGATCCTGGACATCGACGCCCTGGCCAAGGCCGAGGGCAAGAACTGGGTCTGGAAGGAAGCCGACTGCCTGGCGCCCGACGACCGGTTCTGCCTGCTCTCGCTGTCGGACGGCGGCAAGGACGCCGTGGAGGTGCGCGAGTTCGACATCCAGACGGGCGAGTTCATAAAGGGCGGCTTCGCCCTGCCCGAGGGCAAGCACCGCTTCACCTGGGTCGACGCCGACACCCTGGCCGTCGCCACCGAATGGACCAAGGGCGAGGTCACGACCTCCGGCTATCCCTATGTCATCAAGCTGCTGAAGCGCGGTCAGGCGCTGGCTGACGCCGTCGAGGTGTTCCGCGGCAAGGCCGACGACGGCGGCTATGGCGTTTCGCCCTTCGCCCTGCGCGACGCCGACGGCAAGCTCCAAGCGTTGATCGCCCACCGGCCGCTCGACACCTTCAACGCCGAGCATCACCTGATCGGCCCGGCCGGCGCGACCCGGCTGCCGATCCCTCTGCGCTCCTCGATCCAGGGCCTGATCGACGGCCAGATGATCCTCACCCTGGAGGAAGATTGGGCGGCCAGAGACGGCAAGTCCGGCGACCTGCTGGCCATGGACCTGGCGGGCCTCAAGACCGACGCCGCGACGGTGAAGCCGGTCCTGGTGCTCCGCCCGACCGCAAGCCAGGCGGTCGAACAGGTCGCCACCACCCGCAACCGACTGATCGTGGCGCTCTATGACAACGTGAAGGGCGGCGTGGTCAGCTTCCAGCACGGGCCGCGGGGCTGGGCGTCCACCAAGCTCGACCTGCCCCAGGACGTGTCGGTCGGGGTCGCCTCGGCGTCCGATCGCGACGACCGGCTGATCCTGCAGATTTCAGGCTTCCTCACGCCCTCGACCCAGGTCCTGGCGGACGCCGCGTCGGGCGCAACCGAAACATTGCGAACCCTGCCCGCCCGCTTCGACGCCTCGAAAGAAGTGGTCGAGCAGCATTGGGCGGTCTCGAAGGACGGGACCAAGGTCCCGTACTTCCTGGTGCGTCCGAAGGACCTCAAGTTCGACGGCGCGGCCCCGACCCTGCTCTACGCCTATGGCGGCTTCCAGGTGTCGCTGACGCCGGCCTACGCCGCCACGGTGGGCAAGCTGTGGCTGGAGCGCGACGGGGTCTACGCCATCGCCAATATTCGCGGCGGCGGCGAGTTCGGCCCGCGCTGGCACGAGGCTGGCCTGAAGCTGAACCGCCAGCGGGTCTATGACGACTTCTTCGCGGTCTCCGAAGACCTGATCGCGCGCAAGATCACCAACCCGAAGAAGCTGGGTATCATGGGCGGCTCGAACGGCGGGCTGCTGATGGGCGTGGCGCTCACCCAGCGGCCGGAGCTCTACAAGGCCGTGGTCATCCAGGTGCCGCTGTTCGACATGATCGGCTACACCCACATCGGGGCGGGCGCGTCGTGGGTCGGCGAATACGGCGACCCGGCGATCCCGGCCGAGCGCGCGGTGATCGACACCTATTCGCCCTACCAGAAGCTGGCCAAGGGCCAGCCCTATCCGCGGGTGTTCCTGGAAACCTCGACCAAGGACGACCGGGTCCATCCGGCCCACGCCCGCAAGGCCGCGGCGCGGCTGAAGGAGCTGGGCTACGACTACCTCTATTACGAGAACATCGACGGCGGTCACGCCGCGGCGGCCAACCTCAACGAAACCGCCAAGCGCCAAGCGCTGGAATACACCTATCTCCTGCAGCAGTTGATGGACTGAGGCCTAGAAGCCCGGGCGGGTCTCCACCGCTCGGGCCTCGACCGGCTCGCCGCATTCCGAGCAGGTCTGCACCGGATGGAAGTCGCAGCCGCAGGTCTTGTGCCGATGCAGCAACGGCGGCCCCGCCTGCCCCGCATAGTGGCGGTCGCCCCAGTGCACGATGGCCATGACCACCGGATGCAGCTCCAAGCCCTTGTCGGTCAGCCGGTACTCATAGCGGGTGGGATGATCCTGATACGGCGTGCGCTTCAGCACCCCCTCCTGCGTCAAGTGCTTCAGGCGGTCGGCGATGATCGTCCGTGAAATGCCCAGGCGCTCCTGAAACGCCTCGAACCGGCGCACGCCCAGGAAGCAGTCCCGCAGGATCATCAAGGTCCAGCGATCGCCGATCACGGCGACCGAACGCGCCACCGAACAGGGCTCCTGCGCCAGGTCTTCCCACTTCATCGAACGCCTCGCTCAACCGCCATTGACTGGGTCCAGATTCGATACCATGGTCCGTCCAGAAAATAAACTGATTGGAGATCAGCCATGGGCGTTTGTCTGGTGGTGGGGGCTGGAGACGGCGTCGGCGGGGCGATTGCTCGCGCCTTCGCCAAGGACGGCCACGAAGTCTGCATCACGCGCCGAGCCCGCAATCTCGAACAGCTCGAGGAGCTGGCCCAATCGATCCGCGACGATGGCGGCAAGGCCCGCGCCTACGGCGTCGACGCCCGCTCCGAGGACGAAATGATCGCGCTGTTCGACAAGATCGAACGCGAGGTCGGGCCGTTGGAGATCGTGATCTTCAACATCGGAGCCAATGTCCGCTTCGAGCTCACCGAGACCACCAGCCGCGTCTTCCAGAAGGTCTGGGAGATGGCCTGTTTCGCGGGCTTCCTGACCGGGCGCGAGGCGGCCCGGGTCATGCTGCCCAGAGGCAAGGGCACTATCCTGTTCACCGGAGCCTCGGCCTCTCTGCGCGGCCGCCAGGGCTTCTCGGCCTTCTCCGCCGCCAAGCAGGCCCTGCGCGCCGTCGCCCAGTCGGCGGCCAAGGAACTGGGTCCCCGAGGCATCCACGTGGCCCACGTTGTGGTCGACGGCGCCATCGACGGGGTCTTCGCCCGCACCAACATCCCCGACCGCCAGGAACGGGTTGATCGTGACGACATCCTCAAGCCCGAGGAGATCGCCGCGAACTACGTCTGGCTGCACAAACAACAACGCTCCGCCTGGACGCATGAACTCGATCTGCGGCCCTGGTCCGAGAGCTGGTGAGGAGAACCCCCATGGGAAAGACCGTCGAGTTCATCTTCGATTTCGCCAGCCCGAACGCCTATCTGGCCCACTGCGTCCTGCCGGCCATAGCCCAGCGCACCGGCGCGCAGATCAAAATCACGCCCTGCCTGCTGGGCGGGCTCTTCAAGATCACCGGCAACCAGGCGCCGATGACGGCCTTTGGCGGCGTCCAGGGGAAGCTGGCCTACGAGGCGCTCGAGACCCAGCGCTTCATCGCCAAGCATGGCGTGAGCCAGTATCGGTTCAATCCCCACTTCCCGATCAACACCCTGCTGATCATGCGCGGCCTGGTCGCCGCTCGCCGACAAGGCGTCGAGACGAACTACATCGATGCGGTGTTCGCCGGCATGTGGGAGCGCGGCCTGAAGATGGATGACCCCGCCGTCGTCGCCCAGGTGCTGACCGAGGCCGGCCTCGACGCGCGCTCGATCCTGGAAGCCACCCAGGACCCCGAGGTGAAGGGCGAACTGCTGGCCAACACCGAGGCCGCGGCGGCGCGAGGCGCGTTCGGCATCCCGACCTTCTTCGTCGGAGATGAGATATTCTTCGGCAAGGAGCGACTTGGACAGGTCGAAGAACAACTGACGAATTGATTACAGGCTGACCGGGTAAATCTTCGACAGCTTCACTTCAGTTTTCCCTGAGGTCGTCCAAATCGAAGAGCCCTTCACGGCAGGATTTTTTCGACCGGATCAACACGCGAATTCGAGACGATTTGGCGTGTTGAATCCGTCGAAAATTTCGCCGCGACCGACGAAATCGGACCGCGTTCGGCCGAAATACGCAGACTTCTTCGTCTATTACCTATAGACAAGCTCCATTCGCCTCGACGCCCCAGGAGTCGCGCGTCAGCGCGCGCCCGAAGGCGTGGGGTCTTGCCGCCGTCGCGCCCGACGACGCGGCGGCGTGGACAGAAGGAGTATTCCGCATGGCCATAAGAGACTCAGCCGACCGGGCCATTTTCACCGTGGCGCGCCATGACGGCCGCTGGGCCGTCGAGCACGGCGGCGAGTATTTCGACCACACCATCGATAAGGAAGAGGCCAAGGCCGCCGCCAATAAGCGCGCCCGCGCCGCGCAGGACGCCGGCCGGCCCTGCCAAGTCAGAGTCACCGGCGAACACGGCTTCTTCGCCCCCGCATAAACCCGAAATCCCAAAGCCTAGGCGCGGGGGTCCCGTGGTTCGGCTCATCCATCAGGAGCCCCAAGATGAACCCCGACAAATCCGCGAACACCGACAAGACCGTTCGCCGTCCCGTGCCGCCGCGCGGCTCCCTCGCGACCAAGTTCAGCGGCGAGATCGAGGCTGCGGTTTCGGCCGGTGTCGAGCGCGAAGCCATGACGCTTCGCCTCACCCTGCGCGACGCCTCCAACATCCGACGTGACGGCGAGATCCCGGTTCAGGACCTCAGCTTCACGGGCGGCGAAATGCGCCTGCTGAAGGTCAAGGTCGTGGCCGGCGGCGTCGACGTCAGCAAGCTCGACCTGGGCCAGACCGCGACCTAGCGGCCCTGACACTTCGAAGGTGTCGCCCCTGTGCGATTGGCGCCACAGGGGCCCCGGCGATCCTGACGCCTAGAAGAAACCGCCCCCAAGCCTGAAGCCATAAGGCGTCACGCCAGGACGCAGCGTATAAAAGACGCCTAGATCGTTGTTGCTGTTACACTTTTCGCGCCCAGAATGGCGCTGGACAGCCTACGCCGGCGCAGGATTTCCTCAGATCCAGAACACCCATGCCGCGCGTCTCGCCAGAGTTCGCCGAGCAAATGGGGATGGAGGAGGAAATCATGGCGTACCGCAAACAGGCGGCGGCTCAAGTGAGTCTACTCGCCCTCATCATGGCGCTGCCGGCCGGACAGGCCCTGGCGCAGTCCCAAGTCGAAGAACTTATCGTCACCGCGCGAAAGCGCGACGAAGCGCTGATCGACGTACCATTCTCAATCAACGCCATCAGCGAAACCAAGATGCGCGAGCGCGGCGCGACCAATATCGAAGAACTCTCGCGCAACATCGCCAACTTCACGGTGCAGAATCTGGGCCCCGGCCAGAGCCAGGTCGCCATCCGCGGCATCTCCGCCGGCCAGATCGTTCGCGACCAGCCGGGCGTCAAGGAACAGGTCGGCGTCTATCTCGATGAGTCGGTGATCTCGCTGTCGCTGTTCACCCCGGACATCGAACTGTTCGACCTCAATCGCGTCGAGGTGCTGCGCGGGCCGCAAGGCACGCTCTACGGTTCCGGGTCGCTATCTGGCACCGTGCGCTACATCACCAACCAGCCGACCACCGCGCGTCAGGAAGGCGCGATCGAGACCACGCTCAGCCGTGTGAAGAGCGGCCAGTTCGGCGGCGAGGTGAAGGGGATGGTCAACCTACCCCTCTCCGACACGCTCGCGCTGCGCGTCGTCGGCTACGCCACCGACTTCCCCGGCTTCATCGACGCCGTTCAACCGGGCGGCAAGGTCGACAAGGACGTCAACAAAGGGGTTCGCCTGGGCGTCCGCGCGGCGCTGCGTTACCAGCCGACCGACAACCTCAGCATCACCCCGCGCGTGCTGTACCAGACCATCGACGTGGACGGCTTCAACCGCGTCGACCTCTTCAACATTCTCGGCAATCCGTACACGACCAGCCGCCCGCCTGTCGAACTGGGCGATCTGCAGCAGTTCACCCAGCTCACCGAGAAGTTCAAAGACGACTTCCTGCTGGCCGACCTGAACATCCAGTACGACTTTGGCGACTTCGCCCTGACGTCGATCTCGACCTACCAGCATCGCGACGTCCTGGTGGTTCGTGACGCCACCGCGCTGACCGGGTCGATCACCGGGGGCAGCATCGGCCTGCCGGAGAACGTCTACACCCTGAACGCGCCGCTGAACGACAAGACCAAGGTCAAGTCGTTCACCCAGGAAGTCCGCCTGGCCAACACCGACGAAGGCCCGTTCGCCTGGGTGATCGGGGCGTTCTACAGCGACGTGAAACGCGACTATTCGCAGGTTCTGGATGTTCGCGGCTTCGAGGCCCTCACCGGCATCCCGACCCGCGGTCCGGCCGCGCCGGTCGACGCGCTCTACTACTCCGTCGTCCCCTACGACCAGACCCAGTACGCCTTGTTCGGCGAAGGCACCTGGTCGGTGAACGAGCGGCTCGACGTCACCGCCGGGCTGCGGTGGTCGAAGTACAAGGAGAACCGCGAGCTAACCTTCGACGGCATCTTCGCCGAGCGGACCATCGCCGTGCCCGGGAAGACCAAGGCCGACGACTTCGCCCCGCGGGTCATCGTCGCCTACAAGGCCACCGACGACATCACCGTGAACGCCCAGGCCTCGAGGGGCTTCCGGCTGGGCGGCATCAACGATCCGCTCAACCGCCCGCTCTGCACGGCGGCCGACTTCGCCACCTTCAGCGCCCTATCCACGCCCAGCTTCGACAACGAAACGGTGTGGAACTACGAGGCCGGCATGAAGGCCGAGTTCGCCGAACGGCGCGGCGCCCTGACCTTCGCGGCCTTCTACTCAGACATCGAGAACCTGCAGGCGACCATCGACGCCGGCAGCTGCTCCTCGCGCGTCATCGTCAACGTGCCCAAGGCGAAGTCAGCAGGGGTCGAGGCCGAGTTCTCCTATCGCTTGAACGAAAACTTCGATATCGCGGCCTCGGCCTCGTACAACGACGCCAAGCTCACCTCGAGCGTCAAGGACGTCACCGGCGCGCCTATCCAGGGCCTGCGTGACGGCAACCGCCTGCCCACGGTTCCGAAGGTCCAGGCGGCCTTCAGCCTGAACTACGCCGGCGACCAATGGGATGGCGGCTGGACCCCGTTCGGCAATGTCACCTGGCAGTATGTCGGCGATCGCTTCACCCAGGTCTCCGACCAGGAGGACAACCCCAGACGCGTCACCCTGTTCAACACGGGGTCGCCGACCGTCTCGACGCTCAGCTTCCCGTTGGAGCTGCCGGACTATCAGGTGGTCAATCTGCGGGTCGGCCTGCGCGGCGGCAGCGGCTTTGAGGTCGCCGCCTTCATCCAGAACCTGACCGACGAACGCGCCCGTCTCTCCATCGACCGGGAACGCGGCCTGCGGGCCCGCTACGGCTACCAGACCAACCAGCCGCGCACGATCGGGGTCAGCCTGCGTAAGACGTTCTAGAAGAACTGCGCGAGATTGCGGCGGATCCGTTCCAGGACGGGTTCGTCGCTCTCGTCGATCTCGAAGGTCTGGCCGGTGATGGTCTCGAAGGCCTGGATGTAGACCGCCGCCGTCTCCACCAGCATTTCGGCGGGAATCTCCGGGATCGGGTCGTTGTAGGGGTCGCAGCGCTCGGCCACCCAGGCGCGCACGAAGTCCTTGTCGAAGCTCTCGGGCCGCTTCCCGGCGGCGAACCGCTCGGGATAGCTCTGGGCGAACCAGTAGCGGCTGGAATCCGGCGTGTGGATCTCGTCGGCCAGGATGATCTGGCCGTCGGCGTCGGTCCCGAACTCGTACTTGGTGTCGACCAGGATCAGGCCGCGCTCGGCGGCGATCGCTTGCCCACGCGCGAACAGGGCCAGCGCATAGGTCGACAGGGTCTCCCACTGCTCGGCGGTCAGCAGGCCCTGCTCCACGATCTGCGCGGGGGTCAGCGGCTCATCGTGGCCGCCGTCGAAGGCCTTAGAGGTCGGGGTGATGATCGGCGCAGGCAGCTTCTGATTGTCGGCCAGGCCGTCAGGCAGGGTGTGGCCGTACATCTCCCGCTGACCCTGCTTGTAGAGCGTCAGGATCGAGGTGCCCGTGGTTCCGGCCAGATAGTCTCGCACGACGATCTCGACCGGCAGGATGTCCAGCCGGCGGCCGATCACCACATTGGGGTCGGGATAGCTGAGGACGTGGTTGGGGCAGATGTCGGCGGTCTTCTCGAACCAGAACCGCGCGGTCTGGGTCAGGACCTCGCCCTTGAAAGGAATGGCCGCCAGGATCCGGTCGAAGGCGCTGATCCGGTCACTGGCGATGATGATGCGCCGGCCATCGGGCAGGTCGTAGTTGTCGCGCACCTTGCCGAAATAGGCGTTCGGCAATTCGGGAATGATCGCGTCACGCAGAACGCGATGGGCGTGCCGCTCGAGGGCCGTCTTGTCCATGGAGGTGATCCGCGCCGAAACCAGGAGCAGGCTCTCTAGCCTATTCCGAGGGTCAGGCCACCCCCCGCGCAAATGCCGAAGGTCGCGAAGACAAAGCCGCGGCCGCTCGGTATAATCTGCGCAACCTGGAGGAATCTCGCATGCGCCGTCTCGCCCTCGCCGCCGCTCTCGCCACCCTGGCCGCCACCCCCGCCTTCGCGGCCCTGAAGGAAGGCGCCAAGGCCCCCGACTTCACGGCCCAGGGCTATCAGGCCGGCAAGCCGATCACCTTCTCGATGGCCGAGGCGCGTAAGAAGGGTCCGGTCGTCCTCTATTTCTTCCCCGCCGCCGAAACCGCAGGCTGCAATCTGGAGGCCCGGCTGTTCGCCGAGGCCACCGACGAGTTCAAGAAGCAAGGCGCGACTGTCATCGGCGTGACCTCGGGCAATCTGGACAAGCTGGCCTCGTTCTCGGCCGACACCGAGAAGTGCTCGGGCAAATTCCCGGTCGCCGCCGATCCCAGCGCCAAGATCGCCGCCAGCTATGACGCCACCCTGGCCGTCCGCCCGGGCTGGTCCAGCCGCACGTCCTATGTGATCTCGCCCACCGGCCAGGTGATCCACGCCTATTCGGACATGAAGGCCAACGACCACGTCACCGAGACGATGACCGCCGTGAAGGCCTGGAAGGCCAGCCACCCGAAGAAGTAAGGCCCCCGCCGCCCCCTCCACATTCGGCCGGAGGGGGCCGCGCGGCTGACAAGCCTTGCTCTAGAACGACTTTTCCCGTATTAGCGCGCCTCTTCACGGATGGCGGTCTCAAGCCGGAACGCGAAAGGGTCGGGAAACTCCCGGCCGCCGCGCCTGAGATCCATCGTTTCCAGCGGTCACCCTCCGCAGGACGCGCCGCCATCCAAATGGGAAAAGGAAAAAATGGCGCTCTACGAGCACGTTGTTATTTCGCGGCAGGATATTTCGCCGCAACAGGCTGAAGCCCTGAACGACCAGATCAAGGCTCTGATCGAAGAAGGCGGCGGCACCGTCGCCAAGATCGAGTACTGGGGTCTTCGTAACCTCACCTACCGCATCAAGAAGAACCGCAAGGGCCATTACTCCCTTCTCGCGCTCGACGCCCCGCCGGCGGCCGTGAAGGAAATGGAACGTCAGCTGGGCCTGAACGAAGACGTTCTGCGCACCCTGACCGTCCGCGTCGAGGAACTCGACCTGGAACTCTCGCCGGTTCTGGCCCGTCGCGATCGTGAACGCGAGCGTGAGCCGCGCCGCGACGACTTCGGCGCCAAAGAAGGTGGTGGCTTTGCTCCGAAGGAAGGTGGCTTCTAATGTCTGACGAAACCGCTTCGGCCCCCGCGGCCGCCGCTGCTGGCGGCGCTCGCCGCCCGTTCTTCCGCCGCCGCAAGGTTTGCCCGTTCTCCGGCGCCAACGCCCCGAAGATCGACTACAAGGACGTGAAGCTGCTGCAGCGTTACGTTTCTGAGCGTGGCAAAATCGTTCCTTCGCGCATCACCGCGGTGTCGGCCAAGAAGCAACGCGAACTGGCCAAGGCCATCAAGCGCGCTCGCTTCCTCGCCCTCCTGCCCTACGTCGTGAAGTAGGGAGCCAGGCACATGAAAGTCATTCTGCTCGAACGAGTCGAAGGCCGTGGCGGCCTCGGCGACGTGGTCACGGTGAAGGACGGCTACGCCCGTAACTTCCTCCTGCCCCGTCACAAGGCTCTGCGCGCCAACAGCGCCAACCTGAAGATCTTTGAAGGCCAACGCGCCGACATCGAAGCCCGCAACCTGAAGGCCAAGGAAGCCGCCGCGAAAGCCGGCGACAACCTGGACGGCACTTCGTACATCCTGATCCGTCAGGCTGGCGAAACCGGTCAACTTTACGGTTCGGTCTCGGGTCGCGACGTCGCCGACATCGTCAACGGCGCCGGTGGCAAGCTCGACCGCTCCATGGTCGTGCTCGACAAGCCGTTGAAGACCCTGGGCGTCCACCCCGTGAAGGTTCGCCTCCACGCCGAGGTCCTGGCCACGATCAACATCAACATCGCCCGCAGCCAGGACGAGGCCGAGCGCCAAGCCCGTGGTGAGAACGTGATCACCTCGCAATACGAGGAAGATCGTCTCGCGGACGAAGAAGCCGCCGCCGACATGGTGGCCGGTGGAGCCGGTTCGCACGAAGTCGACTTCGGCGCCGACCGCTAAACGACCTAGTCCTCTCCAGGACTTCGAGAACGGCGCGGACCTCAGGTCCGCGCCGTTTTTCGTGCCTCAACCCCTGGGCAGCACGAAGCGGATCGGGATCCTGACGGTCCCGCCGGACACCGGCGCGCCATCGCGCGTCATCGGCCGCATCTTGAACAACCGGCTCATGCGTAGGGCCGCCGCGCCGAAGTCCTGATCCTCCGGGCTCTCGCCCACCACCCCGCATCCCTCCAGACCGCCGCTGGTCGTCACCGTGCAACTCAACGTCGCGCGCCCCTCGACCCCCATGCGCAGGGCGCGATCGGGGTAGTAGCGGGCGATATCCTCCCCGCTGGGGCGGCGCAGCCAATCAGGGTTCTGGATCACCGCTGCTCGCGGCGGCTCGGGCGGCGCTGGCGCAGGGGGCGGCGGCTCCACGGCCCGCGGCGGCTGGACCTCCTCGACGCGACGCTCGACCGGCGGGATCGGCAAGGGCGGGATGGCCGGAGGCAGGTCCACAACGGCGGCCGGCGGCCGTGGCTGCAGCCTTGGCGGGGGTGGCGGCGGCGTATTTGGCGGGGGCGGCGGAGGAGGAGGTGGTGGGGGCGGCGGCGGCGTGGGCTTGATCAGCTCAACATCCGTGATCTGTTCGAGATATTCCCGATATCGCGGCTCGAACTTGGCCTTCCACAGAGAGACGCCAAGCAGGGCGTGCAGCGACACTGAGGCAAGAATGGCGATCTGAGCGCCCTGCCCCCGCCGCCTGCGACGCCCTGGAGGCGCACTTCGACGCCTGGGGCGAAGCTGGCGCAAAAGACGACCCAGTCTCAGACCAGACGCATGAACAAGCACGTCGGAGGACGACATGCCAAGGGCTCCAACCGGCCCAATCACCGGAAGTCATAACGGCCGGCTCATCTTAGATGGGACGCGCTCCACATCGTTTGAAGGGTTCAGGGTGAAATACCGCCAAGATGTCGAACCATCGCGCGTCGACGGCCGCCAGGTGTCGGAACCGGACGCTCGCCTGGCCGTTCAACAAAAGCCGGGCGCGGCTCGCGTCTAAGCGCGTCCTCTGCCGGGCCTTGAGCGAGGTCGCCATGAGAACGCCAAATCTACACCTCCCGAATCTTCATCTTCCGCACGTCGGACGGCCGCACTTCTCTATGCCCCACCGCATGGAAGGCGCGCACCTCAGGGCGCCGCGCCTGCACGCCCTGGGCAACATCTGGGCCCTGTTGCTGGCGGCCATTGTCGTGTCCGCCGTCGTCGCCGGGGTCTGGATGGCGGCCAGCACCGGTTACGCCCCGACCGCCTTCGTCCCGTAGCGGCCGAGACCAGGGCCACTACGACGATCTCACCGCCAAACGACCGCGAGAGTCGCAGTTCGCCAGGTCATGCCTTGCGAACTGCGCCATGGGCGGGTGGCGCAGCCCCGACAGGCCACCGCAGATTTTCTATCTTCACTTGTAGACACCCCCGCCAAACTTGGTGTTGAGGGGTCGCCATCGGCTTTCAGCATGTTTTCAAACAAGCTGTTGCAAACATGTCATTTCTTTAGTCCCGCTTTGTTTCTAGGTTTCCCGCAGGGCCAAGGCTCATCGCCTCGTTGGGCGCAATAATTGGGGAAAATCAATGAAGTATCGCGTAGTTTTGCTCGCTGCAGCGTCTGCAGCGAGTCTTACCGCTGGCGCGTCATTTGCTCAGACCAGCGCCCCGGGCGGCGAGGTTGAGGAACTGGTCGTCACCGGCACCCGCACCGTCGGCCGCTCGCGCCTTGAGACCCTGGCGCCCGTCGATGTTGTGACGGCCGAGGCCCTGCAACAGCGCGGCACCACGGAACTGGCCACGGCGCTCGCCACCGCGGTTCCGTCAATCACCTTCCCCCGCCCGTCCAACACCGACGGCACCGACGCCATCCGCCCGGCGACCCTGCGCGGCCAAGGCCCCGATCAGACCCTGGTGCTGGTCAACGGCACGCGCCGCCACGCCACGGCGCTGGTGAACACCAATGGTTCGGTCGGTCGGGGCTCGGCTTCCGTCGACCTGAACGCCATTCCGTCCACCGCCGTCGACCGGATCGAGGTCCTGCGTGACGGCGCCTCGGCGCAGTACGGCTCCGACGCCATCGCCGGGGTGATCAACCTGCGCCTGCGCGAGGCCTCCAGCGGCGGCGGCCTTTCGGTCACCTACGGCTCGTCCGTCACCAGCTTCGACGGCTACTACGGCGGCGGCAAGGACATCACCGACGGCGCGACGACCACTGTCTCGGGATGGCAGGGCCTGAGCTTCCTGGGTGACGGCTTCCTGACTCTGTCGGCGGAATACCGCTCGCGCGAACACACCAACCGCAGCGACATCGACAAGCGCGTCACCCCCAACCGCATCACCTCGCGGTTCGGCGACGCCGACGTCGACGACCTGTCCTTCTACGCCAACGCCGGCAAGTCCCTGAACGACACCTGGGAGCTCTATGGCTGGTACGGCTATCAGCACCGCGACGCCTCCAGCGCCGCCACCTATCGCCTGCCGACCGACGCCCAGCAGAACATCCCGTCGGTCTATCCGAACGGCTACCTGCCCTATCTGACGACCGACACCGAGGACAACAGCGCCGGCCTGGGCATCCGCGGCGAGATCGCCGGCTTCAAGACCGATATCAATGTCGTTTACGGCAAGAACGACATCGACTTCGGCGTCCAGAACACCATCAACCCGTCCTATGGCCCGACCTCGCCGACCTCGTTCCAGGCCGGCGGCCTGACCTACGACCAGATCGTCTTCGGCGCCGACTTCAGCCGTGAATTCGAGATCGGCCTCGCCGGTCCGTTGAACGTCGCCTTCGGTCTTGAGGCTCGCCAGGAGACCTACAAGATCAACCAGGGCGAGGTCGCCTCCTACGCCCGTGGTCCGAACACCGCGGTGACCTTCGGGTCGCGCGGCTTCACCGGCTTCACGCCCTCCAACGAAGTCGACGTCGATCGCAACAATGTCGGCGTCTATGTCGACCTAGAAGGCAAGGTCACCGAAAACCTGACCCTGTCGGCCGCCGTTCGCTACGAGGACTATTCGGACTTCGGCGACACCACGACCGGCAAGCTGGCCGCCCGCTACGAGTTCACGCCTGAGTTCGCGATCCGCGGCGCCATCTCCAGCGGCTTCCGGGCCCCGGCCCTGCAGCAGCAGTACTTCACCTCGACCTCGATCCTCTACATCAACAACGTCCCGTTCGAGACCGGCACCTATCCGGCCACGAGCAACGTCGCCGGCGCGCTGGGCGCCAAGCCGCTTAAGGCCGAAACCTCGGATAACTACGCCCTGGGCTTCGTCTTCCGTCGCGGCGCGTTCGAACTGACCGTCGACGGCTACAAGATCGACGTGAAGGACCGGATCGTCCTGTCGGAGACCCTGACCGGCAGCCCGACCGCCGCGCCCGGCACCAACGGCCGGGTGATCTACGACCTGCTGTCGCCTTACGGCGCCACGGCGGCGCGCTTCTTCATCAACGGCGTCGACACCGATACGGTCGGCGTGGACGTGGTGGCGCGCTACCGCATCGTCGACGAGCAGGCCGGGACCTTCGACCTGACCGCGGCGGGCAACTACAATGACCTGGAGGTCAAGCGCACCCCGACCACCACCACCTTGCCGACCCCGACCTCGCTGTTCGCCCGCCAGGCGAGGCTGCGCTTCGAAGACGGCACCCCGAAGCACAAGCTGACCCTGCAAGGCGACTGGAGCCGTGAAGCCTGGGGCGCCACCGTGCGCACCACCTTCTACGGCGACGTCCTCTCGCCGGGCACCTTGGCCGACGGCAGCGCCGACAACAGCACCGGCGCGCGGGGCCTGGTGGATCTGGACGTTCGCTACACCTTCCCGATCGGCCTGACCGCCTCGCTTGGCGCCGACAACGTCTTCGACGTCTATCCGCGCCAGATCATCCCGTCGCAGAACACGACCTCGGCCGCGCCGTTCTCGTCGTTCTCGCCGTTCGGGTTCGGCGGCCGGTTCGTCTACGGCCGCCTCGCTTACAAGTGGTAAGCTAGACCTACGACCGAATATGACGCGGCGCGGAGCTACGGTTCCGCGCCGTTTCACTTTCAGGACTGTCCACAGGCGGTCGAAAACCTGTGAGTCACCACATCGCCGCAGGGCGCCCCGGCGCGCGTTCGGCTAGTCGTTAATGACCATGTCCATCGTGCCCGCCCTAGATCTCCGCCCCGCTCAGAACGACGTCGCGATCCCGCACGCCCCGGCCAACATCGAGGCCGAGCAGGCCCTGCTGGGCGCCCTGCTCTACGACAACGCCGCGTTCGAACGGATCGGCGACTTCCTGCACGCCCGCCACTTCTACGAGCCCTTCCACCAACGGCTGTACTCGTCGATCGAGACCGCTGTTCGGAAGGGCCAACTGGCCGAGCCGATCCTGCTGGCCGAGCAGTTCAACCGCGACGCCGCCTTCGAAGAACTGGGCGGCATCCGCTACCTGGCCGACCTGGTGGACCGGGCGCCGCCCGCCGCCAACGCGCCGGACTATTCCCGCGCGGTCTACGACCTGGCCCTGCGCCGCGACCTGATCCGCATCGGCGGCGAGATCGCCCAACAGGCAGCCCAGGGCGACGCCGAGCGTTCGGCCCGAGACCAGATCGAAGCGGCCGAAGCCCAGCTCTTCACCCTGGCTGAAGCCGGCGGCACCAATCAGGGCTTCGTACCTTTCGCTGACGCCTTGCACGGCGCGGTGACCATGGCCGCCGAAGCCCACGCCCGTGACGGCGGGCTGGCCGGCATCTCCACCGGCCTGCTCGACCTGGACCGCAAGATGGGCGGTCTCCATCCGTCCGACTTGCTGATCCTGGCCGCGCGCCCCTCGATGGGTAAGACCTCGCTGGCCTGTAACGTGGCCTTCGACGTCGCCCGCAACTACGCCTGGGAGCCCCAGCCGGACGGAACCAAGAAGACCGTCTCCGGCGGCGTCGTGGCCTTCTTCTCGCTGGAAATGTCGGCCGAGCAGCTGGCCATGCGCCTCCTGGCCGAAGTGTCCGGCGTCTCCGGCGACCGACTGCGTAAGGGCGAGATCGACGCGCTGGAGTTCGGGCGGCTGCGTGACGCGGCCCTGGAGATCCAGGACGCGCCGCTGTTCATCGACGCCACCGGCGGCATCACCATCGCCAAGCTGACCGCCCGTGCGCGCCGACTGAAGCGGACCCACGGCCTGGACCTGATCGTCATCGACTACCTGCAGCTGGTCACCGGCGGCGAGGGCAAGAGCGACAACCGGGTGCAGGAAGTCTCGATGATCACCCAGTCGATGAAGGCCCTGGCCAAGGAACTCTCGGTTCCGGTCATCGCGCTGTCCCAGCTCTCCCGTCAGGTGGAAAACCGCGAGGACAAGCGGCCCCAGCTTTCCGACCTTCGGGAATCCGGCTCGATCGAACAGGACGCCGACATGGTCATGTTCATCTACCGCGAGAGCTACTATCTCGGCCGGTCCGAACCGCGCGAGGGCACGCCAGAACACCTGACCTGGCAGGAAGACATGGACAAGGTGCGCGGCACCGCCGACGTCATCATCGCCAAGCAGCGTCACGGTCCCATCGGCACTGTGCGGCTGTCCTTCAACGAGGACATCACCAAGTTCGGCAACCTGGCGCACAGCCAGTTCTTCGCTCCCGAAGAGTAAGGCGTCGCGCCGCGACACGGCCTCGGCTAAGGGGACCGACGATGTCTCATCCCACCTCCGCGCGCCTGACCATCGACCTCGACGCGCTGGCGCACAATTTCGCGGTCCTGCGGGCCGAGGCGCCCGGCGCCGAGGCTGCTCCAGTGATCAAGGCCGACGGCTATGGCCTGAGCGCCGCGCCCCTGGCCCGCCGGCTTTGGGCGGAAGGCGCGCGCGGCTTCTTCGTCGCGCGCCTGTCGGAGGGCGAAGCGCTGCGCGCCGCGCTCGGCGCCGATCACCCGGCGACCATCTATGTCCTCGACGGTTTTCTGGCGGGGTCCGGCGCGCGCCTGGCGGCGGCCCGCCTGACGCCCGTGCTCTCCAGCCTGCCGCAGATCGAGGCCGCGACCACCTTCGCCGCGGCGTCCGGTCAGCCGCTGGCGGTCGCCATCCAGGTCGACACCGGCATGAACCGCCAGGGCCTGACCCTGGCCGAAACCCAGGCCGTGGCCCAGTCCGGCGACCGGCTTCGCGGCCTGCAGGTCGACGTGATCATGAGCCACCTGGGCTCGGCGACCGATCCGGCCGACCCGCGCAACACGCTCCAACAAGAACGGTTCGCCCAGGTCCGGCGACTGTTCCCGCAAGCGCGCGCCTCCTTCGCCGCCTCGGCCGGGATCATGCTCGGCCCCGACTATCGCAACGACATCATTCGGCCGGGTATCAGCCTCTATGGCGGCGGCCCCGAGGAACGGCCCGACCCGCGACTACGGGCGGTGGCTAAGCTTGAGGCCCCGATCCTCTACATCCGCAACGTCGAGCCGGGCGAGCTGATCGGCTACGGCTCGAACACCAGGATCGAAAAACCGACCCGGATCGCCATCGTCGGCGCAGGCTACGCCGACGGCGTCATCCGCGCCTCGAAGGGCAAGGGCTACGGCTGGCTGGCCGGCGCGCGACGGCCGGTGATTATCGTCACCATGGACCTGATCGCACTGGAGATCGGCGACGCCCCCGCCCGGATCGGCGACTGGGTGGAGCTGCTCGGTCCCAACGTCCTGCTGGACGAGATCGCCACGGCCGCGGGCACCGTGGCGCACGAATGTCTCGTGCGCCTCAGCGGCCGGGCCGAGCGGATCTATCTCGGAGAAGTCTAGCCGGCCTTGGCCAGCGCCTCGAGCCGCGCCGGTCCCACCGCCGCCGCCGCCGCCTTGAGTTCGTCCATGCTGACGCCGTCGCCCTTGGCCGCGACCATGAAGCGATCCCCGATCAGCACGCTGTATTCCCCGTGCTTGGAGGTCTTGTCGTAGGACTCCTGGGTCATGCGGCCGTCGACCTTGCCGATCTTCTCGTACTTCCCGTCGCTCTCGCTGGAGGACTGCACGCCGAAGGCGCTGGCCATCCCGGCCAGGGCGCCGGCGGCCCCCAGGTCGGTGACGCTGAGCTGCAGGCGCGAATCGCCCCTGGCGTAGGTTCCCTCGGCCTGCGAGCCGGACATGCCGGCCGCGCCGCCAGACCCCGTCGTCACCTCGGTCCGGGAATAGCCGGCGACGCTGTCGGGCAGATAGCCCTTCAGGACGTCAGGGTTGGTCGGCGCAGGCCCCTCGCCACTCTCGATCTGCTTGGCCGCGGCCTCCATCTTCTTGGAGGCGGCTTCGAGCTTGGCGAGGTCAATGGACTTGCCGCCCACGGCGACGGTTCCAGCCGCTGGCGCCCCGGCCATCATGCCCGAGCCCATGCCCAGCCGCATGATCGGGCTGACGATCGCGCCGGCGACGATCCCGAGCACAATGGCCGCGATGATGACCACGATGGTGTAGGGCATCGCCTTGTCCTCCGGCGTCTTCATCAACCGGGGTAGGCCTTTGTAGAGCAGGAACAGGCTGTAGAGTCCGAGCAAGGCGAGAATCCCCAGGGGCGGGTAGATCTCGAACACCCCGGCCACCCAGCTGGCGGTGCCGGCGTAGGCCGCGACCTTGAAGGCCTGGATCCGGTTCTTCTCGCCGCCGAAGGTCGGGGCCAGGCCGTCTATGATCAGGGCCAGGACGTAGACCCCCAGCAGAGTCGCGCCGAAGCCGACCACGGAGCCGAGCACCGCGCTGAGGATCGGGGGCTTGAAGCTGATCCCGAAGGCGCCGAAGCCGAACACGATGGCCCCGATCAGACCGGCTACGGCCGGGATCAGCGCCAGGGGAATGACGTATCCCTTATAGAGACCGCTGATCGTGGCGGGCTCCACGTCGATGACGTCCCACGTCGCCGACGGCCTCAGGAGAATGGATTTTACTCGCTCAACAAGACCCGCCGACGCGGTCCCCGGTTCAACTGCGCTCATAGACGCCTCCAGCCCTTACAAGCCCAACGCGATAACCGCGTCATCTGAATCTATCCCATGCGATGCGACGAGCAACAACTTCACCGCGACGGACGCGGCCGGTTCGCCCCGCTAGACTGCCGGCTTACGCGAATCAGAGAGTACGCATGGCCCGCGACGGCGCCGTCTATGTCTGTCAGTCCTGCGGAGCCACCCAGACCAAGTGGGCTGGGCAGTGCCCCGCCTGCAACGCCTGGAACTCCCTCGTCGAGGAGGTCCAGACCAGGCCGCCCGGCGCCCTGGCCCCGAGCCGCAGCGCCCGCTCGCGCGGCCTCGCCTTCCAGGGCCTGGAAGAATCGACACCCGCCCCGCCTCGGATCTCCACCGGGGTGGACGAATTCGACCGCGTCTGCGGCGGCGGGGTGGTGCCGGGATCAGCGCTCCTGCTGGGCGGTGATCCCGGCGTCGGAAAGTCGACATTGCTGTTGCAGGTGGCCGCCAGCGCCGCCCGACGCGGCGTACGCTGCGCCTATATCTCCGGTGAGGAAGCCATCGAGCAGGTCCGCGGCCGCGCCCAGCGAATGGGCCTAGCCGACGCCCCGGTCCGATTGGCGACCGAGACCTCGCTCCGCGACATCCTCGAGAGCCTGAAGCGCGAGAAGTTCGACCTCGTCGTCATCGACTCCATCCAGACCATGTGGAGCGACGCCCACGAGGCCGCGCCTGGCTCGGTCACCCAGGTGCGCGCGGCGACCGGCGAACTGGTCCGCCTGGCCAAGAAGCACGGCGTGGCGGTCATCCTGGTCGGCCACGTGACCAAGGAAGGCACGATCGCCGGTCCTCGGGTCATCGAACACATGGTCGACGCCGTGCTCTCCTTCGAGGGCGAGCGCGGCTATCCCTTCCGCATCCTGCGCGGCGTCAAGAACCGCTTCGGCGCCACCGACGAGATCGGGGTGTTCGAGATGGGCGACGCGGGGCTTGGCGAGGTGAAGAACCCCTCGGCCCTGTTCCTCGACACCTCGGGCGAGCGGGCGGCCGGCGCGGCGGTGTTCGCCGGCATCGAGGGTTCGCGGCCGGTGCTGGTGGAGTTCCAGGCCCTGGTCGCGCCCTCGGCCTACGGCACCCCGCGCCGCGCCGTCGTCGGCTGGGACTCCGGCCGGCTGGCCATGGTGCTGGCGGTGCTGGAATCCCGTTGCGGCCTTTCGCTGGGCAACCGCGATGTCTATCTGAACGTGGCCGGAGGCCTGCGGGTCAGCGAGCCGGCCGCGGACCTTGCCGCCGCCGCCGCCCTCGCCTCGTCGGCGCTGGACGAGGCCCTGCCCCAGGACTGCGTGGTGTTCGGCGAGATCAGCCTGTCGGGCGACATTCGCCCGGTCAGCCGCATGGAGTCCCGCATGAAGGAAGCCGCCAAGCTTGGCTTCAATCGCGTGCTCGGTCCCCAGGATCTCGACACCGGGGTCATGAAGGTACATGGCGTGACGCGCCTGGCCGACGCCATCCGACGTATCGGTGAGAACCAATGGGAGTAAACGGTTTGCCCTGGTTCGATATCGTCGTCCTCGCGGTCCTGCTGGTTTCGGCCGTGTTCGGCTTTGTCAGCGGCGCGACGCGCGAGATGGTCCGCGCCCTGTCCTTCGGCCTGGCGGCGATCGTCGCAATCTACGGCCTGCGCTGGACCGGTCCTATCGGACGCGAGGCGATCGACCCCGATTGGGGTGGGACGGTGCTAGCCGGCCTCGTTGTTTTCGTCCTGGTCTACGCGGCGCTGCGGATCACTGGCGGCGGCCTGGCCAGGGGGATTCAAAAGACCCAGGTGCTGGGCGTTCTCGACCGCACGGTGGGCTTGGGATTCGGACTTCTGCGCGCCCTGGTGGTGCTGGGAGCCTTCCATCTGGCCTTCAACGCCGCCACCCCGCCCGACCGGGTGCCGAAGTGGATGACGGGTGCGGCGTTTTACCCCCTGACGAAAGCCTCTGGAGAAGTCCTAAAAGCCTTCGCGCCCAAGGGTTTAGATATGGCCGACAAGCTGGCTCCGTCCCTCGAGGACGCTGTCCGTGACGGTTCGGCGACCGATCAACGTGACTCTCGCGACGCTCAAGGCTATGACCCCCGCGAACGACGCGGGCTAGACGATCTGGTGGAGAAATCCCGATGACTCAGGATCAAGATCGATGGCGCGAGCCGACCTTCCGGGATCCTGACGACGACACCCCCCGCCTCGAGTGCGGCGTGTTCGGCGTCTACAATACGGCCGCCGCAGCGGCGATTACGGCCCTTGGCCTGCACGCCCTGCAGCACCGCGGCCAGGAGGCCTGCGGCATCGCGGTCTTCGACGGTCAGCGCTTCCACACCGAACGTCACATGGGCCATGTCGGCGACGCCTTCGCGGGCTCCGACCTGGTCGACCGCCTGCCCGGCCATTCGGCCATCGGTCACACGCGCTATTCGACGGCCGGCGGCAGTTTCATCCGCAACGTCCAGCCGATGTTCGCCGATCTTGAAGCCGGCGGCGTCGCCCTGGCCCACAACGGCAACCTCACCAACTTCCTGACCCTGCGCGAGCAGCTGGTCGCCGAAGGCGCTATCTTCCAGTCGACCTCCGACTCCGAGGTGATCCTCCACCTGCTGGCTCGCTCGCGGAAGGCCAAGTTCGTCGACCGCTTCATCGACGCCCTGTCCAAGATCGAGGGCGGCTACGCCCTGGTCGCCCTGACCAACAAGAAGCTGATCGGCGTCCGCGACCCGCTGGGCATCCGCCCGTTGGTGCTGGGCGACCTCGACGGCAAGGCGGTCCTGGCCTCCGAGACCTGCGCGCTCGACATGATCGGCGCCAAGTTCGTCCGCGACATCGAGCATGGCGAGATGGTCGTGATCGACGAGAAGGGTATTCGTAGCCTCAAGCCCTTCCCGGCCGCTCGCGCCCGCCCCTGCATCTTTGAATACGTCTACTTCGCCCGCCCAGACTCGGTCGTGAACGGCCGCTCGGTCTATGACGTGCGCAAGCGCATGGGCCGTCGCCTGGCGCAGGAAAGCCACGTGCCGGTGGACGTGGTCGTGCCGGTGCCCGACTCCGGCGTGCCCGCCGCGCTGGGCTACTCGCAGGAAACCGGCGTGCCCTTCGAGATGGGCATCATCCGCAATCACTATGTCGGCCGGACCTTCATCCAGCCGACCCAGGGCGCCCGCGAACTGGGCGTGCGCATGAAACTCTCGCCGAACCGCAACGTGCTGGCCGGCAAGCGGGTGATGCTGATCGACGACTCGATCGTGCGCGGCACCAACTCCGTCCGCGTCGTTCGCATGGTCCGTGAGGCCGGCGCCGCCGAGGTGCACCTGCGCTCGGCCTCGCCGCCGATCATGTGGCCCGATTACTACGGCATCGACATGCCCGATCGCGAACACCTGCTGGCCGCCAACAAGTCGGTCGAAGAGATCGCCAAGATCCTCGACGTCGACTCGATGGGCTACCTGTCGGTCGAGGGCCTCTATTCGGCCATGCAGTCCGAGCCCCGTGACCCGGTCAATCCGCAGTTCACCGACCACTATTTCACCGGCGACTATCCGACCCGCTTGCTCGACCGTGAGATCGCCGAAGGCCGCAACGACGGCGCCGACCGCCAGCTGTCGTTCCTGGTCGACGCGTGAGTTCAAGGGCGGCGGCCTGGCTCAAGAAGCTAGGCCTCGATTGGTACATCGCCGCGATCGTCGGGATGGTGGTTCTCGCCTCCATCCTGCCGGCGCGAGGCGAGGCTGCTCATGTCGTCTCGACCCTGACGAAGGTCAGCATCGCGCTGGTCTTCTTCCTGCACGGCGCCAAGCTCAGCCCCGACGCCGTGCTCAAGGGTCTGATGCACTGGCGACTGCACGGCCTGGTGCTCGCCACCACCTTTGTCCTCTGGCCGATCATCGGGCTCGGCGCGGCTTCGCTGCCCGGCTGGGTCGTACCGGCGGCGCTGGCGCCGGGATTGATCTATCTCGCCTGCCTCCCCTCGACGATCCAGTCCGCCATCAGCTTCACGGCCATCGGACGGGGCAGCGTGCCCGCGGCGGTCTGCGGCGCCTCGGTCTCCAACCTGCTCGGCATGTTCCTGACGCCGCTGCTCGTCGGCCTGCTGCTCGGCGCGGAAGGCGGCGGCTTCTCGCTGTCGTCGCTGGAGGCGATCCTGCTGCAACTGCTGGTCCCGTTCATCGCCGGTCAGGTGCTTCGCCGCTGGATCGGCGGCTGGATCCAGAAATACGCCAAACCCCTGGGACTGACCGACCGCGGCTCCATCCTGCTGGTGGTCTACAACGCCTTCTGCGGCGCGGTCGTGGCGGGTATCTGGAGCCAGGTCTCGGCCTGGGACCTGGGGCGCATCGTCGTCATCTGCCTGCTGCTGCTGGCGATGTCGCTCGGCTTCATGATCTGGGTCGCCCGGACCCGCGGCTTCTCGACCGAGGACGAAATCGCCATCGCCTTCGCCGGCTGCAACAAGAGCCTCGCCGCCGGCGTGCCGATGGCCGGCGTGCTGTTCCCCGCCGCGACGGTTGGGTTCGTGCTTCTGCCGGTGATGCTCTATCACCAGTTTCAACTCATGGTCTGCGCCGCTCTGGCGCAGCGCTACGCCAAACGCCCGCCTCAAGAGCAAAGTCATGACTGAGTCCCTCCCCCTCGACGGCCGCATCGCCCTGGTCACCGGCGCAACCCGCGGCATCGGCCACGCTTGCGCCCTGGCGCTCGCGCAGGCCGGCGCCCACGTCGTCGCCACCGGCCGCAATCAAGGCGCGCTGGAAGAGCTCGACGACGAGATCAAGACCGCCACCGGCAAGTCGGCCACCCTGGTGCCGCTGGACCTGACCAAGGGCAATGACATCGACGCCCTGGGCCTGGCCATCCACCAGCGCTTCCAGCGCCTGGACATCCTGGTCCACGCCGCAGGGATCCTTGGCGGCCTGACGCCGGTCTCGCACCTTGATCCGGGCACATGGGACAAGGTGTTCGCCACCAATGTCACGTCGAGCTATCGCCTGATCCGTTCGACCGAGCGCCTGCTGCGCGAGTCCACCGCCGGGCGCGGCATCTTCTTCACGTCGGGCCGGGTCGAGCGTCCGAAGGCGTTCTGGGGCGCCTATGGCGCGTCAAAGGCCGCCCTGGAGCATCTGGTCCGCACCTGGGCCGACGAACTGGAAAACACCAGCATCCGCGCGACCCTGGTCGATCCGGGCACGATGCGGACCAAGATGCGCGCGGAGGCCATGCCGGGCGAGGATCCGATGACCCTGCCCCATCCCTCGGAAATCGGCCCGCTGATCGTCGAGCTGGCTCAGGCGGACCTGGGCCTGCCCAAGGTCAACGTCCGTTTTTCCGATTGGAAAGCGGCCGGGAAGCTCGCTTCGGCTTAACGCCGGGGCGATTGAGCTTCTGCGCGCGGCCCTTCGGCGTGGGGCCCGCGCCCACCTTGTGCTTGCCGGGCGAGAGCAGCTTGCTCCGCGGCTTCACCTTCGGTTTCGGCTTGGCCTTGACCTTCTCGACGGCCTCGACGACGGGGTCGGCGAGAGGCGCCATGCCCAGGCGCGTACGAGCGACGCCCTTCGGCTCGACGACCTTCTTACCCAGCTTGGGCGCGAAGTTCGGGACACGCGAACGCGGCGCAGGCCCGCCCTTTTCCTCGCCCTCGGCATAGGGGTTCTTGGTCGACTTGACGGTCAGCCGCATCGGCACGCCCGGCATCTCGAAGCTCTCGCGCAGCGAGTTGATCAGATAGCGGCGATAGTGGTCCGGCAACTGGTCGGCCCGGCTGGCGAACATCACGAAAGTCGGCGGACGAGCCTTGGTCTGGGCCATATATTTCGGCTTCACGCGACGACCGCTGACGGCGGGCGGCGGATGGCGTTCCAGGGCCATCTTCAGCCAGTCGTTCAGGTCGCGGGTCTTCACCTTGGTCGACCAGTCGTTGTGGACCTTGAACACCGCCGGCATCAGTCGGTCGAGGTGACGACCGGTCTCGGCCGACAGCGCGATTACCGGCGAACCCCGAAGCTGCGGCAGCAGTCGGCCGGCCTCCTCGGTGATCTCCTTCAAGGTCGCGCCCTGATCTTCGATCAGGTCCCACTTGGCCAGGCAGAACACCAGACCGCGGCCCTCACGCTCGACTAGGTCGGCGATCTGCAGGTCCTGGATCTCGAACGGATGGGTGGCGTCCATCACCAGGATCACGATCTCGGCGAAGGTGATCGCCCGGATGGTGTCGCCGGTGGAGAGCTTCTCCAGCTTTTCCTGGACCTTGGCCTTGCGACGCAGACCGGCGGTGTCGACCAGCCGCACGGCGCGGTCGTCCCAGGTCCAGTCGACCGGAATGGCGTCGCGGGTGATGCCGGCCTCGGGGCCGGTCAGCAGCCGGTCCTCGCCGATCAGCTTGTTGACCAGGGTCGACTTGCCGGCGTTCGGGCGGCCGACAATGGCGATACGGATAGGCTTTTCGCCCTCGTCCTCGGCTTCGTCGTCGATCTCGGGCCAGACGGCGAGCAGCGCCTGATAGAGGTCGGCCATGCCCTCGCCGTGCTCGGCGGAGATGGCGATCGGTTCGCCCAGCCCAAGGCCGAAGGCCTCGTTGACGCCCACGTCGCTGGCCTTGCTCTCGGCCTTGTTGGCCGCAAGGATCACCGGCTTGTCGTGCCGGCGCAGGATCTCGGCGAACACCTCGTCCATCGGCGTCACGCCGTCACGGGCGTCGACCACGAACAGGGCGACGTCGGCCTCTTCGATGGCCAGAATCGTCTGCTGACGCATGCGGGATTCGAGGCTGTCGTCGGTGACGTCCTCGAAGCCGGCGGTGTCGATCAGTTCTAGGTCCAGGTCGCCGATTCGACCGGTGCCGAAGCGCCGGTCACGGGTGACGCCGGGCTGGTCGTCGACGATGGCGAGCTTGCGGCCCGCCAGTCGGTTGAACAGCGTCGACTTCCCGACATTCGGACGCCCTACAATAGCTAGCCGCATGGGCATGGCGTCACGCTCTATCCGATTTTAGCGCAGCGCGATGAGTTGAGCCTCATCCGTCACGACATAGATGGTCCCATTGACCGCAATCGGACCGATTAGCGTCGGCGAGCCGAGATTCACAGTCTTTTCGACTTCCCCGGTCTTCGCATTCATCGCAACCAGCTCGCCGGACTGCCCCGCCACGATGATGCGGCTCGACGCCAGGAGCGGGCTCGACCAGATCGGCCGGGTGGTGAAGTTCTTCTTGCCGACGCCCATGAAGCCGCCAGCGCGCTTCTCACGGCTCTTGCCGAGATCCTGGATCCAGTAGATTTGGCCGCTCTCGCGGGCGACGCAGATCACTTCGCCGGACTTGGAGACGACATAGACGACGTCGCCGGCCGGCCAGGGCGTGGTGATGCCGGTGACGGGCAGGCTCCAGCGCGCCTGACCGGTGCGCAGGTCGGTGGCCGCGAAGACGCCCGAATGGCTCACCGCGAACACGTCGCCTTGGTAGATCACCGGACGGCCGGGAATGTCGCGAATTTCGGACAGGGCGTTGTTGCGGTTGGCGCGGCTGAGCGCCTCGTTCCACAGGTCGTTGCCGTTGGCCGCGCGCAGGGCGACCAGTTCGCCTGAGCCGAACGACGCCACCACGGTGTCGCCCGACACCGCCGGGCTGGAGGCCGCCAGGATACGGGCCGATTCCGACAGCGCCTGATAGTTCCACCCGGCCGCGCCGGTGGCGGTGTCGAAGGTCAGCAGGGTGTTGTCGACGGCGACCACGAAGACCCGGCCGCCGGAGACGGTCGGCGCCGCGTGCAGCGGCTGCTCGGTGGTGGTCCGCCACAGAACCGCGCCGGTGTCGGCGTTCAGCTGAGCGGCGAAGCGATAACCGGAGGTGACGTAGAGCTTGCCGTCGACCACGGCCAAGCCGCCGCCGAAGGCTTCCTTGTCGCGACGCGAGTCGGGACGCAGGTTCACCTTCCAGATTTGCGAGCCGGACTGCGCGTCGAGCGCCGAGACGCTAGCCTCGCCGTCCATGACATAGATCTTGCCGTTGGCCGCGACCGGCGGGGCGGTGACATGCGCGCCACGGCCCGAGCCCTGGCCGAAGCTGCGCTTCCAGGCCACCGACAACGAGCCGCCGGCTTCAGGATGGCCGGCAGCTTGCTCCGGCGTGCCGCCGGGCAGCGCCCAGCTGCTGTTGGTTTCGGGGGTCGGCAGGAAGAAGTCGCCGCCCTTCAGGGCTTCGGCCACTTCCAGCGTCTGGTCGGCCGCCACGATGGCGATACGTTCGCCCTCGGCAGCGGTTTCCTGCGGACCATCATCGCCCTTGTTGAAGGGGTTCAGCTTGCCGATCGTCGAGCAACCGCTCACGGCCACGCTGGCCGTGAGAAGAAGAGCAAGCAGGCTGTTACGGCGCATCGGCGTCATTGGGGTCCGGGGGCTGGCTGTTGCTGCGCAGGCGGGGCGGATGGGGTCATGCCGGGCGGAACGGCTCCGGGCGGCAATTGAACCGGCGGCGGCAAGGCCAGGGCGCCCTTCACGGCGGCAGGGACGGCCTTGGCCGAGCCTGAGTCGATCAGAGCCAGAGCGGCCTGCGCGCGTTGGCGCGAGGCTTCACCGGCGTCGGCCATCAGCGTGATGACGCTGAAGTCGCTACGCGCGCCAGCCAGATCGCCAGCCATCAGCTTCGAGAAGGCGAGAGCCTCACGAGCTTCGGCGCGATAGGGGCGGCCTTCTTGCGTAAGCGGCGTCAGACGCGCCTCCATGTCCTTGTAAGGAGCCGTGTCCAGCAGGGCGAAGGCGGATTTGAGGCGAGCGGCGTCGCCGATGACGTTGTTCGGCGCGGCCTCCGCGGCCTCGTCGAACAGCTTCACCGCTTCGGCGGTCTTGTTGTCGGCCAGCTTCAGGCCGCCTAGGTGCTGCAGAGCCAGGGCCTTGTAAGCCTTGGAAGAGCCCTTCCCGACTTCGCCCCACAGCCGGATCGCCTCGTCGCGACGGCCGGAATTGAAGGCGTCGATGGCCTGGGCGTACTGCTCGGACGCCTGCGCCGCCGCCTGATTGCGGAAATGCTGGTAACCCCAGACGGCCAGCGCGATCACCAGGGCCACGACCAGAAGACCGCCGACCACCGGCAGGACTTTCAGCGCAAGCGCCTTGTAGCGGTCGGAGCGGAGCTGCTCCTCGACCTCTTCAAAGACATCAACCACGTAAAGGGACTCCGCGCGAATGGGCGTTGGGGTTCAGAGCGGCGGAACCTATAGCGGCGGAGCCTTGGCTGCAACGCTCCCGGTCAATCCTATCGCTCGCGCCTTACGGCCTTGGCTGAACGATGGCCTCAAAGCCGGCCGCGCAATAGTCGAACAGCCGCGATCGCACCGCTTCCAGGTCGGTGGAATGGCAAAGCCCTCCAGAAAGCTGATCGATTCGCCCGGTCTCCGACAGGGCCAGCATCATCGAGCCGGTGAGGAACTGATAGCCCCAGTAGAGGTCGCGAAGCTCGGCCTGCGGCATCGCGCGCTTCAAGGTGGCGATGAGCTCGTGGACGACGGGATCGAAGAACCGATTCATCGTCTCCCCGCCCCATGCCGGGGTGTTGTTCACCAGGGCCACCAGGCGGAAATAGTTCTTCCATCCGGCCTCGCCGGTCAGCGAGCGCTCGATGAGCGGGCCGATGAACGCCTCCATCACGCCCCTGGTGGTCATGGCCCCTTGATGACGCGCCTCATAGGCGGCCAAGGCTTGCAAGCGTTCGGTGTTCAGGATTTCGGCCCGGCGCGCGAAGACCGCGTCGAACAGGTCGCGCTTGGTTCCGAAATAGTAGTGGATCAGGGCGGTGTCGACGCCGGCCTCAGCGGCCACCTGCCGGGTCGTGACGCCATAGAACCCGTGCCCGGCGAACAGCAACTCGGCGGCGTTCAGGATCACGCCGCGCAGATCAGGGCCATCGCCCTTGCGGCGACGTCCTCGGCCCGAGGCGAGCGGCGTCGTCATTCGTCCGTGTCCGCTGCGCCCTTGGCCAGGCAGGTGACGGCCACGTCGGCGGTCACGTTGGCCACGGTCCGGAAGATGTCGGGAATCGTCTCCACGGCCAAGAGAATCGGCAGTAGCTCCAACGGCACGCCCATGATCAGGCAGATCGGGCCGGTGGTGGTGAAGAAGGTGATCTGCCCCGGCAGGCCGACCGAGGCCAGGCTGATCACCGAGGCCACGCCGACGCCGGCGACCAACAGCGCGAAATTCAGCGGCACGCCGTAAACGTGGGCGCAGTAGATGGCCACGCTGAGATTGGCGGCCGGGCTGGAAATCCGAAAGAGCGAGACCGCCAGCGGCAGCACCACGCCGGTGATGTGTTCCGGCACCCGCAGTTGCCGGGCCCCGGCGATCATCGCCGGCAGCGAGGCGATCGACGACTGGGTCGAGAAGGCCACCGCCTGGGCCGGCGCCACGGCGCGGGCGAAGGCGACCAGCGGCGTGCCGGCCAGCAGCGCGATCAGGTAGGACAGCAGGGCGACCGAGATGCATACGCCCGACAGCAGCAGGATGTAGTGGCCAAGCGCGCCCGCCGCCCCGAACCCTGCCTTGGCCCCGACCACCAGCGCCAGGGCGAACACCCCGATCGGCGCGACCAGCAGCACCCACTGGACCAGCACCAGCATGGCCTCGACCACGGCTTCAAACACCTGAAGCAGCCCTGCCTTAAGCTCGGGCTTGATGCGAGTGACGGCCAGGCCGAACAGCAGCGCGAACACCACCAGCGGCGCCATGCTGGTCTCCGCAGCCGCCTGGATCGGATTGGTGGGGATGAAGGCCCGCAGCCAGACGCCCATGGTTGGGAAGTCCGGCACCTTCGTCGTCGAATGGCCCGCGGCGTCGCGCAGTCCGGCCACCGCCTCGACCGGCGCCGGCCAGGCCGCCAGCACGCCGGTGACGCCGAGCGCGGCGAACGTCGCCGATCCAGCGAGCAGGAGCGCGAAGAGGCCCAGCGCCCGCGCCGCCGCCCCGCCCGCTGCGGCGGTCCCCGCCGCCGAGGACACCCCAACGACCAACAGCGAGAACACCAGCGGCACGATGGTCATGCGCAAGGCGTCCAGCCACATCCCTCCAATGGGATCGGCCACGGCCAGGGCGTGGTTCAGATAAGCGGTTTCGGCGAGGGTCGCGCCCACGCAGAGCCCAGCCACCAGGCTGAACAGGATCCAGAGGGTCGATTGCGCGCCGACGGAACGGAGCGCTGCAGCTAGCTTGGCCATCGGCCGAACCTAGAGCGCCATCCCCCTGATGGGGAATAGGTTTTCAGCGGGCCGCGAAACCCAATCTCATTGGCGCCCTGTCGCATTCGTCATAGCCTTGCCCCTCGCAGCGCCTTTGGCGCGTGCGACGGGAGGGATGGCGATGATCATCTCGCTGCCTGCGGTCGATACGGACCTTGAAGCCGTCGGCCGCCGCATAAGGGCGATCCGCGAAGCCCGCGGCCTTGGCCTGGAACGCCTCGCGGACGAGGCGCGTCTTGGCCATGCGGAACTGTCCCTGGCCGAGCACGGCCGCCTCAGGCTCGACTCCGCACAGCTTCACGCCCTGACCAGCGCGCTGCACGTCTCGCCGCGCATCCTCTTCGAGCCGGCGATCGACGTGTCCAGAATTCGGCGGCTCTAGCCCGCCTTGGCGAAGTAGATCTCGGCCGGACCGGGGAACTTCCGCGCCCGGACGTCGTCGGCGTAGCCGGCGACGGCCTTGGTGATCTCACCGCGCAGGTCGCCGTAGCGGCGGACGAACTTCGGCGTCCAGTCGAACAGACCAAGCATGTCGTCGGTGACCAGGATCTGACCGTCGCAGCCGGCCGAGGCGCCGATCCCGATGGTCGGAACCGACACCGCTTGGGTGATCTCGCGGGCCAGACCCTCGGCGACGCCCTCGACCACCAGGGCGAAGGCCCCGGCGTCCGCGGTAGCCTTCGCCTCGGCCAGGATCTGGGCGCGCTCTTCGCCGCCCTTGCCCTTGGCCTTGAAGCCGCCGTCAACCAGCACCGCCTGCGGGCGCAGCCCCACATGGCCCATCACCGGAATGCCGCGCTTCACGAGGTAGTCGATGGTGGCGACCACGGTCGAGCCGCTCTCCACCTTGACCGCCTGGGCGCCGGTTTCCTTCATCAGGCGCGCGGCGTTGGCGTAGGCGACTTCCTGCGAGCCCTCGTAGGAACCGAACGGCATGTCGACCACGACCATCGCCCGGCGGGCCGTGCGCATGACCGCCTGGCCATGCATGATCATCATTTCCATGGTCACGCCGACCGTATTGGGCAGGCCATGAACGACCATGCCGACGGAATCGCCGACCAGCAGCAGGTCGCAATGCTCGTCCAGGATCTCAGCGACCGGCGCGGTGTAGGCGGTCAGGCACACGATCGGCACCCCGCCCTTGCGCGCGGCGATGTCCGGCGCGGTCACCCGCTTCACTGTATCCTGACGCTGAGCCGACATGGCTAGAACTCCTCAAACACGCGGGTCACTACGAAGCCGATGGCAAGCACGGCCATCCCGCCGGCGATCCATACCACGGATGAACCGGCCGGCAGCGCCGACAGCATTTCCAGCCGCGGCGCCCACTGTGTGACCCCAGCCTCGATCAACCGGGTTGAGCCTTGGGAGGCGGTTTCGACCTGGTGGATGAAGTTCGACATGATCAGTTGGCTGGCGCCCACGACCCCGCCGACCAGGCCAGCCGCCCCGATAATCCAGCGACGCAAATTCCAACCGCGGTTCAGCTTCCGCTCCACCGAAACGGCGAAGGCCTTCTCGTCGGAGAAGACCGGCGGTTCGGCGAAGAGGCGTTCGAGACGGCGTTCAAATTCGAGTTCAGCCATTGTCACGCCTCCCTTCCGGTAGAGCGTCGGCGCCCGGCGCCAGTCGCGCTCGGAGCTTCTCCAGACCACGTTTGACATGGGACTTGACCGTTCCAAGCGGCAGATTCAAGGCGTCGGCGGCCTCGGCATGCGAAAGGCCCGCGCCGTAGCACATCGACACGCACACCCGCTCGGCCGGCCCCAGCGACCGCAGCGCCTCATCCAGATCAATCCTGTCCCCCGTATCGCGGAACGACGCGACCGGGGCGTCGTCCTCGGCCTCGACCGCCAGGCTGGCGAGCCGACGCTCGCGCTGCAGCCGGCGCAGATACTGGCGCGCGGAGATCTTCTTCACCCAGCCTGCAAAAGCCCCCTGCCCCCGGAACTCGGAGATCCGCTCAAAGGCGATCAGGAAGGCGTCCTGGGCGACATCGTCGGCCTCGGCCGCGGGCGCGCCCATCCGGCGCAGCAGACCGCGCACCGCCGAGCCATGCCGGCGGACCAGTTCGCCAAAGGCCGAGCGATCTCCCGTGGCCGCGAGGGTCGCGAGCTCCACGTCGTGAAGATTGGCCAGCCTTGTGTTTTGAGAGCCCGACATCAGGGCTTTCCCCCATCCCTCTTCGGGGCTAGCGCCGGTCGCGCTGGACGAATGAAAGCGCGATCAAGGCCAGGCCGATGAAGCCTGGGAACGCCGCGATCCCCAGCAGCGGATAGAGCGCATCGGGCTCTTCGAAACTCACCGCGACACCCAGCGCGATGAAGGCGACCGCCACGCCCAGCCAGATCACGCCCGCCCGCAGATCACGATAGGACGAGGCCGGCGCCTTCTTCACGTCGCTGGTCAGGGCTTCGATCACCTCAGGCGGCAGTTCTGCGCCCTTCTCGATGGAGGCGCGCAGGGTCTCTTGCAGCCTCTGGCGTTCGAGACTCTTGAGGTATCGCGGCACGATGACGATCGCGGCGATCATGGCGAAGAACCCTAGCGGGACCAGGATTTCCATCTAATTCTCCTATCTCCGGTGCACACAGGCCAGTCAGCCTCGTTCTCTGTAGGGAAAGAGGCGTCAGCCCACGCCTACAGATGCATGAACCTGCATGAAATGTTCGTCATGATTTTCAGGCGGCCTGCCCAGGTCAGGCGAAGGCGGCCCGATAGGCGTCCGGCTTGAAGCCGACCAGCAGAGGCCCGCCGGTCTCCAGCACCGGCCGCTTGATCATCGACGGTTGGGCCAGCATCAGGCCGATGGCCTTCTGCGCGTCCAGGCCGGTCTTGTCGGCGTCGGGCAGTTTGCGGAAGGTCGTGCCGGCGCGGTTGAGCACCGTTTCCCAGCCCACCTCGCCGATCCAGCGCTCCAGGTGGGCGCGGTCGACGCCGAGGGTCTTGTAGTCGTGAAACTCATAGGCCACGCCGTGGTCGTCCAACCACGTGCGGGCCTTCTTCATCGTGTCGCAGGCTTTGATGCCATAGATCGTAACGGTCATGTCTCGAATCCGCTCAGCCGTGGGTCGCGCCTGAATATCGTCAGGCGCGACGCTTTCCGAGCGGCAATCAGCACGTCACCAGGTGATCCGCAGCCCCAGCGTGGCGGCATGCGCCGCGTCGTCGGTGTTGAGCTTGGCGTCGTAGTTCGCGAAGAACACCGTGCGCTCACCAGCCCTGGCCGACACCCCGACGCCGAGCAGCGCGCTGTCACGCCCCACTTGAGCGCCGCGTGAAGCGAAGCCGCCAGCCGGTGCGCCGATGAAGGCGCCGTCAAGTTCGGCGTGGTCGTCCAGGAACTCATGCAGCCACTTGGCGCGCGCTTCGATCAGGCCCGAGGTGTTTGCCATCGGCAGCGGCGCCGACAGGCTGAGGCCCAGCCCGCTTTGCAGACTGTCGAGGTTCTGCCTCTCGCCGGCGAGACCAAGGCTGCCGACGCCCTGCTCCGTGAAGGCGTGCTGATGCAGGCCGCCATAGCGCAGCGAGGCGAGCGGACGCGCCGTCACCCCGCCGAGATCGAAGGCGTAGGACGCCTCGGCAAAGGCCCCGATGCGCTCGCCGTCATAGTCGGCTGTAGCGCGCCGCGACTGGTCGCCAATGACCAGGTTGCGGCCGACCTCGTTCGTCAGGCGCGCATAGCTCACCCAGCTGTCGAGCGCGAAGGCGCCGCCGACATAGGCGCCGTAGAGCGCGCCCTCATAGGCCTTGACCTCGCCCCGCCCGCCGAAGCGGTCGAAGTCGACGTCGGTCGCGCTGTAGCTGAAGCTGGCGCCGACCCGCATCGAGGGCGAAACCTCCCAGTCGCGGCCGACGATGAGCCCGCCCGTCTGGTAGTCGGCGCCGGAGGTGTCCGAACCCGCACCCAGGCGCCCCCATTGGCCGTAGGCCCGCGCCCAGGCGTTGTCGTCCGAGGCGCCAGGCTTATCCGCGCGCAGATCGCCCAGGCGGGCCGACAGCGTCTGATCGAGCGGCAGCCCCCCCGTCAGCGCGATGGTGGCCAGCGAGGCGTGGAGCTCGCCCGACAGGCTTTCCAGAGAGTCGCGCGCCTGTTCGGGCGACGAACCCTGGAGGGCCATCGCGCCGCCCAGGAAGCCCGCGTCGCCGCTGTCCAGGCCACGCTCCAGGGCGCCGCCGACCGCGCAGGCGTTGGCGCCTATGCAGACCGAGCGGTCGTCGAACCGCAGCCGGATCAGGGTCAGATAGACCGCGCCGGCGTCATAGCTGAGCGACGGCTTGAGGAAGGCGTAGTCGTCGGTGAGCAGCGCCTCGAACCGGCCCGTGACACCCTGCCCCGCGGTGAGCAGGGCCTGGGTGAAGGAGGTCCTGTAGAGGCCCGGCGTGATCAGTACGCCGACCGCCCCGCCTTCCAGATCGGCGGCGCCGGTGATCGCAAGCTGATTGGTCAGGCCCTCCGGCGCAATCTGGCCGATGATCAAGCCCGTCTTGGTGTTCACAAAATCGCCGTCGATGGTCAGGGTCCCCGCCAATGACGAGTTGCCGGGAGCGATATAGCCTTCGTTCCAAACTGCGCCGCGCACGACGCCGCGTCCGGCGAGCACCCCGTCATAGCCAACGAAGGTCGGCGAGATGATGGAGCCCATCACCGCCAGCAGGCCCTCGTCCACCCAGGTCACACCGGAATAGGTGTTGTCGCCATTGAGGACGAGCGTCCCGCTCCCCAACTTGATCAGCCCGCCCGCGCCGGAGATGTCGTTGTACCAAACGCTCGTTCCGGTCGGCTGGACCACGTGGAAGTCGCCCCAGTCGAAGCGGCCCGGACCCAACACCGCCTTGCCGGCATCGAGCAGGCCGTAACCGTACAGATCATCGACGCCAGGAGCCCCGAGGTCGCTCGCCGTCCCAAGCAAGGTCTGGCGCACCTGATCGGCGGTGAAGTTGGGGAACATCTGCCAGACCAGCGCAGCCGCGCCGGAGACGTGCGGCGCGGCGAATGAGGTTCCCTCGGCTTCGCCATAGCCGCCGCCCGCCATCGCAGCGGAAATTCCAAAACCGTCCGCATCAAAATCGCCGCCAGGGGCCGCCAGGCACCAGGTCTTGGCGACACCGCAGGCGTTCGCATAACCGGCCAGATCGCCGCTGTAGCCGACGGCGGTCACCGCCAGCCAGCCACGCTCAAGTTCCGGAAACAGATACGGCAGGCCCGCCTCTGGGCCCGGCTGCGACAGACCCGAGTTATGAGTGATGAAGACGACCAGCCCGCCACGTTCGACGGCCGACCGCGAGGCCGCGAGCAGGTTAGGCGCCCGCGCCTCCATATCGGCGAGGGAGTAGTCGGTGATCGCCTCGTCCACGCCTCCCCAGCTGTTGTTGAGGATACGGACGCCACGGTCGAGCAACGCGCCCCACGCCTCGCCGACGATCGGATCGTCGTAGGCCATGCTCCCGTCGTCATCCAGGACCCGGGCGCTGACGACCCGCGCGCCGGGGGCCATCCCGTGCATGCCGGTCCCGTCTCGTTTGCCCGCGATGATCGAGGCGACCGCCGTCCCGTGACCGGTCCTGTCAATTATCACCGGCGAGCGCGTGACATAGTCGTAGCCGCCCGAGACCTGCCCCTTTAGTTCGGAATGATCGGTCGCCACGCCGGAATCGATCACCCCGACCTCGACGCCCGAACCGTCCACGCCCATGGCGTAGGCGTATTCGGCGCCGGACATCCACAGCCCCCAGGAGGTCCAGAACTCCGGCGTCCGATAAGTCCTGGGATCAGTGGGCGCGCCGACCGTCTGGGCCATGGCGCCTGTCGTCAGACACGACGACAGCATCAGCGTCGCAAGGACGCTCTTCGACGTAAGCTTCACGTAACCCCCAGGGAGATGGCCCGGCGCTCGCGGCGCCCGACCTAGCCGAGTCGGAAATGCGCCAGGTCGGGCTCCACATCAACCCGTGATACGTGTATTTTTCGCGGATATAGTGTACGTCGAGTTTAGGTCGACCCCAGCGGCCAACGGTCGACATAGGTGTAGCGGCCCCGCCCCTGCTCGCTGCGGATGAGGACCACCTCCCGCGCGCGCCAGCTGATCGGCCTATCGAGGGTCGTCTCCGAAATCGCCGCCGCTCTATAGGCCAGCGTAACATGCGGCGTAAAACGGGAAGGTCCGCGAAGGTTGAGGCCGTTCGCCGCCGCGGCGTCGACCAGCCCGTCCTTCAGTCGCGTCAAAAGCCCGGTCGCCGCCGGCGCGCAGCGCAGCACGAGCGACCCGGACGCCTCACGTCTTGCAAAGCTGCACGCCTTGGGCAGGACGACGTCAAACTTCTCGGTCGCTATCGCCGCGCCGACCCGCCTGGCGATGGCGAGCAGCGTGTCACGCCGCCAGACGTCGAGTTGGAAACCGAGCAGCGACAGATGCAGCCTGTCGGCCGGACAAAGCCGATCGCCATTGGCGAGCTCTCGTCCCAACCCCGTCATTTGCGCCGCTGCGGCGGCGTCTGGGAGTATCCCGAAGAACAGAACCTCCCGCATTCCCTGCATGACCATGTCCATGCCTTTCCATCAAACACATGATAGAACAAACGTAGAACATGTAGGGCGTCGACATCAAGCACGTGGACCGCCGGAGCGGCCCGCCGTGGGCCCTAGGTCGCCCAGGCCCGCCCGATTTCCGACAGCGGAACGCAGCCGTGATAGGCGCCCGGCACCGGATCGTACCTGAGGGCGACGGTCGCACCGGGTTCGGAGGTGAAGTAGCCGACCGTGACCAGCTCCTTCAGCGCCGAGAAGAAGTGCGGCGGCGGCGCCAGCGGCGATTGTTTCCGCAGGGCCGCAGCCTCCTGGTCATAGCGCGTGAGCAGCTCGATCTGCTGCGGCGCGGTGAGGTTCACGAAGATCGCGCCGTTGGCGGAGCGAGCGTCGGCGTCCATCCGCGTCAGCCCGTCCCTCAGCAGCTTGGCCTGCGCCTTGTCGCAATAGGTGGCCAGCGCCCGGTCGATGAACTGCGGCACGCCGACCTGCCTGGCGCCGGGCGTGTCGGTCGCCGGCATGATCAGCTCGGCCACCACGTCGACCAGACGGGCCTGGTCCGGCGTGAGCGCCGTCGGGGCCCAGGCCAAAGGCTGCATAGCTGCGGCCACCGGCCCGGCCATCCCGGCCGAGGCGATCCCCATGGTCAGGGCGACGCCCCACATCGCTTCTCGTCTGTTCAGCATCTGCTCGTTCCCCACATCCTGCTCCGTCGCCGACAGCGCCTAGAACTCGCCCTTCTTGCCCGCCTTCACCGCATGGTCGCAGGCCCTTGCGGTCAGCGCCATGTAGGTCAGCGAGGGGTTCACGCATGAGGCCGACGTCATCGCCGCCCCATCAGTGACATAGACGTTCGTGCACTCATGCACCTGGTTATGGGCGTTCAGCACCGAGGTCCGCGGGTCGCGGCCCATCCGGGCGGTTCCCATCTCGTGGATGCCCAGGCCCGGCGCATAGCCAAGATCGGCGCCCTGGACGTTCTTGAAGCCCGCCGCCTCCAGCAGCTCCACCGCCGAGGCCTTCATGTCGCGGCGCATGGCGATCTCGTTCTCGCGGATCGAGACCTTGATCTTGAGAGTCGGCTGTCCGTACTTGTCCTTGACGTCGTGGTTCAAGGTAATCCGGTTGTCGGCGTAGGGCAGGATTTCACCGAACCCGCCGAGCGCCATCGTCCAGGGACCAGGCTGGGTCAGAGCGGTCTTGCGCTCGGCCCCGAAGCCCTCCCCGCCGAGATCGCGGTTCCAGCTGGGGCGCGAGGCGCCGCCTTGATAGCCAAAGCCCCGCATGTAGTCCTTCCGGGCGCTGCCTTCGTCGCCGAGGTTGCGGAAGCGCGGCACATAGATCCCGTTGGGCCGGCGGCCCGAATAGTACTTGTCGTCGAACCCTTCGACCTGGGCCCGCGCCCCGACGTTCAGGTGGTGATCCATGACGTTGCGGCCGAGCTGATCGCTGCCGTTGCCGAAGCCGTTGGGGAAGCGGTCGCTGGTCGAGTTCAGCATGATCCCGGCCGAGTTGAGGGCCGAGGCGCAGAGGAAGATCACCTTCGCGTAGTACTCGGACTCCTCGCCGGTCTCGGCGTCCAGCACCCGCACGCCGCTGGCTTTGCCCGCCGCCGGATCGAAGATCAGCGAGGTGACGATGGAGTTGGGGCGCATCCGCAGATTGCTGGTGCGTTCGGCCGCCACCAGGGTCGCGGAGTTGGAGCTGAAATAGGCGCCGAACGGACAACCGCGGCTGCACATGTTGCGATGCTGGCACTTCGAGCGACCGAGGCTCAGCTGCTCTTCCGTCGGCTCGGTCAGGTGGGCGGCCCGGCCCATGGTGATCCGGCGGTCGGGGAAGCGTGACTCGGCCCGCGATTTGAAGGCCTTCTCAACGCAGTTCATCTCCATCGGCGGCTGGAACTGGCCGTCGGGAAGATGCGCCAGCCCTTCGTTCTGACCGCTGACGCCGATGAAGCGCTCCACATAGTCATACCAGGGCGCGAGGTCGGCGTAGCGGATCGGCCAGTCGACGGCGACCCCGTCGCGGGCGTTGGCCTCGAAATCGATGGGGCTGTGCCGATAGGTCTGGCGGCCCCAGGTGAGCGAGCGTCCGCCGACGTGATAGCCGCGGATCCAGTCGAACCGGCTCTCCTCGGTGTAGGGGTTTTCGTCGTCGCGGACGAAGAAATGCTTGGTGTATTCGGTGACCGCGTACCCGGTGCGCATCTGGACCGGATAGTGGCCTTTCAACTCTTCCGGCGGCAGCTTGCCTTGGGGGTACTTCGCCTCCCAGGGGTCCATGGTCGCGGTCGGATAGTCCTCCAGATGGCGCACCATCGGGCCACGCTCCAGGACGAGGGTCTTCAGGCCCTTCTGAGTCAGCTCCTTGGCCGCCCAGCCGCCCGAGATGCCGCTTCCGACCACAATGGCGTCGTAGGTGTTTTCCCGACGCCAGCGTCCGTTGAGGTTGGCCATAGTTCCCCCCTGATCCAGGCTCGACGACGCTCTGTCGTCGATCTTTCGTCAGCTCAAGCGACGACGAATCCGTCACCGCGCCAACTGTTGCTTTGCACGGCTTCAGGTTCCATGAAATGGGTTACATTGCAAGCGAACAAGGGGCGCCGATGAGAGCGCCGAGAGGTTTCTGGGGGAAACATGACCCGATATCCTGGACTGCGCCGTTCACTCTCAAAGGCCGCGCTGCTCGCCGGCTGCCTGGCGATTTCGGCCTGCGCCCACACGCCCGATGCGACGGCCGAGGCGGCATGGCGGCCGATATTCGACGGGCGAACCCTGGACGGCTGGACGCCGAAGATCGCCGGCTATCCGGCCGGCGAAAACTATCAGCAGACCTTCATCGTGCAGGACGGCGCCATCGTGGTGTCCTACGCCGGCTATGACCAGTTCAAGGGCCGGTTCGGGCATCTGTTCTACAAGACCCCGTTCAAGGCCTACCGCCTGCGGTTGATGTACAAGGTCCTGGATCCCAGCCTGCCCGACACCCCGGCCTGGGCGCGCGGCAACAGCGGCGTGATGTTCCACAGCCAGAGCGCCGAGAGCATGACGCTGGCTCAGCCGTTCCCGATATCCGTCGAGTTTCAGATTCTCGGCCGTGACGGCGACGGCCCCCGGCCGACGGGCGCGGTCTGCACGCCGGGCGTCAGCATCACCTTCGACGGCGTCCGCGCGAAGGAGCACTGCACCTCGCCGGCCAATGGACCGACCATCCCCAACGGGACCTGGACCAAGCTCGAACTCGACGTGCTGCCGAACGGCGAGGTCTTCCAGAAGATCGACGGCGTGGTCGTCCAGCACTATGGCGGGCTCGAGCTTGATCCGAACGATCGGTTCGCCGCCGTGGCCAAGGACTACATGTCCGCCCGCAGCGGCTCGCTGGCCCTGACCGAAGGCTACATCGCCCTGCAGAGCGAGGGGCACCCGATCGCGTTCAAGGACATCGAGATCCAGGACCTGACGCCGACCCGCTAGGCGGGCCCGCGCCACGGCGTGCGGCTTGCTGGGATCAGAGCCCCAGCAGCCGCCGGTTCCGCGCGGCGTCCGGCGCGCTGCCGGCGAAGTCATCGAACGCCCGGTCGGTCACCTGGATGATGTGATCGCGGATGAACGGCGCGCCCTCGCGGGCCCCCTGCTCCGGATGCTTCAGCGCGCACTCCCATTCGAGCACGGCCCAGCCGGAATAGTCGTACTGGGCGAACTTGGAGAAGATCGCCTTGAAGTCCACCTGGCCGTCGCCCAGCGAGCGGAAGCGGCCGGGCCGTTCGACCCACCCCTGATATCCGCCATAGACGCCGGCGCGCGCGTCGGGACGGAATTCGGCGTCCTTGACGTGGAAGGCGCGGATCCGCTCGTGATAGCGGTCGATGAAGCCGAGATAGTCCATCTGCTGCAGCAGCAGGTGGCTGGGGTCATAGAGGATGTTGGCGCGCGAATGGCCGCCGACCACGTCCAGGAAGCGCTCGAAACTGGCCCCGTCGTGCAGGTCTTCGCCCGGATGGATTTCGAAACAAGCGTCGACGCCTTCGTCCTCGAAGACGTCGAGGATCGGCCGCCAGCGGCGTCCCAGCTCGGCGAACGCCTCCTCCACCAGACCGGCGGGCCGTTGCGGCCATGGATAGAGATAGGGCCAGGCCAAGGCGCCGGAGAACGTAGCATGGGCCGACAGGCCAAGCCTGCGGCTGGCGACGGCCGCGGCCTTCACCTGGCTGACCGCCCAGGCCTGGCGGTCCTGCGGCTTGCCCCGCAGTTGCGGCGGCGCGAAGCCGTCGAAGAGCTCGTCATAGGCCGGATGGACCGCGACCAACTGCCCCTGGAGATGGGTCGACAGCTCGGTGATCTGCAGGCCGTGCTCGGCCAGCAGCCCGGCGATGTCATCGCAATAGACCTGGCTCTCCGCGGCCAGTTCCAGATTGAAGAACGAGTCCGCTCCACCCGTCGGCATCTGCACGCCGACATAGCCGAGGTCCGCGACCCAGGCGGCCATGGTCTCGAGCCGATCAAAGGGCGGCTCGGCGCCGATGAACTGGGCCAGGAAAATGCCAGGTCCCTTGAGTGTCTTCATCGTGCGTCTCCTTCGAGCGTGACCCAACCTTCACCGGCGCGGCTGGCCGCGACGGCGCGCTCAACGAACGCCATGCCTCGAACGCCCTCACCGATGTCGGGCACGAGCTCAGCTTGCCCCCGGCCTGCGGTGATCGCGTCGGCGAAATCACGATAGATGTTGGCGAAGGCCTCGATGAACCCCTCCGGATGCCCGGTGGGAATACGCGAGGCGGCCTGGGCGACCGGGCTGAGGTAGCCCGCGCCTGCGTGCAGCACTTGGGTCGGGTCATCGAGCCAGTCGACCACCAACTCGGTGTGGCGTTCGTGCGACCAGGTGATCGCGCCCTTCTCGCCATAGACCTTGAGCTGCAGGCCGTTGCGGGCGCCCGCCGAGATCTGCGAGGCGATCAACACCCCGCGCGCGCCGCCCTTGAACCGCAGCAGGATGTTGCAGTCGTCGTCCAGCACCCGCCCCGGCACCACGGCGGCGATGTCGGCGCACATGTGTTCGACCTGAACCCCGGCCACGAACTCGGCTATGTTGAAGGCGTGCACGCCGATGTCGCCGATGCAGCCGCCAACACCGGACTGGGCCGGATCGGCCCTCCACGTCGCCTGCTTGTCGCCGTCACGCTCGATCGGCCGCGAGAGCCAGCCCTGGGCGTACTCCACGACGATCTTGCGGACCCGGCCCAGATCGCCGCGCCGCACGATCTCGCGCGCCTCGCGGACCATCGGATAGCCCGTATAGACATAGGTCAGTCCGTAGTGGCGGCCCGAACCGGCCACGACCTTCGCCAACTCGCGCGCCTGCGCCAGATCCAGCGTCGCCGGCTTGTCGCTCATCACGTGCAGCCCCGCCCGGAGCGCGGCGGCCGAGACCTCGAAGTGCAGGTGGTTGGGGGTGACGACGGCGACCAGGTCGACCCCGTCAGCCCGCACCCGTTCGGCTTCGAACATCGCGCCATAGTCGGTGTAGGTGCGCTCACGTGACACGCCCCAGCCGTCAGCGGCCAGGGCGTTCTTCTCGGCGTCGCGGCTGAATACGCCAGCCACGAGCCGAATGCGTCCGTCGAGTTCGGCGGCCATGCGGTGGACCGGCCCGATGAACGAACCGGGTCCCCCGCCAACCATGGCCAGCCGCAGAGGCGTTTGACTGCTCTTCGTCACAGGAGGGCGCACCCCGCCGAGATCGCGTACCTAAAGGTCCCCATCAGCCAGCCACGCTGGCCAGATAGTCGTAGCTAATCCGCGTGGATTCGAGCCTCGGGTGGGCGAACGGCGGCTCTTGTTCGACGAAGAATTCCCGCACGCCGGCCGCATAGGCCGCCGGAAGCAGCTTGGGCCAGTTGATCATGCCGCCGCCCACCTCGGTGGGATCCTGGCGCAGCTCGAAGTTGGGCTTGGTGCTCGCCTTGATGTCCTTGACGTGCATCAGGGTGAAGCGGCCCTTGTGCTCCTTCAGCATCGCGAACGGATCGTGGCCCGCGGCCGTGACCCAGCCGGCGTCCATCTCGAAGGTGACCAGCGAGGGGTCGGTTTCCTTGAGCAGGATCTCCATGCCGTTGGTCTGACCGAGCGGCAGGAACTCATTGTTGTGGTTGTGATAGCCGAGCCGCAGGCCGGACTTCTTCAGAATCTCAGCCTTTTGGTTCAGGAACTCGGCGTTCCACTTCCAGTCGTCGGCGGTCATCTGGCCGCCCAGCCGCCGCAGCAGCCCGCCGCCGTCCTCGCCAGGCAGCAGCTTCAGCTCGAAGCGGTCGGGAAGGTAGAACAGCGGCATGACCACGGTCTTCACACCGACCGTCTTCAGGTCGTCGGCCAGCTTGCCAAGGTCGCCGCTGAGTGTCGGGCCAGGCCCCATCGGACGGCCGCCGACGTGGGCGCTGGTGCATTTCAGGCCGGCGGCGTCGAAGGCCGCGCGCAGCTCGACCGGGGTGTGGCCGAGGAACCCGGCCAGCTCGACCGTCTTGAAGCCGATCTTGGAGACCGCCGCGAGCGTGCCGCCGAGGTCCTTCTGGGCGTCCGGACCCAAGGTGTAGAGCTGGACGCCGATCGGCAGGCCCACCCGCTTAAAGAACGGCTTGGCCGCCGCGCTGGCTGTTCCGCTGGTCATCATCGCCCCCAAGGTTGCAAGTCCGCCCGCAAGCACTCCGCGGCGCTGAAGGCCGGCGGTGTCGAGCGAGGTTCTGTTCGCGGAAGGTGTTGAGCGCACTTGGGCTCTCCTTTTGCCTGGCTTGGCGATGTGGGTTCGAACGAAACGATTAGGAGGCCGACTGAACGCTGCGATCGGGCGCCAGCGCGTCGCCTGGGGCGTCCTCGACCGACACCGGTCCTCGGGTGGGCGGCCGGAAGAACAGGGCCAGCAGCAGCACCGCGACCAGCGCCATGCCGGTCGGCACCAGGAACAGAGCCGAATAGTCGACAACGTTCTTGGTCACGCCGTCCGGGCCGACGACCGCCTGGCTCAACCGTCCCATGAGGGCCGGGAACAGGAAGCTCGCCACGACATTGCCGACCCCCAGGATCAGCAGATTGAACAGGCCCTGCGCGCTGGACCTGACGTCCTTGGGGAAGACGGCGTCCACGAAGATGTAAACCGTGGCGAAGAAGAAGGCGTAACAGACCCCGTGCAGCAGCTGCACGGCCACGATCACCGGGATGCTGTCGGCGAAGAAGGCGAAGACCACGAAGCGCGCGGCGTGACCGAGGATGCCGATGATCATCGTGGCCTTCCAGCCCAGCCTGATCAGCACCCCGCCCAGCACGAACATGGTCACGACTTCGGCCACCTGGCCGAGGCTGAGCACCACCATGCTGAGATTGCCCGCGATCCCAACCCGGTCGGTGAGGAAGGCGTCGGAGACCACGAAGTAGCCGTTATGGATCACCGAATCGATGAAGGTGACGATGAACAGCACCATGACGAACGGCGTGCCCAGCAGCTTCAACGCTCGCCGCCAGGCCAGCTTGTCGATGCCCGGCGCGTCCTTGCGGGCCGGCGTGTGCGGCAAGGTCAGGGAATAGGCGGCGGCCAGGAACGAGACCCCGGCGGCGACCAGGAAGATCCACCGGACCTGATCGGGCGTGGCGTGCGCGCCCAGCAGGAAGATGAAGGGCCAGCTGACCAGCACCCAGCCGATCGTGCCGCCCATCCGCACCGCGCCGAAATCCTTGGCCGGGTCCCGCAGGTTGGCGAAGGCGATGGAATTGGAGACCGACAGCGTCGGCACATAGAGCAGGCTGTAGAGCAGGTAGCAGGCGAAGAACGGCCAGAAGCTGGTCGAAAACGCCACGCCCACCAGGGCCAGGCCGCCGATCAGGTGGCTGACCGCCAGGAATCGCTCGGCGGCGAAGTTCCGGTCCGCGAACTGGTTGGAGAAGAAGATCCCCACCAGGGCCGCGACGCCCCAGGAGCTGCCCACCAGCGACTGCTGCCAGGAGCTGAAACCCAGCATGCCCATGTAGGGAAACAGCTTCGGCGCCCAGGCTCCCCAGATCGCCAGCTGGAGCACCATCATCAAGAAGAGCCGTACGCTCGCCGTCATGTCTTCGGCCTCCCCGGTTGGCCTGGCGGCAGCATTGTGGACCTTGGCGCCGCGACCTCCAGACCGCTTTGCCTGGCGTTAATCAGCGGCGCGGCCGGTCCAGCCCAATTTCCGGGCCCCTGCTCGCACTTAATGTAATCGAAATCATCGATAACAGGCGCGTATTCGGGCGGCAACTGCAATCTAAACCGCCGCGCAAACGACCTGCGCCTTGCAATGGGGGCGGCTTACCGCCAGTTTCTCGCCAATGCCTACCATTCAAGATGTCGCGCGCGACGCCGGGGTTTCCACCGCGACGGTCTCAAGGGTTTTCAGCGCCCCAGCCCTTGTCCTGGAGGGCACACGGCAGAAGGTGATGGAGGCGGTGACCCGCCTCGGTTACGAGCCGAACTTCGCGGCCAAGAGCCTGCGGACGCTGCGCACCGAGAAGATCCTGGTCACCGTCCCAGACATCTCCAACCCGTTCTTCTCCCAGGTCATCCGCGGGGTCGAGGAAGCCGCCCACGCCGCGGGATACTCCGTTCTCCTGGGCGATACGCGCCACGAGGAGGAACGCGAGGAGCAGTACGCCACCATGCTCCGGCGCAAGGAGGCCGACGGCCTCATCTTCCTGGGCCATCGCCTGCCCGACACCCTGGCCGAGATGGTCAGGACCATGGGTCCCCGCACCCCGATCGTGAACGGCTGCGAATACCGTCCCGACCTGGGCGTTTCCGGCGCCCACATCGACAACGAGCGCGCCGCCATCGAGGTCATGGACCACCTCTATGGCCTGGGCCACAGCCGGGTCGGGGTGATCACCGGGCCGCTGGCCAGTCCGCTCAGCAGCGACCGCCTGACCGGCGTGCGCGCCGCCGCTGAGCGCCACGGCCACGCCGAGGCCCTGCAGGTGGTCACCGGTGACTTCTCCATCGAGTCCGGCGTGCGCCAAGCTGAGGGGCTGCTGAGCGGAGCTCACCGCCCCACCGCCATTTTCTGCTTCAGCGACGAGATGGCCATGGGCGCGCTCGACGCCATCCGGCGCGGTGGCCTGCGGTGCCCCCAGGACGTCTCGCTGGTCGGCTTCGACGACATCCGCTTCGCCCAGTACCTCGACCCGCAGCTGACCACGGTCAGCCAGCCCATGGACAAGATCGGCCACGAGGTCGTTCGCTTGCTGCTCGATATCCTTTCGGGCCGTAGCGACGGGCTACAGCACGTGACCTTGCCCCACCAACTCGTGATCCGGTCGAGCACGGCGAAGCCTCGCGCCGCCGACTAATCAGACGGACGGCGGCAGTTCGCGAACCCAGATGTTGCGGAAGCTGATCGGCTCGCTGCGGTCGCCATGCGCCTGCAGCTTGATCGGCGCGGCCCCGTGGGGCCGGTAGGCCGGCTGGCCGATATAGACGGTCTCGCCGGCCAGGGCGAAATTGTCCTGCACCAGCACGCCATTGTGCAGCACGCTCACCCGCGCGGGCTTGGCCACGACACCATCGGCGCCGAACACCGGCGCCCTCCAGATCACATCATAGGTCTGCCACTCGCCGGGCTTGCGGCTGGCGTTCACCAGCGGCGGACGCTGTTTGTAGATGCTCGCGGCCTGACCGTTCACATAGGTCGGGTTGGCGTACGAATCGAGAATTTGCAGCTCGTAGCCGGCGTCCCCACGCCCTGTGGAGGCCAGGAAGACCCCGCTGTTGCCGCGCCCCTGCCCGGTCCCGGAAATGTTCGCCGGGACGCGCCACTCAATATGAAGCTGAAAGTCCCGGAAGCTCCGCTTCGTTTCGATGTTGCCGGCCGCCTTGTTCACGGTCAGCAAGCCATCAGCCACGCTCCAACCCGCAGGCGACTTGTCCTTGGACGTCACCCATTCGCCAAGGTCCTTGCCGCCGAACAGCACGATGGCGTCGGACGGCGGCGCGCCGCCAAGCTGAGCGGCGGGCGTCACCACCAGCGGCTCCGGCTTCCAGACCTCGGTGTCCTGCGGCAGGAGCTGAGCCTGCGCGCCGACGGCCCACAGCGAGGCGAGCGCGGCGACGAGGACGGCGACTTTCGAGATCATGGGTCTGGGTCTCCAGGTTGGCGCTATCACTTGACCGCACGTCGGCGCGCCGCGTCCAGAGCCCGCTCGGCGACCTGGCGCGTCGCACCGGTGATTCGACAGCCCGGAACCGCCGCCGATCCACAAGGTTCTGCAAGGACGCCTACCCCGCGCCGGCCTTGTCGGCCACGTGGCGTGGCTTGGCGACGTCCCCTTACGGGGTCACAAAGCGTTGGCCGCCCAATTGGGACAATGGCTCGTGGGGAAAAGCGGCCAGGAAATCGGCTCCAAAACGAAGGAACACGCCATGGCGAAGAATACGATTTGTCTCTGGTACGATAACGACGCCGAGGCTGCGGCCCGCTTCTACGCCGAGACCTTTCCCGACAGCGCGGTGAGCGCCGTGCGCCGGGCGCCGGGCGACTACCCGTCCGGCAAAGAGGGCGACGTGCTGACCGTCGAGTTCACGGTCGCCGGGATTCCTTGCCTTGGCCTGAACGGGGGCCCGGCTTTCAAGCATGACGAAGCCTTCTCGTTCCAGATCGCCACCGACGACCAGGAAGAGACCGACCGCTATTGGAACGCCATCGTCGGTAATGGCGGCCAGGAGAGCGCCTGCGGTTGGTGCAAGGATCGATGGGGGATTTCCTGGCAAATCACGCCGCGCGTCCTGACCGAGGCGATGGCCGCCGGCGGCGACGAAGCAAAGCGCGCGTTTGAAGCCATGATGACCATGGGGAAAATCGACGTCGCAGCGATCGAGGCGGCCCGGCGCGGCTAGCTCGCCGCCGATCGCCCCTTCGGCGTCAGCTTGTAGTCGTATCGCCGCTCGCCAGTCGGATCATGTCGCGCATTCGGCGACAGACAACTATTATCACAGACAAACCCGACCTGCCGCGCCCAGGGATCCCAAGCGATCAGCCGTTCGTCCTCAGGATCACGCGCTGACGTTTTCCAATATTTACAATGTCAAAAAACGCAAAACCGTAGATTTCAAGGCATCTCCCCTGAAAGAACATCGAGGCCCGACACCCGGTGAATCTGATCGTGCTTGACGCATTAGAGATCACAGTTATCAATCAGCCGTAATGGCGGCGGCGAGCCGGCCTCGCGACGAAACGCGGCAAGATACGGGGGAATTTTGATGGTGAGTCAGCGACAGAGCCGCCGAGGCTTCATGGGCCTTTCCGGAGCCGGCGTCGCCGGCCTGATCGGCGGACAATGGGCCGGGCTCGCAAACGCCGCCACGCTGGACCCCGACCTGGTCGTGCTCAACGCCAAGGTCTACACGGTCGATCCCGCCTCACCTCGAGCCGAAGCCTTCGCCGTCAAGAACAGTCGCTTTGTGGCGGTAGGCCGCAACGACGACATCAAGTCCCTGGTCGGCAAGGGCACCCAGGTCCTGGACGCCCAGGGGATGACGATCGTTCCGGGCTTCATCGATTGCCACAACCACGCCATGGGCAACGTGCTGCTCTACGAGGTTCTGGTCGGCAATCCGTTTGAAGTCGAGTTCGTCACAGTCGACAGCATCGTCGGCAAGCTACGCGCCAAGGCTCAGCAGACCCCGCCGGACTTTTGGATCGAGGGCTTCTTCTTCGACGACACCAAGGTCAAGGATAAGCGCGAGGTCACGGTCCACGACCTCGACAAGGTGTCGACAGAGCACCCGGTGGCCGTTCGACACCGGGGTGGCCACACCTCCTATTACAACAGCAAAGCGCTGCAGATGGCCGGCGTCACCAAGGCGACCGCCAACCCGCCTGGCGGGACGTTCGATCGGGACAAAAACGGTGAGCTGAACGGTCGTGTCACGGATCGGGCGAATGGCGTCTTCAGCAAAATCGGGAAGCGCCCGACCTACACTGACGCGCAACTGCTGCAGCGGAACCGCGACGGCCTGGCGCACATCTCCAAGCAGTTCGCGCGCTATGGCCTGACCAGCGTCCACCATCAAGGCGGAGACCTCGACGCCCTGCAGGAGGTGCGCGCGCGCGGCGACCTCAAGCACCGCGTGAGCTTCGAGGTCAGCGGGCCGCTCTTGGAGGCTATGATCGCCAACGGGATCAAGACCGGATTCGGCGACGAATGGGTGCGACTGGGCGCCACCTCGGAACACACGGCCGACGGCTCGTTCTCGGAACGGACCATGGCGATCAGCACGCCCTATGCCGGCGTGTCGCCGCCCTACAAGGGCAACATCACCGAGACCCAGGACGTCTTGGACGCCTGGGTCGAACGGGTGCACCGGGCGGGCATCCAAGTGAACTGCCATGCGAATGGCGACGTCGCGATCGACTCCGTCCTCACGGCGGTCGAGCGCGCCCAGAAGCTCTTCCCGACGGCCGATGCGCGCCCGAAGATCACGCATTGCACCCTGATCAACGACGACTTGCTCCGCCGCATGAAAGCCGTGGGGGCCATTCCAGCGGCTTTCACCACCTATTCCTATTACAACGCCGACAAGTTCCACTTCTATGGGCCGGAGCTCATGAAGCGCTCAATGGCGTTCCGCAGCTTCCTCGATGCGGGGATTCCAGCCGCGGCCGGATCAGACTTCAGCCCGGGCCCCTTCGCCCCGCTGATGGGCGTCCAGGGGATGGTCACGCGCAAGGGCTGGAACGGAGAGATCTGGGGCGCCAACCAACGGGTCACCGTCGAAGAAGCGATCCGGATCAATACCCTGAACGGCGCCTTCGCCTCTCACGAGGAAACCATCAAGGGGTCGATCACCGTCGGCAAGCTGGCCGACTTCGTGATGCTCGCGGACGATCCCCACACGATCGACAATGAGAAGATCAAGGATATCAAGATCGTTCGCACCGTGACGGGCGGCGCCACGGTCTACCAGGCCTGATAGGGCTGCAACGAGATCAGGCGCAGGCGTCACGCCTGCGCCTGATCCGGCTCCTCGCGGCGCCTGCGCGCCAGGATCGCCACCGTCCAAGGCACAGCGATTGGGCGCCCCGCCTGGGGCATCCCGCCAAGTTACAACCGCCACTTAGCATTGTGAGATCACAGGTCAGCCCGCACCGCGGGACGGCGGCCTCGTCGATCAAACCTAGGTAGCCTGGCGACAATCAACCAAGCGGGAAGCATAAGGATCACGATCACAGATTGTTGGAGGTGACTCCGATATAGGCGGAAACACCAGAACGCCCCCGACATCTGCTTAGTATTTACGCGACCTAGTGAGTCCCAAGAAATAGCAGCTCGCAACAGCAGAATGGGACGGCGCTGGCGGCCTCACAATTCCAGTATACACTTCACGCCGTTACCTTATATCGGCAGCGAAAGCCTATTTGCGCCACAGGCGACCAAGATCTCGCCGCATTCACCAACCTAGCGGCCCGCGCACGCGAATCCGACTTGAAGTTCGGCAATTGTGATCACACAGTGCGCCCGTGCAAATGATCGCACGGCGCTCACGCAACAACTTGTCATCTGGCCGCCATGACAATCAGGCCGGAACAAGCACTGGGGGACTAACATGCCAAACAAGACGGCCTCACCAGCTTCTGCCGCGGGAACGCGGCGATCCATCTGGCTCCGGGGCGCTTCGCTCACGGTCTTGGTTCCGCTGCTTGGCGCGACTCCAGCGTTCGCTCAATCTGGGCCGACGGTCGAAGAAGTCGTCGTCACCGCGACCCGTTCTGAGAGCCAACTCTCCAAGGTTCCGATCAGCGTGGCCGCGGTCTCGCAGGAGCAGATCGAAAACAAGGGCCTCAAGGAATTTGTCGACGTCGTGCGGCTGACGCCAGGCGTCGCCATCGGCGGCAACAACCGCATCGCCATCCGCGGCGTCTCGTCCAGCGCCGGTGCGGCCACGACCGGGGTCTATGTTGACGACGTTCCGATCCAGGTGCGCCAGGTGGGCTATTCCGCCAGCACCCTGTTCCCTTCCCTCTTCGACCTCGACCGCGTGGAAATCCTCCGCGGTCCCCAAGGCACCCTGTTCGGCGCCGGCTCACAAGGCGGCACGGTTCGCTTCATCCAGCCCGCGCCGAACTTCAATTCGTTTTCAGGACACGCCCGCACCGAGGTCTCGACGCTTCGCGGCGGCGGAATGGGCTACGAAGGCGGCGTCGCCGTCGGCGGCCCGATCATCGCCGACAAGTTGGCTTTCCGGGTCAGCGGCTATTTCCGGCGCAACGCCGGCTACATCGACCGCATGAACGGTCAGGCGTTCGTTCGCGACCCCACGCTGGCGCTCGGAACGAAGTCGATGGGCTTCAATGTGACCGGCACGGCGTATGAGGATTCCGACTGGACGGAAACCACGGCCGGCCGCGCCGCCCTGGCGTTCCGCCCGACTGAAAACCTGACCATTACAGCCTCGGTCAACTACCAAAAGATCTACCAGCACGACAATATCGGCAGCGTCTGGTCGACCCTGACCGACGCGTCGTCAGGCGATTTCCGCACGCCGCTGTTCTCCGCCGGCGATCCCAACGCGCTGCTCAACGGCCAGCGCTATCTCACGCCCGCCGTCCTTCCCGACTACAACAAGGGCAACGATCATATGATCCTGCCCTACCTGACCGTCGACTGGTCGAACGACGCGGTCCACTTCGTCTCGACGACGTCGGGCATCGACCGCAAGAGCTACCGCTGGGGCGATTCCACCACGGGCTACGGGTTCGCCTACCTCCGCTTCGCCGCACCCCGGCCGGGCGACAAATCTTCCAGCCTGCTTCGCGACAACCAAAAGAACTTCACCCAGGAAGTTCGCCTGCAGTCGGTGCCGTCCGATTCGCCTTTGACCTGGCTGATCGGCGCCTTCTACACGAACAACCGGCAAGGCTCGCTCGAGACCACCCCGACCAACTTCCTTGGCCTGGCGCCCAGCCTGTTCGGGATCACCGCCGAAAGCGATCCTTTCCCCGGGACCAGCGCCTTCCTCAACACCTTCGGCACGCCGCTGCTGCAAAACTCGATCGTCTACTGGGCCGAGAGCGTCGCCCGCGAGAAGCAACTCGCCGGCTTCGCACAGCTCGACTACAAAATTACGCCCGAGCTGACCCTGACGGTCGGCGGCCGCTACGCGAAGAACGAGCTGACGGTCCGCGCCTTCCAAGACGGGCCGGAGAACAACCTCAACGCCCCGTATGGCTTCGAGTGCCCCATCCCGGGCGGATGCACCCCCGGCACGGGCATCTTCACGCCGGAATATGCGCGAGACACGCTCCACACCAAGGAGAAGGTGTTCAACCCGAAGTTTAGCATCGCCTGGCAGCGTGACAGCGATAACCTGCTCTACGCGACCGCCGCCAAGGGCTTCCGTCCCGGCGGCGCCCAGGTCCGCTTGCCTGGCGTCTGCGATGAAGCTCTCGCGTCCTACGGCTACTCAGAATCGCCGACGTCCTACAAGTCCGACAGCGTCTGGAGCTATGAAGCGGGCTCGAAGAACCGTCTATTCGACGGCATGGTGACCTTCGACGGCAGTATCTACATGGTGAAATGGAATAAAATTCAGACCAACATCACCCTGCCCGACTGCGGTTACAACATGGTCGACAATCTCGGCAAGGCGACATCCAAGGGCTTCGACGCGGCGATCAATATGCGCCCGACCGAGAACCTCGGCCTGTCGGCCGCGTTGGGTTACAACTCCACCAAGTTCGACGTCACCACGCCGGCCTTTGACAAGGGCGACTATGTCCCCGGAACCGGGTCGCCGTGGACCATCACCGTGCAGGGCGACTACACCTACCCGCTCGGCGATGATCGCGAACTCTATGTCCGCGCCGACGCGACCTATAGCAGCGCGCCGCGTCGCACAGGCGCCGATGATCCCGGCAGTCCGTCCTACAATCCGCGCAACACCCCGACGCCGGACAGCACAATCGTCAACGCCCGGGTCGGCGCCAACCTTCAGGGCGTCGATCTCTCGCTGTTCGTCAACAACCTGTTCAACTTCAACGATCCGATGGGGATTAACTACACCCGTCGCAGCGTGCTGTTCACCGAGAGCTATAGCCGCCCCCGGATGATCGGACTTTCGGCCTCCTATCGGTACTAGAGGCCACGCTCGTCTGCACAGTTCGCCCCGCCGGCCTCAGGCCGGCGGGGTTCGTTGTTTGAGGGCCGACCGAACGTCTAGGGTCTGGCCGGAGGCAAGGTGATGGCGCTGAGTCCGCTTGCGTCTGGGACAGATCCGACCGCCGCCGAGCCGGTGTTGCTGCGGACGATGAAATCGACGATGCCGATGGTTTCCTGCTCGCTGAGCGAGCCCGGCTCATCGAGCGGCATGGTGCTGATGATGCGGCTGTAGAGCTCGCGCGCCGGCCGCCCCTCCCACTGCGACCAGAACTCCGGCCCCTTGAGCGCCGGGGCGTGATCGCCGCCAATCATCTGCTCGCCATGACATAGCGCGCAGCGGGTCGCGACCGCCGCTACGCCCCGGTCCACGGCCGGCTGCGGCGGCGCCGCGGCGCCTCCCGGCGGGGATTGCGCCTGCGCGACACCCAGGACGCCCAGGGCCAAAAGGCCAGCGGCCACCCATACTGGTTTCATCGCGCCCGAGCCCTGCGCCATGCTGGCTTCAAAACACCAATCATACGATCAGCTCATTCCGGCGATTTCGGTGATGGCGCGATGGGCCTGGTCGATCGCCACATCGGTGTAGGCGTCCCAGCCGGCGTCAGAGTTCGCGATGGTGACACGCCCGATCGGCTGCCGAGCCGTTTCGGCGCGGACCTTCTGAACCGCTGGATCGTCGGTCAGAGATTCCGGGGTGTAGGCATAGCCGTGCGCCCATCGGTTGACCGTGATGCCAGCGACGTCGCGGTCGAAGACGAACCCGCCAGGTCCGAGGATCCTGGTCATCTCGTCACGGATGTTGGTTTCGAAATCCCCGAAGGTCATCGTGTAGAGCTTGGTTCGGCCGGCGCGATACTGCTCGCGCATGCCCAGGCCGACATTGGGCTCCGTCGGCACATGGAGAAGGTGAGCGATGATCGGATCGTCCGGCGTGCGGGCGAAGTGGTAGTCGCCCAGACTGACCGGGAAATCGAGCGACATCGACGGGAACATGCCGCCCGGGTTCGAGACCCCGTTGATCCCGAGCTTCGACCAGGCGCGCCAATTGCGCATCGCCACGTTGATATAGACCAGCGGCGCCTTGACGTTCATGTGCAGCGCCTCGGCCTGGGCCTCGGGCACGCCTTCCATGATGTACGGGATCATCATGTTGTAGCAGGCCAGGACCGCCGCCCGCGCCTTGACGCGCACCAGCTTGCCGCCCCGGACATAGCCGACCTCGACGTCCGAACCCACATTGCGAACCCGGACCGCGGTCGAGTTGAGCCTGATCCGAACCTTGTTGCCCGGGTGATCAAGCGTCGCGTAATTGAAGGGCGCGGTGACGATGTCCTCCATCGTGCTCCCAGGCGCCGACTGCGGGACGAGGTTGCGAACCAGCATCCGCGCGATCGACGCGTTCCCATCGGGGAAGTGGTAGATATAGGGCTCGTTGTGACCGCCGCCGCCGGCGGCGGCGGCTTGATGGAGGGCCTTCAGCCCCTTGCCGCCTGGATAGCCTGACCAAAGACAGGTCGTCGCCGACACCGCGTCGATACCAACGCCCCACAGCCCCTGCGGCTTCTGTTGGTAGAGGGTCAGCACCTCCTCCGACGCATCCCAGTAACGCCGCAGGAAGTCGGCATAGCTGATGTGATCGGTGACCTTCCTGAGCTCTTCAATCGACTTGGCTGGAATCGGGTCGCGATCGGAGGTTTCGATCTCAAGGATCTTGGCCCGCGCGGCGGCGGACATCGGATAGAGATCTATCCGTTTGCGCTTGGCCTCGATGTCGGCGCCAGGCGCTTCAGGTTCATCTGGATCGACCACCAGACCAGGACGAGGAGGAGCTGGAACAAGGACATCGGCCTGGAACACGCCCTTCTTGAAGAAGGTCGCCATGCCGGTCTTGGCCTCAGTGTAGAATTTCTGATCGAAGGCGGTGTTGAAGCGCCCGACCTCGATGCCGAGGCCCTTCAGCAGCCCCATCGAGACCTCGCTGTAGCGGCCGCGCGGCGAATCAATCGACTGGGTCCCGCCGTAGCCGATCAGCTTGCGACCATCGACGTCGAACTCGTTACGCTTGGCGTGACCGCCGAAGTCGTCGTGATTGTCGAGGATCAGGATCTTGTCGTTCGGGCGCCTGGCCCGGTGGAAATAGGCCGCCGACAGCCCGCTGATCCCGCCGCCGACGATGACCAGGTCATAGGTTTCGGCGATTGGGACCGAGTTCAGGTCATAGGTCTTGCCGTCTCGGACGGCGTGCGCCGCCTCGAACGCGCCATTGTGGCTCCCGCGCAGTCCGGTCTTGCGCGGCGGATAGGGGCCATTCAGCACCGGCACGCCCGCGACGGCCCTGCCGCCGCCCAACGAAAAGCCCGCTATGGCGATCGCCGCGCCATTCAAAAAGTCGCGCCGTTTGATGCCGTCCATGGTTTTCCCCTCGCCCCGACGAAACTAAACATATGTGATCACAGGCAACAAGCGCCCGATCGCGGCCTTATCGAGCATTTCGTCATGGGCGCGTCTCGCGCGCGCCAACTCCCGGCGTCGCAGTTACAACATTACACTCGAGATAGCGGGGGTCAGTGCGCGGCCAGAGGACAGAAGCCCCTACACGACCCCCGATCAAACCTATCTGCGACGCAAAGAGCTTTGCGTCTTGACGTTGCAAATACTGTGATCACATTCTGCGAGCGGGCGCGACGAGGGGGTCGGTCGCGCTCCCACAACACATGCCCCCGCCGACCGGACGCGCCGGTCACCGCGTCAAAGGAAATCCAGGAATGCCGAGCCATTTTCTCAAGGGTATGACCGCCCTAGCCATGGTGCTTGCCGCGTCGACCAGCGCCCATGCGGCCCGCCCGCTCACAGCCGGCAAGGCTTGGCCCTACTTCGGCGGGTCCCACAAGTTCGAGCGGTATTCGCCGCTGTCGCAGATCAACGCCAAGACGATCGGCCAGGTGACGACGCTCTGGACGCGCCCCTCCGTCGACAAATCCCTGCGCGACCAGTTTCCCGACCTGGCCCCGTCGAGCTACCTGCGCGGTACGCCGATCATGATCGACGGGGTGCTTTACTCGCCCAACGGGGTGGGCCTCGTCGAAGCCTTTGACGCCGAGACCGGCGCCACCATCTGGGTGCAGAAGCCATTCGCCCCGACGCTGAAGGAAGCCGCCGGCCAAAGCACCCGCGGCGTCGACGTCTGGGGCCGCGGAAAGGATATGCGGATCATCTCTATCCGCGGCGAATACCTCTACGCCCTGGACGCCAAGACTGGGGAACTGATCAAGAGCTTCGGTGACGGCGGGCGGGTTTCGTTGAACCGCGACACGCCCGATCACGCGGCCTTCTTCGACTTCAACGGCCCGATCATCGTGGGCGATGTCGTGGTGATCGGCGGCAACGGCGGCGGCAAGGCGGGCGGCGGCTACGCCGACGGCGGCAACACCAAGGAAGCTAAGCCCGAAGACATTCGAGGATATGACGTTCGCACCGGCAAGCTGGTCTGGACCTTCCAGCTCTTGCCGCCGGCGGGCGAGCCCGGCCACGATACCTGGGGCGAAGCCGCCGCCTATGCCGGCAACATGGCCGCCTGGGCGCCGCTCTCCGCCGATCCGGCCACCGGCTATGTGTATGTGCCGACCACGTCGCCGACCAATCCGTACTATGGCGGCCATCGCCCCGGCGACAACCTCTACGCCAACAGCCTGCTGGTTCTCGACGCCAAGACCGGCAAGCGGGTGTGGCACTTCCAGATGGTCCATCACGACGTCTGGGACTACGACAGCGCATCGCCGCCGACCCTGGCCGACCTGCGGATCAACGGCCGCGTGGTCAAGGCGGTGATCGCCACCAACAAGACCGGGCTGATCTACGTCTTCGACCGCATCACCGGAAAGCCGGTCTGGCCGATCGACGAGAAGCCGGCGCCGCAATCGGAGATTCCGGGTGAGCATCTTTCGCCCACCCAGCCCATTCCCAGCAAGCCGCCGCCCTATGACCGGGTGGGCCTGACCGATGACGATCTCATAGACTTCACCCCCGCGTTAAGGACGGCAGCCCTGGCGGTCAGAGATCAGTACGTCCATGGCGGGATGTTCACCCCGCCCTCGTCGAAGAGCGCCGGGCCGGACGGGAAGAAGGGTTCGCTTCTGCTGCCGGGCGACTGGGGTTCAGGCAACTGGAACACCGGCGCCTTCGACCCCGAGACGGGCCGCTATTACGCCGTGTCGATGACCATGCCGGCGGCGATCGAGGTCAGTAAATCGAACAAGCCCGAGGACACCATCGCCTACCGGGAAGGCGTCGATGACGGCACGCGGCCCGCCGTACGCCCCCCGCGCAATCCGTGGGGCTATGGCCCCGATGGCCTGCCGCTGGTCAAACCACCCTATGGCCGGATCACCGCCTACGACATGAACCGCGGTGAACTTCTCTGGGTGGCGGCCAACGGCGACGGACCGCGCGACCATCCGTTGCTGAAGTCCCTGAACCTCCCGCCGCTTGGCAATTTGGGCCGTCCAGTCGCCCTGGTGACCAAGTCCTTGCTGTTCGTCGGCGACAGCAGCGACACTGTGCTGGGCGGCTTTGGCATCAGCGGTGCGGGCAAGTTCCGGGCCTTCGACAAGGCCACGGGAAAGCTGCTCTGGGAGACCGAAATCCCCGCCGGAACGTCTGGCGGCCCGATCACCTACGAGGTGAAGGGCAAGCAGTTCATCGTCGTCCCGGTTGGGAGCAAGGCCTACGGCGCGAGCTGGGTTGCGATGGGGATCCAAAAGTAGCTGACGCGGCCAAGCTGGCCTTCCGCCTCGGATCTAGACCTAGCCCCGGTGGAGCCCCGGCTTGTTTTGCTCCACCGCGAACCGGGCGACCCGGGAGACCTTGCCGCCCGGCGAGGTCACCCGGTCGACCACGCACACGTCGGTTCGCCACTGGTCGCGACCGATATCGAACAGCTGATAGCCGCGCCGTCCGTCGATGAGTCCGCAATGGGGGTTGGAGGCGGGCACGCCCTTCCAATCGGCCTCCAGGGCCACGCCATCGCCTCCGGAGCTGATCGAGGAGCAAACGAACTCGGTGGCGGCGGCCGGGCCGTCCAGCGCCTCCGCGCGCGTCGGCACGACCCCGGCGTGGTGCTTGTGAACATCGCCCGTGGCGATCACGACATTGCCGAGCTTTCGCTCACCGATCATCGCCACCAGCTTCTCGCGGCTTGCGAGGTAGCCGCTCCAGCTATCGGTGTTGGTGCGGCCCAGCCCGCGGCTCTCGGGATAGAGGAAGGGCATCACCATCACCTGCTGGGCCAGCAGGTTCCAGCGCATGCCGTTCACCAAGCCGTCGCCGAGCCAGGCCTCCTGCCCCGAACCAAGGATGGTGGGGCAGGAGACGTCATCCATGGGCAGGCAGCGATCGACGTTCTTGCCGTTGCAGATCGGGCCGCTGCGATATTGCCGGGTGTCGAGCACATGCACCCGCAGGAGGTCGCCATAGTCGATGCGGCGGTGCATGCGCACGCCCGCAGGCGTGGGGAACTGGGCGCGGCGCACCGGCATGTTTTCGTACCAGGCCTGCATGGCGGCGGCCCGGCGCAGCTGAAAGACCGCGCTCGGCGTCCCGTCCTGGTCGTGCTCGCCAGCCCAGTTGTTGTCGACCTCGTGGTCGTCATAGGAGGACAGGAACGCGGCCGCGGCGTGCGCGGCCTGTAGGTCGGGATCGGTCTTGTACTGGGCGTAGCGACGGCGATAGTCGTCCAGCGTGTAGATTTCATCGCCCTGATGGGTGCGCAGGCAGGTCCGCGACTTGTCGGGACCGGTTCCCGACACCGGGCACCCCTTCCCTGCCGGCCCTTCGTAGATGTAGTCGCCATAGTGGAAGATGGCGTCCAGATCAGGCTCCTGGCTGAGGTGTCGATAGGCGGTGTAGAGGCCGGCCTCGTAGTGCTGACAGCCCGCCACGCCGATACGGAGACGATCGGCCCGCGCCCCCGCCGCAGGGGCTGAACGCACAGTCCCGATCATGCTGGTCTCACCGGCGGCGGAGAATCGGTACCAGTAACGGCCGGCCGGCTTCAGCCCGCCCACCTCGACGTGAACCGAGTGGCCGAGTTCGGGCCGCGCCAGTTCGCGGCCGGAGGCGACGATACGGACGAAACGCTCGTCCTCGGCCACCTCCCACCCCACCAGCACCGTGTGCATCGGCATGCCGCCCCCATGCTCGAGCGGCCGGGTGGCGAGCCGCGTCCAGATCACAAAGCCGTCCGGCGCGGGGTCGCCGGAGGCCACGCCCAGGGTGAAGGGATAGCCCCCCAGACTCTGAGCGAGGACGGGTGTCCCGCCAAGACCGGAGAACACGGCCAGCCCACCGGCGGCCTTGATGAGGGTGCGACGTTCGATCGTCATTGGGAGCGTCCTGGCTGAGCAGCGCGCACGGAGGATCCTCCGGCGTCGGAAGGGGCGTCGAAGACGGGGATCAGGGCCGGTAGATGATGTTGATGAAGAAGGAGCGCCCCTTCTTCATTTCCGCTCGGCGGAACATCAGGTCCTCGCCATAGCCGAGATAGAGGTTCTCATTGAGGATGTTCTTGGCCTGGAGCTTGACGATCCAATCGCCGCCGACCCGGTAGCGAAGCGTCGCGTCCATCTGGCCGCGCCCCTCCGGGCCGCGATGCAGCCAGGGGCTGGCGCCGATCCCGTCGTAGTAGCCTGCCCCCCAATTGTAGCCGAGCCGAGCCTCGCCATCGCCGGGCAGCTTGTAGAAGACCGCCGCGTTGGCCATCCAGTTGCGCTGATACAGCAGCCGGTCGACGTGCAGCGTCTTGCCGTCGACGAGGTAGTCCATCTCGCCCCAGGTCCGGGTTGCATTCAGCGAGACGCCGACCTTGTCCTTCAGCAGCCCCGGCAGGCCCGGAATGGCGTTGTTGATGTACTGGACCTCGATCCCGCGCATCTTGGACTCGTTGGCGTTCATCGGCGTGCTGATCGTGTAGAGGATCCCGTCGATCAGTTGCTCTTCCTTGAGCTCGTAGATGTCGTCCTTGATCGCCTTGGAGAACAGCCCGACGCTGGCCAGCCCCTTGGATCCATTGAAGTAATATTCGAGCGTGACGTCGTAGTTATCGGACCGTCGCGGTTTCAGATCGGGGTTGCCGCGCGTGATCGTGAAGCTCGCGTCGTTGCGGGTCTCGGCCTGGGCGATGTCCTCAGGCGCGGGGCGGCCGAGGGTGCGGCTGTATCCGGCCTTCAGCCGCAGATTGTCGCTGAAGTCATGGGCGATGTTGAACGACGGCAGCAGGTGCTTGTAGTCGCCGTCATAGCGCGTACGCGCGGCCTGATAGATCCCGCCCACCGACATCGGCACGTCGGCGGAGTAGTCGGCGACATCGAGGCGAAGGCCGCCGATGAACCGCGTGCGCTCCATGGCGTAGAGGCCCGAGACATAGGCGTATGAGATCGTCTCGCCGTAGCGATAATCGGCCGCCTGCGAGGCGCTGGCCGAAGCGGCTTGAGTGACAGGCAGGCCGGGCAGCACGTCCTGGCGGAACCGCTCATAGTCGACCCAAAGCACCGGGTAGCCCCACATCCACGGGACGTAGCCGGGGTCGACATGTTCATAGCCCGTCAGCTTGGACTTGTTGGTCGTGTAGACGGTTTGCTCAAGATCACGATCGACCTCGAACTTCCGCGCGCCGACGCCGGCCTTGTAGCCAAAACCCAGGCTCGAAGAGTCGAAGTTCCTGGTGACGTCGAACCTGACCTCCGACGCTTCGCCCTTGGCCCTGGTGAGGGTGTCGGTGGCGGTCAGCAGGGAATAGTTTCCGGGGTCCAGCATGCCCTCGGCGCCAGCCAGGGAGAACGCCGCCGAGTCCCCGGACATGTCGTAGTTTATCGACAGGCCGGCGGGTTTGTACTGATAGGCGTTGGCGTATTCGAGGTCGTAGAAAGTGTTGGTGTTATAGCCGGCGCGGAACTCCAGATAGGTGACCTCGTCGAGGTCGTATCGGCTCCTGAAGATCGCGCCGCGGCTTTCGTTCTCGAACCGGTCATAGTTGAACCCAGTCCGCACATCGGGAACCTTCAGTGTTCCGGTGTGCTGGGTCTGGTTGGTGATCCCAGCGAAGGCCCGCAGCGTGAAGACGTTGTTGGTCTGATCCTCGGTCTGCTTGTAGTCGTACAGCATCAAGGAGCTGTACCATTGCGACGAGGGCCGGAACTCGAACATCGCCGAGCCGCCATAGGTCTTGATGTAGCTGGTGAACTCGTAGTCGACCATCGCCTGGGGGGCCGGATCATAGCCGTTCCAGTTGCTCTGATCGGGCGTCGTGATCGCGCCCGTCGCCGTGTAATAGGTCCGACCGTTCGGGTTGCGCTTCACATCGTCATAGGAACGCTGTTGGTAGGCGCCGCTGAGCACCAGGCCAAACTGCTCGTCGGCGCCGAAACGCCCGGTCCAAAGACTCTTCACCCCGCCGCTCCAAGGGGAGTCCTTGTAGCCGCCCAGGCTGTTGCCGCCCGGCACGTCGTTGTCGGTGACATAGTTGACGAAGGCGTCGATATAGAACTTGTCGCGGCCTGAGCCGAAGGCGCTGTAGGGCACGATATTGATGACGCCGCCGATCGCGCCGGATTCCTGGTCGGCGGTGAAGGTCTTGAAGACCTCGGTCGTCTGCGCGGCCTGGCTGGGGATCAGCGCCAGGTCGACGCGCCGCTGGCCCGCGCCGCCGTTGGCGACCGAGATCATGCCGATCCCATCCACCGAGACGTAGTTGAGGTCGGGCGTGATGCCGCGAACAGCGACGTACTGGCTCTCCTGTTCGCCATAGAGCACCTGCATGGTGCTGACGGCCGGAACACGGCTTAGCGCTTCAGCCAGGGACTGGTCGGCCAGATCGCCGGTGTCGTCCTGGGTCAGGCTGTCGACCACCGTCAAGGAACGACGCCGGCTGGCGATCGCCTGCAGGTTCTGCAGCGCGGTCCCCGTCACCACGAACGTCTCTACATCGACGGCTTCATCGGCTTGCGAGCTGGTCCCGGCGGCTTCCGAGGCGGGAAATCGGCTTGCGCCCGTCGCCCCGAGGGTCACCACGGTTCCGTCCTGCGAGGCGACCTGCAGGCCGCTCCCCTCCAGCAACATCCCCAGGGCCTTGTCCGCCTCAAGCGACCCCGTCACCGCGCCGGTGCGAACGCCCCGCGTCAGCGGTTCAGCAACGAGGATCTGCAGGCCGGCTTGCCGGGCGAATTGGGGAATGCTCATCGCGGCGGCCTGCGCCGGGACGTCGAAGCGCCTGGCCTCGGCGTGGGCCGCGAAAGGCAGAGCGAGCACCGAAGTCGCAGCCGAGGTTAGAAGCAGAATACTCTTGCGACCAAGGAACACCGAAAACCCTCCAAACACTGCGTTCCCATAGTAGATGCGCGGAGCTTGGCGTTTCCTTCGCCACATATCAAAGTTATCGAAATAATTATTATTGCGACTGTTCTATGACGATCTCTTTTTTATCTTCGACTACATCACCACCCGTCATGCGAGCAGCGGCGAGCGCAAACTGTTGCGGCTGATCAATCAGGAAATAGCCGACGATCGTGCGCTGGCCCGCAGCCGGATCGCGCAGCACGATCTTGCGCGCGTTGTAGCGGTTGAACTCCTCGATCGCCTTGGCGATCGTCTCGCCGCGCAGCACGATCTCGCCCCTGCGCCAGGCCAGGACATCTTCGGCCCGAGACGCCTGCACACGCGGCCTGCGGCCTGTGTCCGTGGCGATGAACGCCTCCTGGCCGGCCGAGATGGCGAGGGCGGCGCCGGACGCGCCGTCCCGCCACGCCACGACCTTGCCTTCCGTCACCACCACGCGGGCGCCCAGCGCCTCCCGGCGGACGGAAAACGCGGTTCCCGTGGCCCGTACATGCACCGGACCGGCGTCGACGATGAAGGGGCGCGTATGGTCCTTGGCCACCTGAAACCAGGCCTCGCCGCGCCGGAGCGTGATGGACCGCCGCTGGCCGGCGAAGCGGACCCCAACCTGGCTGTCGGTGTTGATCATCGCCACCGATCCATCCTGAAGCGCGACCCGTCGTTGCTCACCGATCTGAGTGCGCAAGTCACGGCCCGAGGATGGAAACACGGCCAGCGCGCACAGGCTGGCGGCGAGGACACCGAGCGTCCACGCGGCCCTGCGCCTCGCGGGCGCAAACGCCGAACCGGCCAGGCCCCGCGCGCCGTGCGGGAGGGGCAGAACCTTGCTCACCATCCGGCCATGATCTAGCAGCGCAAGCCCAGCCTGGGCGCGCAGGAAGGCGCCGCGACGACGTCGATCCGCGGCCAGCCAGGCGTCGAGCTCAAGGCGTCCAGCGCCGCCCAGCTCGCCGGCGTCGACACGAACCGCCCAGGCGGCGGCTTCGGCGTCAATGTCGGGCATGGGCGGAGGCGCGCTCTGGAGGGCGGGCGATTTCTTGTGCGGACTTGGCCTCGAGATCGGCCTCAAGAACCTTGAGGATGATCCGCAGGCCCCGGATCGAGTGGTTCTCCACGACCGACTCGGTGACGCACAGCCGCCGAGCCGTCTCCTTCTGCGACAAGCCGTGAATACGGCGCAGCTCGATCACCTGCCGGCAGACCGGCGGCAACATGGCGATCAGGCCCAGAACCCGTTCCAGTTCGCGCCGCGCGCCGGTCACCTGCTCGGGCGAAGGATCCTCGTCAACGACGCGCAGGGCGTCGAAATCAGCCACGGCCTCGATCCTCACCACCCTCTCTCGGCGCAGGCGCTGCAGCAGGATGGAGCGGGCGGCCGTGAGGAAGTAGGCGCGGCCGTTACGGATGTGGTCCACGGCGGCCAGCTCGGCGATCTGGCAGTAGGCCTCCTGGATCACGTCGTCGACGTCGCTCGAGCGCCGCATGGCCCGGGTCAGCCAGCTACGGACATAGGCCTCGTGCGGGAGAATATGGAGCGCGACCCACTCGATGATCGCATCACGGCCTTCGTCCACGTCTGCTCTACCGCCCCCGAGATCCAGGGGCTGCAAAAGCACGGTTTCGTCACAGGCTCATGACGACCCGCTGGCCACACGCCTTTTGATCAGCGACTGGCCAACTGGGCAGAAGAAGGGTCCGCGATAGTCCGCGAACCCTTCGGGATCATTCCCACTCGATGGTGCCGGGGGGCTTGGACGTCACGTCGTAGACGACGCGGTTCACGCCGCGGACCTCGTTGATGATCCGGGTGGCGCAGCGGCCCAGGACCTCCCAGGGGAACTCGAAAAAGTCGGCGGTCATGCCGTCGGTGGAGGTCACCGCGCGCAGGGCCAGCACGTCTTCGTAGGTACGGGCGTCGCCCATCACGCCCACGGTCTTCACCGGCAGCAGCACGGCGAAGGCCTGCCAGATCGAGTCGTAGAGGCCAGCCTTACGGATCTCGTCCAGATAGATGGCGTCGGCCTGTTGCAGGACGGCGACCTTCTCGCGGGTGATCTCGCCGGGGATGCGGATGGCCAGGCCCGGACCCGGGAACGGGTGGCGGCCGACGAAGGCCGGCGGCAGGCCAAGCTCGACGCCGAGCACACGCACTTCGTCCTTGAACAGCTCGCGCAGCGGCTCGACCAGCTTGAGCTTCATGTAGTCCGGCAGACCGCCGACATTGTGGTGACTCTTGATCACCGCCGAGGGACCGCCGCGCGCCGAGACGCTCTCGATCACGTCGGGATAGAGCGTGCCCTGGGCCAGGAAGTTGGCCCCGTCGATCTTGGCCGCTTCCTTGTCGAAGACGTCGATGAACAGGCGCCCGATGGTCTTGCGCTTGGTCTCCGGGTCCGAGACGCCGGCCAGTTCGCCGAGGAACAGGTCGGCGGCGTCCACGTGGACCAGCGGGATGTTGTAGTGGTCGCGGAACATGGTGACGACCTGGGTCGCCTCGTCCTTGCGCAACAGACCGGTGTCGACGAACACGCAGGTCAGCTGGTCGCCGATCGCCTCATGGATCAGCACGGCGGCCACGGAGCTATCGACCCCGCCGGACAGGCCGCAGATCACCTTGCCCTCGCCCACCTGGTCGCGGATCTTCTGGACCATCTCGCCGCGGAAGGCGGCCATGGTCCAGTCGCCCTTAAGGCCGGCGATCTTGTGGGTGAAGTTGCGCAGCATCAGCGCGCCGCGCGGGGTGTGGGCCACTTCGGGGTGGAACTGGATGCCGTAGAAGCGACGGCCCTCGTCGGCGATCACGGCGAAGGGCGAGCCCTCCGACGAGGCGACAACGTGGAAGCCCTGCGGAATGGCGGTGATCTTGTCACCATGGCTCATCCACACGGTTTCCTTGGCGCCGACCGCGCCCAGACCGTCCAGCAGCGGGCTTTCGCGCTCGATCAGGATCTCGGCCCGGCCGAACTCACGGGTGTGGCCGCCTTCGACCGCCCCGCCCAGCTCGGCGCACATGGTCATCTCGCCGTAACAGATGCCCAGCACCGGAACGCCCAGCTCGAAGACCTTCTTGGTGACGGCCGGGCTCTCGTCCTCATGGACGCTGGCGGGACCGCCGGACAGGATCACCGCCTTGGGCCCGAAGGCGTCCAGCATCGCCTCGACCTTGTCGAAGGGATGGACCTCGCAATAGACGCCGCTCTCGCGCAGGCGGCGGGCGATCAGCTGGGTGACCTGGCTGCCGAAGTCGACGATGAGGACGCGTTCGTGGGCCTGTTGGGGGGCTTGTTCAGTCATTGCGGGGTCCATTTGGCGCGCTCAAGCACGGCGACGAAGAAGCCGTCGGTGGCCGAGCTGCGGGGCGAAAGGCGAAGATATCCCTCCGCCGTCAGGTGGCGAAGAAGGTCGGGATTGTTGGTGGCGGGCGTCACGCGGAAGTCCATCCAGCGCTCGAGGAAGGCCGCGACGCGGTCCTCGTCCTCCTCAGGCAGCACCGAGCAGGTGACGTAGACGATCCGGCCGCCCGGCTTCACATATTGGGTTCCGAGGTCGAGCACCGCGTCCTGGTCAGCCATGCGTTGGGTCAGGAGGGCCGGCTTCAGGCGCCACTTGGTGTCGGGGTGGCGACGCCAGGCCCCGGTTCCCGAGCAGGGCGCGTCGATGAAGACGACGTCGATCTTGTTCTCCAAATCCTTCAACGGATTGGGATAGATCGGCGAACGGACCTGGAGGTTGCGTACGCCTGCCCGCTCGGAACGGCGAACGGTGTCGGCCAGGCGACGGGCCTCGCTGTCATAGGCGTAGATCTGGCCCTTGTTGGCCATGGCGGCGGCGAGCGCGAGCGTCTTGCCCCCGCCCCCGGCGCAGAGGTCGAGCACTTGCGCGCCCCTGATCTCGCCGGCCGCTTCCGCAGCGATCTGCGAGGCCAGGTCCTGCACCTCGAACCAGCCCTTGGAGAAGGCCGGGACGGTTTCCAGCGACGCGCCGCGCTGGCTGGGATCAGGCGCGGCCATCCGCAGGGCGTTGGGCAGGACGCCTGTCGGCTCGGCGTTGAGCGGACCGAGCGCCTTCAGCGCCTGCCCGACATCGGTCTTCAGGGTGTTGACCCGCAGATCGACCGGCGCGCGCTCGGACAGCATCGCGCCTTCCAGCGGCGCATCGTCGCCGAAAGCGCGGACCAGCGAAGGCTCCAGCCAATCGGGATAGTCGCCGCGCACAGCGGCCGGCGCGTCGGCCAGGTCACGCGGCTGCGCCAGCGCAGCGCGTTCGGCGTCGGTCAGGGCGCCTGGACCATGCGGCTCGTCGCCGGCGGCCTCGGCCACCCGCTCCACCGACCAGTCCCAGAACACATGCAGGGCGCAGAGCGTGGCGGCGCGCGCGCTGTCATCGCCCATCCGCCAGCCGAGCGAACGGCGACGGCGCAGGACGTCGAGCACCAGGCCCGAAACCCAGGCGCGGTCCTTGGACCCAGCAAACCTAGATGCATCACCCCACGCCTTGAGCGCCAGCTTCACAGGCCGGTGGCGCGTCTCGACGTCGGTGAGGATCTCGATGGCTGCGGAGAGGCGTCCGCCGTCACGCAAGGGCTCTACTCACATTCAAAGGAAAATGGCGGCGGTCACCGCCAGGAGGCCACCGAAGCCCGCGAACCAGATCAGGCTGCGGCGCAGGTAGGGGACGTTGATCACATAGGCGATGGGATGGAGCGCGCGCGAGGCGACATAGAGCGCCGAGCCCCACAGCGTCAGCGGACCGAGCTTGGCGGCGAGATAGGCCGTGACCACGGCCGCCGCGAACAGCGGAAAGGTCTCCATGAAGTTCGCGAAGGACCGGTTCAGCCTTGCGGCGCCGCCGGTCACAGGTCGCGCATCATCCCTCGGGCCGGCGGCCCATTGCAGACTCTGCTGGCGCCGAGAGGCGGCCGCCGCCCAGAGCAGTTGGACGACGCCGATGATCACGGCGGCGGCCAGCAGCTTCAGTTCGACGGCCGTGGTCATCAGACCGGGCTCGTATAGTTCGGCGCTTCGCGGGTCATCATCACGTCATGGACGTGGCTCTCGCGGAGCCCCGCGCCGGTGATGCGGATGAACCGCGCCTTGCTGCGGAAGGTCGCCAGATCGCCCGCGCCCACATAGCCCATAGCCGCCCGCAGGCCGCCGACCATCTGGTGCAGGATCGGGGTGATCGGACCCTTGTAGGCGACTTGGCCCTCGATGCCCTCGGGCACCAGCTTCAGCGCCGAGACCTCCTTCTGGAAGTAGCGGTCGGCCGAACCGTTGGCCATCGCGCCCAGCGAACCCATGCCGCGATAAGCCTTGTAGGACCGACCTTGGTACAGGAACACCTCGCCCGGGGCTTCGTCGGTGCCGGCGAAGGCCGACCCCATCATCGCCACCTGGGCGCCCATGGCGAGCGCCTTGGCCAGGTCGCCGGAATACTTGATCCCGCCGTCGGCGATGACCGGAACGTCGGTTCCGGCCGCGGCGCGAACCGCGTCGGCGATAGCGGTCAGTTGGGGCACGCCCACGCCCGCCACGATCCGGGTGGTGCAGATCGAGCCGGGACCGATCCCGACCTTCACGGCGTCAGCGCCGGCGTCGATCAGGGCGCGCGCGCCGTCATAGGTGGCGACGTTGCCGGCGACGATCTGCACGCGGTTGGTTTCGCGCTTCAGACGTTCGACCGCGCGGGAGACGTCGGCGTTGTGGCCGTGGGCGGTGTCGATCACCACCACGTCCACGCCGGCGTCGACCAGGGCCATAGAGCGCTCGTAGCCGTTGTCGCCAACGGTCGAGGCCGCGCCGACCAACAGACGCCCCTGGGCGTCCTTGGCGGCGCTCGGATAGGCCTGGGCCTTCTCCATGTCCTTGACGGTGATCAGGCCGACAGCGTGATAGTCGTCATCGACGACGATGATGCGTTCGATCTTGTGCTTGCGCAGCAGATCGCGGGCCTCGGCCTGGGTGCAGCCTTCGCGGACAACGATGAGGTTGTCCTTGGTCATCAGCTCCTTGGCCGGAATGTCGTCGCGGCCTTCGAAGCGCATGTCGCGGTTGGTCAGGATGCCGACCAGTTTGCCCGAGCCGCGTTCGACCACCGGGAAGCCGGAGATCTTGCGGCGCGCCTTGATCTCCCGGACCTCGCGCAGCGGGGTGTCGGGATGGATGGTCAGCGGATTGATGACCATGCCGCTCTCGTACCGCTTCACTTCGCGGACTTGATCGGCCTGCTCCTCGACGGTGAGGTTCCGGTGCAGCACGCCCAGACCGCCGGCCTGAGCCATGGCGATGGCCAGACGGCTCTCGGTGACCGTGTCCATAGCGGAGGACACGAGGGGGATATTGAGACTAATTTCGCGGGTGAACTTGGTGGTCGTGTCCACCTGGGTTGGCATCACATCCGATGCGCCCGGTTCCAGCAAAACGTCGTCGAAGGTGAGACCTTCGCGAATGTCCATGTAAGGCTCCATTTTGCGAGCCGCGTATAAGCCCTCTGGGGCGCCTCGGGCAAGGGCAGGTTCCAGCGTAATCATGCCGCAGCTTCCTCTTTTTGGGGTTGGAGACGTCTTTCGAGGCCGAAAGTCATGGAAAACATGACCAGGCAGAGGCCCGCCGACAGCGCCAGCGCCATGCGCGGCGACTCGGCCAAGGCGAATCCGTAGAGCGCCGGCCCGGCGATCTGGACCAGCTGGGCCGGGCGCGAGAGCAGCGCCGAGCGGTAGGCGTAGTTGGCTGGGCCGTAGAGGTGGAGCGGCAGCACGCCCTTGGCGACCGTGTTCATGCCGCTGCCCGCGCCATGGCCCAGCGCCATCAGCGAGGCCCCCTTCGCTCCAAGCGTCAGCAGGCAGGCCGCGCCCAGCGGATGCATCAGGGTGGCGACCCGCGTCGCGATCAACGGGGAGAACCGCCGCATAACGGTGAACTCGGCGAAGCGGACGCTGACCGCGGCGACGCCGACCAGGGCGGCTGTCGTCGCGGCCCTGGCCGGGGTCAGGCCGAATGCGGCCAGCAGGCGCGGCAGATGGCTGCTCATCGCCGTGGAGATGAACCAGGCGCAGGAGAACAGCACCGCAAGCTGGACCATGCGGCGATCCCAGATCACCGGTTCGGCGGCCCGCCCCTTGGCGTGATGCTGCTGGCCGACGACATGCGGCACGATCCAGGCGGCGAGCGGTAGACAAAGGCCGACATGCAGCGCCGCCCAGGCGAAGCAGGCGCCCCGCCAGCCGAAGCGCTGCTCGAGATAGGCCGTGAGCGGCCATCCCAAGGTCGAGCCCAGGCCGCCCAGCAGGGCGACGCCGGTGATCGGCCGCCGGGCGCCCTCACCGTAGAGGCTGACCAGGATCGCGAAGGCCGTGCCGTACATGCCGATCGCCATGCCCAGCCCGATGACCAGGATGGCGCAGGTGAGCGTGGCGGCGTCGCCCGCCAGGCCCAGCAGGATCAGTCCGGCCGCGAAGATCAGGTTTGAGGCCAGCAGCACTTCCTTGCCACCGCGCGCCTCGATCCATCGCGCCGCACGAGTGGCGACAAACGGGGTCACCGCCAAGGCCACGGACATCAGGCTGAAGACGAAGGTCGGGCTGAGCGCCAGATCAGCGGCGATCGCGTCCCCAAGGACGCCCAGCAGATAGAAGCTGGAGGCGAAGGCTATGGTCTGGCCGAACCCGAGCACCAGCGTGATCGCTGTCTGTGGTGCGCGTGGTTGGGTGAGCTTTCCCGCCATTCCGAGCTTGTGCGCCGTTTGCGGAATTGAGGAAACCGACATATTGGTTTGTTGATGTTCGAAAATCTCACATTAGGACCACTCCCCTCGCTGAACGCTCTGCGCGCGTTCGAGGCCATGGCGCGCACCGGCAAGGCCACCCTGGCCGCGCAGGAACTGAACGTGACGCACAGCGCGGTCAGTCGTCAGGTCAAGGCGCTGGAGGAGACCTTGGGGGTGCGGCTGTTCACCGGACCCAAGCACCGCTTAGAATTGACGCAGGCGGGGCGCGACCTGTTGCCGGCGCTGACCGGCGCCTTCGACCAAATCGCCACCGCGGTTCGTCAGACACGCGGCGGCGGCGAGGACCTGCACATCGCGGTCAACGCCAGCATCTCGGTAAAGTGGTTGATCCCGCGCTTGAGCGGCTTCGCCAGCGCCCACCCCGGCATCCGCCTGCATCTGGCGGAGCTTCCGTCGCACGCCATGTCCTATCGCGGGGCGCACGCCGTCGTCCGAATGGCGCCGACCAGCCGCCTGGCCGACCCCGACGCCACCAGCTTCATTCAGAGCCACCTTGGCCTGGTGATGTCGCCGGCCCTGGCTGAGCGGTTCGCCGACAATCCATTGGCCGCGCCCAGGCTGGCGGCGCAAACCCATCAGCAGGGCTGGGCGATCTGGGCGGCCCTGACCGGCACGGAGCTGCCGCCGTCACCGGAGCAGCCCTTCGCCCACCTACATTTCGCGATCGACGCGGCCATCGCCGGATTGGGCGTCGCCGTCATGCCCTGGCCGCTGGTGGCCGACTATGTGCGCAGCGGCCGGCTGGTCGCGCCGTTCGGCTTCCGCAAGGCCGAGAGCGCGTTTGCGCTGCTGGCGGCGCCAGGCGCGTCCAGCCGCGCCTTGGATCATTTCCGCAGGTGGTTGGTGGCGGAGGGCGCCAAGACGCCCCCTGCCCCCGCCTACCGCCCCCCACACAATCGTCATCCTCCGGTCGCCTGAAAGGCGATCTGGGGGACCCAAGCGGCCTCGACAGGTTCTGAAATGCAGCTTTGGTCCCCCGGATCAGCCTAGCGGCTGCCCGGAGGATGACAAAGCAGGTGGAACTACCGCCCCTTGAAGCCGGTCGCCACGAGGTAGACCTCGGAGCTATCAGCTCGGCTGGCCTTGGGCTTGATGTGGCGCACCTCGTCGAACCTGCGGTTCAACTCGCCGATGATCTCGTGGGTCTCACCGCCCTGGAACGCCTTCGACAGGAAGGCGCCGCCTGGCCGCAGCACGCTGACCGCGAAGTCGGCGGCGGTTTCGATCAGGGTCATGATCCGCAGGTGGTCGGTACGACGATGGCCGACGGTGTTCGGAGCCATGTCCGACAGCACCAGGTCCGGCGGCCCGCCGAGCAACTCGATCAGCAAGGGGCCGCATGCTGGATCGGTGAAGTCCATTTCCAGGATGTGGGCGGGCGGCAGCGGATCGACCGGCAGCAGGTCGACGCCGACGATGTTGGTCACCCCGCGCTCGATCGCCACCTGGGTCCAACCACCGGGGGCCAGGCCAAGGTCGATGACCCGCACGCCGGGCCTGAGCAGCTTCAGCTTGTCGTCGAGCTCGGTCAGCTTGTAGGCGGCCCGACTGCGATATCCGTGGGCGCGAGCCTTAGCGGCGAAGGGGTCGTTGATCTGTCGCGACAGCCAGGCCTGGGACGACGGAGTCCGGTCCTTCGCGGTCTTGAGGCGCTTAGGCGTAACCCGGCCCTCTTCGGATCCGCCCGTGGGCGGCTTGACCATGCGTTTGCGGGGCGGCTCTGTCATTCAGGGGCGTTTACAGGGGAAGCGCCGCCCGATCTACGGCCGCGACGCCGACGTCGCCGCTTGCGCTTGGTTCCCACGCCCGACATCAGCGACATCAGGATGCCTTCGCGCAGGCCACGGTCGGCGACCCGCACGCGCGAACAGGGCCAAAGCTCCTGCACCGCCTGAAGAATGGCGGCCCCGGCCAGGACCAGGTCGGCGCGATCCGAACCGATGCAAGGCTGGTCCGCGCGCTGCTGCGGACTGAGATCGAGCAGCATGCGGGCGGCTGCGTCGCATTCCCCGCGGGTCATCCAGATGCCGTCCACCTGGCTGCGGTCATAGCGCTGCAGCCCAAGATGCATCCCAGCCAGGCTGGTGATCGCCCCAGAGGTTCCCACCAGGTGGGCGCGGTCGGCGTCGAAGATCGGCCGCAGCGGATCGGCGTGACGGAACTCGCGGATTTGGTCCTTCACGGTCTCGACCATGGCCCGGAACCAGCCCTCGGTGGCCTCCGGCCCTTCCGGGAAGCGCTCGGCCAGGGTGACCACGCCGATCGGGATCGAAAGCCAGGCCTTGATCGGCAGCCGGCCCGCCGCGAACGTCGCCAACTCGGTTTCCAAGCCGCCGGCCGTCAGATCGACCCAGGACAGCTCCGTCGATCCGCCGCCGACATCGACCACCAGCGCCGCCTGCGCGCTGTGGTCCAGCAGGTTCAGGCAGCCCGCCACCGAAAGCTGGGCCTCTTCGCGCGGCGTGATGATCTGCAACTGAAGGCCGGTTTCGGAGGCCACGCGAGCCACGAATTCCGCCCCGTTCTCGGCCCCGCGGCACGCCTGGGTGGCGATGGCCTTGAGCTTCACCACCTTGCGGCGGCGAACTTTTTCGGCGCTGACCCTCAGGGCTGCGAGCGCACGATCCATCGCCGCTTCGGAGAGCCGCCCTGTCAGCGAGAGCCCCTCACCGAGTCGGACGATGCGCGAATACGCCTCAACAACCCGGAAACCGCGGCCCGACGGGGTGGCGATCAACAGGCGGCAATTGTTCGTACCGAGATCGAGTGCACCGTAACAAGGCGAGTCAGTTGAACCGGCGCCGCCACTCGTCCTGGCTCTGGAAGCCGTCTCTCGATCAAGCGTCATCGTCACCGGCGGGGTGGCCGAAACGCTTGTACATCAAGGATCTGGAGCACGTTCGGTGAGAACGCGCTCAACAGCGCCGCAGTCATTGACCGCCATCCGTCCCTAGTAGAGGCGCCGACACAGCACCTCGTTTCATAGGCGACTGTAGCAAGCTGGTTCGCCTCTCGGAAGGCACGCCCTTGCACATGACAAGATGAGCAGTACGTTCACCTTCCAGTCAGGCGCCAAGGTCTAGAGTCGTTTCATGGACGCTCGTATCGAAAAACGTGGAAGCGACACGGTCACACCGCCGGCGGTTCTTGCTGAGCCGCGTTTGGCGAAGTACGCCATCGGCCAAGTCGTGAGACACCGTCACTACCCGTTCCGGGGCGTGATCTTTGACGTCGATCCCACTTTCTCAAACACTGAGCAGTGGTGGTTGTCGATTCCGGAAGAGATCCGGCCGCGCAAGGACCAGCCCTACTATCACCTGCTGGCCGAGAACGACGAGAACGCCTACGTCGCCTATGTCTCCGAGCAGAACCTGGTGCCGGACGACAGCGGCGAGCCCGTCGGACATCCGCAAGCCTCGTTGATCTTCGAATCGTTCAACGAAGGCCACTACACGCTGCGCCCGCGGATCAGCCACTAGGGCGCGCGGCACAGGCGTTTCGCCTGCCCCGCCCTAGGCGCAATCTTTCACCGGCGAACTGCGTTTTCGGCACATAGTTCGAACGGAACTTTCGCGAATTCGCGCTCATTCTAGCGTCATGAACGCAGATGATTTCAGCGGCGGCCCGCCTGTGGGCGCACGGCCCGATTGGACGATCGACCAGGACTGGGCGGCCTATAGCCAGGCTGAGCACGCGATCTGGATGACGCTGTATGAGCGCCAGTCCAAGCTCCTGCCCGGCCGCGCCTGCGACGCCTTCCTCAAGGGCCTGGACGCCCTGGACCTGCATCGCGGCGGCATTCCCGATTTCGCGCGCATCAACGAGGAACTGAACCGGCTGACCGGTTGGAGCGTCGTCGCGGTGCCTGGCCTTGTGCCCGACGAGGTGTTTTTCGAGCACCTGGCCAATCGCCGCTTCCCGGCCGGCCGTTTCATCCGCAAGCCCGACGAGCTGGACTATCTGGAGGAGCCCGACGTCTTCCATGACGTGTTCGGCCACGTACCGATGCTCACCGATCCCACCTTCGCCGACTACATGCAGGCCTATGGGCAGGGCGGATTGCGCGCCCTGGGCCGAGGCCAGCTGCACAATCTGGCGCGGCTCTACTGGTACACGGTCGAATTCGGCCTGCTGGAGACGCCCGAAGGCCTGCGCATCTACGGCGCCGGGATCGTTTCGAGCCGGGCGGAATCGATCTTCGCCCTGGACGATCCTTCGCCCAATCGCCTGGGTTTCGACCTGGAACGGGTCATGCGCACGCCCTACCGGATCGACGACTTCCAGCAGGTCTATTTCGTGATCCCGTCGCTGAAGGCGCTGCTGAACGCCACGCTGCAGGATTTCGCGCCGATCTATGAACGTCTGAGCCAGGCGCCGGATATCGCCATCGACGTCATGGCGCCGGGCGATCGCGTATTCACCTGCGGAACCCAGGACTACGCCAAGACCGGCGGACGGCTGGCCTCGGCCTAGCCCCCGGCCTTTTCCCGCGCCATCAGGGTCTGAATGCCCTTCTGGACCTCCAGCCGCTGGGCGGGCGTGAAGACGCGGTAGCGTTGGGACTTCGGTCCCGAAGCGGCGCTGACCTCCTGGTCGGTCACATAGATGAACCGGCCCTGGAAGGCGCCGGTCACGGGCTGGCCATAGGCCATGCGGATGCCTTCCAGCCGCACGGCGCAGTTCTCCAGCGTATCGATGTTGGGCGCGACGGGCCGGAAGTCCGGCTTGCCGTTCATCCCGTCGGCCATGCGCCAGCAGACCCCGGTATTGCCGGGCGCCGTCAGCGGCTTCTCGCAGCCGGACAGCGCCGCCACCGCGCCCAACCCCAGCAAAACCCTGCGCATGGCGCTCCTCAGTAGTCCTTGCGCCAGCGAACGGCGAGCTTGCCGTCCCCCTGGCTGGCGAGCTTGGAGATGATGGAGAGGTTGCGGCCGAGTCGCCACTCGACCTGCGCCGATGGCCCCTCGCGGCCGCCGCCGGTCAGCTCCAGATAGACGTCTTCGGTCAGGTACTTGCCGCCGGACACCGTGACACCGGACTCATCGCCCCCAGCCAGCGCCAAGCGGTCGAGACCGGCGAAGCTGCGCAGGTTGCCGATCACGTCAAAGCCTCCGCCGCCGGCCAGCGACGACAGCGCCGAGGCGAGCTGAGCGGCCTCGAGCGGCGACAGCTGCGCGGCCGAGCGCCCGAACAGCACCTGCGACAGCACCTCGTCGTTCGGCAGGACCGGCACCGAGGTCAGGGTGATCTCGGGCTTGGCCGCCGTGCCTCGGATGCGCACCACGGCGGTCAGCGACGGGTCGTCGCGGGTCGCGGTCAGGTCCAGGCGGATCGCCTCCGGCTTCGTGGCCAGGGTGACCACGCCGCGATCATCGAACTCGAAGCGCTTGCCTGCGAAGTCGTACTCGCCGCGCACGACCCGGGCGGTGCCGGCCAAGGTCGGCCGCGCCGTCGTGCCGCCGACCTTGGCGTTGAGGGAAAGCTCCACATCCAGCCCCCTGCCCCTCAGGAAGATCCGCCTGGGGGCCTTCAAGGTCACGTCGAGGGCGATCGACGGCCCCCTGGAGACGACCGGTTGCAGGGATTGAGAGAGGTCGGTGGGCTTGTTGCGCTCAATCACGTCCATCCAGACCACGCCTGACGGCGCCGACATGTTCGCCGAGACGTCGGCGCGATCGATGGTCAGGTCGCCGCCGAGACGAACCTTGCCATCGGCGGCGCGGTCGAGCGTCGCCTGCCCCGAGGCCGAGGCGCTGGCCATGTCGTTGTCGATCAGCCGGAAGTTCTTCAGATCCAGCAGGAAGGTCGAGGCGCCCTCGCGAAGCAGGCTGACCTTGCCGGACCCCGACAGCGTCCCGCCATGTCCGTCCGCCCCGGTGGCTTGGGTGATGTTGACGGCGTTGTTGGCGAAGGCCGCGCGCAGGACCACGTCGGTCAGCACCAGGCCGGTCGCGCCGTCGGAGAAGCGCCCCTTGTCCACCTCCACCTGGCCGGTGGCGTTCGGATCGGCCAGCGTGCCGCCCAGGGTTCCCTGAAGCTGGACATGTCCCGCCAACTCCCGTTCGCCCCCAACCAGCAGCTCCCACAACGGCTTGACCTCGCCATCGGCGAAGAAGTCGCCGCGGATCGGCCGGGTGCGGGCGATGGCGATGCGGAACGGGCTCGCCGAAGCCTCGGCCGGCAAGACCACATTGGCGTTGGCGCGCAGGCCCTGCTCGTTGGTCACGGCGGCGGTCAAGGTCACCGCGTCGTCGTCCAGAAGCGCCTTCAAGGAGCCGTCCATGCCAAGCTCGCGCGGCGAACCGCGGCCCCGGGCGTCGTCGAGCTTGGCGTCCAGGGTTCCGGTCAGCTGCTTGCCCCGCCCGGTGAGGGTCAAGGTCGCGTCGGCCCGGCCAGTGAGGTCGGAGTTGAGGACGCCCAGTCCGAGGTGTTCGATCTGCGCGTGAATGTCGGTGGCGTCCTTGGTGAGCCGCCCGTCAAGGTCGATGCGTCCGCCGTCGCCGGCCGCCAGACGCAGCCGGGCCGTCTGCTCGGGGCCGCCGAAATGAATCGTCGCGGTCTCGGTGGTCTTCAGATCGCGACGGCCCAGTTGCCCGCCGCCATCGAAGGTCAAGGCGTAGCCGGGCTTGGCCTCGGCCAACAGCCCGCTCCCCTTGGCGCCCCAGCGCCCGTTGTTGGAGATCCCTTCCAGATCGACCGTGTAGGGCAGCCGCGATAGCGGGCCGTCGGCGGTGATCAAGCCCGTCCGCACCGCGAACTTGGCGCCGGGCGGAACCGCATCGGTCACCTTCAGATTCAGGGTCCCCCGCGGGCCGCCGGCGGCGTCGACGATCTTTACGACCCCCGTCACCTCGCCATTCTCCAGGAAGGCGCCCTTGGCCACCCGCAGCTGCAAGTCGGCCGCCGAGGGCGTGTTGCGCCGGAGCGCGATGGAGCCCTCAGCCGAAAGACCGCCGGCGTCGAGCGACAGGTCCGACAGGTCCACCCCGCCATTGGGGAAGCGGAAGGCCGAGCGGGCCTGGGCCGGTCCATAGTCGCTGGCCGCCGTCAGGGCGACAACGCCGCTCGAACCATCGGCCCGGCTCATGAAACTCAGGGTGAGCTTGGCGTCCTTCAGCGGCAGGCGCGGGATGTCGATGGCCTCGAAGTCGGCCAGCAGGTCCGCACGCGGCGCACTGAGCGTCCCGGTCACGGCGCCAGATCCCTTGGCCTTGCCGGTGATCTCCACGGGGCCCGCCCGGAAAGGACCGTCGGCCGACCAGTCGAGCTTGAAGCGCATGGCGCCGTCCGCGCCCAGCACCCCGGCCGTCGCCGCCTTGATCGCCGCGCCGTTCAGGGTCCCGTCGGACACCGAGATCTTGCGCCCCTCGACATTGGCCCGCGCCTGCAACCGCGGCGTTGCGCCCAGCAAGCGGTCCAGTTCAGCGAAGCCTGAGGCGAAGCGTGCGCCCTTGGCGTCGAGACTGAGCGTCCAGGGTTTGCCAGCGCCCGATTGGGTCGCCGACCAATCGGCCGACAGCGCGCCGGAGGCCCCGGCGCGGGCGGCGGCGAGGTTCGAGAAGTCGGCCTTGCCCTTGAAGTTCAGGCCGCCCAGCAGGCTACGGCCGCCGTTGGCGCGAACCTTGAGACCGACGCCGGTCGCCTGGACGTCGCGCAGCAGCAATCGGCCGTCAGCCAGTCGCGAGGCGTCGAAGGACGCCGTGGGCCGTGCGCCCAGCAGCGCCGCCGCGAGGCCCGATCCACGCCCGCCGGCCCCGGCGATCTTGCCCGCGATCGCCACCACGCGATCACGGCGGGTCAGGACGAACGGGCCGGAGACCCGGTCCAGGCCATAGTCGCCCAGCTTCAGGCGCGCGACGTCGGCCGTGCCGGCGAAGCGCAGATCATCGGCGTTTCCGGTCAGCACGCCCTCGACCCGCCCCAGTCCCATCGGCGGACCGCCGGTGACCTTCGAAAGCTCCTTGGCCGCCGCTGTCATCGCGACGCCCGCGGGGCCGGTCCGGCGCTCGCCCAGATTGGCCTTGCCCTTGGCCGTGACCGCCAGATTGGCCGACGTCACCTGGGCGTCGAGGTCATAGAGCGAGGCCCCGGCCTCACGCCCCGAAATCGTGAATTGTGCTTCCGGTCCAAGGCGTTCGACCAATTCCTTCGTCAAGGTCGAGGCGTTCAGCAGCACCCGTCCCTGCGCCGAACCGCCCTGCTTGTTCCAGGCGCCGGAGGCTTCCACCGGCTTGATGGCCCCCGAGGTCGCCAAGGCGGTGAAGCGGCCCTGCGGGCCTTCACCCTTGGCCTGGACCTGCAGCGAGAAGGGTCGGTCGGTCGGCAAGCCCAGGCTGCCCGCCAAGGCGCCGCCCTTGGCCTCTTCGGCGTCGGCGCTCACCAGCAGCGGCCGCCCACCGCCGAAATCGAACTCGGCGTTCAGATGGTCGCCGGGGTGCAGAACGCTGGCCACGGCGACCTTGCCGCTCTGGCCGCCGTTGCGACGTTGAACGTCAACGCTCGCCACCACGTCGTAGACCCCGCGCGCGACGCTGAACTCCGGCGTCAGTTCAAGACGGGTCGCGGCGCGATCGATATCGATCGAGATCGGCAGCCCGGCGGACTCGCTCTTGGGCTCCAGCGTCGGGCGGCGCAGGATCGTCACCTGTTCGGCCTTGATATCGTCCGCCCGGAATTTACGCCTGAAGAGTTCGGCGTAACTCCATGTCAGTTCGATATTTTTGGCCTCCAGCCAAATACCCTTCTCGTCGCTGATCGTCAGCCGGCGCACGGTGAAATCGCGCCAGACATCGCCCCCCAGCCCCTCGATTTTCAAGCGGCCAAGCCGGCCGATCTTCAACCCGCTGGCGCGCGCCTCGATCAGCAGCCGGCCCTGCGGCAGCAGCACGCCATAGCGGGCGGTCAGCGCCGTCGCCCCGATCACCAGGGCCAGCAGCAGGCAGATCGCGACGATGATCTTCGGCAGGATCGAGCTCTTCGCGACCTTGACGGCCGCCTCGGCCACCTCCTCGACGGGTGTCGGCGTCTCGCTCAAAACGATTGCCCGATGCTGAGATAGATCTGGAACGCCGGGTCGCCCTTACGCTTGTCGAGCGGAATGGCGATGTCGGCGCGGATCGGCCCGAAGCCGAGATCGTAGCGAACGCCGAGCCCGGCGCCGACGCTGAAATTGTCGCCGCTCGGGAACTCGTCGGTCCCGACCGCGCCAGCGTCGAGAAAGGCCACGACGCCCCAGTGCTGGCCGATCTTCTGACGCAGCTCCACCGAGGTCTCGAGCACCGACGCCCCGCCTTGCGGCGTGTTGTCGACGGATCGCGGCCCGATCGCCTGATAGGCGTAGCCGCGAACCGAGCCGCCACCGCCGGCGTAGAATCGCCGCGAAGCCGGCACCTGAGGCACGGTCGCGCCAAGGATGACGCCCGCCTTCAGGCGTCCCGCGACGACGGTGCGCGCCCGCGCGTCGAACGGGAAGTAAGCCGAGCCCTGAGACTGGACCTTGAGGTAGGGCAAGCTGTCGTCGCCGAACAGGTAGGTCGGCTCGGCCCGCACCTCCAACCGCCAGCCGCGCTTTGGGTCCAACGGATCGTCGGACCGATCGAGCGCGCCCGCCGCCAGACCGGCGGCCGTGAACAGGTTGCGGTCGGGCGAGTTCACGTGAAGATTGTTGTGTTCCTCGGTCTGGCTGTAGTCGAGCGACCCGCCGAGCGTGATGTACGACGTCTTGCGGAACCGCCGCTGGATGTCCGCGCGCACGCCGAACCCGGTTTCGTCATAGGCGTCGGTGCGGTTGAGATATCCCCCGGCGCCGGCCTTGAACGTCTGCTGTGGACGGCGCCAATGCGGCAGGGTCAGTTCCCCGCCGAGCCGGCTGTCGATGTTCGAGGCCCTGGCCAGGGCCGCGACCGTGTCGGCCCGCCCGAAGATGTTGTAGCGGGTCCACTTGGCGTCGGCGCCGACGCCTTCGCTGGTGGAGTAACTGGCCCCGAGCTCCACGGTGCGCGGCTTGCGGTCGGCCAAACTGACCAGGATCGGCCGCAGCCCGTCGCTGGTGGCCTGGTCTTTCGGCGCCAGGGACACCGTCACCGAATCGTAGACCCCGGTGTCGAGCAGCCGACGCTCCAGTTCGCCGACGTCCTCCGGATCGTAGACCTCGCCGGGCTTCCACGGCGCCAGGTGCTCCAACCAGGGCCGATCCGTGCGCCCCTCGGTCAGCAGTTTGAGCCCATCGAGCCGCACTAGGTCGCCGGCCTCGATCTTGTAGGTCGGGCGCACCGTCCGGTCGGCATGATCGACAATCACCTCGCGCGGCGCCGAAGCGACGTCGGCGTAGCCGCGCTTCTGGACGGCGGCGACGATCCGGCCCTCGGCGTTGATGACGTCCACCGCCCGGCCCGGCGCGCCGGTGGCCAGGCCCATGACCGCTTCGCCGGCCTGACGCACCTCCGGCAAGGGCGCGGGCTCCAGCCAGTCGATCTGCGGCTCGGCGATCGTGAACCGCGGCCCCGGCTTGACCTTGATGATGGGCGTCGGCGTCTCGCCGTCGCCGACGTCAGGTTCGACGTCGTAGGCGTAGTAACCCTCGGAGCGCAGCACGGCGATCACGTCCTCGCCGGCGTCGCGCGCGCGGCGGCGGGCTTCGAAACGATTGGCGACGGGTTTGTCGGATTCGCCGACGGCGCGCGCCACCGCGTCGCGCAGGCTCGCGTCGAGCTCGCCCTCCACGCTCGCCCGTGGCGATTCAGCGTGAGCGGCTCCCGACGCACATATGGCCGCCGAGGCGGCGACCGCGACGACCAATCGTCCCACGCCTAATCCTTCAATCGCGCCCCAGATTCCGATGTAGCCCGCGTCGCGGCGCGCTGTCACCCATGCCGAGCGGGTCAAGCTGCATTCCCGTTAAGCAGGCGCCTGCCCAATTGCTGGGCGCCCAGGCCATGAAGGATCGCCGTTACCAAAAAGCCGCTCGATTCCCGCCTGCGCTTCCTAAGGTCGAAGTCCCGACGACGCGAGAGGATCTTGTGGTGGAGTACGGCGTGGCGACGGCTCACAGATCTGATCAGGCGGCCGCGCACGCGACCAATCCCCCCGACGCGCGGCCGGCCGCGCCCTATGACGAGATGCTGACGGCCCTGGCCGAGGTCCGCCCCCACTACCGCGCCCTGGACCGGCGGATCGCCACCCTGGCCGCCGCCGAGATGTCGGAGCGCCAGCGGACGCTGGAACGGTTCTTCCTGCTGCAGGGCATCACCTTCACGGTCTATGGCGGCGAAAGCTCCACCGAGCGGATCATTCCCACCGACCTGCTGCCGCGGATCATCCCGGCCGCCGAGTGGGCGACGATCGAGGCTGGTCTGACCCAGCGGCTGCGCGCGCTGAACATGTTCCTCGCCGACATCTACGGCGAACAGCAGATCCTGATGGACGGGGTCGTGCCCCGCGAACTGGTGCTCGGCGCCCCGTCCTATCGGCGGGAGATGCAGAACCTCTATGTGCCGCATCAGGCCTACGCCAATGTCTGCGGCTCGGACCTGATCCGCCAGCCGGACGGCGCCTTCGCCGTGCTGGAGGACAATCTGCGCGTCCCGTCCGGCGTCTCCTACATGCTGGCCAACCGCGAGGCCTCGCGCCGGACCTTCCCGGGCACATTCAGGGCCGCGGGCGTGCGCGCCATCGACCGCTATCCCGACCTGCTGCTGGCCACCCTGAAAGGCATGGCGGCCGACTGGCGGCCCAATCCGCAGATCGTGGTGCTGACGCCGGGGGTCTACAACTCGGCCTACTACGAACACGCCTATCTCGCCCGGCTGATGGGGTGCCCGCTGGTCGAGGGCCGCGATCTCGTCGTCCACGACAACATGGTCTACATGCGGACCACGACCGGCCTGCGACGCATCGACGTGATCTATCGCCGGGTCGACGACGACTTCATCGACCCCCTCACCTTCCGGCGCGATTCCGGGCTTGGGGTCGCAGGGCTGTTCAACGTCTACCGCGCCGGCAATGTGGTGATCTGCAACGCGCCGGGAACCGGCGTGGCCGACGACAAGGCGGTCTACGCCTATGTCCCGGCGATCATCCGCTACTACCTCGGCGAAGACGCCATCCTGCCGAACATCGAGACCTATCTCTGCCGCGAGACCTCGCAGCTGAGCCATGTGCTCGCCAATCTGGACAAGCTGGTGGTCAAGGCGGTGGGCGCCTCGGGCGGCTACGGCATGTTGATCGGCCCCCACGCCAGCCAGCAGGAGCGCGAGGACTTCGCCCTGGCGATCAAGGCCGATCCCGCCAACTACATCGCCCAGCCGACCATCCAGCTCTCCACCGCCCCCTGCCTGATCGACGGGGTGATCGAGCCGCGCCACGTCGACCTGCGCCCCTTCATTCTCTCGGGCGAAAAGATCGTGGTGACGCCCGGCGCCCTGACACGGGTGGCCCTGCGCAAGGGCTCGCTGGTGGTGAACTCCAGCCAGGGCGGCGGCTCCAAGGACACCTGGATCCTGGAACCCGACGGCGCGGCCGATCAGGAGGGACGGCCATGATGCTCGCGAGGGTCGCCGACAGCCTCTACTGGATCGGGCGCTATGTGGAACGCGCCGAGCACATGTGCCGTCTGTCGGACGTGATGCTGAACGCCACCCTGGACCGCACGCAGGCTGCGGACCAGGTGACCCGGATCGCCTTGGCCGCGGTCGGCGATCCTGACGCCGCCCATGTCGGCAGCCCCTATGACCTGGCCTTCTCGCTCGCCCTCGACCGCGAGGACCCCGGCTCCATCACCAGTTCGCTGGCGCTGGCCCGCGAGAACGCCCGCCAGGTCCGCGACCAGATCACCACGGAGACCTGGGAGCGCCTGAACCTGATCTATCTGCGGATGGCCGGGCCAGAGGCGCCCAAGGCCTTCGCCGACGGCGCCTCGGTCTTCCTGCACGACATCATCGCCGACCTGCATCTCTTCAAGGGCGCGGCCGACGCCACTATGAGCCATGGCGAGGGCTGGCGATTCTTGCTGCTCGGCGTCCATCTGGAGCGCGCGCAGCTGATCGGCCGGCTACTGCAGGTCTGTTTCGGCGACGCCAGCCGCCGGCCGCTGGACGACCACATGGCGTTGATGAGCGTGCTGCGGATGAGCTGCGCGCTGGAGCCGTATCTGCGCCGCTTCACGGCCGACATCCAGCCCCGCAAAGTCCTGCAATTCCTGCTGCTGGACGAGGAGTTCCCCCGCTCGATCCGGTTCTCCACCGCCCGCATCGAGGAGCACCTGAGCGCCACCGCCCGCTATGTCGAGGCGACCGGCCACGCCGGCCCCGAACGCCTGGCCGGCCGGCTGCGCGCGCGCCTGCAATACGCCGACATGGAGGAACTGGAGGCGGCCGGCGCCAGCGCTCTGATCTCCACCGTGCTCGACGAGTGCGCGGCCCTGCACCAGGCGATCTACGACACCTTCGTCGCCTATTCCCTCGAAATGCGTCTGCCGGCGTAAGGACCAGACCCGTGCTTTTGGAAGTCCGCCACGTCACCCAGTACCACTACGCCGAGCCCGTGCGCGAAAGCGTCATGGAGGTGTGGATGCAGCCGCAGAAGGGCGCGCGCCAGCGGCTGGTCTCCTTCGAGCTCGAGCTTGATCCTGCCGCCCAGCTGTTCTCCTACGCCGACCCCTTCGGGAACGCGGTCTATCATTTCGACGTGCCCCAGCCGCACGACCGCCTGAACATCGTCGCCCGCTCGGCGGTTGAAACCCAGGCGCCGGCGCCGTTGCCTGACTCCCTCGACCAGGGGGAATGGGACCGCCTGCGCAGCGACTTCGTCCGCGGCGAGAACTTCGACTTCCTGACCCACCACGGGTTCGCCATCGAAACCGAGGCTCTGCGGGCCTATGTGGCCCTGCATGAGCTGGACGAACTTCGCCGTCGCGATCCGCTCAGCGCCGTGCGTCAGCTCTCCCAGACCATCTACGCCTCCTTCGGCTACGAGGCCGGCGTCACCCGCGCCGACAGCCCCATAGACCTGGCGCTGAAGGCCGGTCGCGGGGTCTGCCAGGACTTCGCCCACATCATGATCGCCATCTGCCGCTCCTGGGGCGTCCCAGCGCGCTATGTTTCGGGCTACCTGTTCACCGACCGACAGGCGGGCGACCGCTCGGACCCCGACGCCACCCACGCCTGGGTCGAGGTGTTCCTGCCCTCCACGCGCTGGATCGGCCTGGACCCCACCAACAATGTCGAGGCGGGCGAGCGCCACATCGCCGCCGCCGTCGGCCGCGACTACAACGACGTGCCGCCTTCGCGCGGGGTCTACAAGGGCGAGGCCGAGAGCCAGCTGGCGGTCGGGGTGTCCGTCCGCCGCGCTCGCGCCGCCCTGACCGAGCCAGAATTCATCCGCCTGGCCCAGCCCTCGTTTTCACGCGGCGGCCGACGCCGGGGCCCAGTCGGCAGCCTGGTCTATGATCAACAGCAGCAGCAACAGCAGTAGGCGCCGCCCCCTCCGTCTCGGCGCGTTGCGCCGATCCACCTCCCCCAGCGGGGGAGGATCTTGTTTCGCAGATGCTCCCCCACTGGGGGAGCTGTCAGCGAAGCTGACTGAGGGGGAAGGCCCCTAGGCGCTGAACACGTAGGCCCGGTCGGCCGAGAGGTTCAGCTTGGCGCCCGGCTGCAGTTGTCCAGCGCTCTGCCGCGCGAAGGCGGCCTCGATCCGCTGGCCGCTTGGCGTCGCCCCGTCGACCCGCACCACCGCGCCCTGCGGCGCGATCCGCTCGGTGACGATGCTGAGGCTGGCCTGATCGGCCGGGGCCAGCACGAACTCATGGGGCCGCACAAAGGCCACCGCCGCGCCGTCGGCGACGCCGGGCGCGGCCAGTTCGATATCGACCGACTTGAAGCGCCCGCCCTTCACCGCGCCCTCGAAGCGGTTGGCCTCGCCGACGAAGCCGCAGACGAAGGCGCCGGCCGGATTGTCATGCACCTCATGCGGCGCGCCGATCTGCTCGATCGCGCCCTTGTTCAGGATCGCCACCCGGTCGGCCAGTTCCAGGGCCTCTTCCTGGTCGTGGGTTACGAAGATCGTGGTGACGCCGGTGGCGTCGTGGATCCGCCGCAGCTCCTTGCGCAGCGACTTGCGCACCGTGGCGTCCAGGGCCCCGAACGGCTCGTCGAGCAGCAGGACGCTGGGGTTCACCGCCAAGGCCCGGGCCAGGGCTACGCGCTGGCGCTGGCCGCCCGATAGCTGAGCCGGGTAGCGCTTGCCGAGTTCGCCCAGTTCCACGAGCTTCAGCAACTCGTCAACGCGGGCGGTGATCTCGCTCTTCGACGGCTTGGCCTGCCCTTTGCGGACGTCGAGACCGAAGGCCACGTTCTTGGCCACGGTCATGTGCCGGAACAGCGCGTACTGCTGGAACACGAACCCGACCCGGCGCGCGGCGGCGCTGGTGTAGGTCATGTCCTGGTCGCCGTAGAGCACCTGGCCCTTTTCAGGGAACTCAAGGCCCGCGATGACCCGCAGCAGCGTGGTCTTGCCCGAGCCGGACGGGCCCAGCAGCGCCAGAAGTTCGCCATCGGCGATCTCCAGGCTCACACCGTTGAGCGCCGGAAAGCGGCCGAAGGTCTTCTCCACCGATCGGATGGAAATGGTCATGCAGTACGTCTCTCGGTCAGTGGCGGCCGGGCCGCGACTGCGGCTGGACGAGTTCTAGCAGGGCCTTGAGCACCAAGGTGACGATGGCCAGGAAGCACAAGAGGCCGGCGACAGCGAAAGCTCCAACGAAATCATACTCGTTGTAGAGGATCTCGACATGCAGCGGCATGGTGTTGGTCAGGCCGCGAATATGGCCCGACACCACCGACACCGCCCCGAATTCGCCCATCGCCCGGGCGTTGCAGAGCAGGACGCCGTACAGCAGGCCCCAGCGGACATTGGGCGCGGTCACGCTCCAGAAGGTGCGCAGGCCCGAGGCGCCCATCGAGACGGCCGCCTCCTCCTCGTCCACCCCCTGCTCCTGCATCAGCGGGATCAGTTCGCGGGCGACGAAGGGGAAGGTCACGAAAATCGTCGCCAGCACGATGCCGGGGATGGCGAAGATGATCTTGATGTCGTGGTCCAGCAGCCAGGGCCCGAACCAGCCCTGGGCGCCGAACACCAGCACATAGATCAGGCCCGCCACCACCGGCGACACCGAGAACGGCAGGTCGATCAGGGTGATCAGGAAGGGCTTCAGCGGAAACTCGTACTTGGCGATGGCCCAGGAGGCGCAGAGCCCGAACACCACATTGAACGGCACGGTGATCGCCGCGGTGATCAAGGTCAGCTTGATGGCCGCGCGGGCGTCCTCGTTCTGGATGGACTCCAGCGCCGCCGGCAGACCCTTGCGCAGGGCTTCGAAGAACACGGTGACCATCGGCAGGATCAGCACGCCGACCAGGAACAGGCCGACCAGCCCAAGGATGATCGCCTTGGCCCAGACCGGGTCCTCGGTGGGATGACGCAGGCGGCTCATTGGCCGAGCCTCCGCGCCCAGGCCTGGATGGCGTTGATGACGAACAGCATCAGGAACGAGACCGCCAGCATGACCACTGCGATGGTCGCCGCGCCGGCATAGTCGTACTGCTCCAGCTCGATGGTGATCAGCAGCGGGGCGATCTCTGACTTGTAGGGCATGTTGCCCGCGATGAAGATCACCGAGCCGTACTCACCGACGGCGCGGGCGAAGGCCAGCGCGATCCCGGTGAGCCAGGCTGGCCCCAGCGCGGGCAGGATCACGCGAAGAATGGTGTCGAACCGACTCGCGCCCAGGCTGGCGGCCGCCTCTTCGACGTCGGAGGCGAGGTCGCGCATCACCGGCTCCAGCGTGCGCACCACGAACGGCAGGCCGATGAAGGTCAGGGCGATCACCACGCCCAGCGGCGTATAGGCGATCTTGATCCCAGCCGGCGCGAACAGCGCCCCGATCCAGCCGTTCGGCGCATAGAGGGTCGCCAACGCGATGCCGGCCACCGCGGTCGGCAAGGCGAACGGCAGATCGATGATCCCGTTCACCAGGCTCTTGAAGGGAAACTGGTAGCGAACCAGCGCCCAGGCGGTCAGCACCCCGAACACGCCGTTGATGACCGCCGCGATCAGGGCGGCCCCGAACGACAGCCGATAGGCGGTCAGGGCCCGCTCGTTGAACGCTGCGTGCAGGAATTCGGGGAAGGTCTGCTCCGAGGCCTTGAGAGCCACGGCCGCCAACGGGATGAGGACGATCAAGGACAGGATCGTCAGCGTCACCCCCATGGTGACAGCGAATCCGGGGATCGCGGAACGGCGACGGACCAGCGGTCGACGCGCCGCGACGATCTCGGAGGTGACGGTCGCGGTCATTCAGGCGGCCCCGGTTCAAACGCATAAACGCCGAGGTGCGCGGATAGCTGCGCCTCGGCTCGCACTCCGGTTAATTCCCAGCGCGCCTATCGACAATATAGTTTTTCTGAGGGCGCGAAGGGAAAGGCTGAGCTAGGCGTTGGTTGGCACCGACCGCGCGCGCCATTCCCACCGATATCCCCCGCGTCACGGGATCGCGGCGGCGGCGAACACGAAAAAGGTTCATTGCGCCCCGCTCGAAAAGGGTTCAGCTTCCTCAAAGACCCTCAAGAAGGTCGAGTACAAAGAATACCTTAGGGAGAAACGAGCGTGAAAATCTTCGCGTTCATGGTTGCGCTCAGCGTCGCTGCGGCGGGGCTTGCGGCCACTCAGGGAAAGCACGCGATCGGCGACGCAAAGCCGAGCGCACGGGAGGCGACGACCGCCTTCTGGACGAGCTACACCCCAAAGCAGCAAGCCGTGCAGGTGGCGACCGTTCAGCCCGCCTATACGTACCAGACGCCGCAAGCGACTCGCCTGCTGAAGACCTGGTAGCCGGCCGCCCCCGGTCAGGCGCCGACCGGTCGGCTCTCAACGCCCCATGCCTGGGGCGCAAACCCCTTCGTCATTCCCCAAACGTCCCCGCGACCTGAGTCGGACCTTCGCGTCGACGCAATGGCGGAATCACTTTGGATAAACGTCTGCACGCCGCGCTTGATGGCTAGGTATTGAACGCCCGACGGCTGCTTCCGCAAAGGCCTGCGAAACAGAAAAAGCCCAATCTTCTCAAAGGAAGATTGGTAGGCCGGGTGAGTTTCGAACTCACGACCATTCGATTAAAAGTCGAATGCTCTACCACTGAGCTACCGGCCCTCGGCGCGACGTGCTGGACGCCGTGCGAAGCGGCGCGGACCATATGCGGGGGACTTCGCCGGAGCAAGAGCGTGTGTCAGCTTTCCTTCACCCGCCGACCATGAATACGATGGCCCCATGCGAAAGATCATTTATCCCCTGCCCCTGCTCTTCCTGCTCTCGGCCTGCCTGACCGGCCGTGCGGACGGGTCGCCCCAGGTCCAGACGACCTCGGAGGCCAAGCGTGAGAGCATCCAGGGCGCGGTGGCCGCGCCGCTGCGCGACGTCAATGTCCTGCGCACCAAGATCCCGCCGATCCTGCTGGACGCGATGGCCGATCCCTACCAGCGGCCCAAGCCCGCCACCTGCGCCGGCATCACCGCGGCCATCCTTCCGCTCGATGAGGCCCTGGGCACGGACCTGGACCAGGCCTCGGGGGAAGACGGCGACATGATGGAACGCGGCCGCGGCGCCGCCCTGGGCGCAGTGGCCAGCTTGGCCTCCGGCGTCATCCCGTTCCGGGGCTGGGTGCGGCAACTCACCGGCGCCGAGCGTCACGACAGCCTGGTCACTGACGCCATCACCGCCGGCGCGGTTCGGCGGGCCTATATGAAGGGCCTGGGCGAGGCCAAGGGCTGCCATCCGCCGGCGATCCCGTCGCATGTCCTGACCGGCGCCAAGCCCGTCCCCAGCCAGGACATGAAGCCGCGTTATCCGGTACGCTGACGCGCCTTGAAGTCGCGCCGGAACTGCTCGAACCGGCCTTCGGCGATGGCCGCGCGCATCGCCGAGGTCAGGGCCTGGAAGTGGGCGATGTTGTGCCACGACAGCAGCACCTGGCCGAGGATCTCCTCGGACTTCACCAAGTGATGCAGATAGGCCTTGGAATAGTAGGACGAGGCCGGGCAATCGCTGGTCTCGTCGAGCGGGCTGTCGTCCTCGGCGAAGCGGGCGTTCTTGAGATTGACCGAGCCTTCCCAGGTCCAGGCCTGGCCATGACGGCCCGACCTCGTCGGCAGCACGCAGTCGAACATGTCGATGCCCCGGGCCACCGCCTCGACCAGGTCGATGGGTTTGCCGACGCCCATCAGGTAGCGCGGCCGGTCGGCGGGCAGCATGGCGGGCGCGTAGTCCAGCACCTCGCACATCGCCGCATGCCCCTCGCCCACGGCCAGTCCGCCCAGCGCGTAGCCGTCGTAACCAGTCTCGATCAGGCGATCGGCGGATTCGCGGCGCAGATGCTCGAAGGTCGAGCCCTGCTGGATGCCGAACAGCGCCTGGCTCTCACGCTCCCCGAACGCCGCCTTTGACCGCGCGCCCCATCGGGCCGAGAGCCGCATGGCCTCGGTCGCCCGCTTCTCCTCCGCCGGCCAGGCGACGCATTCGTCCAACTGCATAATGATGTCGGAGCCCAGCAGATCGGCCTGGATCTGGATGGAGCGTTCCGGCGTCATCACGTGCCGCGAGCCGTCGATGTGGCTCTGGAAGGCGACGGCCTCCTCAGTGACCTTGGCGATCTTGGACAGCGACATCACCTGGAAGCCGCCGGAGTCGGTGAGGATCGGCTTCTCCCAGCGCATGAACCGGTGCAGGCCGCCCAGCCGGGCGATCCGCTCGGCGGTGGGACGCAGCATCAGGTGGTAGGTGTTGCCCAGGATGATGTCGGCCCCGGTCTGGGCCACCTGATCGACGGTCAGCGCCTTGACGGTCGCCGCCGTGCCGACCGGCATGAAGGCCGGGGTGCGGATATCGCCGCGCGGGGTCTTGAGCACGCCGGTGCGCGCGCCGCCTTCAGTGGCGGAAATCTCGAACGGGAATGCGGCCACTAGGCCCTCCAGAGCAGGCTGGCGTCGCCATAGGAATAGAAGCGGTAGCCATCGGCGATCGCATGGGCGTAGGCCGCGCGCATGGTCTCGTAGCCCGCGAAGGCCGAGACCAGCATGAACAGGGTCGACTTCGGCAGATGGAAATTGGTCATCAGCCCATCGGCGGCGCGGAACCGGTAGCCGGGGGTGATGAAGATCGCGGTCTCCTCCGCGAAGGGCCGGATGATCCCATCCTCTCCGGCTGCGCTCTCGACCAGCCGCAGCGAGGTGGTCCCGACGCAGATGATACGCCCGCCGGCGGCCTTGGCCGCATTGAGCGCCGCGGCGGTGTCGGCGTCGACCTCGCCGTACTCCGCATGCATCCGATGCTCGGAAAGATTCTCGGTCTTCACCGGCAGGAAGGTGCCGGCCCCCACGTGCAGCGTCACGAACTGCAGGCTCACGCCCATCGCCTCCAGCCGCTCCATCAGCTGGGGCGTGAAATGCAGGCCGGCGGTCGGCGCGGCGACGGAGCCTTCCTCGTCGGCATAGACGGTCTGGTAGTCGGCGCGGTCCTGGGCGTCTTCGCCCCGCTTGGCGGCGATGTAGGGCGGCAGCGGCATGGAGCCGCGCTCGGCGATGGTCGCATCGAGATCAGGCCCGGCCAGGTCGAAGCTCAGCGTGACCTCGCCGCCCTCGCCCTTCTCGATCACCGTGGCGTCGAGCGCGCCCAGCAGGCAGGCCCGATCCTCCATGGCGCCGAAATGCACCCGGTCGCCGGGCGCCAGCTTCTTGCCCGGCCTCATGAAGGCGGTCCATTTGGAGGGCGAAAGCCGCCGATGCAGAGTGGCTTCCACCGCGATGTCCGAGCCTTCACGGACCCTACGCCCCTTCAGGCGCGCAGGAATGACCCGCGTGTCGTTGAGCACCAGGACGTCGCCGGCGCGCAGCTGACTCGGCAGGTCGGCCACGGTCGCCTCGGCGAGCGGACGGCCAGGATGCACCAGAAGCAGGCGCGCAGCGTCGCGCGGATTGACCGGACGCAGGGCGATGCGGTCTTCTGGCAGTTCGAAATCAAAGTCGGCGAGTTGCATGGGCGCGTTTGAAGCGCACGGGCCGGCCCACCCGTCAAGCATCGGGGCGTGTTAGATCCGATCATGGCCTCTGTCCGATTCGTCTTTCGCGGCCTGATCCTGGTGCTCGGGGCGCTCGCCGCCACCGGCGCGATCCTTGCGCATGGCGGGCGTTTCAGCCGTCACCTCGACGTTCTGACACACCTCTCGTTGATCTATCTCGCCATCGGCGCGGTCGTGCTGGTCTGTGCGATCTTCACGTCGATAGCGCACGGCAAGCTGCCCATGGCGATCTTCGGGGGGCTGGCGGCTCTGGCCAGCCTCGGCTTGATCGTCCCAGAGTTCACCCGTCCGATAAGCCCCAAGGCCGCGTCTGGCGCTCCGGGCCAGATCAAGGTCATCCAGTTCAATGTGAGCCAGCGCGACGTCGGCCTCGAGGAACGCGCGCGCTGGATCGCGAGGCAAGACCCGGATTTCCTGGTGCTGGAGGAATCGACCCCGGCCATGCGCGCCGCGGTCTTGCGTCACCTGCCCCGGCAGATGTCGTGCGGCATGACCTGCTACACCGCGATCTTCACCCGGACCGCCCCAGAGAAAGTCGATCGCCCTCGCCGTGGACGATACGGGCTCGGCCCGGCGATCACGATCGTCCACATGGCGCAGCGGGATGGCGGCTACATCGTCATCGGGACCCACTACACGTGGCCGACGAAGGTTCGTCCCCATCATGAGAACACGGCGCGGATGCTCTTGCTCACCAAGTCGCTGCCGAAGGACAGGATGATCATCGCCGGGGACTTCAACTCCACGCCCTGGTCGTTCGCCAGGCGACGCGAGGAGGCCCGCATCGGGCTGGAACGGCGCACCCGGGCGCTGCCGTCATGGCCGACAAATTTCGGAATCCCGTTCCTGCCCATCGATCACATCTACGCCGGCGGCGACCTGCGGACGGTCAGCGTCGAGCGTGGGCCGTACCTTGGCTCCGACCACTATCCGATCATCGCCGTCCTGGCGCCTATCTCCTGACAGCAAGGCCCTGCGTGGAACCATTCCGATCCCTCCTGACGAGCATCATGCTGCTGGTCGCCGTGGGTTGCGCCGGATGGGCGTTCGCCGCCCACGGCGGTCGCTGGAGCGTGCGGCTCGACATCTTGACCCACTTCATCCCGGTCATCATGGCCGCGGCGGTCGTGACAGTGATCTACGCCTTCTTCACCGAGCCCCCGTTCGCCAAGTGGGCGCTGATCGGGTTCGGCGGGACCGGTGTCGTACTCGCTGGCCTGTTGCTCGTTCCGGAGTACCTCGCCCCCCGCGCGCGCGCCGAGGCGGCGACGCCTGTCCCTGGTCAGATCAAGCTGATCCAGTTCAACGCCTGGCGCGAAAACAAGGATCACGAGACCACGGTCCGGTGGCTGCTGGCCCAGAACGCCGACATCATCGTCATGGAAGAGGCCGATGTCATCGGGCCGCTCCTGATGCGTCGCTCGAACTATCATACGAACTGCAACGGCTGTTCGGTGATGATCTTCTCCAAGACGCCGCCGCTCGATCTGGACGTTCCCGTCCCTGGGGATCAACGCGTTCGGCCGCCTATAGCCCGGGCCACCTACCGCGATGCGCATGGAGAATTCACCGTCGTCGGCACGCACTATGTCTGGCCAATCTATGGAGGTTGGCAGCAGGAACAGGGCCGGGTGATCGCCCGGCTGCTGCAGAAGCTGCCGAAGGAGCGGCTGATCCTGACCGGCGATTTCAACTCGACGCCCTGGTCGTTCTCCCGGCGGCGGGAAGACACGATCTTCGGCCTGGAGCGCCGAACCCGGGGACTGTTCAGCTGGCCCGCGCGCGACTTCCCGCCGGGGATCGCCAAGCCGCCCTTCCCCATCTTGCCGATCGACCACGTCTATGCCGGCCCCGGCTGGCGGACTGTGAAGGTCGAGCGTGGACCACGGCTGGGCTCCGACCACTACCCGGTCGTCATAACCCTGGCGCCGTCAGCCTAGGGCCGCCCGCGCCGCGCGCAGGGCGATCTGCAGCCTGGCGCGCCGCTTCATGAAGTCGTCCTCGAGCCCAGAGCGACGGGCTTCGAGCTCGACCTGGGCGGCATCGATGCGCGTTCGCTCGGCATCGTAGCCGGCGATCTCTACGGCCAGCTCCTGCTCCAGCCTGGCCACCTTCTGCAACGCGGCCTTGGACGGACCTTTGGGCTTGGCCCGCTTCGGCGCCGTGGCGAGCGCGGCCTTGCTGTCGGCTGGGCGGCGCAGCACCACGCCAGGGCTTGCCGCGGTCATCGCCACCAGGGCGGGGTCGTCGCTCTCATGAGCGCCGCCGGTCTTGAAGAGGTCCTGATGTGCGCCCCAGGCGCTGAGCGCCTTGGCTTTGGAACTGGTGGCGACCACGTAGTCGGTCAGGCCGTCGGATGTAACGAAGACCTTCAACCGCTGCGCCACGCCCGGGCTCCTAGCTCAGCGACGCAAGCTCCCGCGAGAGGTTGGCCCGCGCCTGGACCTCCAGCCATTGAGCGAAGGCCGGATCGGGAAAGATAACCTGCGCGTCGAGAAAGCGTTGCAGCACCTTGGCCCGGCCCGTGCGCCAGGCGTCGTCCGGCACGTGAGCGTACTCCTCGCGGACGGCCTTGGCGTACTCGTCGTAGCGCTCGTCGGGCGCGCCCAGGATCGAGAGGTCGATGGAGACCAGGATCTCGCCCAGCCGGTCGCCCTCCTCCACCGCGTGCCCCGCGGTCAGCCGGATAAGGCGCGCGACCTCGTCACGGCCATGCAGGGAGATGTCGAAGTCACGGAGATCGCGCTTGGCCATCTCCGCGCTCTTGGCCTCGTTGTCGGAGGCGGTCGCATCGTAGACCGCATCGTGCCACCAGATCGCATAGGTGAGGATCTGGTGCTCGGTCTCGGTCAAATCGGGAACCTGATCGAGCAGCGCCAAGCACTGCTCGATATGGGTTCTGGTGTGATAGCGGCGGTGCGGTTCCGCGTACGCCGCTTCCAGATCAGGCGTCACGCGTCGGCCGCGACCTTGGCCGAGACGATCTTGCCGGGCGCGCGCGGCGGCTCGCCCTTGGGCAGGGCGTCGACGGCGTCCATGCCTTCGACCACTTCACCCCAGACCGTGTACTGGCCGTCCAGGAAGGTGGCGTCGTCCAGGCAGATGAAGAACTGGCTGTTGGCCGAATTCGGAGCCGAGGTGCGGGCCATCGAGCAGACGCCGCGCTTGTGCGGTTCGCGCGAGAACTCGGCCTGCAGGTTCGGCTTTTTGGAGCCCGACGTGCCGGTGCCGGTCGGGTCGCCGCCTTGGGCCATGAAGCCGTCGATCACGCGGTGGAACACCACGCCGTCGTAGAAGCCTTCACGCGCCAATTCCTTGATGCGGTCGACGTGGCCGGGAGCCAGATCGGGACGAAGCTTGATCGTCACCGGGCCTGTGTCCAGGGTCAGGATGAGGGTGTTTTCCGGTTCCATTACTTCACCTCCGAGGGAATTCTGATCGCGCAAGCCGTGAAATCCGCCCCCAGTCTGGCGCGCGTGCTGTCGATCTCGGCCTTGAACCAGGCGCTCTTGGGATCGATCACACGCACCTTGGGGCGTTCGGCGGCCGGGATATCGGCCAGGATGCGCACCTTGTCCATCTTGTCTTGCGGCGCGGCCACAGGTTCGCCGGCCTTGATGGCGCGCACGACCTCCAGACCGGAGATCACCCGCCCCCAGCCGGTGTAGCGCTTCTCCAACGACGGATAGGCTTGGCGCATCAGGAAGAACTGGCTGTTGGCGCTGTCCTCGCCCTGCCCACGAGCCATGGCCGCGACGCCTGGGCAATAGAGCGGCCAGGCCGAGACTTTGCCGTCGGCGGTCATGGCCATCAGCATCTCGCTCTGGCTCATCACCGGCAGGGACTTGATGAAGCCGATCTGGCTGACGGTCTGATCGGCGACCAGCACCATGCCGCTGTCGGCCCCGCGCCGGAACAGGAACTCCTGGGTCAGGTCAGGCTTGTCGCTGCCGCCGGTGCCCTTGTCCTCGGGGTCGCCGGTCTGGGCCATGAACTCGTCGATGACCCGGAAGAAACTGCGCCCGTTGTAAAGCCCCGAGCGCGTCAGCTCCTTGACCCGCGCCACGTGGTTGGGCGCCACCTCGGGCAGCATCTCGACGATGATGCGGCCCTTGTTGGTGTCGATCACCATCAGGTCGTCGGGATTGGGGGTACGCCAATCGGCCGCGCCGGGCGCCGCCGGAGCCGCCGTCAGGCTGCTGACAGGCGGCAGGTTGGGCTTAGGCGCCTGTGCGACGGCGGGAGCCGCGACGCTCAAGGCGGCGGCGAAAAATACGGTTCGGATCATGGCGGCACTCGTAGCGGTCGGCGCGTCGCGCCGCCAGCGGTCTTAGACCCGGACCTTGGACAGCAGCGCGTCCTTGATACGCGGGCCGACGAACTTGGTGACATCGCCGCCCAGGGCCGCGATTTCCTTGACCAGTCGCGACGAGATCGCTTGGTGACGCGGATCGGCCATCAGGAACACGGTCTCCACCTCGCGGTCGAGCTGCTGGTTCATGGCGGTCATCTGGAATTCGTATTCGAAGTCGGCGACGGCGCGCAGGCCCCGGACGATCACCCCGGCCCCGATCTCGCGGGCGAAGTGCATCAGCAGTCCCTGGAACGGCTGGACCACGATCTCGGCGCGGTCGGTCAGGTGCGCGGTCTCGGACTTCAGCAGGGCGACCCGCTCTTCGAGCTCGAACAGAGGGCCCTTGCCGGCGTTGATGGCGACGCCGATCACCAGCTTGTCCACCAACTTCACGGCCCGGCCGATGATGTCGGTATGTCCGTTGTGGATGGGATCGAAAGTCCCCGGGTACAGCCCCACGCGCGTCATTCGACGTCTACTCCCCCTGCTGCGGTGCGGCAGGATTTCACCGGCGAGCCCTACGAAAGCAAGCTGAAATGTTGCCTTCGGGTCCGCGATGAACCCGAAGTTACAACATTTTCTGGCCCGGCCCCTATTCGGTCGCCTCGCCAGCCTCGGCTTCAGCGCCGTCGTCCTCGCCGCCGCCCTGATCGGCCAGGCGTTCGACGGAGACCACGTGCTCATCCTTACCGGTGCGGAAGATGGTCACGCCGGAGGTGTTGCGGCCGACCATCCGGACCTGGCTGACCGGGGTGCGGATCAACTGCCCCTGATCGGTGACCAGCAGGATTTCATCGAACTCCTCGACCGGGAACGACGCCGCCAGGCGGCCGCCCTTCTTGGTCAGGTCCTGGGCCAGAAGCCCTTGCCCGCCCCGTCCGGTGCGGCGGAACTCGTAGGCCGAGCTCCGCTTGCCGAAGCCCTCGGTGGAGACCGTGAGAATGATTTCCTCAGCCGCCCCAAGCTCGGCGATACGATCGGGGCTGAGCGCAGCCAGATCGCCCTCGGCCTCGTCGTCGTCAGGCGCCGCGGCGTCTTCCACCTCGGCGTCGTCGCCCAGAGCCCGACGCATGGCGTTGGCGTGCTTCACATAGGCGGCCCGCTCGGCCGGCGTCGCGTCGACCGAACGCAGGATCGCCATGGAGATGACGCTATCGCCGTCGGCCAGGCGGATGCCCCGCACGCCGGTCGAATCACGTCCGGCGAACACGCGCACTTCTTCGGTGGCGAAGCGGATGCAGCGGCCCAGCGCCGTGGTCAGCAGGATGTCGTTCTGAGCGGCGTTGCAGAGACCAACGCCGATGATGGCGTCGCCGTCATCGAGCTTCATAGCGATCTTGCCGTTGCGCTTGATGCCCTGGAAGTCCGACAGCTTGTTCCGACGCACGCCGCCTGACTTGGTGGCGAACATCACGTCGTATTGCGCCCAGGCGGCCTCGTCTTCCGGGACCGGCAAGATCGAGGTGATGCTTTCGCCCGGCTCGATCGGCAGCAGGTTCACGAAGGCCTTGCCGCGCGAGTTCGGGTTGCCGACCGGCAGACGCCAGACCTTGAGCTGATAGACCTTGCCGCCCGACGAGAAGAACAGCATCGGCGTGTGGGTCGAGGCCGAGAACACGCGGGTGACCGCATCCTCGTCCTTGGTCGCCATGCCCGACCGCCCCTTACCGCCCCGATGCTGGGTGCGGTAGGTGGTCAGCGGCGTGCGCTTCACATAGCCGCCGTGGGTGACGGTGATGACCATCTCCTCACGGGCGATCAGATCCTCGTCCTCGACGTCGGCGTCGCCGTCGACGATCTCGGACCGGCGCGGAACGGCGAAGGCGTCACGCACCGCCACCAGTTCCTCGCGGACGATGGCCATGACGTTCGCGCGATCCGACAGAATGGTCAGATGGCCCTGGATGGCCCCGGCCAGTTCACGCGCCTCGCCGAAGATTTCATCGCGGCCAAGGCCGGTCAGGCGCGACAGGGTCAGGGCCAGGATCGCGCGGGCCTGTTCCTCGGTCAGGCGGATCTTGTCGCCGCCGATCACCAGGGTGCGCGGGTCGGCGATCAGTTCCACCAGCGGCAGCATGTCGCCGGCCGGCCAGTCCTTGGCCACCAGGCGTTCACGCGCCTCGGCCGGGTCCTTGGAGGACCGGATGATGTGGATGAACTCGTCGATATTGGCCACCGCGATGGCCAGGCCGACCAAGACGTGACCGCGGTCGCGGGCCTTGGACAGTTCGAACTTCACGCGCCGGACGACGACTTCCTCGCGGAAATCGACAAAGGCGACGACCAGGTCGCGCAGGTTCATCTCGCGCGGCCGGCCGCGATCCAGCGCCAGCATGTTGACGGCGAAGGACGACTGCAGCGGGGTGTAGCGATAGAGCTGGTTCAGGACGACGTCGGGCGAGGCGTCGCGCTTCATCTCGATGACGACGCGCATGCCGTCGCGGTCGCTTTCATCGCGCAGGTCGGCGATGCCCTCGATCCGCTTCTCGCGCACCAGCTCGGCGATGCGCTCGACCATCGCGGCCTTGTTCACCTGATACGGGATCGAGTTGATGATGATGGCTTCGCGATCCTTGCGAAGCTCCACGATCTCGGCCTTGCCGCGCATGATCACCGAGCCGCGGCCGGTCATCAGGGCGTTGCGAGCGCCGGAGCGGCCGATGATCTCGCCGCCAGTGGGGAAGTCAGGGCCTGGCACGATGTCCAGCAGGGCGTCCAGCGACACCTCGGGATCGTCCACATAGGCCAGGCAGGCGTCGACGATCTCGCCCAGATTGTGCGGCGGGATGTTGGTCGCCATGCCGACGGCGATGCCGCCCGCGCCATTGACCAGCAGAGCAGGAATCCGCGACGGCAGAACCACCGGCTCCTGCTCGGTGCCGTCGTAGTTCTCCTTGAAGTCGACCGTGTCCTTGTCGAGGTCGGCCACCACCATCATGGCGGCCTTGCTCAGCCGGCTTTCGGTGTAGCGCATGGCCGCCGGCGGGTCGTTGTCGACCGAACCGAAGTTGCCCTGGCCGTCGATCAGCATCAGGCCCATCGAGAAGGGCTGCGCCATCCGCACCATGGTGAAGTAGATCGAGGCGTCGCCGTGCGGGTGATACTTACCCATCACGTCCCCGACCACGCGGGCCGATTTCACGTACGCACGATCGGGCGTATGGCCCTGCTCGTTCATCGAGAACAGGATGCGGCGGTGCACGGGCTTGAGGCCGTCGCGCGCGTCCGGCAGGGCGCGGCTGACGATCACGCTCATGGCGTAGTCGAGATACGAACGCTTCAGTTCGTCTTCGATGGCGATAGGGGCGATGCCCCCGCGCCGGCCGTCATCGGGCGGGGTCTGGGTTTCGTCGGTCAAGGAGTCGATTTATCCGTTTAGAATCGGACACAAAACTGAGTTGAGTTGTTACCATCCCGGAGGCCCCAAGGCCAAACGTCCGTACAGATTCGAACCCAGGTGCTAGCCCCGATGAAATATGCCTTCGCCGTCCTCGCCGCCACCCTTTTCGCCGGTTCGGCGACTGCGGCCGATGCGCCCGCCAACCAGCAGATCGAATTGAAGAATTCGACGGGCGGCGTGATCGGGTCGGCGACCCTGACGGACGCGCCGCACGGGGTGCTGCTGCGACTGCAGGTGAAGGACCTCGCCCCCGGCTGGCACGGCCTCCACTTCCACGAGAAGGGCGACTGCTCCAAGGCCGACTTCACCTCGGCCGGCGCCCACGTCCACGGCAAGCCCACCCTGGTGCACGGCCTGCTGAACCCCGACGCCAACGAGGCCGGCGACCTGCCCAACCTCTATGTGGCCGCCGACGGGACCGGAAACGCCGAGGTGTTCTCCACCTCCGTCGCGCTGAAGGCCGCCGCCGGCCGTGAGCACCTGGCCGACAACGACGGCTCGGCCATCGTGATCCACGCCAACGCCGACGACCACAAGGCCCAGCCCATCGGCGGCGCCGGCGCCCGCATCGCCTGCGGCGTCATCGCCGGGGGCTAAGCCTCCCAAAAAGGGCGGTCAATCTCGAGATTGACCGCCCTTTTTGTTGTTCGTCCTCACGCCGTCCCACGCCTGGACGTCATCGCCAGGACGACGGCGGCGATGATGTTGACGCAGACGCCCGCCAGGATCGGCGCCGTGTAGCTGTGGGTCGCGTCAAAGGCGAAGCCCGCGGCGGCAGGGCCGATAAGGGTTCCGAACGCGACGCTGGTGTAGAGCACCCCGATGATCGCCCCGACGTTTCGGCCGCCGAAATAGTCCATGACCAAGGCCGGCAGCACGGCGACGAACCCGCCGTAGAACACGCCATAGCCGAACGCGAAGGCGCCCAGCCCCCACAGCGTCGTGGAGAAGGCCCAGACCAGCAGGGTCAACGCCATGCCCGCGAACATCGCCAGCAGCGCCGGCCCGCGCCCCATTCGGTCGGCGATCCCGCCGAGCAGGAACCGCCCGGCGGTGCTGCCGACGCCGATGATCCCCAGCAGCAACACCGCCGAAGACGCCCTTAGGCCGTGATCCAACGCGAACGGCACGAGGTGCACGAACGGCACGAACAGGCCGAACGAACCGATCAGGCAGGCGACATAGAGCCCGATGAAGCGGCGCGACCTGACCGCCTCGCGCAGGGAGCTTCCGGCCGCCTGCGCGGCCTGGACCTCCGCCGTCAGGAGATCACCGTCAGGAGCAAGGCCGCGACGCCCCGGATCGTTCTCGATCAGCATGGCCAGGCCGCCGCCGATCACGACGGCGATCCCGCCGAGGATCAGATAGGTCTCGCGCCACCCGAAGGCCGCGATGAGGCAGGACGCCAACGGCGGCATGACCAGGGTGCCGACGCCGATACCGCTGACCGCCAGCCCCGAGGCCAGGCCCCTGCGCCTGACAAACCATCGTTGCACGGCGCCTAGGGCCGGCACATAAGCGCAGCCGACCCCGATCCCGACGCCCAGTCCATAGGCGACATAGACCTCGGTCAGACTGCGGGCGACGCCGGCGGCGGCCAGCCCCGCCCCCATCACGATCATCCCGAAGACCGCGAGCGGTCGCGCGCCCCACCGGTCGGCGAGCGGACCGCTCAGGACGCCCAGGCCGAAATAAAGAAACCCGGCCAGCGAGAAGACCAACGAGACCGAACCGCGCGAGGCGCCGAAGTCGGCCTGTAACGGCCCCAGAAAGGCGCTGAAGGTGTAGGCGCCGCCAAAGCCAATGAAGGTGACGGCGAACGCCCCGGCGACCACCAGCCAGCCACGAAAGACGCCCTGCGGGGCTCCGGCCATGTCGCTCATGAGGCGCTCAGCTCCGGTATGCGGCGACGCCGCGTGGCGGTTTCATAGTCGAAGGCGAAGGACAGCAGGGCCGCCTCGCTCCACATCGGGCCGATGAAGATCAGGCCGAACGGCGCTCCGCAGGCATAGCGGCCGGCGGGCGCCGTCACCCCGGGAAGCCCCGCGATATTGATCTCGCAAACGCAGGTCTCCCGCAGCGCCTCGCCGCTGGCGACAGGCGGCGGCGCGGTGCGGAGTTGGGGGAAGACCAGCCCGTCGAGCCGCTCACGCGCCATCACCTCGTCGAAGATGGCGAGGTAGGCCTCTCGCGCCGCGACGAAGTCCGAGAGATCCGGCGGCGCGAGCGGATCGGCAAGACAGGCCGCAAAGCCCGGCAGATCGTTCAGGAGGAAGAGCACGCCGCCCGGCGCAAACGGGTCTTCCGCCGCCACTGCCCTGGCGAAGGCCTCGAAGGACGAGATCGCCGCCGCAGGCCCCAGCCGCTTCAGGTAACGGTCCATGTCGTAGGGCGTGCATTCCATGCCGCGCGGATCGAAATAGTCGGTCCCCGCCGCCGGACGCGCGATCTGCGCAAAGCCAGACCCTGCAAATGGATCTGCGACCAGGGTCGCGCCACGGGCTTCCAGCTCATCCACGGCCCGCCGATAAAGTTCGTCCGTCTCTGGCGAGAGCGGCCGGTCGCGCCAGCCGGGTCCATAGAGGCCCAGCCGCTTGCCCCGCAGCGAAGCGGCGTCGAGACCGGCGGCGTATCCCGCCCCTGGCCTGCGCCCGATCCCGGCCACGGTCTTGGGATCCTCGGCGCAGAAGCCGGCCAGCACGTCGAGCGCCAGGGCCGCGTCGCTGACCGTGCGCGCAATGGGCCCCACCACGTCACGGGTGCTGCCGGCCAGCGGCATGACCCCAGTGTTGGGGACAAGGCCGAAGCTCGGCTTGATCCCCACCAGCCCCTGGGCGGAGGCCGGGTTCTGGATCGATCCCCCGGTTTCCTCGCCCAGGCCCAGGATGGCGAACCCGCCGGCCACGGCTGTGGCCGTCCCGGCGCTGCTGCCGCCCGGCAAGAGATCAGGATCGACCGCGCTCAGGGTCGCGCCGGCCCAGCTGTCGTTGGCGTGGCTGCCCGAGGCGCTGAGCACCGGCACGTTGGTCTTGCCCAGAATGATCGCCCCGGCCGCCCGCAGGCGGGCGACCACCGGCGCGTCGGTCGCCGGGAGCAGGTCGACGCCGCCGGTCCGCGCGCTGAGCAGCCGCCAACCGCCCGTGGTCGGCAGGCCGGCCATGTCCATCGTGTCCTTGACCACGACCGGCACGCCGGCCAGCGGCCCCAGCGCCTCCCCCCGCGCCCGCCGCCGATCGATCTCGCGGGCGTCATGCAGGGCCGCCGGGTTCATCGTGATCAAGGCGACGTAGCGGGGATTGTAGAGCGCGATGCGATCGAGACAGGCCTGGGTCAGGCTCTCTGACGTGAAGGCGCCCGCAGAGAAGCTCGCCTGCACGTCGGCCACGGTCATCCCGACCAGATCGACCGCGTTGAAGTCTGGGCCGGCCGCGGGACGTTCGGATTGAATGACGGACATGGCGATCGCTCCTGGTTTTGATCGCGACAGATGTGACGCAGATCCCGCCCCGCGGCTGGCGCTTTCCGGCCCCCAACCGACCCACGAAAAAACGGCCGGCCCGAAGGCCGACCGTCTTGTCCGCATAGCGATGCGAAACCTTGCCCTAGAAGGGGATTTCGTCGTCCAGGTCGGCCGAGAAGTCCTCACGCGGGCCAGAGGCCGGCTTGCGCTGACCGCCGCCGAAACCACCACCGCCACCGCCGCTTCCGCCGCCATAGCCGCCGCCGTAGTCACCACCGCCGCCGCCGCCGCTCTCGCGCTCGCCGTCGCCACGCCCGTCGAGCATGGTCAGCTCACCACGGAACTTCTGCAGCACGATCTCGGTGGAGAACTTTTCCACGCCCGACTGGTCGGTCCACTTGCGGGTCTGGATCGAGCCCTCGATGTAAACCTTCGAGCCCTTCTTCAGGTACTGCTCGGCGACCTTCACGAGGTTGTCGTTGAAGATCACGACCCGGTGCCACTCGGTCTTTTCCTTGCGCTCGCCCGAGGACTTGTCGCGCCAGGTTTCCGACGTCGCGATACGCAGATTGGCGACGCGATCCCCAGACGTCAGGCTGCGAATTTCGGGGTCGGCGCCCAGGTTGCCGACCAGAATGACTTTATTGACGCTGCCCGCCATGAGCTTGTCCCTTGCTTTCCGTGCTTGCGGGCTTGAGCCCTAAGCGCGCGAAGCTAGACGACCGGCTGGCCCGGATCAATCTTAACGTTCGACGTTTGTTCACGCCCCTGTGCGCTTCGTCCACAGCCGATTGGAGCCGCGCGGCGGGGGAGCTACTGCGCCGGAGCCGCCGGCTCGGGCGCCCGGGGCATCGCGCCGGGAATCGCCAGACGGCCGTCGCCGGTGCGAACCATGGCCAGGTAACGATGCTCTTCCAGAGACGGCGCAGTGAAGATCCCGCGCCGTTCGACGAAGATAAAGTTGCCCTTGTAGGCGCCAGCCACCTCGCGGGCCGAACCGCCCAGCCGCAGGAAACGCACCCGCATCGATTCGAGCTCGGCTGCGCAGTGCTCCAGGTCCGGAACGCCGGCCTTGAGCTTGTTGTATTTCATGGACCCGTCGGCCTGGGGCGCGACATGCCAGCAGATCCCCTCCCCGCCAGGCGGCCGGGTGCGCTTGGCGCAGGCGGCGAGAGCGAGGACGGCGAAGCCGGCGATGAGGACGGTGCGAAGCATGGGCGTAAGCCTATAGACGCGATTGGGGCGGCGCGAAGGCAAGCTTAGCCGACCGGTTGAATGGAGCAGTTCGAAGCCTGTTCGGCCAGGGGCCGGAAGCTGCGGTTGTCACCAGACACCTCGACCTTGCCTGGAACCAGGCGGAGGGTCTGTTGCATCCAGCGACCATAGGTGGCCCCGCCCGGCCGCTCGCAGCGCCCAGCGAACAGGGTCTGGACACAGCCGTTGAGCGTCTGATCGTTGGGCAGCTTCCGCCAGCCGCCATCGGCGTAACGCCAGCAGCTTCCGGCCGGCCCAGCGGCCGGGGTGGCGGTCGGAGCCTGGACCGGAGCGGCCGGCGCCGTCTGGACCGGGGTCACCGGCTCAGGCTGCGGCGGCAGGGGCGTCAGCATGGTTCCAGCCTGGTCGGCGGCCGCCAGGTTCCCGGCAGGGTCGACGCCGACATCCAGCGCGCCGGTGGCCACGCCGTTGCGCTGAGCACATTCGGCCAGGGTGATCTCGCCGACATACTGGCCGGCCACATAGCAGCGCAGCGGCTTTGCGGGATCCATCCGGCCGTCGTCCGGGGCGCCGGTCTCGACGACCAGACCACCCTGGGAAGCCGGCGGCGGAGGCGCGGTTTCGTTACGGCCCTTGCCGACCATCATGGTGGCGATGACCACACCAGCCAGCAGCGCCAGGGCGCCGCCGATAAGCGCCAGGAGGGTGCGCCGGTCCTTCAAGAATTCCATAGCCCCTCGCTAGACCGTGCACGTGACGGTTTCAAGCGGGCGCTAGGCTCTAGCCGCCGGTCAGACGGTTCAGGCCCGCCTGATAGTTGGCGAGCTGGTTCTTCAGATAGGCCGGGACCGGCCCGCTCGCCTTCTTCTTTTCACCCTCAGGGCGCATTCCGCTTTCCAGATCGCGGAAGGCGGTGCGCAGCACCGACATCGCCATGGTCAGCTTGTCGATCGCGGCCTTGCGATCGTCGGCGGTCGCCAGGCTGAGGTCGCGCGGCAACTTCAGCCCATACATCGACGGGCCGCCGTCGCTGGGGACGCTCTTGCCGTCCTCGAACTTCACAGGTCGGACGAAGCCCTCCTGCAGGCCGAGCGCCTCCAGGGCGTCACGGCCGCCCTTCCCGCCCAGGATCTCGAAGCTGCTGCGATTGTTCATCGGCTTGATCTGCAGCTTGCGCACGTCGCCGTCGGAAACCACCTCGGCCTTCACCGAATAGGCGGTGGCCCGCAGGACCTTCTTGGCCAGGCTGTCGAGGGTGTCGTTGGCTTCGATGGTGATGGTCACCGCCGCGCCGCCGATCCGCCGACGGATCTGGAATTGGTCGCCGACCCGGGCCGACGTCGCCGAGGTCACCAGTTGGGAGTCGGAATAGTCCACCGTGCCGGTGGGCAGGCCCAGCCGGTCGAGCGCGCTGGCCCCGTTGAGATCGACCGCGATGGAGGTCGGGGCCGTCATGTTGTCCTTGCCGGTGAAGCGTTGCGACCAGCCGATCGCCCCCGCGCCGATGTCCAGTTCCACCGCGAAACCGTCGATCTTGCCGGCCGGATCGGTCATCCCCGGAAGGTCGGTTTTGGAGGTGCCGGTCATCCACACCTTGCCGCCCGCCACGGTCATGGCGGTCACGCGGTCGTCGCCAGCCCCACCATAATAGGCGATCGCGTCATTGCCGTTGCTCAGGTCGAGCGAAATCCGCGCCGCGAAGGCGTCGACCGCCCCGGACGAAGCTCGTGTCTGGTTGCCGACGCCCAGCGAGCCGCCGGTGGACCCGGCGATCACGATGTTCCCGCCGTCCAGCACAACGCCGGCGATGTTCCCGCCGCCCAGCGAGCCGAGGCTGCGGGTGTTGGTCAGGGTCGGGCTCTTGGGATCGGTGACGTCGAAGCGCCGCAGTTGCACCTCGCCGCCCTCGACGCTGGCGACCACGACATTGGTCCCGTCGACCACCAGGCCGGCCATCTTGTCGTCGCCGCTGGTCCCGAACTGAGTCGTGCCCTTCAGCTTGCCGTCGGGCCCGAAGGTCCGCAGGTAGCCGTCCCAGTTGCCGTTGGAGGTCTGGCCGAGCATCGCGCCCTTGACCCGTCCCAGCACATAGACCGAGCCGTCGGGGCCAAAGGCCACGTCCACGGCCTCGTCGTCGTCGCGCGCGCCCTGACGCTGCGACCACATCTCGTCGCCTGCGTCGTAGGGCTCCTTGCCGGTGCCCCAGAGTTCTCTACCCACGCCGTTGAAGACGACCAGGAAGCTATCGGACTTGTTGGGATCGGCGCCCTCGTCGGCCTTAATGATCTTGGGCATGGTCGCCAAAGCGCCCTCGCCGACCATCACGCCGCTGCCCGTGAACCCGCCAGTGACGGAACCGGCGACCGCGACCTGGCCGTCGGGGCCGACGGTCAAGGCCAGGCCGGTGGCGTCCTTCGAAGCCCCGATGGTGCGGGTGTAAACAAGCTGTCCGGCCGAATCGAACTTCATCAGCGCGACATCGCCCGCGCCCTTGATGACCTGTCCGTCGACCGTGTCGTTGACGTCGGCCAGCATGTAGAGCGAGCCGTCCGGCCCGGTCACGGTCTTGCGCACGGTCTCGACGCCGTCAGGCAGGGCGACATTGAACACCCGTCCGTCGACCCAATTGGTGTCGCCGGGGCGCCGTCCGGCGTCCTGGGTCGTGTCGGTCGGCGTGTTCGAACCGGTCTCGAACTTCACCAACTCCTGCAGCAGAACCGGATCAGGGGCCTTGGTGGTGGTGGTCGTCGTCGCCGGCTTGCCGTCCGCCGCCGGCGTCGTGACGGTGGTCGTGGCCTTCGGAGGTTTCGGGTCCCCGGCCGTTTGCGTGATGTAGACCGCCGGCGCCGTCGTCGCCGCCGAGAAGGTCAAGGATTCGGAACTGTCGCCTTGGATCTTCAGGGCGAACTTGTCGGCGGCCTTGCCGATCGTGACCGTCCGGCCGTTGACGATGGTGGTCTTGTCCGCGCCGGCGGTCTTCTCGACCGCGAAGCGCGTGCGGAAACTTGTCTGCGCCAGCTTGTCGTTGATGAACTTGACCACGTTGTTCATCGACCGGGGCTGCGCGCCCATGTCGGTCAGGTCGAAATCGATCGTCGTGGTGGTCTTGTTCGGCAGCTTGATCGCCACGCTGAACTTCACCGCGCCCTTGAAGGCCTCGACCTCTTCGGTCGCCGTCCCCTGGTGCAGCTGCGCCGTCACGTATCGCGGCGTGGTTTTCGGGACCCCGACCGTGCTCTTGGCCTTGTCGGTCGCCTCGCCATGGGTGAGCCGCAGCTTCTCGAACTTGGAGCTGTCGATATAGCCCGACACCTCGGCCATGCCGCGCGTGAAAGCTGTCTGGATGCGCTTCAGCTCGGAGCTCGAAAGCCCCTTCTCGTCGGCCTTCCTGGCGAGGGCTTCAAGGGTTTGGAGGCCCTGGTGAGCGGCGAAGAGCTGGCGATAGTCTTCGCTCGCGCCCTTCACATCGAGTTGGGTCTGGAATTCATCGACGAACTTGCGGCCCATCATGACGCTCTTGAGCATCTCGTCGGCCTTGGGGGCCTTTGAGAGCGTGCTCCAGGGCGGCGTAGGCGCCTTCGTAGCTCCGGCCGCGGCGGCGGGGCCGCTACCCTTCGATCCAGCCGCCGCCAATCCCACGGCGTTCTTCGCCTGGAAGTAGCTGAGCAGCACGTTGGAATCGAGATTGATCACTTGCGGCGGTCGACTCTACGGAATTTCCCAACTGCAGATTGCGGCATAAGGGCTGATGAGATGTTAAGCGCCCTAAAGAAAAAGCCCCGAACCGCACGGCTCGGGGCTTTCACGCTCCCCACAAAACTAATTTAGCCGCCGCGGAAGAGCTGCAGGATCACCTGCGGCTGCGAGTTGGCGATCGACAGCGCCTGCGCGCCGAGCTGCTGCTGCACCTGCAACGACTGCAGCCTGGCGCTTTCCTTGGCGATATCGGCGTCCACCAGATTGCCGATCCCGCTCTCCAGAACGTCCTGCAGCTTGGTGACGAAGGTGACGTGTTTTTCGATCTGCTTGGATTGCGCACCCATCTCGGCGAGCGACGCCGTGATTTTGCCGATCGCCAGATCGAGCGTGGCGAGCACCGCCTTGGTCGCCGACGTCGTCCCGGTCAGGTTGGTGCCGTCTAGGTCGATGTTCGCGCCGCTGATGGTGAAGTCCTGCGGCGTCAGGGCGATGTAGCTGTCGCCGTCCGAGTTCGCCAGGAAGTTGAGGTCCGCCGTCAGCGTGCCGTTCAGCACCGAGACCCCGTCGAACTCCGCCGACGCCGCGAACTGGCTGATCGCCTTGAGCAGGGTCTGATACTCGTCGTCGAAGGCCTTGCGGGTCGTCTGCGAGGCCGAGTCTTCCGAGGCGCCGACCACCTTCTCGCGCATCTGCACGAGAATATCGCTGATCTGCTGACCGGCGGTCAGGGCCACGTCGGTGATCGAGGTGGCGCGGTCCAAGCTCATCTTTACGGCGCTGAGCGACGAGAAGTCCGCGCGCTGCTTCTGGGCGATGGCGTAGACGGCCGCGTTGTCCTTGGCGTTCGCCACGCGCAGACCGGTGTTGATCCTGCTTTGAACCTGCTCCAGCTTCTCATTCGTCGCCGAGAGGTTCTGAAGCGCAATCAGCGCCGACTTGTTCGTATTGACGCTCATCGGCATGGCGCTGATCTCCTTCAGAGGACCCATGGTTGACGCGCGACTCGCACGCCGGAAACATGGTCAACGCTAGGGAGAGCATGGTTTCCGGAAGGTTAACGGCCTGACGTCAAACACCGCAAACCGTTGCTACGGTTGCGGTTACGGCCCCGAACCAGGCCGTAGATCAGAGCCCGAAAACCGGGCGAAAGGCCCCTCAGGCCTGGGTGGCGATCACCGCGCCGGCCTCATAGGCCTCGGCGTCGCGCATCTTCAGAACCTCGGCGCGCGGCAGCTGCAAGATCACCTCGCCGGTGCGGCGGTCGATGGTCTTGTAGACAAAGATCCCAGCCTGCCCGCTCTCCTCGATGACGAGGCGAAGATCGGGCTCGGCGGCCGGCGGCGGCTCACGAACCGGAGCTGACCGACGAACGGGCGGGGACGGCTTGACCACCTGCGCAAGCTCCACTTCCGGAAGCGCGGCGACGGCTGAAAGCTTATTCTCCATGACATCACTCGCCCGCCGTTTTCAGGATCGGGCGATCCCATCTGGGCGTAGGCGGCGGGAAGGTCTCCCTCCCCGCCGCCGCCGCTGAGCGCGTCGAGCGCGCCCTGGATCGTCTTAGCGGAACAGGCCGAGCAGGATGCCCGACGACTGGTTGGCGATGGAGAGGGCCTGGACGCCAAGCTGTTGCTTGGTTTGCAGGGCCTGCAGTTTCGCGCTTTCCTTGGCGAGGTCGGCGTCCACCAGGTTGCCAATACCGGAGTCCAGGGTGTCCTGGAGCTTCATGACGTTGGTCAGGTGGGTGTCGAGCGCCTTGGCGCCGGTGCCGAGCTTCGACAGCGACGAAGACACGCTTTGGATCGCCGTTTCCAGCGACTTCACTTCCGCCGAACCGATCGCGCCGGTGAGCGCGGTGGGGGTGGACGCGATCGAGGTGTTCTTGGTCGACAGATCGACGTGGTCGATGTCGATGGTCGCCGTGGCGTCGGCGTTGGCGATCGACTTGACGTCGGCCGAGTTGACGGCGGTGTCGGAGATCAGGTTCACGCCGTCGAAGGTGGCGTTGTTGGCGATGGTGTCGATCTGCTTGCGCAGGGCGACATATTCATCGCTGAGGGCTTGCTTGGAGGGGGTGCTGAGGCCGGCTTCCGTGGAGGCCAGGACCTTTTCCTTCATCTGAACCAGGATGTCGGAGATAGCGCCGCCGGCCGACATGGCGACGTCGGCCACCGATTGGCCGCGTTGCAGCGACGAGACGACGGCGTTCAGCGAGCTCGATTCAGCGCGTTGGTTCTGGGCGATGGCCCAGACGGCGCCGTTGTCCTTGGCGGTGGCGATCTTCAGACCGGTGTTGATACGGCCTTGGACCGTGCCGAGGTCCTTATTGGTGGAGTTCAGGTTTTGCAGCGCAATCATCGCGCCGGCGTTCGTGTTGACGGAATTCATCGCCATTGAACTAGATCCTTTTCTCAGGGACCGACGTCATTTTGACTGCCGGAGGCGTTTTGCCCGACGCTATCCAAGCAATCGTCAGGCCACTCCGGGGGCCTCATAACCCATTGTATTTATTGGAAATTTCGCGTTTACGCGGCGGAAACCATGTCCGCGGGGCCGAATCCCGGAACGGCACGGCAATAATTACCGGTTTGCTCGGCACTTTTTGCCGATCGGCAACTATCGCCCACCATGCAAATGGCGCCCAAACGCAAAACGCCGACCACGAGGGCCGGCGCTGCATAAAACGATAGGATTCTGGAGGCTGTCAGGCCGCGACGGGCGACGCCGCCTTTTGCCCAAGAGCCTGCATCATGTTCTTGTTGATCTCGATGAGGGTGTCGAAGTTGTCCTCACCCCGCATCACTTCGCTGGAATGCTTACCGATAAAGAGGCTGAGCGAAATGATGCTGGCGCGCACCTGCGGCGGCAGCCCATTCGAGGGTTCCGAGCAGTCTCGGGCCAGCGTCGACCAAAGACGCCGGTTCCAATCGATCGCATCAATCCGAGCCGCGAAGTCGGTGACCGGCGCCTCGGACGCAACGACAAGCGCGCGCGTCACCTGGCCGAACAGCCGATACTCCGCATCCTTCGGAGCCTCAGCTCTGGTGGCTGCTTGCTGGTAGGCTCGAAGCGACATTCCCCAACCTCTCGTCTTCGTATTCGATCAACTTCCGGCACATCATAAGCGCTTTATAATACTCGCGAGACATGGCGTGCTTGGAGATGGCGACACAGTCCGCCAATACTTCCGGGTTCCGAATAACTCCCATGAACTCGGTCAGGCGCTCGGCGAACTCATCGTAGTAACGATTGTTCGTGCCATCCTCGAGATACATCATCATCATCGGGAAATAGATGCGCCTGGACGGCGTCACCGCTTCGTCCGGCTGCATGATATCTTTCTCGCGCAGGACCGACGCCTTGTTCTGCAGCACCAAGGTCGTCCGACGATCCCCGTTCTGCACCACGGCTCCGTTGAGAACGAACTTCTCTCCAGGCTTCAGCGACAATTTGAGCGGCATTCCTCAGTCTCCAATAGAGGCGTGTCGCCCAAGTCTCGAAGCGGTCCGCAATGCGGTTGAGCTCACGCTAGCTGCGAGGGGTTAACCGCTTCTTGCGGCGGCGATCCTCCCAGACCCCATTAGCGGACCGTTAAGCATGATTTCACAAGGTCCGGTCAGATCGATTTCGAGTATTTTCAGGCAAGGTGACTTCGCAGGTGCGTAAATCCCCATTCGAGAGCGGCCCTATCGGCAACGCCGCCTCTCGCGAGGCGCTTGCCCGGATTCAGGACGAAGTCTCGTCCATGAAGACGATGAGGGCGGCCCTACGCCATGTGAAGAAGGGCCTCCTCTACGCCCGCGACAACAAGTTCAAAGAGGCCGAAGCCTGCGCCCTCCAGGCGATCAAGTACGACCAGGGCATTCTCCATTCCTGGCATTTGCTCGGCATCGCGCGTGACAAGCTGGACGACCGGGCCGGCGCGCTTGACGCCTATGAACGCGCCCTGGCCCTTGGCCCGGAAAGCTCGGAAATCGCCAACGATCTCGGCCGCTTAGCCTATCGCATGGAGATGTGGCCGCAGGCCGAGGCGCTGTTCCGCCACAGCCTGGCGCTCAGACCGGCCGCGCCCGAGGCGTCGAACAACCTAGGCGCCCTCCTCCGCCGCCAGATGCGTTACCAGGACGCCATCGACATCCTGCGCCCCTCCCTCATGGCCCATCCCGCCGAGTCCATTCTGTGGGTGACGCTGGGCACGGTGTTGGGCGACCAGGGCGACGCCGATCAGGCCGAAACCTTCTACGCTGAGGCTCTGCGGCTGAACCCCGGCTACGCCAAGGCGATGCACAATCTGGGCGGCGTCCAGTTCGCCAAGGGCTCCGAACAGGACGGCATCGACCAGACCCTGCGAGCGATTCCCCTCGCCGAGGTTCCGGAAGACGCGACGATGATGCGCTTCTCGGCCGGGTCCATGCTGCTGGCGCGCGGCGATCTGCCGCAGGGCTGGAAATATTACGCCGCACGCCTCGAACCGACCTTCAGCGAACCGGTCCACTTCCTGACCAACCGTCCACGCTGGCAGCCCGGAACCGAGATCGCCGGGCGCCACCTGATGATCTTCGGCGAACAGGGACTGGGCGACGAAGTCCTCTTCGCCAACGCCCTGGAAGACGCCATCGCCGACCTCGGTCCTGGCGGGCGATTGACCCTGGCCGTGACCGAGCGCCTGCTGCCCCTGTTCCAGCGCAGCTTCCCCGACGCCCGCATCGGCGCGCACGTGACCCTCATGCGCGAGGGCCGCGCCTATCGCACCGCCCCGTTCATCAAGGACTGGGCCGATGTCGACTACTGGGCCCCGATGGCCGCCCTGCTCGAGCACTACCGCCCGTCGGTGGAGTCGTTCCCCAACAGGCCGCAGGGGTTCATGCGCGCCGACCCGGTCCGCGTGGAGCACTGGCGCGAGGTGCTTTCCCAGCTACCGGGGGTCAAGGTCGGCCTCTTGTGGACCAGCTTGATCATTAGCACGAACCGCCGCCTCGCCTTCTCGCCGTTTGAGCAGTGGGAGCCGGTCTTGCGGACGCCGGGCGCCAGCTTCATCAATCTCCAGTATGGCGACAACGCCGAGCACCTGGAGTTCGCCCGGCGCAAGCTCGGCGTCGACATCTTCCAGCCGCCTGGCATCGACCTGAAGAACGACCTCGACGACGTCGCCGCCTTGTCGGCCGCCCTCGATCTGGTGGTCGGCATATCCAATGCGAGCTTCAACCTGGCCGCGGCCGTGGGCGCACCTTGCTGGCTGATCAGCACGCCCAGGGCCTGGCCGCGGCTGGGCACGGACCACAGCTATCCCTGGTACAGCCAGACCAAGGTTCTCTCGGGCGCCAAGCTCGGGACTTGGACCGACGTCATGGACGAGACGGCCAAGGCCCTGGCCGAACATGTTCAGGGTGGAACACGACTGGCCGCGGCGGGTTGATGAGGCGAAGGGCGTCTGCGGGCGCCCGATGTCAGGAACCACCCCATGCCCGGCATGCAGGACGGCTACGACGAACAAGACAGCGCCGAGGCCTTCGACGAGGACAATCTCGACGACCGTGAAGACCTGGCCGAGATCCGAACCTTCGAGGAGTTGCCCGAGGTTCTCGATCTCACCCGCGCCGATGGCGACCGCGACGAGGACGAGGCCTTGGCGCTCGACGCCAACGAGTTCGATGAGGACGCGTTCGACGGCGACGATCCGGAGGAAGACGACGAACTTCATTATCGCACGGCGGCCGCCGACGATGACGAAGACGACGACGCCTTCGACGACGATCAACTGGATCCTGATTCGATAGACGGCCTGGACGAGGTGGCCGACGCCGGCTTGGTGAGCGGCGGCGAAGACGACTTCACGAACTTTCAGTCCAAGGGCCTGAGCGACGAGGATCTTGAGCGCATGGGCTACGCGCGGCGCGCCATCGCTCCCGGGGACATTGAAGATAACCGTGATCCGCGCACGGAAAATGCGCTGGACGAGGGCCTCAAGGAGACTTTCCCCGCCTCCGATCCGGTCTCCATCTCGCCCCGGCGCGACTGAACATCACAGAGACCGTTGTCATAAAGGCCGCCGCGCGACGCTCAATCAGCTTGAATGTCCTGCGCACGCCTTTAGTTTGGCTCCAGTTGAAACATTTGTTCGAAAGCGGGCTTCATTCTATGCCCGCTCCTGGGGAGCCCGAATGAGCCAGCGTTTTGAAGGCACCGACAATTACGTCGCCACTGAAGATCTAAAGGTCGCGGTCAACGCCGCGGTCGCGCTGGAACGCCCCCTATTGATCAAGGGCGAACCCGGCACCGGCAAGACGGTTCTGGCCTATGAGATCGCCAAGGCGCTCGGCGCCGAGCTGATCACCTGGCACATCAAGTCGACGACCAAGGCCCATCAGGGCCTCTACGAATACGACGCCGTGACCCGCCTGCGCGACAGCCAGCTGGGCGACGAGCGCGTGAAGGACGTCAAGAACTACATCAAGAAGGGCAAGCTCTGGGAGGCCTTCACCTCCGACAAGCGCCCGATCCTGCTGATCGACGAGATCGACAAGGCCGACATCGAATTCCCGAACGACCTCCTGCAGGAGCTCGATCGGATGGAATTCTACGTCTACGAGACCAATGAGACGATCAAGGCCGAGATCCGCCCGATCGTGATCATCACCTCGAACAACGAGAAGGAACTGCCGGACGCCTTCCTGCGCCGCTGTTTCTTCCACTACATCCGCTTCCCGGAAGCCGAGACGATGAACGAGATCGTCGAGGTCCATTATCCGGGCATCAAGCAGAAGCTGGTCGCTGAGGCGCTGCGCATCTTCTACGACATGCGCAAAGTTCCGGGCCTGAAGAAGAAGCCGTCGACCTCCGAACTGCTCGACTGGCTGAAGCTGCTGATGGTCGAGGACATCGACGCTGACGCCCTGAAGGAACGCGATCCGACCAAGCTGATCCCGCCGCTGCATGGCGCGCTGCTGAAAAACGAGCAGGACGTCCATCTGTTCGAGCGCCTGGCCTTCCTGGCCCGTCGCGAAGGCGCCGGCACCCGTCCCGGCCAGCAATAGGCTTACGCCGAATTCACTCGACGTTACAAAGGGCTCCGGTCAGGTTCGACATGAACCGACCGGAGCCTTTTTCATGAAAACGACCCTGCTGATCGCGGCCTCGGCCCTGACGCTCGCAGGCTGCCAGGGCGCATCGCACGCCGTGGCCAAGCTCGACTGCCCTGTCACCGAAGGCGACCTCACACGGGTGAGCATCGAGCAGGACGGCAAGAGCTGCGCCTATCGCTCGGCCGACGGCGCCGAGGTCAGCCTGGAACTGGTTCCCATCGTCGGGGACGCCCAGGCCACCCTGGCCAAGGTCGAGACGCTCCTGCGCAGCACGCCTGGCCCCATGACCCCCGACGCCGAGGCCGCTCAAGCCGATGTCAGCGCCAAGATAGCCGACGCGACAGCCGCCAAGGCGAACGTCAACGCCGTCGCCGCCGAGGTGGCCCGCGTCCAATCCGAGGCCGCCGCCGACGCCGGCATCAGCCTGGACGGCGATAGCAACCACGAGGGTGACGACAATAGCGACGCCGCGGAGGTCAACCTGCCCGGCGTCCACATCGTCGCCGATGGCGACAAGGCCAATGTCCGCATCGGGCCGCTGAAGGTCGACGCCGATGGCGACGACACCGTGGTCAACATCTACCGCGACGTCCGCATGCGCGGCGAGGCGCTCTCGCGCGAGAAGCGCGGCCTGCGCGCGACCTTCATCTACACCGGCAAGGATCTGCCCGCCGGCTATCGTTATGTCGGCTACGAGGCCGGCGGCCCCAAGAGCGGCCCGCTGACCATCGCCAAGGTGCGCTCGAAGATCGACACCGAGTCCGGCGACCGCATCAATCACGACGTCCGCGAACTGGTGCGCCGCAACGGCGGGGTCTGATCCAGTTTAGCCGGTCGGCTGAACCTCCACGACCTTGTAGGTCAGCGGCCGGCCGTCCTCGTCGGTGACGGTGACGTACTCACCGACCGCGAAACGGTGCTCGCCCAGGCGATGCACCGGCTCGTCGTCGGCGGCGTCATCCTCGTCGTAGTCGAAGAACCAACGACTGCCGCGACGCATCAACCGCCCGTCCATGGCGTCCTCGTCGGGTGCGAAACGGCGCACCAGGCAGGCCCCCTTGGCCTTGGAATAGGCCGCCTCATCCAACATCCCGTCGGCGGTCAGCGGCGCGGTGAGCGCATAGCCCCGGTGGTCGTCGCCCCCCGAAAACTCCGTGCCAGGATTGCGGGCAAGCCGCATGACGATACGCGACAGGGTCATGACCTGAACCTCGGGCTTAGTGAGAAAGGAAGAGCGACGGGTGATCGGCGCTCAGCAGGGTCCGCGTCGTGCCGCCGAAGATGAACTCCTGCAGGCGCGGATGGCCGAAGGCGCCGGCGACGAGGATATCGGCGCCCGCCTTGCGAGCGGCGTAGAGCAGCAGAGGCGCCGCATCACCGCTGTCGGGCAGGATGTCGACATCGGCCTTGACCCCGCGCGCGGCGTAATAGGCCTGGAGCCGGTAGGGGTCGAAGCTGCGGGAGGTCGCCTTGGGCGCGGCCAGGATCACGACGTGCGGGGCCTTCTCCAGCAGCGGCAGCGCCAGGCGCGCGGCGCGCGAGGCCTCCTTGCCGCCGTCCCAGGCCACCGCCACAGGCCCGCCGACGCTGAACCCTTCACGCGCGATCAGCACCGGACGTTGTTCGTCGGCGACCATCTGCTGGAACGCCTCGGCCAGGGGGCCTCGACCACGGGCCGGATCGTTGTTGAACACCACCACATCGGAAAGCCGGCTCTCGGCCGACAAGCCGGCCCACACCGGGGTCTGGAGCGAGATGAACTGGCTCTTGGCGTAGGGAATCGCGGCGACGGCGGCGCGAGCGTTTTTCTCGCCGGCCTCGGCGGCTTCCTTCAGGGATTCCAGGGCCGTGGTCTGGATGCCGCCCAGAAAGCCCTCGCCCATCCAGGGCATGACATCGGCGACATCGGCCGGCGTGTAGACGCAGGCAAGCTCGGCGCCGAAAGGCTCCGCCAGCTTGGTTGCAGCGGCGATAGCGGTCTTGTCCCCCTCGCCGCCCGACAGCGGCGCCATGATCCTAGCCCAGCTCATGTTCTTTCCCTTGCTCAACCTACGCAGCCAAGATGGACCCGAAGCTCATGCCGCGCATTGATCTTTGGCAAGTCCTGGGTCAGTTCACGACCTTGACCATGAAGGGGAACGCATCGGTGAGGAAAGGGCTGCGTCCAACGGGCAAGGAACCTCGCGCCTGGCAGAGGATGTTATCGGGACGGCGGCTCGATCTGCTCGACCCGTCTCCCATGGATATCGAGATCGAGGATATCGCCCACGGCCTGGCCCGCGTCGCGCGCTGGAACGGCCAGACGATCGGTGAACACGCCTTCTCGGTGGCCCAGCATTCGGTGGTCGTCGAAGAGATTTGCGCCCACATCCAGCCGGACATCGAGCCGAAATGGCGGCTCGCGGCGCTGCTGCACGACGCCTCGGAATATGTGATCGGCGACATGATCAGCCCGTTCAAGGCGGCGCTGGGCCTGGACTACAAGATCTTCGAGGAACGGCTGGAGACGGCGATCCACATCCGCTTCGGCATTCCGGCCAAGACGCCGCTGGCCATCAAGAAGCTGATCAAGACGGCCGACCGCGCCTGCGCCTTCTTCGAGGCCACGCAGCTGGCCGGGTTCAATCATCGCGAGGCGTTGGAGTTCTTTGACGCCCCACCGGTCGGCTACGATCTGGTGATCGAGCCGCTCTCGGCGGCGCAAGCGCAAACCCGTTACATTCAGCGCTATCATGTCCTCTCCGAAGCGGCCGGATTCGCATCCGGCGCTTCGGCCTTCGACACCGAGTAGCTGAATGACCCTGATTGTCTGCGGATTGGCCGAGGTGCCCGGACTGATCGCCGCGCGGGCGCCGTCCCACGTCATCACCCTGCTGGACGCCGCCAGCATGATCCCGACGCCGGCCGGCCTGTCGCCCGATCGCCATCTGAAGCTGTCGGTGAACGACATCGCCGAGCCGACCGAAGGCCTGATCCTGCCCAGCGAAGATCTGGTCCGCCGACTGCTGGGCTTCGGGCGCACCTGGGACGAAACCGCCCCGATGATCGTCCACTGCTGGGCCGGCATCAGCCGCTCCAGCGCCAGCGCGTTCGTCCTGGCCTGCGATCGCAATCCAAGCGTCGATGAACGCGCCATCGCGCTCACCATGCGTCAGGCCGCCAAGCACGCCTATCCGAACCGGCGCATCGTGGCCCTGGCCGACGACGTGCTGGGCCGTCGCGGCCGGATGGTCGAGGCGGTGGAGGCGATGGGCGACTACGAATATTCCGGCGTCGGCGTCCCCTTCGACTTCGCGGTTCGGTACTGATGGACCCGGCCGCGGTCGTCATCGGCCTGTCCGCCGTGGTGGTGGCGATCCGCGACGGCGATGCAGCGGTGCTGACCGTGCGCCCGCCGGGACAACCCGCCGGCCTGCCCTTCGGCCCCTTCGATCCAGACGGCCATCGGACCTTCGAACTGGCGCTGCGCGCCTTCGTGACCGCCCAGACCCGGTTCGACCTGGGCTATGTGGAGCAGCTCTACACTTTTGGCGACAAGGGCCGCGACGCGCCGCTGGCCGACATGGGCAAGGAACTGGGCGCGGCGCGAGTGCTGTCGGTCGGCTACCTGGCCCTGACGCCCAACGCCGTCGACACCACCGCCCCCGACACCGGCTGGGCCAGCTGGACGCGGTTCTTCCCCTATGAGGACTGGCGCGAGGGCCGCCCCGAAGCGCTGGGCGAAATCGAACCGGCTCTGCGTTGCTGGGCCGACGGCAGCGTGGAGAAACTGTCGCGCGCCCGGCTGGCCTTCGCCCTGGAGGGCGCGCCGTGGAACGAGGAACGGGTGCTGGAACGCTACGAGCTGCTCTATGAGGCGGGCCTGGCCTCCGAAGCCGCCCGCGACCGCGCCGAGGCCCCAGCCCGCCCCTCGCCCGGCCTAGCCGCGGCGCTGGGCGAGCCGATGATCTCCGACCACCGGCGCATCCTGGCCACCGCCCTGTCGCGCCTGCGCGGCAAGCTGAAGTACCGCCCCGTGGTGTTCGAGCTGATGCCCGACGCCTTCACGCTCTCGGCGCTGCAGCGGGCCGTCGAAGCCATCGCCGGGGTGCCGCTGCACAAGCAGAACTTCCGCCGCGCCCTGGAGCGGGCCGAACTGGTCGAGGGCCTGGGCCGGGTCGATTCCGAAACCGGCGGACGGCCGGCCGAGCTGTTCCGGTTCCGCCGCGAAATCCTCAGCGCCCGCCCTGTTTCGGGTCTGGCCCTGCCGCTGCTGAGAGATTAAAATCCCTTATGCCGTAAGGGAAACTAGCGCTTTCGGCTTTCCATTTCGACAAACGAGCGCACTATCCCGGCAAAAGTACCAGGGAGACGCGTCATGACTCAGCCGCCCAGCATTGTCGGAACCTCGGCCTTCGATCCGGTGGCCAGGGTCAGCCCGCACGAACGGCTGAAGGACATGCGCGAGCAGTGCCCGGTCTTCCGCGACGAGCCGGTGAAGACCTGGTTCCTGACCCGCTACGAGAACGTTCGCGACACCGTCAACGACCGCACCCTGTGGCGTCACTGGAGCAACGCCGAGGAGGGCTCGCTGCTGCGCCGGATGGATCGCGACGACGAGAGCGACCGGATCGACAGCATCCTGTCGATGGACGAACCCGATCACTCCCGCGTCCGTCTGCCGCTGGCCAAGGCGTTCTATGCGCGGATCACCGCCATGAAGCCGCAGATCGAGGCGATCATCGACAAGGTGATCGACGAAGCGCCCGCCTCCGAGCCCTTCGACCTGATCGGCGATCTCGCCATCCCGATCCCGATCCTGGTCATCGCCCAGATCCTAGGGGTCGAGGCCGAGCGGATGCGGGAATTCCGTGAGTGGTCCGAAGCCTCGATCCTCGGTCTCAACCCGCTGCGCACGCCCGAAGAGACGACGCGCATGGAATGGGGCTCGGAGAAGCTGACGAGCTACTTCACCAGCCTGATGGAGGCCCGCCGCCTCGCGCCGCAGGAAGACCTGATCAGCGACATGGTGGCCCTGCAGGCCCAGGGCATCCCGCTCTCCGATGCGGAGATCCGGGTCAATCTCTCGGCCCTGCTGATCGGCGGCAACCTGACCACCACCGACCTGATCGGCAATGGCGTCTGGCTGCTGCTGAATCATCCGGGCGAACTCGCCAAGCTGAAAGCCGATCCCAGCCTGGCCAGCGCGACCATCGAGGAAATCCTGCGCTTTGAGTCGCCGGTCGCCATCACCAACCGGGTGATGTCGGAGCCGCGCGACGTCGGCGGCTGCCCGATGGCCGCGCATCAATCGGTGATCACCTCGCTGCACGCCGCCAATCGCGACCCGGCGGTGTTCGAGAACCCCGACCAGTTCGACATCACCCGCAAGCACGTGCCGCACGTGGCGTTCGGCGGCGGCAGCCACATCTGCATCGGCGCGCCGCTGGCCCGCATCGAAGGCCGGCAGGCGTTGGTGAAGCTGTTCGAGAAGTTCCCCGACCTCCGCCAGGTTGGCGATGAGCCGACCTGGCGCGCCCTGCCCTTCTTCCGGGGCATGGAAGCGTTGTGGGTGCAGGGGTGATAGCCCCCTAGGGCAGCCCCGCCAGGAGCTCGGCCACCGCCTGCGGGTCGCTGGCCATCGCAAGATGGTTCAGCCTCGCCCGGCGCACCGGCCAGCCGCGCGCCTCGGCCCGCCCAGCGTTGGTCTCGAAGCCCTTGCTCAGTTGGATGAAGGCGGCGGGCAGCAACTCCCAGCCCGTCCCTTCCGGCGCGATGGCTTCGAGGAAAGCGAACGGAACGCGAGGAAGATCGGACAAGAACGTTGCCCGCACCTCGGCGTCCGCGATCCAATGCGGCGTCGGGTCCGAACCGAACCATTCGTTCCACCGGGCCAGGCGGCCGTCGGTCGTGAGCGCCCGAAGCTGCTCGATCTGCGCCTGCGGCGCGATGTCGAGGGCGCTCTTGCCGGGATGCGGCAGTACGGCGTCCACAAAGATCAGGCCGCTTAGCCGCGTCGACGCCGACGCCAGGGCCGGCGCGAAGCCGCCAGCGCTGCTGTGCAGGACCGCCACCCACGGCGCGACATCCACCTGATCAGCGATCCGCCGCGCCGCGCCCGCGTACCAATCAGGAGCAGACACGCCGCCATAATCTGCGACGACGGAATTGGGCAAGACGCGCTCAAGCTCCCGCCAGGAGTTGGCCCCGACAAAGGGACTGGGAACCAGCACCAGCCGCATGAGCGCTTCCCCGCCGATCAGGTGCTGGGATCGCCGGCGACGCCCGCGTCGGGATGCTTGGCGGACTGCGAGGCCCGCCACTGCGCGCGCAGCGTCATCGAGGTGTCGCGACTGCCGTCATGGCTCCAACCCGGGGGGCCGAAGACGTAGCCCAGCGCGTGGCGGGGGTGGCGCACGACATCCTGCGCCATGGCGATCCACTCGTGAAAAGCCACCCGCAGCACATTGAAGCCGCTGAGGTTCTTGACGATCCCATAGCGGCACGCCTCCTCGTCCAGCTCCGGCTGGAAGGTGCCGAACAGCTTGTCCCAGATGATCAGGATGCCAGCGTAGTTCCGGTCCAGGTAGCGAGGATTGCGCGCGTGGTGGACCCGGTGATGCGACGGGGTGTTGAACACCGCCTCGAACCAGCGCGGCGTCCGGCCGACGACCTCGGTGTGGATCCAGAACTGATAGACGAGGCTGATCCCCTTCTGGATGGCGATCATCGCCGGCGGGAAGCCCAGGAACGCCAGCGGCAACCACAGCACCCAGGTTCCGGCGATGCCGCCGGTCCAGGTCTGCCGCAGAGCGGTCGACAGGTTGTAGTGCTGGGACGAATGGTGGTTCACATGCGCCGCCCACCAGAAACGTCGCTCATGGCTGAGCCGGTGGAACCAGTAGTAGATCATGTCCTCGATCAGGAAGATCGCCACCCAGGCCCAGATCGCGGTCATCGGGATGTCGAACAGCCGGTGCTGATAGGACCAGAGCGTCGCGGCCACGACCACGCCGGCGGTCAACAATCCCGCGACATTGCTGCCCAGGCCCATGGCCAGCGAGGCCATGGTGTCACGGGTCTCATAGTGCGCCCGCGCCACCTTCAGACGGGTCAGGACGATCTCGAGAATGATCGCCAGGATGAAGAACGGGATCGCGAGGGTGACGGGATCGAAGACCGGCTTCACGCGGCCTGCCGATTGTGCGGCGGGGTCGAGGGCGGCGGCCAGCTCTGCAACGCGATCCGCGCATTGGGGGCCGCGACATCGGAGAGGTCGAGCTTAACCACACCGTCACGGAAGCTGGAGGCGATCGCCTGGGCCCAGGGAATGTGGCGAGCCACATAGCCGTCGCCCACTTCGCACAGCACCAGGGCCGCCGCGCCGGACTTGGCCAATGCGCCGCGACCGTCGACCGCCACCCAGACGCGCTCGATGGGCCGGCCGGGAAACTCCTCGGCGAGCAGCTTGAGCACCCGGGCGTCGTCCAATGGCGTCATGGGTTTGGCGATCCTGGCCCATGCGGCCAAACCGACCAGGACGGCCACAGCCGCGAACGAGGCGGCGAACTGTACTGCGAAGCCTTCAGGCACCTGCGTTTTCTCCCTTGGAACAGCAGGGTCGGCCTCAGGACCGGGGGCGTCAAGCGCGACGCGGCGTCAGCCGCATGGCGCCGGGAGCTACCTACGCCGGGCGGGCTGCGCCACACGGCGTTTCAAAGCCTCACGCACCGCAAATCCGGCGGCCAGAACCACGAACGCCGCGACGAGCACGATGGTGGCCGGGTCGCCTTCCCAGAGCAGCACCAGCGCCTTCAAGCCCTTGGCGCTGAAGTATCCCGGCGTCAGCAGGACCAGCACCCAGATCACCGCGGAGATCGAATTGGCCATCTGAAACGTCCGCCGCTCCATCTCCAGCAGTCCTGCCCCCAGCGGCACGAAGGCCCGCAGCGGTCCGAAGAACCGACCGATGAAGATGGACGCCGCCCCATGCTTGCGGATGAACAGCCGCGTCCGCGCGATCTTGCGGCGATGGGGCCGAAACGCGGGGCGTCGCAAGGTGCTCGGCCCCAGCCTGCGGCCGAACTCGTACGACAGGGCGTCACCGATGATCGCGCCGCCGACGCACCAGAGGATGACCGGCGCGGGCGCGAGGTCTCCAGCGGCGATCAGGCCCCCGGCCATGACCATCAGCGCGGTCGCTGGAACAAAGGCCCCGAGGAAGACCAGCGACTCAAGCAGCGTCACCACGCCCAACATCACGCCCGCCCAAGCCGCATGGCGCGCGATGAAGTCGGCGGCGGGATGAAAGAGCGTGTCCATGGAAGCCCTTGCGTTGCAGGCATAAGGACGAGGAACCGCGAGGGTGGTCAATGGACGTTGGCTCGCCTCGGTGGAGGCTCCATAGTTCTGCGATGAGGCTGTTCCACTTCAGCGACGACCCTGACATCGCGGTTTTCGAACCCAGGCCGGTGAAGGTCCCATCTGTTCGGCAGCCCGGTCGCGAATGGCTGAACGGGCCGCTGGTCTGGGCCATAGATGAGCAGCGCCAGCCCATGTACCTGTTCCCCAGGGAGTGCCCGCGCATCCTTCTGTGGCCGACAGCAGACACCAGCGAGACCGATCTGGCGCGATGGTGGGGCGCACGCGCCTCCAGGGCGATCGCCCATATCGAGTGGGCCTGGTTCGACGCATTCTGCACCACTCGGCTGGTCAGGTACGAACTGCCCGCAGAAGCCTTCGAGAGTCTGGACGACGCCGGCATGTGGGTGGCGCGCTCGCCGGTTCGGCCCATCGGGCGCGAAATGATCGAGCATCTGCCGACGGCGCTGCGCGACAACGATGTGGAACTGCGGGTGATGCAAGACCTCTCGCCCTTGAAGGGCGTGTGGTCGACGACCCTGCACGCCAGCGGGATCAGACTGCGCAACGCCTCGAACTGGCAGGAAACGCTTTCCGCCTAGGCGGGCCTAGAGCCCGAAGCGCGCCTTGATCAATTGAGCGCATTCGGCAGGCGACACCGTGGCCGTGTCGATCTCCAGGTCATAGACTTGGCCGGCGTGAACCCGATCATACTGCCATCGCGCCAAGCCGATCAGCCGGTCGCCGCGTTCGCGCTCGCGAGTCTCCAGCACGTCGAGGGATGCGAAGAACCCGACGAACCGGGTCTCGAACGGCGCCAGCAGCTGGCGATACTCCTGCTGCACGGCGGCCTCCAGCATCACCTCGTCGACGATCAGGTTGGCGCCTTGCCGGGCCATGGCGGCGATGGCGTGGCGCATGCCGCGCATCGTCTGGTCCAAGACCGGCCCAGTGTGGATGGCGACGGAGGGCCGGCCCTCGTCCTGCAACGTCTCGAAGGTCATGCCGTCGGGGTGGCCGACCATCGCCTCGGGCAGCATCTCGAGAAAGGCGTCCATCTGAACGTGCAGGAACGGCGTGGCGGCGATCTGCTGAAGCGCCTTGGCCGTGGAGCTTTTGCCAACGCTGCCGACCCCGTTGAGAATTATGACCTGCGCGCTCACGCCCCGCCTCGCTCCAGCTTGCCTTGCGACCAGGGTTAGCGCCGCTCGGCGCGCGCGGAGAGGATGGCCAGGGCCGCTTCCTGACGGGCCATCCGCAGTTTCAGTATCCGCCAGGCGGCGAAACCGGTGACGGACAGGACGGCCGCGCCGGCGATGGCGATCGTCAGCAGATCGGCTTCGCCCATCGCCTCAAGTTCGGCCAGGCCCCTGGCGGCGAAATAGCCCGGCGCGAGGATGACCAGCACCCAGACCACCGCCGAGACGGTGTTGGCGAGTTGGAAGGTCCGGCGGCGCATGCCCAGCAGGCCGGTGACCAACGGCACGAAGGCCCGCAGCGGACCAAAGAAGCGGCCGATGAAGATCGAGGCGGCGCCATAGCGACGGGTGAACAGGCGCGTGCGCGCGATCTTGCGGCGATGCTCGCGGAAGGCGGCGTGCCGCAGCGTCTGGGGGCCTAGCCGGCGGCCAAGCTCGTAGGAGATCGCATCGCCGATGACCGCGCCGGCCACACACCAGAAGATCACCTGCACCGGGTCGAGAACCCCGGCGGCGATCAGCCCGCCCGCCATCACCATCAACGCTGTCGCCGGAATGAAGGCGCCGATCAGCACAAGGGACTCCAGCAGCGTCACGACGCCCAGCGCCACGCCCGCCCAGGCGTGGTGACGGGCGATAAACTCGGCGACGTGATGAAAGAGAGCGTCCATGAGGTTCCCTGCGCCGCTCGCATATGGGCGCGCCCGAACCATCCGGCGAGGGGCAGTTGAAACATCTTTCGACAATTGCGCGCGCCGTGGCCGGCGCGCATCAGTCGAGGGCTAAATCGCCCCTCACGCCGCCCTCTTCAGCCCCAAAACTCCCTGCCGCGCCCCACTATGTCGCAGGCGTGCGGGGAGCCATCGAGCAGGTCAGGCGTTCCAGTTGCGCAGCCGAAAATCACCTGTGCGAAAAACTGAAGTGCATTCCCAGGACTTCTGGGGGTGGCGATCGGCGCACGACGTCCTATCTAACCCAGCATCAAGGTAGAGCTAGCGAGAAGAAGCACCATGCTTCGATGTCATCATAATCCGAGCCGAATGCCGGCCTGACTTCGCCTTGCGGCCGCCATTCCAGCGCCGCCGCCCTGCTTGATGGTGTCGCCCCTGAAGGGACGGCGCTGATCGTCAAAATAGTAAAGTAAAGGAGCTTCGTATGGCTCTGCAGATTTCTGTTGCGCCCGCCGGTGACGGTTGGGCGGTTCGTTCCGAAGCCTTCGACAATGAGTTGATGTTCGAAGCCGGCGCCCGCGCCGAAGCCGCCGCGCGTTCGCTCGCATCCCGCTACGCCCAGGCTGGCCGCCCGACGCAGGTGAACATCTTCCTGCGCGACGGCGCCCTGGCCGGACGCTTCATGCACCACGCGGCCGCCTGACGGCCGTCTGTCGGCGAACGGCGAGGCGATTTTCGTCGCTTCGTCGCTTTGTCGCCTAGGGGACGGCCTTTATCGCAAGGTCGTTTCACCGACTCCCAAGCCCTGACTTCTCTCCCGACCTCGGCGTGTCCCCTCACAAGAGACACGCTATGCGGGCTTGGGGCCCGCTCCTTAATACTGGAGCGAACAACGTGAACATCCTGACGATCCGGGGTCGGCTTCTGGCCTCGACCCTGCTCGCGAGCGTGGCGGTGGTCGGCGTCGCCGCCACCCTCGCCGTCCCCACCCTGGCAGTCGCCCAGGACTACACCTCCGGCAACCTGACCGGCAGCGTCGAGAACGAGAAGGGCGCGCCGATCGCCGGGGCGAACGTCACCGTGCGCTCAAGCCAGGGCGCGACCCGGACCACCACCACCGACGCGAACGGCCGCTATCAGATCAACGCGCTGGCGGTCGGCCCCTATGAGGCCAAGATCACCGCTCCCGACTACAACGGCCTGGACGCCCAACAGGTCAGCGTCGCGGCCGGCGGATCGAGCTTCGCCTTCACCCTGACCCAGGGCGCGGTCAGCGAACTGGTCGTCACCGGGGTGCGCAAGGTCCGTGACTTCGCCCGCACCGACACCGGCCTGACCGTCGAGGTGCAGGAGCTGGCCGAGCGGATTCCAGTCGGACGCAGCATCGCCAACGTCGCCCTGCTGACGCCCGGCGTCTCGCGCCCCGACGCCACGATCAACGCCGGATCACGCCGCAACCAGACCACGCTGGTGGTCTCGGGCACCTCGGCGGCCGAGAGCGTCTATTACATCAACGGCCTGAACGTCACCGACATGCGCAACCTGCTCGGTTACGCCGACCTGCCGTTCGACGCGATTTCCTCCATCGATGTGAAGACCGGCGGCTATCAGGCCGAGTTCGGGCGCGCCACCGGCGGCGTGGTCAACATGGTCACGCGTTCGGGCTCCAACGAATGGCACGGCGGGGCGACGCTCACCTACGCGCCGGAATCGCTGCGGACCCATACGCCGCAAGCCTTCACCGCCGGCGGGGCGTCGGTTCCCGGCGCCACGCTGTACAACGACATCGCCAGCCTGGAGACCTTGGACAGCTCGGTCTATCTGAGCGGCCCGGTCCTGAAGGACCGCCTGTTCTTCTTCGGCATCTACAATGCGAGGTCGACGAAGGAATATCTGCCGATGGCCTCACAGGGCCTGAGCGGCGACAACCTGTTCACCGGCGTCCAGGAATACCGCAAGACCCAGAGCCCGCGCTGGCTGGCCAAGTTCGACCTGAACATCACCGACACCCAGCGCCTTGAGGCCACGCTCTTCTCCGACAAGTCGAACACCGACGAGAGCTTCTTCAACCGCGACGTCCGCCGCGGGATCACCGGCCAGGGCCTCGGCTATGTCGAGAAAGCCGGCGGCTTCAACCAGATCTACAAGTACACCGGCGCCTTCACCGACTGGTTCACGCTCTCGGCCCTCTATGGTGAGACCAAGTCCAGCCAGGAAGACGCAGGTCCCTTGGTCGGCACCCCGCGCGTGCGCGACCGCCGGACCAGCACGACCCTCTTCATGACCCCGGCCAACACCACCATTCCGCTGCAGCCGGTCGGCGAGGACGTGCGCAAGACCTACCGCGTCGACGCCGACTTCTACCTGCGCGACATGCTCGGCGATCACCATTTCCGGATCGGCTACGACAAGGAGGAACTGCATTCCTCCGACCTGCACGGCTACAACGGCGGCTACTATCTCGACATCCTGCACCGGGCCGTGCCGGGGACCACGCTTCCGGTCCAGGACTTTGCCGTCCGCACCGTGCTTGGCTCCGGCGGGGAATTCGACGCCGAGCAGACCGCCATCTACGCCCAGGACTCCTGGGACCTGACGCCGGACCTGACCCTCCAGCTCGGCGTGCGGCTTGACCAGTACGACTACCGCAACCGCGACGGGCTGAGCTACATCAAGGTCGACGACCAGTACGCGCCGCGCCTGGGTTTCACCTGGGATCCACGCGGCGAAGGTCGCGACAAGGTCTACGGCTCCTTCGGCCGCTACTACCTGCCGATCGCCACCAACACCTCGATCCGGGCGGTGTCCGGCGAAGACTTCCACCAGGAGTTCCGGGCGGTCAGCGTCAACGCCAACGGCTCGCTGGTGGTGGACGCCAACGGCGTTCCGGTGCTGGGCGAGCGCCTGCGGCCCGACGCCATCCTCGCCCGACCGATCGCCCCGGCGCCGGGCGAGATCAGCGCCCAGAACATCAAGCCGATGTACGAGGAGGAGTTCATCCTCGGCTACGATCATGAATTCGCGGGCGGTCCCCTGGACGGCTGGCGCGGCGGCGCGCGCTACATCAACCGCAACCTGGCCTCGACCATCGAGGACACCGATCTTGGCCGTGGCGGCGCCATCGAGCGCTACTGCATCCGCACCCACAACCCGCTCTGCCAACCCGGCGGGTCGGGCTCCGACAGCTCCAACGACTTGTTCACCGGCCACTATGTCCTGCTGAACCCAGGCAAGTCCGCCGATCTGATGCTGGACCTCGCCCATGGCCCGGGTGGTCCCAACCTGGCGCCGGTGACGCTGACCGCCCAGGACCTCCGCCTGCCAGAAGCCAAGCGCAAGTACCAGGCGTTGGAGTTCACCTTTGAGCGTCCGTTCGACGGGCTCTGGATGGTCCAGGGTTCCTACGTCCTGGCCAGGTCGAAGGGCAACTATGAGGGCGCGGTGAAGTCGGACATCGGCCAGACTGACACCTCGCTGACCCAGGACTTCGACGCCTACTTCCTGGCTGACGGCGCCGACGGCTATCTGCCCAACGACCGTCGCCATACCTTCAAGCTGTTCGGCGCCTACCAGATCACCGAGCAGCTTCGGATCGGCGGCAACTTCTACGCTCAGTCGGGCCGGCCTTACGGCTGTATCGGCTTCAACGAGGAGGATCCCTCGGCCGGCGCCACCCCGTCGGCCTGGCGCTGTATTCGGGGCGGCCAGAGCGTGCTCACCCCGCGCGGTTCCCAAGGCCGCACGGGTTGGGTGACCAACACCGACGTCAACCTCACCTACGACATCATCCAGGAGCGTGAGGGCTTCGGCTCGGTCTCGGCGGCGGTGGACGTCTTCAACCTGTTCAACGAGCGCAACGTGACCCGCGTCGTCGAACAGGGCGAGACCAGCAGCCTGCCCGGCACGCCGGTGCTGTCCTACGGCAAACCGCGTTCCTACCAGTCGCCGCGCAGCGTCCGGTTCACCCTGCGCTATAGCTTCTGATCGACCCCACTCGGTCGGAAGCAAAGAGGGGCCCCCCCCGGGGGGGGGGGGGGGCCCCTCTTCTCTCTCCAGGCTAGTTCAGGCGCTTAGAACTTGCGCACATAGCCCACCGACCAGACGTTGGCCTCGCCGCCGCCGTCGGTGAAGTCGTGGCGGGTGTAGTCGGCGCGCACGCCGTTGCCGCCTTCAAAGAAGTACTGGCCGCCGACGCCGTAGTTCCAGCTGTCGCCGTCGACGCTGGCGCTGGCGCCAGGCACGGTCACCTTGCCTTCCGTGGTCCCGTAACCGATGCGGGCGTAGAGGTCGGCGTTCGGCGCGACCGGCAGGAAGCCCACGCCGTAGATGGCGGCCTGATGCTTGAGCTTGGCCTTGCCGTCCACGCCGGCGATGCTCACGTCATCCTTTTTCACGCCGAAGCCCAACTCGCCCTCGACGCCGAGATATTGGCCAAAGCGCGCGCCCAGACGGCCCTGGATCGCGCCGACATCGGCGCCTTCCATGTCGTGATGGCTGTAGCCCAACGAGCCGTAGCCGGTGACGCTGGTGTCCTGGGCGTTGGCCATGGCGGGAACGAAGGCGGCGACGAGAGCGGCGGCCGCCGCGGTGGTGATGAGAGACTTCATTGTTATTGCACTCCGTACTCTTAGCTCGGCCGCCCCAGCCGCATGGGGTAGGTCGCGTTCAAACGCGGCGGCAAAAGGTCAGTTCGCCGGCATCCCCAAGACCATTCTGCGTTGTGTCATTCACGCCACAGGCGTCATGACGCCCGAACCAGCGGGTCCGGGGTCGATGGAGCTACTCGCCGGACTTCGCCGTGCTATCACTGTGTCTCAAGCTCCCCGCGGACGGATTCCGGCGTAGAGGAGCGTTCGTCGGAGACAGCGTTTTGCATCAAGCCGTGATCGCGGCCACGGGCCTCTACACCCCGCCGCACAGCCTCTCGAACGCCGAGCTGGTTCAGACCTTCAACGCCTATGTCGAGCGGTTCAACGCCGCCAACGCTGAGGCGATCGCCGCCGGCGAAGTCGTCGCCCTCACCCCCTCCTCCGTCGAGTTCATCGAGAAGGCTTCGGGGATCAAATCCCGGTTCGTGATGAACAAATCGGGTCTGGTCGATCCTGAGGTCATGCGCCCGGACCTGCCCGAACGGCCCAACGAGGAGATCTCGATCCTGGCCGAGATGGCGGTGGAAGCCGCTAAGCAGGCCATCGAGCGCTGGGGCAAGGACGTCAGCCAGATCGGGGCGGTGATCTGCGCAGCCTCGAACATGCAGCGCGCCTACCCGGCCATGGCCATCGAGGTGCAGCAGGCGCTGGGGATCGAGGGCTTCGCCTTCGACATGAACGTCGCCTGCTCCTCGGCCACCTTCGGCATCAAGACCGCCGCCGACTTCGTGGCCTCCGGCTCGGCCCGCGCCGTGCTGATGGTCAATCCGGAGATCTGCTCGGGCCACCTGAACTTCCGCGATCGCGACAGCCACTTCATCTTCGGCGACGTGGCCACCGCCGTGATCGTCGAGCGCGAAGAAGACGCAGACGGCGGCTGGGAGATCCTGGGCACGCGGCTCAAGACCCAGTTCTCCAACAACATCCGCAACAATTTCGGTTTCCTGAACCGCACCGCCCCCGAAGGAATCGGCGCAACGGACAAGCTGTTCGTGCAGGAAGGCCGCAAGGTGTTCCGCGAGGTGGTGCCGATGGTCGCCGAGATGATCGTCCAACACGCCGGCGACCTTGGCCTCGACCCGACCAGCCTCAAGCGCCTTTGGCTGCACCAGGCCAACATCAACATGAACGAGATGATCGGAAAGCGCGTCCTGGGCCGCGAGCCTGCGCCGGGCGAGAACGTCATCATCCTGGACGAGTACGCCAACACCTCGTCGGCGGGCTCGATCATCGCCTTCCACAAGGCCAACGAGGATTTCCAGCCCGGCGACACCGGCCTGATCTGCTCGTTCGGAGCCGGCTATTCGGCCGGCACCGTGTTCGTCCGCAAGCGATAGGACGGCGAGATCATGAGCGCCGCGCTGATCGTACCCACCCTGCGGTCGGCGCGCCTCATGATGGTCCCGCTCTCACCGATCCATTCGAACGGCATGTTCGAAATGTGGAGGCGTGAGGAGGTCTGCCGATATTCCGGGCCGGCCGCCGACTACGACGGACGCCCGATCACGCTTCCAGCGCAAACCCCCGCCGACAGCGACAAGATCATCGACTTTTTCGTCCGTAGCGCCGCGGACGGGTCTCGCTTCCGTTGGGCGCTGCTGAGCGCCGTCGATGAGCGGTTCGCGGGCATCGCGGGCTTCAACAGCCTCGGACCGCGCTCGGAGTACGCCTATCACCTGCATCCCAGCTTCTGGGGCCAGGGGCTGATGACGGAAGCCTCGCAGCTGGCGATGACCTGGCTTCGCGGCCGCCCCGAGTGCACGCAGGTCGAAGCCTACATCGAGCCGGCCAACCTCGCCTCGACCAAGCTCGCCGCACGGCTTGGCCTTCGTCCGACCGGAGAGGTTTCAGACGGCGCGGAACAGTATCTCGCATCCATCGCGGAACTACGGGTGTAGGAAGGCGATACGCGCCACGCATCGCCTGTCGGCGTATTCAGGCGCCGTCGCCAAGGACGGCGAGTCGCTCAACGGACACGCCGATGAAACCGCCGCACAAACCTTCCGATCTCCGGGGCTCCGCGCAGCCGTCCAGGATCTACGCGCCCCCAACCCCCAAGGTCACACGCCAGAAGGCGGCCAAGGTCCTGACCGCCGCCGAGCGCGCGGCCTTCCTGGCCTCGCGCCCGGATCTCAAGCCAAAGAGCTGAGGCCCCTAGCGCGCCGCTCTGAGGTCAGGTGCGTCGAGGTCCAGATCGCCGCGACCAAGCACCTGCATGGCCGGCGTTTGCAGCGTTAGGGCCGGCGCGAAGGCCTGAGCATCACCGACGATGATGATGTTAGCTCCCGCCGGGTCGAGCACCTGTTTGGCGAACGCCTGCACCTGCTTGGCAGTCACCGCCTCGATCCCGGCTGGGAGGGCGTCAATTTCCCCCAACGGGAGATCAAAGAGGGCCAGATCGCCAATCACCGCCGCCAGGCCCCGGGTGGTCAGGAGTTGGCGGGAATAGCCGGCGATCAGTTCGCCTTTGCGGGCCGCAAGCTCGTCCTGCGCCACCGGGTTAGCCGACAGCCCGCTCATCTCGACGCAGATCAGCTCCAGCGCCTCGGGGACCGCCACGCTCTGCGGCGCCAGATTGGCGCTGAGATAGCCGGTCGTGCGCCGAGCGGAGAAAACCGACGAGGCGCCCTCCCCCAGTTCGGCCCGACCGGCCGCCGCCCGGCTCAGCCGACCCGAGCCCTCGCCGCCCAGGACGGCATTGGCCACCAGCGCCATGTAGTAGCGGGGATCGTCCCGGGAGACCGCACGGGCGATCACCCGCACCGACGCCGTCGAAACGCCCGGCAGGTCGACCACCCCGCGCCAAGGCGGCGCGCGCGGCGTGATAGCCGGCGCCTTGGGGGGCGGCCCGGGCGGCGAGGTCCAGGTTCCGAAAGCCTGCGCGGCCAAGGCGAAGGCCTGTTCAGGCGCGATGTCGCCCGCCAGCACCAGGACGGCGTTGTCGGGTCGATAGTGTTTGGCGTGGAACTCGGCCAGACCGGCGGCCTGCAGCCGCGGCAACGAGGCGGCCGTACCCTCGGCCGCATGACCAAGCGGCGTGCCCGCGAAGATCACCGGAGCCCCAACCTGATAGCCGAGCCCGCCCGGCTCGCCATAGGCGGCCGCGAGCCCCTCGAACGTCCACTTGCGGCGAGCATCCAGGGCTTCGGGGCGATAGGCGGGATGACGTATCACCTCGGCCATGATCAGCAGCGCCGGTTCGAGATCGCCTGGCCTGACCTGCAGGGTCACGACCGAGGCCTCCAGGCCGCCGCTCCCCGCCAGCTTCGCATCGAGCGCGGCGACATCCCGTGCGATGGCCTGCGCGTCGCGGCGGCTCGTGCCGTCCGTCAGCATGCCAGCGGCCATCACCGCCGTTCCCGCCAAGCCCGGCGGATCGGCCCAGGCCCCCGACTTCACCATCAACCGTGCGGTCACCTGCGGATCGGACGGGCCACGGGCGACAATGACCCGAAGCCCGTTGGGCAGCGTGGTTTCCCGATAGGCGACACCGGAAGCCCCGGCGGTCGCCGGACCGGCGATGAACAGCAGGCAGAGCGCCAGGACGTGCAGGAACAGACGGGTCATGAGTCTCTCGGCCAAGCGTGAAGCTTGACCGTAACGCAATCCCTACGGGTGCGCGACACACCCTAGCGGTCTTGGCGGGTCCGCTACCCTGCCACCGCCACCCCTACCGAACCTCGTCGACCTTCGACTGGGCGGCTTTCCAGTCCATGGCCATGCGCACGCGGCTGCCGACCGCCGGATGGTCGTAGAACAGCGTCTCTTCCAGCTTCGAGGGGGTCGCGGCGCGATACTCGATGGTCTTGACCAGGGCCTTGGCCAGGCCGTCCGGCTCATTGACGTGCTCCAGGGAATAACGGTCGGCGTCGACCTCGGCCTGACGGACGATCGAGGAGACGATCGGGCTGGCGAGCAGGCCCAGCACCGCCATCAGGATGCCGATCACCGGGAAGCCGGCCGGGTCGGAAAGGCCGGTGATCCCCTTGGCGCCGGTCAGGCGCAGGACGGGCATGAACAGCCGGTCGACCAGGAAGAACCCGATCAGGGCCAGGGTTCCGAAGGCCAGCGACATCCAGATGGTGTGCATGTGGACATAGTGGCCCATCTCGTGACCGACCACGCCGCGGACCTCGGCCAGATCCGCGCCCTTGGTGAACATCACGTCGCTCATGGCGATGCGGGCGGTGCCGAACAATCCCGAGACGTTGGCGGTGTAGCGGTTCGACTGCTTGGAGCCGTCGTAGATGAAGATCTTGTCGTGCGGCACGCCGTTGGCCTTGGCCATCTCGACGATGGCGTCGCGGACCTCGCCGTGCGGGGCTTCCTTGTAGGTGTTGAACAACGGCTGCACGAGGACCGGGGCCAAGACCATGGTCACGATCAGGAAGCCGGCGACCACGCCGCCGCCCCACAGCCACCAGCTGCGCGCCGTGCGCCGCATCAGCCAGTAGAGCAGCGAGAACATCAGGGTCATCACGACGATGTAGATCACCGCGCTCAGGGTGAACTCGCCCAGGAAGCCGCCGAGCGGCTGGCTCGTCAGGCCGTAAGACTTCTCGCGCCACCAGTTGGCGTAGGCCGTCCAGGGGAGGGTCAGCAGGGTCTCGAGCACCCCGTCGACCAGCAGCACCGCCGCCACCGCCAGCCAGGGCCGGGCCTTGCGGCTCTCGATCTTGTTCCGAACCCCGACCAGGACGCCTGAACGCAGCACCAGCCAGGCGACTACGACGGCGACCAACGCGCTCCACAGCAGCAGCCAGTGGCCGCCCTGGGTGTAGTCGGTGGCCTTGGCGTGCGCCTCGGGCGGCAACTGCGCCAGATAGGCCGCCGTCGCCGCGACCGGATCGAATCCCTGGGCCATGATGCTCGCTCCCCCACTACTCAAGCGCGAAGAGGCCAGAGAAGGCCGAGCTTGTCAGGTGAAAAGTCCGAAAGGAAGCGGCGGCTCAGAGATGCTCGACCGGGCAGCCGAGATCCTCGCAGATGCGCTCGGCCAAGATCTTGCGGTGACAGCCATGGTGGTCGGCCTCGAAGCACAGCAGCGCCACCTTCTTGGTCGCGACCAGCTCCTTGGCCTGGGCCAGTTCGAGTTGGGCGCCCGGCTCGGTCAGGTGATCCTCGAAGATGGCGGTCATCTCAGCGATGTGACCCTTGCGCGCCGCGTCCCGCCCGGGCTTGGGGGTGCCCAGCTGGCGCAGGTGCACGTAGCCGATCCCGGCCTCCGCCAGGCTGGCGGCCAGCAAGGTCTTGGAGAAGCCGGCGAGGCGCGAGGACGCCACCGCCCGTACATCGACCAGGGTCTCGACCCCGGCGGCCTTCAGGCGGGCGATGACGACGTCCTGGGTCTGGCGTTCATAGCCGATGGTGGCGAGGGGCTGCGTGGTCATGGAGCGAGGATGGCAGACCTCCCGCCCATGGCAACCGTGCAAGTCGCTACTTCGTCTTCGGGGTCTTCGGCTGTTGCGCGCGCTGGGCGGCGGCGTCCTGGCGGGCGCCGCGAACCAGATCTTCGGCCGCGTCGTTGATGCTGCGTTGAGCTTCCTGCGCCGCGGTCTCGGCGCGATGCCCCTTGAGGCCGAGTGCGCGGCGGGCGGCGTCGCCCTCCTCCCCGAACACGCTGCGCACCCGCAGTTCCTGTTGCGGCAGCGGAATTTCGAAGCCGCCGGAACGCAGGGCGCTCTCGATGGCCCAGGTATAGGCGGCGTGGGTGGCGTTGGGCCGCTTGACCGCCTCCAGCGCCGGCCAGACGACCAGTTCGAAATTCAGCCCGTGGGTGGCGAACCCGACCAGCCAGACCTGGGTCTTGCGCGCCGACGTATCCTTCAGGGTGAAAGGTATGTCGTGCGCGGCCCGCAACACCGCCTCGCGCACCTTCTCCTTGTCGGCGCCATAGGCGACGATGAAGGGAATATGCATCCGCCGGGCGCCGTTCTGGTGGGTCCAGTTGGTGACCGGCGCCTCGATCAGGCGGGAATTGGGGATCAGGACGTCGAGGTCGTCATTGTTGCGAATGCGGGTGGCGCGGGGGCCGATCTCGGCCACGATCCCGCGCTCGCCGGTCTGGAGCTCGATGTAGTCGCCGATGCGGATCAGCTTGTCGAACAGCAGGACCAGGCCGGAGATGAACTCCTTGACGATGCCCTGCATGCCAAACCCGAGGCCGACGCCCAGAGCCCCGGCGAACAGGGTCAGGGACGAGAGATCGAGGCCCAGCGTCGAGAACGCGGCGATGACCCCGAACACCACCAGGCCATAGGTGGTCAGCTTCTCGAAGATGTAGATCGAGGGCGCGGCCTGGCTGGCCCGTCCTCGAACCCGGCGCAGGGCCGAGGCGGCCAGCCGTGAGGCCAGGATCGCCACGGCGATGATGACGATCGCCGCCGCGAGCCCCCCGACCGTGATCGAGGATTTGCCCAGCCGCACCAGCTCATAGTTGGTGAAATGGAAGAAGTCGGTCGCGATCAGGTCGCCCATGCTTGCTCAGCCGATCCCGAGTTGAGCCCGGACCACCCGCGGCTCGATCATCTACAGCTTCTCCGGATAGATCGGGGTGATGTCGACCGGCACGTCCTTCAGGGTCGCGATCACCTGCTCGGCCTGCGGATCGAGCTTGGCGTAGCGGTCGAAGAACTTGTTCATGCCGGCATAGTCGCCGTCACCCTGCAGCTTCACGATCTCGGCGAGCAGGCTGGTGATCCCGGCCTGCATGGCGTCGTCGTTCACACGGAACCGCTTTTGGCCCTCGTCCCAGGTGAAACCGCCCTTCTCACGCAGATAGCCGTACTGCAGCGCCGCCCCTCGGCCGTGCGCTTCGTCGGCTCCAAACCGGGCGGCGCGGAAGATGCCGGCCAGATAGCTGGCGAACAGCTGCGAGCGCTCGGCCTTGGGCAGTTCGCCCTTCTCCATCATGAAGAGGATGTTGTAGGCGCCCATCACGTCGGCCTTGGCTTCTTCAGCCGTGCCGCCGATGTCCTTCAATTCCGCCGAAACCGTGGTCGCGCGGCCGTTCACCTTGATCGACCCCGGGCCGAGGCTGTGAGACAGCTCGTGGAAGAGCGTCTCCAGGGTCATGTACTTCTTGCTGACCAGCGGGGCCTGCTCGGCGACCAGCACCCGGTCGCCCATCGGCTTGAGGATGCGGTCGTACTTGGCGCCCAGGACGTTGGAGAGGATCACCTTCTTGGCGCCCTTAGCCTCGCGGACCCGTTCGTCGTTGGGCAGGTTGAAGGCGATGGTCTGCGGCCCGACGGTGTTGTCGCCGCCGCCGCGCACCTGTTCGGCCACGGCGATGGGCGAGGCCCCGCCGCGCTGGAAGTTCTTGTAGGAGTCGGGCACCGGGAGGTTCTCCTCCATGGCGCGCAGGTAGCCCTTGTACTTGTCGAGCGCCTTGCTCTCGGTCGGGTCCTTCAGGGTGACGAAGGCCTCGAAGGCGGTCTTCGCGCCGTAGATCTCGTCGGTGTAGGTCTCGTAGGGACCGATGGCGACCTCGATGGGCGTGCCTTCGAGATCCATCCAGGCCATCTCGGATTCGAAATAGTCGTTGGTGCGGAAGGACTTGGCCCGCAGGGTCAGGAACTTTTTCAGGCTCGCATTGGTGGTGATCGCTGCGGCCTGGTCCAGCAGCTTGGCGGCGGTTTCCAGCTCGGCCTTGTACTCGACATTGTAGGGGACGGTGACGAGGCGCTCGCCCTGGCGGCGGACCACGGTGTAGCCGTCGGTGATCGCGGCCTTCTGATCGGGATGGGCGGCGAGATAGGCGTCGAGCTGCGCCTTGGTCAGACCGTCGGGATAGAAGCCGTGGCCTGGGCCATCGCCCTTGGCCTGCTTGGCGTAGATGACGCTCATCTGGTCGGCGGCCTTGATCAGCAGGTTCACGACCTGCCGCTCCTCCGGCGTCAGGAACCCGGAGTCGACCTGCATCTGGATACGGGCCAGGCCATCGGCGGGCACGGGCGCGGCGGCGAGCGCGGCGGTGGGCAGGCAAAGGGCCGCGAGCAGCGGGACGACGATCCTACGCATAGGAAAAGGCTCCAGATTCCCCGCACCATCTGGCGGGACGCGCGGACCCTATCGGCGCGGTTCGCCGTCGTCGAGGATGGTGAGACGACGCACGACCAGTTCGTCGATTTCCAGTCGCTTGATCTTGGCGCGGCCCACTCCGACCCGGCCGATCGCCAGTCGACCGATGGCCAGCGCCCCGACGGCGAAGGCGCCGAAAGCGATCGCGCCCATCGCCACGCTGCCCATGGCGCCAAGGCCGATCGCGCCGGCCGGCGTGGCGCGCGGGGCCACGAACACCGACTGCGAGCGGGCCCGGCGCGGCGCGGTTTCCGCGAGGGCGGCGGGATCGCGTCGAGTGCGCAGTTGCAACGCCATGCTTCTCTCCTTGTCGGTGACGCCGAGCCTACCCCCTTGGGCGGCCTTACCGCTAGCCGCGCGTCAGGGTGCTCATGACCAGCTCGCGGCGGAAATCGAAACCGAGCGCTTGGTAGAGCGCGATGGCCCCGGTGTTGTGGGCGTAGGAATGCAGAAACGGGACCTCGCCGCGCGCGCGAATGCTGGCGGCGACCTCCAGCATCAGGCCAGCGGCGTAGCCGCGCCCGCGGTGATCGGGATGAGTGCAGACGCCGCTGACCTCGGTATGGCCCGGCGGCCGCATCCGCTCTCCCGCCATGGCCACGAGCTGGCCGCCAAGCTTGACCCCGACAAAGCGGCCGAGCTGATGGGTGCGGGCGAAAAATGGACCGGGCGCGGTCAGCGTGGCGAGCGCCAGCATTTGCGGCGCGTCGGCCTCGGCCAGGTCCTCGAAAGCGAAAGCCGCCTCTCCGACCTCGTTCGGCTCGTCGGCCACCATCTGCCAGCAGACGGCGCTGGTGCGCACCGCGACGCCAGGGATGGATGGAGGCGCCTCAGCCTCGACCAGGGCGACATCGCCGTGGGCGACGACCAGTGCGGCCAGGTCGGCCATCGAACGGGCGGAGATGTCAGGCGCGGCGGCAAACAGGCCATAGTCCGGCGCGAACCGCAGGGCCGCGCCCTGCTTCAAGGTCAGGTGCGACTGGCGGCCGGTGAGCGCGGACCAGACGGGCCGGTCGAGGGGATGATCACTACTCATCCCCCTTCCCTAGCGTGAGGCGGCCTCAGGTGTCATCCCGGCCAAGCGTGGCCGGGACAGCCAGAAACCCTAGCGGTCTTTTTCCATGACGCCGACGGCGGCCTGGGCGGCGGCCAGACGGGCGATCGGCACCCGGAACGGCGAGCAGCTGACATAGTCGAGGCCGATCCGCTCGCAGAACTCGATCGAGGCCGGATCCCCGCCGTGCTCGCCGCAGATGCCGAGCTTGACGTCGGGGCGCACGGCGCGGCCACGCTCGGCGCCGATGCGGATCAGGTCGCCGACGCCTTCCTGGTCGAGAGTGACGAAGGGATCGCGTTCGAAGATCCCCTTCTCCAGATAGGCGTTCAGGAAGCGGCCGCTGTCGTCGCGGCTGATGCCGAAGGTGGTCTGGGTCAGGTCGTTGGTGCCGAACGAGAAGAACTCGGCGTGCTCGGCCAGATCTCCGGCGCGGATGGCCGCGCGCGGAAGTTCGACCATGGTGCCGACCTGATACTCGATGGTCTGGCCGCGTTCCTTCAGCACCGCCTGGGCGACGCGGTCGGTCAGCACGCGCAGGTACTTCATCTCTTCGCCCTTGGCGACGAGCGGGTGCATGATCTCCGGGATCGGCGCGGTCTTGCCGCTTTCGGCGATCTCGCAGGCGGCCTCGAAGATCGCCCGGACCTGCATCTCGTAGATCTCGGGATACGAAACGCCCAGGCGGCAGCCACGGTGGCCGAGCATAGGGTTGGTCTCGTGCAGTTCCTTGGCCCGACGCATAAGCTTGGTGGCGTCGAGGCCGGTCGACTTGGCCAGGCCCTCGAGGTCGGCCTCGGTGTGCGGCAGGAACTCGTGCAGCGGCGGGTCGAGCAGCCGGATGGTGACCGGCAGACCTTCCATGATGTTGAAGATCTCGACGAAGTCATTGCGCTGCATCGGCAGGATCTTGGCCAGCGCCGTGCGGCGGCCGGCCTCGTCGTCGGCGAGGATCATCTCGCGGACGGCGGCGATGCGGTCCTCGTCGAAGAACATGTGCTCGGTGCGGCACAGGCCGATGCCCTCGGCGCCGAACTGGCGCGCCATGCGGGCGTCGAGCGGGGTTTCGGCGTTGGCGCGGACCTTCAGACGGCGGACCTTGTCGGCCCACTCCATCAGGGTGGCGAAATCGCCGGTCAGCTCGGGCTCGATCATCTTCACTGCGCCGGCCAGGACTTCACCCCTGGAGCCGTCGACGGTGATGATGTCGCCGGCCTTGAAGGTGCGGCCGCGCACGCGCAGTTCGCCGATCTTGCCGTCGATCTGCAGTTCGCCGGCGCCGGAGACGCAAGGGCGCCCCATGCCGCGGGCCACCACGGCGGCGTGGCTGGTCATGCCGCCGCGCGCCGTGACGATGCCGCGGGCGGCGTGCATGCCGTGGATGTCCTCGGGCGAGGTTTCGTCACGCACCAGGATGACCGACTCGCCGGCCGAACCCAGCCGCTCGGCCTCGTCGGAGTTGAAGACGATCTTGCCGGTGGCCGCGCCGGGCGAGGCCGGCAGGCCGGTGGTGATCACGTCGCGCGGGCTGGTCGGATCGATGGTCGGGTGCAGCAGTTGGTCGAGGCTGCCGGGCTCGACCCGCATGATCGCCTCTTCCTGGGTGATCAGGCCTTCGCTGGCGAGATCGACCGCAACCTTCAGCGCCGCCTTGGCGGTGCGCTTACCGTTGCGGGTCTGGAGCATATAGAGACGCCCCTTCTCCACCGTGAACTCGATGTCCTGCATGTCGCGATAGTGCTGCTCGAGCTTCTCGACGACGGCCTTGAACTGCACGAAGACCTCGGGCAGCGCCTCTTCCATGGAAGGGGCCTTCTCGCCCATTTCCTCGCGGGCGATCTTGGTCAGGGCCTGCGGCGTGCGGATGCCCGCGACCACGTCCTCGCCCTGGGCGTTGATCAGGAACTCGCCATAGAGGCGCGCTTCGCCGGTCGACGGGTTGCGGGTGAAGGCGACGCCCGTGGCCGATGAGTCGCCCATATTGCCGAACACCATCGACTGGACGTTGACCGCCGTGCCCCAGCTTTCCGGGATGTCGTGCATGCGGCGATAGAACTTGGCCCGGTCGTTCATCCAGCTGGCGAAGACGGCGCCGACGGCGCCCCACAGCTGGGCGTGCGGGTCCTGCGGGAAGGGCTTGCCCAGTTCGCGCTGCACCGCGTCCTTGTAGTCGGCGACCACGCGCTCCCAGTCGTCGGCCGAGAGGCCGGTGTCGACGGTGACGTCGAGGCGTTCCTTATGCTCGTCGAGGATCTCTTCGAACATGTGGTGATCCAGATCGAGGACCACGTTGGAGTACATCTGGATGAAGCGGCGATAGCTGTCGAAGGCGAAGCGACGGTCGCCCGACAGCTTGGCCAGGCCCGCGACGGTCTCGTCGTTGAGGCCGAGGTTCAGCACGGTGTCCATCATGCCGGGCATCGAGGCCCGGGCGCCGGAGCGCACCGAGACCAGCAGCGGATTGCCAGGATCTCCGAAGGTCTTGCTGGTCAGCTTCTCGACCGTGGCCAGACCGACCAGAACCTGGTCCTTCAGCTCGGCCGGGTACTGCTGCTCGTTGGCGTAATAGTGGACGCAGGCTTCGGTGGTGATGGTGAAGCCCGGAGGAACCGGCAGGCCGAGCGAGGACATCTCAGCGAGATTGGCCCCCTTCCCGCCCAGCAGGTTCTTCATCGAAGCATCACCGTCGGCGCTTCCGCCGCCGAAGGAATAGACCCAGCGCGACTTGGTCAGCGTATCGGTCGACATTCCTTGAGGCCTCCTTAGCCCGTCACTTGTGAGAAGTCCGCGACCCGTTCCATCAGATCGCGAACCTGCACGAGAAGACGCAGACGGTTTTCACGTTCCGCCGCGCTTTCCGAATTTACTAATACACCCTCGAAGAAGGCGTCCACCGGTCCACGCAGTCCCGAGAGAGCACGCATGGCGCCGGCGAAGTCTTCCTGCTGCAACGCTTGCGCCACAGGGCGTTCGGCGGATTCGAGGGCGGCGATCAACGCGCCTTCCTCTTTCGGCGCGCCGGGCATGCCGACCGCCGGGCCAGCGGGCAGCGCGCCCTTTTTCTCTTCGGCCTTGAGGATGTTGCCCGCGCGCTTGTAGCCCGCCAGCAGGTTCGGGCCGTCGGCGCCGGTCAGGAAGCCGTCGAGAGCCTCCACCCGCGCCACGATCCGCACCAGGTCGTCGTCGCCGAGCGCGAAGACGGCGTCCACCAGGTCGTGCCGCTTGCCCTGGTCGCGCAGGGCGACCTTCAGACGGTCGGCCAGGAAGCTGAGCACCTCGTCAGCGACCACCGTGTAGGGGCGGAATTCGTACTGAACCTCGCCCTCCGGCGCCTCGCCGGCCTGGGCCGTGCGGTCGAACCGGATGTCGAAGTCTTCTTCGGTCGAGACGACGTAGGGCTTGCCCTCCAGCAGGGCGTCCTCGAACTCGCCGACATAGGTCTGGAAGACCTCGGACGGCGCGCGCGACTTCGGGCCCAGATAGCCGGTCGTGAGGCGGGTCGAGACATAGAGCGCCCGGCCCGGATCGACGTAGCAGCGCAGCGACTTGTACCAATCGGCGACCAGTTCGCGCACCGGGGCGCGGGCCTCCGAGCCCAGCAGGATGCGGATCACGCCGAGCGCGGCGCGGCGCAAGGCGTAGGGGTCGCGCGAGCCGGTCGGCTTCTCATCGATGGCGAAGAACGCCGTCAGGGTGTCCAGCTTTTCGGCGATGGCCACGGCCATGGTCACCGGGGTGTCCGGCGCTTCGTCGCTGGCGCCGACCGGGCGGTAATGGTCGCGGATGGCGTCGGCCACCACCGGGCTGATCTTTTCCTCGCGGGCGTAGTAGCCGCCCATCAGGCCTTGAAGTTCCGGGAACTCGCCGACCATGCCGGTGGCGAGGTCAGCCTTCGAGAGCCGCGCGGCCAGGACCGCCTTGGCGACATCGGCGCCGACGCGCGGAGCGATGGCCTTGGCCAGGATCTCGAGGCGTTCGACCCGTTCGGCCAGGGTGCCGAGCTTGGCGTGGAAGGTGACGCCGGTCAGTTTCTCGAGGCGCTGTTCCAGGGTGACCTTGCGGTCCTCGTCCCAGAAGAAGCGCGCGTCATTCAGACGGGCCGACAGCACCTTGCCGTTGCCGCGGGCGATTTCCTTGCCGCCGTCTGCGGCCTCGATATTGGCCACGGTCAGGAAGTGCGCCGCCAGCTTGCCGGTCTTGGGATCGCGGACCGCGAAGTACTTCTGGTGGGTGCGCATCGAGGTGCGGATCACCTCGGGCGGCAGGTCCAGGAAGTCCGGGTCCATATCGCCCAGCACCGGGGTCGGCCATTCGGCCAGGCCCGCGACCTCGTCCAACAGGCCGTCGTCGTCGACCAGTTCCAGATTGCGCGCGAAGCACAGGGTGCGCGCGCCGTCCATGATCCGGTCCTTGCGCTCCTCGGGGTCGAGGATCACGAAATGGCCGGCCAGCTTGTCGCGATAGGAGTCGAAGTCCTTCACCTTGAAGGATTTGCCCGATCCCATGAACCGGTGCCCCTCGGTGACGTCGCCGCTCTCGATGCCGTCAATATTGAAGGGCACGACCTCGCCGTTGAAGATGAAGACGATGCGCTTCAGCGGGCGCACCCAACGCAGGGTTCCCCGGCCCCAGGTCATCGACTTGGGCCACGGGAAGCTGCGGATCACCTGGTCGAGGATTTCGGCGACGATCTCTGCGGTCGGACGGCCGGCGCGGTGGATGTGGGCGAACCAGACGCCGTCCTTCTCCACCAGCTTGTCGCGGGTCAGACCGGTCGAGCGCAGGAAGCCTTCGATCGCCGCGTCCGGCGCGCCGACGCGCGGCCCCTTGCGGTCCTCATGGCGGTCGCCCTGAGCCACCGGCAGGCCTTCGGCCACCAGGGTCAGACGGCGCGGGCCGGAGAAGGTCTTCAGCCCCTCGGGCAGCAAGCCTTCGGCGGCCAGGCGATCACGGACCATGCGGTCGAAATCGCGCGCGGCCTGCACCTGCATGCGGGCGGGAATCTCTTCAGAGAAAAGTTCGATCAGCAGTTGGGGCATGTTCAGGCCTTCACCGTCTCGGCGTCGGACTTAACGGCGTTGCCGCCTTCGTTCTCGACCCAGGCCTCTGCGCACATCTTGGTCAGGTCGCGGATACGGCCGATGTAGCTTTGACGTTCGGCCACGGCGATCGCGCCGCGCGCGTCCATCAGGTTGAACAGGTGGCTGGCCTTCAGCACATGGTCATAGGCCGGCAGCACGGTGCGCTGCCCTTGCGGACCGCGACCTTCGAGCAGACGCGGAACCTGACGCTCCATGTCCTCGAACTGCCGCTTCAGGGTGTCGACGTCATAGAGGTGGAAGTTGGCTTCCGACTGCTGGCGCTCGTTCTCCAGGAACACCTCGCCATAGGTCATGGGCGCGGGGCCGTCCGGATCGTTGAAGGCCAGTTGCGTGAAGTGGTCGACGTTCTGGATGTACATCGCCAAGCGTTCCAGGCCGTAGGTCAGTTCGCCCGCCACCGGCCAGACGTCGATGCCGCCCACCTGCTGGAAGTAGGTGTACTGCGTCACTTCCATCCCGTCGCACCAGACCTCCCAGCCGAGCCCCCAGGCGCCGACCGTCGGATTTTCCCAGTCGTCCTCGACAAAACGGATGTCGTGCAGGCGGGTGTCGAGGCCGATGGCTTCGAGTGAACCCAGGTAAAGTTCCTGCAGGTTGTCGGGGTTGGGCTTCAGGATGACCTGATACTGATAATAGTGCTGAAGCCTATTCGGGTTCTCGCCATAGCGGCCGTCGCCCGGCCGCCGCGAGGGCTGCACATAGGCCGCGCGCCACGGCTTGGGACCCAGCGCGCGCAGCACGGTGGCCGGGTGCAAGGTCCCCGCCCCTACCTCCACGTCATGTGGCTGTAGAATCACACAGCCCTGACGGCTCCAATAGTCGTGCAATTTCAGGATAAGATCCTGAAACGATAGAGGCTTTTTGGCTGACATAGGGCTGGCTTCGCAGTCGCAAAAAAAGTCGGCGGACCATAGGGCCCGCCGACCATCGCTTCAAGGCGGAAAGCCTTGCCCTAATTGCCGCGCGGCGCTGTGTGTCGGCCGGCTCTGGAGAGGGGCTTGTAGAGGGCGCGGTTCTCCGGCGTGTCGGCCACCGGGCCGTTGGTCACCGTCTGGACCGCGACCACCGCCGAGGTGTCGACGGCCGCGCTGGCCGCGTCGGCGCTGACCGGCGGGTTCACGCTGGTGTCGGGGGCCATGGCCGAAGCGTCCATGTCGGACGCGGCCTTGCCGGCCATGTCGTCCTTCATCTGCGACGCCGCCGCCTCGGCGGGTTTGGGTTTCTTCTTCATGCCGTCGCCGGCGTGGGCGCCGCTCGCAAGCAGAGCCATCGCCGCGGCGGCGGTCAGGAGGGTTCTGATCATCATCGTTGTCATCTCCGAATGATGGCCCGGTCCCCCGGCGCCCAGGCCGCGTGACGATGAAGCGCTCGGTGGTGGCGTTTGTTCCCCGGTCAGGACCTCAACTTGCCCCAGCTTCAAATACGGATCGCAGCCGGCGGCGAGCCGCCTGGAGCCTTCAAACGCCCGGAAATTAGGCGCCGGGACGCCAATTTGCACAGCGATCGCGCGGCGGCGGCCTTTTCCTTGATCAGAAGTTACCGGGCGCCGCTCACGGCCCCGGCCGCCGATAGCGTTGGTTTGCCGTCGGAGGGGGAGAACTAGCCGTGTCTCTCGACGGAGCGGGACAACTCGAAGGGCGCGCCCCTTGGCTTAAGGGCGCGCGGGAGCAGGCGATGAAATTGATCATAGCGATCGTCAAACCCTTCAAACTGGACGACGTGCGCGAAGCGCTCGTGGGAGCCGGCGTCGAGGGGCTGACGGTCTCGGAAGTCAAAGGCTACGGCCGCCAGAAGGGTCAGACGGAGATCTACCGTGGCGCCGAGTACCAGGTGAACTTCGTGCCAAAGGTCAAGCTGGAGGCGGTCGTCGACGACTCAGCCGCCGGCAAGGCCGTCGAGGCCATCAAGGCCGCGGCCGCCACCGGCAAGATCGGCGACGGCAAGATCTTCGTCCTCAACGTCGAGGACGCAGTGCGAATTCGGACCGGAGAGTCCGGCACGGCCGCGCTGTAGGCGCCGCCGAACTCATCGGGACAAGGGGATGACGACAATGAAGAAATCTGGACTGCAAAAGCTGGCGGGCCTTGCGCTCGCCGCCATGATCGCAGGCGGTGCGTTCGCGCCGGCGGCGCTCGCCCAGGACGCCGCGCCCGCCGCGGCGCCGGCGGCGATCGAAGCCGCGCCCGCCGCCGAAGCGACGCCCGCCCCGGCGGTCGAGGCCGCTCCGGCCCCGGCCCCCGCCGCCGAAGAAGCGGCCAAGCCCGCCCTCGACACCGGCGACACCTCCTGGGTTCTGACCTCCACGGCCCTGGTGCTGATGATGACCATCCCGGGCCTGGCGCTGTTCTACGGCGGCATGGTGCGGCGCAAGAACGTCATCGCCACCGTCGCCCAGTCGTTTGCGATCACCGCGGTGATCTCGGTCGTCTGGATGATCGCCGGCTACTCCCTCTCCTTCAGCGCCAACGGCAATGAGGGGCTGAACAAGGTCATCGGCGGGCTGGGGAACGCATTCCTGTCCGGCATGACGATGGACAGCACCAACAGCCTGGCCGCCACGATCCCTGAATCGGTGTTCGTGATGTTCCAGATGACCTTTGCGATCATCACCCCCGCCCTCATCGCCGGCGCCTATGCCGAACGCATGAAGTTCTCGGCGGTGCTGGTGTTCACCGTCCTCTGGTCGCTGTTCATCTACGCGCCGACCGCCCACGCGGTCTGGGGCGGCGGCTTCCTCGGCGGGGCCGGCGTGCTCGACTTCGCCGGCGGCACCGTGGTTCACATCAATGCTGGCGTCGCCGGCCTGATCTGCGCCCTCGTGCTCGGCCGCCGCAAGGGTTACGGCAGCGACAACATGGCCCCCCACAACCTGGTCCTGACCATGATCGGCGCCAGCCTGCTGTGGGTCGGCTGGTTCGGCTTCAACGCCGGCTCGGCCGTTGGCTCCAACGCGCTGGCTGGTATCGCCATGCTGAACACCCAGGTCGCGGCGGCCGCGGCGGCCATCGCCTGGATGCTCATCGAGTGGTTCGAACGTAAGAAGCCCGGCATGCTGGGCCTGGCCTCCGGCGCGGTGGCGGGTCTCGTCGCCATCACCCCGGCCGCCGGCTTCGTGAACCCGCAAGGCGCGCTGATCATCGGCCTGCTCGGCGGCGCGGGCGGCTACTTCGGCGCGGTGTGGCTGAAGCGCCTGCTGAAGTACGACGACAGCCTGGACGCCTTCGGCGTGCATGGCATCGCCGGCATCATCGGCGCCCTGCTGACCGGCGTCCTCGCCGACCCGGCGGTCAACAGCCTGGGCGAAGGCGCCAGCCTGATGACCCAGCTCTACGGCGTCGCGGTCACCATCGGCTACGCATCGGTCGGCACCTTCATCATCCTGATGATCGTAAAGTACACGGTCGGCCTGCGGGCGAGCGAAGAGGCCGAGGTCGAAGGCCTCGACCTGTCGCAACACGGCGAAGCCCTGCACGACTAAGCAGCGGCGTCATCGACGAGCTAAGAGCGGGGGTCCTTCGGGGCCCCCGTTTTCGTTTCAGGGAGCGAGGTTCAGTCCCAGGGGCCGCCGAGGCGGCAGCGCCGGACCCACCAGTCCGGCCGCATTCCGGCGACGCGGTCGGCCAGCGCGTTGGCTTCGATGTCCGACGCGCAGATCGCAAAGCAGGTCGCGCCCGATCCGGACATGCGCGCGATCAGGGTCTCGGGCTCGCCGGCCAAGGTCTCGATCACGTCGCCGATCTGCGGCGCGAGGCCGATGGCGGGCGCCTGAAGGTCGTTGCGCATCACGCCTAGCCAGCCGGCCAGTTCCTCGACGCTCTCGAAGGCCTGCGGCATCGGTGGCGGTTCGACGTCGCCAAACGCCCCGCCGGCGTCCAGGGCGCGGTAGACCGCGGGGGTCGAGACCCCGACGCCTGGATTGACCAGCACCGCCTCTATGGCCGGCAGCTCGGGCGACGGCGTCAGCCGCTCTCCGCGCCCCTCGGCCAGGACCGGACGCCCCCGGAAGCAGGCCGCGCCATCGGCGCCCAGCGAGGCGGCGATGGCCTCAAGCCCGTCATTGTCGACAGCGATCTCCAGGGCCGAACGCACCAGCCGCAGGGCCGCGCCCGCATCGCTGGAGCCGCCCCCAAGCCCGGCGGCCACCGGCAAGATCTTTTCCAGCGACAGGCACAGCGGCGGCTGAGGTCCCCGCGCCTTGACCAGCAACGCCCGCGCCGCGCGCAGGACGAGGTTGTCGCCTTCCCCCGCCAGTTCGGCGGCGAACGGACCGTGGACCTGGACGGAGAGCGCGTCGGCCTCATGGATGACCAACCGGTCGCCGATATCGGCGAAGACCATCAGGCTGCACAGCGGGTGATAGCCGTCGGCGCTCGGCGCGCCGACGTGCAGGAAGAGATTGATCTTCGCCGGAGCGAAGGCCACGGGGCCCATGGCTAGCCTACTGCCCGGCGACGCGCGGAGCCACGGCCGGTCCCTTGGGACCCAAACCGTTAGCCAGCTTGGCCTCGATATCCTTCTTGATCCGGTCGTCTGGATCGAGCGTCAGGACCCGGCGCCATTGGAACTCCGCCTCGATACGGCGGCCGACCCGCCAGTAGGCGTCGCCCAGATGGTTGTTGATCTCCGGATCGCCGGCCTCGAGTTCGACGGCCTGCTCCAGCAGTTCGACAGCCTTCTTGTAGTCACCCAGGCGGTAGTGAGCCCAGCCGAGCGAGTCGATCATCGCGCCCGACTGCGGGTTGGCGGCCACGGCCCGCTGGACCATGCCCAGCGCTTCGGGAAGACGCTCGCCCTTGTCGATCCAGGAATAGCCCAGATAGTTCAGCAGCTCAGGATCCTCGGGGCGGATCTTCAACGCCGCCTGCAGGTCACGCTCGGCCTCCGGCCAACGGCCAGAGCGCTCATAGGAGACGCCGCGCGCATAGAGCAGCCGCCAATCGGGGGCCGCGCCGTCGCCGATCACGCTAGACAGCACCTCGGCGGATTCGGCGTAGCGGTCGTTGGCCCGCAGCAGGTCGGCATAGGTGATCTTGGCGTCCGCATCACCGGTGGCGGCGGCTTCCTGCGCCATCTTCAGCGCGGTCTCCGGCTCCTTGGCGTTCTGATAGCTCCAGGCCAGCTTGGCGCGGGCGGCGGGATATTCGGCCGAGCCTGGCTTGGCCTTGGCATAGGCCAGACGCGCGGCCTCAAGGTCGCCGGCGCCTTCCATCAGGTCGCCGACCATCAGCCAGGCCTGGTTGCGGGTCGGATCGAGCCGCAGCGCCAGACGCAGATAGGCCAGGCCCAGTTGATCCTGCTTGGCGCCCAGCATGCCGGCGGCCGGCGCGATCAGCACCTCGGCCGCGCCTTGGCGCAAGGTCGGTTGCGGCGGCGCGCCCCTGCCGGTGGCGGCGCGAGCCTTGGCCATGGCCAGCCCCTGACTGGTCGGTTGAGCGGCCAGGGCGCGATCATACAGCGCCACCGCGTCGGGGCCGCGCTTGCGGCGCTCCAGGAAGGCGCCATAGGCCAGCACCGCCATGTCGCCGGGCGTGTCGCCGCCGGTCAGGGCCTTGTAGTCGGTCTCGGCCTCGTCATAGCGACGGGCGCGTTCGAAGAGATAGGCTTGGCCAAGTTGGCCGAAATAGTCGACCACCCGGTCGCTGCGGACCTCGGGACGGACCAGCGAGCCGTCGATGTCGCCGGCCATGGCCGAGGCCCAGGGGGCCAGCAACGCGGCCGCGCCCCGGTGCGGGAAGCCGATCTTGTCGCCGGTCAGCGCCTCGTAGGCGGGCTTGCCCTGGCCCTGGGCCATGAACTCGACGCCCTTGACCAGCTGGCCCATGCGCTTGGTGGATTCCGAGGCTTCTTCCCCGGTGGGGGCGAGCGCGGCGGCCTTGGGGATGTCTCCGGCCAGGACCGCGGCGGTGAAGGCCCGGTCCTGCAGCAGGTCGCTGGCCCCGCCCTCAAGCTCGGCCTGGGCGAAATAGGCGGCGGCCTCGGCGCCCTTGCCGTCGTTCAGCGCGCCCTGCCCGGCCAGAAAGGCGCCATAGGCCGATCCGCCCATCCCGGCGGCCATCGGCGGCGTCCAGCCCGCCTGGGGCTGTGGCGGCGTGGCGCAGGCCGCGACGAGGGCGAGCGGGGCAAGGGCGATGAGAAGGCGGCGCATGAAAAGGAAACTCGGCGCTTTCGAGGGCGAGTTCAAGGCGTTGAGCGCGCTATCTGGCGAAGCTCCCTCCAGATCGTCATCGCCGGGCTTGTCCCGGCGATCCATACGCACAAACCTCCCAGGCAAATCCGCCGCCTCGGAGGCTATGGATGGCCGGCGCAAGAGGCCGGCCATGACGATCCGATAAGGGTGACTACATGTTCGGGTAGTTCGGGCCGTCGCCGCCTTGGGGCGTGGTCCAGTTGATGTTCTGCGACGGATCCTTGATGTCGCAGGTCTTGCAGTGGACGCAGTTCTGGAAGTTGATCTGGAACTTCGGGTTGTTCCCCTCGGCGTCGTAGAGCACCTCATAGACGCCGGCCGGGCAGAACAGGCGCGCCGGTTCACCGAACCGCGGCAGGTTCACGTTCACCGGAATGCTCGGATCGGTAAGCTTCAGGTGGGCCGGCTGGTTCTCGTCGTGGTTGGTCGAGGACAGGAACACCGAGGACAGCTTGTCGAAGCTGAAGACGTTGTCCGGCTTCGGATAGACGATCGGCTTGTAGTCCTTGGCCAGGCCCGTGGCCTCGGCGTCCGACTTGCCGTGCTTCAGCGTGCCCCACGGCGACCAGCCCTTGAGCACGGTGGCCATGATGGCGTCGACGCCGCCCAGCAGGACGCCGGGGATGGTGCCGAATTTGGACCACAGCGGCTTGAAGTTACGAACGTTCCACAGCTCCTTGGCGATGGAAGATTTCTGGTAGGCCTCTTCGTAGGACACCAGTTCGTCGCTGCTGCGGCCGCCCTGGATCGCCGTGAAGGCGGCCTCGGCGGCGAGCATGCCGCTCTTGACCGCGTTGTGGCTGCCCTTGATGCGCGGGACATTGACCATGCCGGCCGAGCAGCCGAGCAGCACGCCGCCCGGGAAGTACAGCTGCGGCAGCGATTGCGCACCGCCCTCGGTGATGGCGCGCGCGCCATAGGAGACGCGCTTGCCGCCTTCCAGGTAGCCGCGGATCGCCGGGTGGGTCTTGAAGCGCTGGAACTCGTCGAAGGGCGAGAGCCAGGGGTTCTTGTAGTTCAGGTGCAGCACGAAGCCGATGGCCACGTAGTTGTCCCCGAAGTGGTACATGAACGAGCCGCCGCCGGTGGCGTTGTCGAGCGGCCATCCGAAGGTGTGCTGGGTCAGGCCAGGTTCGAAGTTCTCGTCCGGAACCTGCCACAGCTCCTTGATGCCGATGCCGAACTTCTGGGGTTCGCGGCCGTTGGTCAGGCCAAAGCGCGCCTGGAGCTGCTTGGCCAGCGACCCGCGCACGCCCTCGCCGATGAAGGTGTATTTGGCGTGCAGTTCGATCCCCGGCTGATAGTCGGAGCCCTTATTGCCGTCCTTATCGATGCCGAACACGCCGGCGACGACGCCCTTCACCGAGCCGTCTTCGTTGTAAACGACCTCGGAGGCGGCCATGCCCGGATAGATCTCGACGCCAAGCGCCTCGGCGTGGGCGGCCATTGAACGGCAGACATTGCCCAGCGAGGCGATGTAGTTGCCGTGGTTCAGCATCCACTTCGGGAAGGGCAGGAACGAGATGTCCAGGTCGCCATGCGGGCCCAGGATCACGAACTTGTCGCGGGTGACCTTGGTCTCCAGCGGAATGCCCAGCTCCTGCCAGTTCGGCAGCAGTTCGTTGATGCCGCTCGGATCGATCACCGCGCCGGACAGGATGTGGGCGCCGACTTCGGAGCCCTTCTCCAACACCGCCACCGAAATTTCGGAACCGGCGGCCTCGGCCAGTTGCTTCAGGCGGATAGCCGCCGACAGCCCCGCGGGCCCGGCGCCGACGATCACGACGTCGTATTCCATCGCTTCGCGTTCGACTGTCTCAGTGGCGATGGTTTCGCTCATGATCCCCATAACTCCCGTAGTGCCGCGCGGGGGTTCCCCGTCCCCTTGTTTCACGCGGCGTTGATCCGTCGCGCGACTTATCCGAAGCTTGCACAAGGGCGGTCAAGCGCGAACTCGGCTATAGACCTCCTTTCAGGACCTAATGACCCAAGCCGCCGCCCTTGATCGCACCGCCGAAAGCCTCCTCGCCTTCTGGGCCGAGGCGGGTGTGGACGCCATGTTGCTCGATACCCCGATCGACAAGATCGAGGCGGGGAAGTTCGTTGCGCCCAAACCGGCTGAAAAGAAGCCGCTGCTGGTCGCCGCGCCCAAGCCGGGCGTTTCCGACATCTCCGCCGCCGTCGCCCAGGCGCGACATCTGGCCGCGGAAGCCAAGGACCTGGACGCCCTGAAGGCCGCCATCGCCGGATTCGACGGCTGTCCGCTCAAATTCGAAGGCGCCCGCCAGTCGGTGTTCGCGCGCGGTGCCGTCGACGCCCCGCTGCTGATCATCGGTGAAGGCCCCGGCCCGGAGGAAGACGCCCGCGGCGAGCCCTTCATCGGCCACGCCGGCCAGCTGCTGGACCGTATGCTGGGGGCGGCGGGCCTGACCGACCGGGTGTTCATCACAAATACCGTGTTCTGGCGTCCGCCGGGCGACCGCACGCCCTCGCTGCAGGAGCAGCAGGTCTGCGCTCCGTTCCTGGAACGGGCCATCGAACTGGTCGCGCCCAAGATGCTGCTGCTGCTGGGCGCGCCTTCGGCCAAGGCGATGCTGAAGCGCGACGAGGGCATATTGTCGCTGCGCGGGCGGTGGTTCGAATGGCGTTCCGAGAGCGGGCATCTCGAACTTCCGGCCATGCCGACCCTGCATCCGGCCTTCCTCCTGTGGCAACCTGGGGCGAAGAAGAAGGCGTGGAGCGATCTGCTCACCCTGACCGAACGGCTTGATCGCCCGGACCGCGGCGCTTAAGACTCCCCAGTCACGAGAACTAAGGGCCACGTCCAGATCGCGCGCAGAGGCGGCCGACGTGGGGAACGCATGCGGGTACTGAACGGCATGCGGGTCGCGGTCTTAACCGTGGTCTGCTCCGCCATCGCCGGAACATCGCAGGCTGCGCCCCAGGTGCTCAGCCCATGGGATGTGCAACGCTACGTCTCGGCCTTCGAGGCCGTGGATCGTGGCGACTTCATCGACGCCGAAATGCAGAGCGCCGAGATCAAGGATCGCTCGCTCGCCGGCCACCTGGCGTTCCGCCAGCTCATGCACCCGACCACGCACACCGCCAGCTACGACGAATTGGCCAAGTGGCTGGATAAGTACGGCGACCTGCCGGGCGCTGAGCGCATCTACACCCTGGCCGCCAAGCGCAAACCGGCGACGGCTGCGCCGCTCAAGGTTCCGGTGCTGGCCGGCGCCGACTGGCGCCGGGTCGAGGCCACCGCCCAGGGCATTTCGGGACGCGCCCCGGCCGACAAGAGCCGCCTGGCGCGTGAGGCCTTCTATTCCGGCGATATCAAGCGCGCCCTCGACCTGGCGCCGGCCGCCGGAGACCGCTGGATCGCCGGCCTCGCCGCCTATCGGCTGAAGAACTACACCCTGGCCGAATCCTATCTCGGCCAGGTCGCGCGCGACGAGAGCGAGGATCCCTGGGTCCGGTCCGGCGCCGCCTTCTGGGCGGCCCGCGCGCTGGAAGAATCAGGCGACCCGACCCGCGCCCAGGGCTTCATCAAGCTAGCGGCGCGTCATCCGACCACCTTCTACGGCATGATCGCCGAGCGCCGCATGCGCCTGCAGGCCGGCGCCGCGGCACGTTCCGCGCCGACCGGCGAGTTCGTGCCGACGGCCTTCTCGGCCCCCAGCGCCCACCTCAGCCAGTTCATCCGCGAGGACGCCCGCGCCCACCGCGCCACCGGCCTGGCCCAGGTCGGGATGCCGGTCGAGGCCGGTCTGGAGCTGCGCGCCGGCCTGGCCCTGGCCAAGTCCGAGACCGAACGTTCGCAGTGGATGGGCCTGATTCTGGCGCTGAACGCGCCGCTCACCTCCGACGCCGACGTGACCACGTCCCTGCCCCGCGCCCGTTCCTTCGTCGAGCCGGACTATCCAACCCCGGTGTTGGAGCCGAAGTCGGGCTTCACCATCGACAAGGCGCTGGTCTACGCCATCGTGCGCCAGGAAAGCCGCTTCAATCCGGCCGTGGTCTCGCGCTCCGGCGCCGTCGGCTTGATGCAGCTGATGCCCGAAGCCGCCGCCCGCGCGGCCGGCGACGACAAGCTGAAGGCCGATATGAGCCCGCTGTTCGAACCGGGCTTCAACCTGCGCGTCGGCCAGGATTATGTGACCTGGTTGATGGAACGCGGGGTCGGCTACGACATCCTGCGCACCGTGGCGGCCTATAACGGCGGCCCGGGCACCCTGCTCAAAACCGCCGAAAAGGTCGGCCAGAACGACAGCCTGCTGATCATCGAAAGCCTGCCCAGCCTCGAGACCCGTAACTACGTCGAGAAGGTGATGGCCGGCTACTGGACCTATCGGAAGAAATTCGGCCTGGAGACCAAGACCCTCGACGCGATCGCGCAGGGCGCCAGCTTCATCGACGCGCGGCTGGACCGCTAACTCAGGCGCTTGGCGCGGCCCAGTCGGCGGCGCAGATCGGTCAGGTTGGTCGCGCCGGTCCGCTGCATGGCCTCAGCGCCGATCAGCACGCCCGCGAGCTTCACGCCGCTGAACCGCTCGACGAAGCTCGGCGGGCCTTCGGCGATCAGGGCCGAGCCGCCCCTGCCCTCCAAATGGGTTCGCAGGACGTCGTCCCAGCCTCGGCGTAATCGCAAGGTCGTGGGCAGGACCAGCAGCATGTCGCCGCGCGCCTTGCGCGCCGCGACGTCCAGGCCGCCCTCCACCCATTCGACCCCGGCGTCCTCGCAGATCACCCCGGTCGCGTCGGTGGAGCCGCCATCGGCCGCGATCACCTCGCGCACTAAGCCGTCAACCGCCGCCGGCACTAGGACCGGCAGCAAGACCTGCAGCTCGCGCGCGGAATTCAGGGTCGGGATGATGACCGAAAGCATGGTTCCCACAGGGGGCCGTTCGGCCTTCGCGTCAATTCCTCAGACGCGGGCCGAACGCTCCAACTGGGATCAGGTCTTGATGAAATAGCCGCCCGGCGCGGAGGCCCAGGCGAACTTCTCGATCCTGGGAACGGCGCCCTTGAAGAAGGTCTCCACCGCCTCGGTCTCGCCCGGCCATTCGCGGATGGCGTACTCGTCGAGCAGGACGACGCCGCCGGTCAGCAGGCGCGGCCAGAAGGCCTCCAGCGCCGCAAGGGTCGGTTCATAGAGATCCATGTCCAGATGCAGCAGCGAGATGCGCAGGCCGGGATTCTCAGCCGCATACTGGGCGGCGGTCTTGCAGACGTCGCCGTCCACCAGCTCGACCCGCGGCCGCTGGGGCACGAAGCTGTCCTGGTTGAAGGCGTCGACCAGCGCGAACAGGGTGTCGCGGAAATCGGCCGGGTTCCAGCCCTCCGCCGTATTGCCGACCCGAGCGTCGAGCCCGTCCTTTTCCGTCCGGTCGGCCAGGCCTCGGAAGTGGTCGAAGCCCAGCACCTTGCGGGTCCGGTCACCGGGACAGAAGGTCTCCAGGAACCGGGCGAAGGTCAGCAGGGACGAACCCTTATAGACGCCACACTCGACGATATCGCCGGGCAGGTCCTTGATCTTGTTGAACACCTCATAGTGGGCGAACCCCTTCATGAAGTGCATGCGCCGCCCGAACGAGGCCAGGTTGGCGATCAGGTCGTGGTCGTCGAGGTGCTGTTTCAGCAAGCCCCGCAGGGTTTCGTCGGCAGGGATCATGGCTGTTCCTCGTTTTCAACCAGGTCGGGGTGAAGCGTCTTGAAGGTGTCGAAACCGTCCGTGCGACGGTTGCGCCAACCGCGCTCCACAATATCGGGGGCGAGCAGGTCGCCGAAGCGGACCTGGATGGAATAGCGATGGCGCGGCCCCGGATTGAACCCGGAGCGGTGAACCAGGCGGCTGTCGAACAGCGCCACATCGCCTGGATCAAGGGTCAGCTTTTCGGCCACGGCGTCAAACGAGGGCTGCAGCCGCTCGGTGATGAAGGCGTCGCGGGTCGCCAGCCGGCGGCCCTCCCCGTCTCGTTTGAAGCGAATGTCCACCGGGTGGATCTGGTCCGACAGCGCCGGCGCCACATCGATCGAGCCGTTGGCGGCTCCTGAGGGCGTCAGGGGCAGCCAGGCGGTGACAAAGCCCGCCGCCAGGATGTTGTAGGGATAGTCCTGGTGCCACCCGAACCCGCGCCAGGCCTCGCCGGCCAGGTCCATGCGGAACACAGCATGCTGAAACGGGGCGTGAATTCGCGCGGCGCCCGTCATGGCCTTGGCCGCGGCGACCAGCTGCGGCGCGGTCACGACCCGTTGGAAGATCAGGGTCTCGCGGAAGGCGTCGTAGATCGCCCCCAGCCGGGCTCGATCCTGGGCGCGGAGCTGATCCACCAGCGCGTCGATATCGTCGCCGGCGACGCTGCTGGGCGCCAGCATGTCGCGCAAGGTCTCGATCGCCTCGTCGATCAGCGGCCCGGCGAGCAACCCGCGCTCCAGACGCAGCAGCTCTCCCTGCGCCGAAGGCGCGCGGTCCGCCGAGCTGGGCTGGAGATTCGTCATCGCGCAGGACGCTAGGGGGCGTTGGTTAACCACGCCTCACCAGCCGCCTCGCGACCAAGCCTCGCCCGCCCGTCGTGGCTATTTTCGTTTAGCGTCCAAACGCAATGTTCTTGATATGTTCTCATTCGTCGATATGTTCGGCGTATGGTTCAGTCCGCACCCATTGTTGGAGCCGTTCGCGGCCGTGGCGCAAAGTCGAACCACACCGGCCGCTTTGAACGCCAGCAGCGCGAGGACTTCGACGACGGCTGGACCGAGCGCGATCCCCAGCCGCCGCGCATTGACGACACCCTCACCCCGCTGAAGTCGAAGACGATCATCAGCCAAAACGACAGCCCCGATGTCGGCTTTTCGGCCTCGATCAATCCCTACATCGGCTGCAGCCATGGCTGCATCTACTGCTACGCTCGCCCCGCCCACGCCTATATGGGCCTGTCGCCGGGGCTGGATTTCGAGAGCCAGCTGTTCTTCAAGCCCGACGCCGGCAAGCTGCTGGAGCGCGAACTGTCGGCGCCGCGCTACAAGCCGCAGGTCATCCACATCGGCGGCAACACCGATCCCTATCAGCCGCTGGAGCGGACGGCGCGGGTGACGCGCCAGGTGCTGGAGGTGCTGGCGCGGTTCAATCACCCGTTCTCGGTCATCACCAAGTCGGCGCTGATCCTGCGCGACATCGACATCCTGGCCGACGCCGCCGCCAAGAACCTGTGCCGGGTGGCGATTTCGGTGACGACGCTGGATCGCAAGCTGGCCCGCAGCATGGAGCCCCGCGCCGCCACGCCCGAGCGCCGGATCGGCGCGATCAAGGCGCTATCGGACGCCGGCGTGCCGGTGATCGTGATGTTCGCCCCGGCCATTCCCGGGCTGAACGATCATGAGATGGAGGCGGTGCTCGAACGCGCCGCCCAGGCCGGGGCCCAAGGCGCGGGCTATGTGGCGCTGCGCCTGCCGCGCGAGATCAAGGACCTGTTCCGCGAATGGCTGGCCAGCGACCATCCTGACCGAGCCAGCCGGGTCATGTCGCTGGTGCGCCAGATGCGCGGCGGGCTCGACTACGACGCCGAATGGAGCAAGCGGATGAAGGGCGAAGGCCCGATCGCCGAGCTGATGTCCCAGCGCTTCCACGCGGCCAAGAAGCGCTATGGCCTGAACGCCCGCTATGACGGCCTGGACCTGTCGCTGTTCAAGGTCCCGCCCAAGGCTGGCGATCAGGGCGACCTGTTCGGGGGGTAAGCCCCTCCCCTTGAGGCCACCATGACGACCAATGGGGAGGGGAATTACGCCGCTAGCGGCTGAACACGCCCACCAGTTCGACGTGCGGCGACCAGAGGAACTGGTCGACCGGAAGCAGCTTGTCGAGAGTGAAACCCGCGTCGATCAGAATGCGGGCGTCGCGGACGAAGGTCGCCGGATTGCAGGACACCGCGATGGCGCGGGCGACCTTGGACCGGGCGATCTCGGTGCACTGTTCGTAAGCGCCGGCGCGCGGCGGGTCGAACACGACCGTGTCGATGCGCTTCATCTCCTCGGCCAGCAGCGGCCGGCGGGTCAGGTCGCGGGCCTCGGCCACCACGCCGTGCAAGCCTGGCGCGCTGGCCAGGGCGGCGCTGAGCGCCCGGATCGCAGGCGCCTCGCCGTCCAGCGCCAGCACCGGCGCGATCTTGGCCAGCCTGAAGGTGAAGGTTCCCGATCCGCAGAACAGGTCGGCGATGCGCTCGGCCCCGGACGCGGCCTCCGCCGCCATCTGCGCCATCGCGACCTCGGCCTCGGGTACAGCCTGCAGGAAGCCCCCGGCCGGCAGGGCGACGGTGGCCTCCCCCAGCCGCACAACGGGCTGCCTGGCCAGATAGGCCATCTCGCCATCGAGCGTGACGCGGGCGAAATCGGCCTCGCCGGCGATCTCCGCCAACCGCATCCGGGCGTCGGCCGACAGGCCGCCGCTCTTGCGCTCGACGCCGCTGATGTCGACGTCGATCCCGGTGTCGGTGACCGTCACATGCAGGGTCGGCGCGGATTTCGAATGTTCGAACAGCGGCACGGCCAGCCGGCGCAGCGCCGGCAAGGCGGCCACCAGCCGCGGATCGGCGATGGTGCAGGCGGTGATGTCGATGACATCCCAGGACTTGCGGCCCTTGAAGCCCAGGCGCGCGGCGTCCTTGCGACCCGGCCGGGCGTGCAACGACACCCGGCGACGGCTGCCAGGCGACGCGGCGAAGGCCGGCAGGACCTCCGTCTCGATCCGCTCGCGCGCCAGGGTGCGGACCAGGCGGTCGACCTTCCAGGCCAGATAAGCGCTGTGCTCCCAATGCTGCAGGGCGCAGCCGCCGCAGACGCCGAAGTGCGGACAGGGCGGGACGACGCGCTGCGGGCTGGCTTCCAGCACCGCCTCGAGTTCGCGGCGCTCGCCGCCAGCCGCCAGACGCACCCGCTCGCCCGGCAGGGTGAAGGGCGCATACAGCGGTCCCGCCGCAATGCCGTCGCCTTCGCCTCCTACAGCCTCGATGACCACCTCCACAGAGGGGCTTACCGCCGTTTCGGCAGGACGGGCCCTGTTCGGCCGCCGGGAACTTCGCATGCTCTAGCTCGTTTTCGCATTCCTGCGCCCCAAAAGCCCAAGTGGGCCAAGGCGCAACGTCACATGAACGAAGATGAACGACCCGCTCAAGCAGCGTTCAGATTCGATCAGGCATTCTCTCTACAGCAGGTGGAGCTCCGGCGCCGCCCTGCGAAATTCTGGAGTCATTCGATGAAACGCGCCCTTACCTTCACCGCCGTCGCGGCCATCGCGGCTTCCACCTTCGTTGTCCCCACCTTCGCCTCGGCCCAGGGCCGCAGCTATGGCTCCGGCGACGTCTGCCGCGAGCAGCAACGCCGCTCGGCCAACAAGGGCACCGTGATCGGCGGCCTGTCGGGCGCTCTGCTGGGCGGCGCGGTCGCCGGCAACGGCGCCAAGACCGAAGGCGCGGTGCTGGGCGGCGTAGTCGGCGCGGTCGCCGGCCATGAAATCGCCAAGCGCAACGTTCAGTGCAGTTCCTATCCGAAGCGGGTGTCGCGCAGTTCCTACCAGCGCAACAACTGCCGCTGGGTCCAAGAGTATTCCGGCAACCGTAATCACAGTTTCGAAGTTTGCCGTGGGCGCGATGGCGTCTGGCGGCCGAGCGGACGGGCCTAAGCCCGCTTTCGCATCACTCATCCCAACAGGGGGACTAAAGACATGAACTTCCGTTCGACCTTCGCCAAAGGCGCCCTCGCAAGCGTGGCCGGCGTCATGGCCCTGGGCGCCGTGGTCTCGGTTCCGACCTTCGCCGCGGCCCAATCGGCCGGCTATTATGGCAACAGCGGCAACACCTACTACGACCCCTGCCGTCGGGACTCGACCAACCGCGGCACGGTAGGCGCTCTGCTGGGCGGCGCGCTCGGCGCAGCCATCGGCTCCAACGCCGCGGCGCGTAACGCCCGCACCGAAGGCGCTCTGCTGGGCGGCGCGCTCGGCGCGCTCGGCGGCGCGGCGGTCGGCAACCGCTCGGCGGCCTGCAACGGCGGCTATCGCGCGCCGCAGACCGGCTATTACAACAACGGCTCGACCACCTACGGTCAGCGCCAGCGCTATGACGACGGCTACTACGCCCAGTCGAACCAGTATCGCCCCGAGCCCTATTATCGCGGCGACAGCTACAACGTGACCAACCAGGCGCCGGCCGCCGCCGACGGCTGCACCCTGGCTGAAAGCCCGATCTACCTGCCCGACGGCCGCACGCAGAAGCGCTTCGTCCGCGTCTGCCCCGACACCAACGGCAACTATCAGGTCGTCGACTAAGCGCGACGCCGCAGAGCGACCTCGAAAGCCGTCCGCCTCACCGCGGGCGGCTTTTTCGTGATCAGGCCTTCTGGGCCCAGAGCAGGTATTCGTGATTGCCGTCGCCGCCCGAGATCGGGCTGTCGCTGGTGGCGCGCACGAGCCAGCCTGAGACGGTCAGGAAGGCCGACACCTCTTCCAGGGCCCTGCCCCGCGCGGCCTCGTCCTTGACCAGGCCGCCCTTGCCCACCTGGTCGGGGCCGACCTCGAACTGGGGTTTCACCAGGGCGACCAAGTCGGCGCCCCGGGCGGCCAGGGCCAAGCCGACCGGCAAGGCCTTGGCCAGGCCGATAAAGCTGACATCCGTGACGATCAGGTCCGGCGCCATCGGGATGAGCGCCGGCGTCAGATTGCGCGCGTCGACGCCTTCCAGGCTCACCACGCGCGGATCGCCGGCCAATTTTGGGTGCAACTGCCCACGCCCGACGTCCACCGCATAGACCCGGGCCGCGCCGTGCAGCAGGCAGACCTCGGTGAAGCCGCCGGTGGAGGAGCCGATATCGAGCACCGTCCGCCCCTCGACCTGCACCGGCCACACGCCCAGCGCATGAACTAGCTTCAGGGCGCCGCGCCCCACATAGGGATGGGCGGCGACGGCCTGGATGACCGCCGCCTCCTCGATCAGTTCGGAGACCTTGGCGATGGCCTTGCCGCCCGCGGTTACGCCGCCGGCCTCGATCGCCGCGCGGGCCTTGGCGCGGCTGTCGAACAGGCCCCGTTCGACCAGGACGACATCCGCGCGTTTTCGGCCCACTCGTGCTTCAGGCCCTTAGGCCTGCTCCTCCTCGAACAGCTTCTTCAGTTCGTTCTTCAAGATCTTGCCATTGGCGTTGCGGGGCAAGGTCTCGTGCCAGAACTTCACCTTCACCGGCACCTTGAAGGCGGCCAGATGCTGGGCGACGTGAGCGCGGATCTCTTCCTCGGTGGCCAAGGCGCCGGGCTTCAGGGTCACCACGGCGGCCGGCTCTTCGCCCAGCGTGCGGTGCGGAATGCCGACGATGGCGGCGTCCATCACCGCCGGGTGGTCGTAAATGACGTTCTCGACCTCGATGCAGTAGATGTTCTCGCCGCCGCGGATCAGCATGTCCTTGGCCCGGTCGATGATGAAGCAGAAGCCCTCCTCATCCACGCGCGCCAGATCGCCGGTGCGAACCCAGCCGTCGACAAAGGTCTGGGCGGTCGCCTCGGGCTTGTTCCAGTAACCCTTCACGACCTGCGGGCCGCGCGCCCACAGTTCGCCCACCACGTTGGGGGCCAGCACCGTGACGCCATCGGCCGGATCGCGGATTTCCAGGTCGCTGACCGGAACCGCCGGGCCGCAGCTGTCGGGGCGGTTGGCGTAGTCTTCCGCGCCATGCGTGGTCACGGTGGCGCAGGTCTCGGTCATGCCCCAGCCGTTGCCGGGCGCGGACTTCGGGAAGGTTTCCTTGATCTTGCGCACCAGTTCCGGCGCCGAGGGGGCGCCGCCATACGAGACCGACTCCAGCGACGACAGGTCGTAATTGGCCCGGGCCGGATGCTCGATCAGTTGCCAGGCGATGGTCGGCACGCCGCCGGCCTGCTGGATCTTCTCGCGCTCGATCACCTCGAAGGCGCGGATCACGTCCCACTTGTGCAGCATCACCAGCTTGGCGCCGCCGGCCAGCGACGGGTTCAGCACGGCCATGCAGCCGGTGACGTGGAAGAACGGGATGGAGATCAGCGACGAGCGCTGCGGCGCGGCCGGATCCGGCTGGGGGGGAGCTTCGCCGCGGCGCAGGAATGCGCGCGCGCCGCCCACGGCGCCGGCCATGATGTTGGAGTTCACCGCCCGCTGGGTGGCCAGCGCGCCCTTGGGCTTCCCGGTCGTGCCCGAGGTGTAGAAGATCGTCGCGTCGTCGTCGGGCAGGATCTCGACGCTCGGCAGGGCCTGGTCAGGCAGCTTGCCCCAGTCGCTCGCCGCGCCCAGCACGCTCTCGATGGTGATGACCAGCGGGTGGGCGATCTCTTCACGCGCGCGGCTGACATAGGCGCGGACAAGGTCGGGGCAGTTGGGCAGGTGCTCGGTCAGGCGCTCATAACGCTCGGCGTCCATGATCACGACCTTGGCGCCCGAATCGGTCAGGCCGTATTCCAGCTCCGGGCCGGTCCACCAGGCGTTCAGCGGGGTGACGATCGCGCCCAGCGAGGCCGCGGCGTAGAAGGCCACCGGCCATTCCGGCAGGTTGCGCATGATCAGGGCGACCCGGTCGCCCTTCCCAACGCCATCGGCCGCCAGTTGGGCGGCGAACGCGGCGACCGCCCGGTAGAAGCCCTCGAAGGTGACGCGCTCGTCCTCATAGACCAGGAAGACCCGCTCGCCGTGGGCGCGGCCCAGTTCGACGACCGCGCGCAGCGACGGTGGCAGGAATTTCCAGGTGCGGGTCGGCACACCGTTGATGACAACGGTCTCCATCTCGGCCGGGGTCCCCGGCGATGTGATCATCGCATGGGCCTGGGCGATGGACATTGCGGGCCAACCGGCGGGCAGCACAGCCTCGGACATGGGCGGGTTCTCCTAATGCTCGCACGGGCATTCACGCGCCCGCATCGTCGTAGGTGAACAAGCATAACCTAGCGTCATAGGCAAACAGACGTTTGACGCTACGTGAGGGTCGCCGCAAACGACCGCGTTATCGCCCCCGCCCCGCGCCGATATCGCCGGATTTTCCCCGGCGCCGCATGCCGCGAAACTGGAGAGCGGGCCAAGCCCGCCCCGCCTAGACGACGGCCGAGAGCAACGAGAGCGCGTGTTCCAGCTTGGCTTTCGCAGCTTCCGATTCGGCCAGGCGCTCGCGGTTCTCCTCGACCACCTCTTCCTTCGCATTGGCGACGAAGGCCGGGTTGCCGAGCTTCTTGTTCACGTGAGCGATGTCGGAGGCGTGGCCGGCGATCTCCTTGGCCAGACGCGTGCGTTCGGCGGCCAGGTCGATGAACTGCGCGACCGGCAGGGCCAGGGTCGCGCCGTTGACCACGAACGGAATGGCGCCTTCCGGGGCTGTGGCCACGAACTGCAGCTCCGACACCCGCAGGGTCTGGGCGATAACCGCGGCGTTAGACTCGAACACCGCGCGCTGGGCGTCAGTGGCTTCGACAACCAGCAGCGGCGGGCGGGCCGAATGCGGCACGTTCAGCTCGGCCTTCACCGAGCGGCCCTCGCTGACCGCGGCGATGATCAGACCGATCTCGGCGTCAGCTGCGGCGTCAGCCAGGCTCTCGGCCAGGTCCGGCCAGCGAGCGGTGATCAGCATGCCTTCAGCGCGGGCGGCGCCGAGGTCGGAGGTCTGCGCCCACAGTTCCTCAGTGAGGAACGGCATGACCGGGTGCAGCATCTTCAGGATCACGTCCAGCGCCCAGGCGGCGGTCGCCTGGGTCTCGGCCTTGGCGGCCTCGTCAGCGCCATTGAGGATCGGCTTGGCGAGCTCGACGTACCAGTCGCAGTAGGTGTTCCAGATGAAGCGGTAGAGGCCGGTGGCGACATCGTCGAAGGCGCAGGCGTCCAGCGCCTTGGTCATGGCCTGGGCGGTGCGCGCGGTCTCGCCGACGATCCAGCGGTTCAGCGTGTTCTTGACCTGGGCCGGATCGAAGCCTTCGGCGCGTGCGCAGCCGTTCATCTCGGTGAAGCGCGTGGCGTTCCACAGCTTCGTACCGAAATTCCGATAACCTTCAATTCGCTGCGTCGAAAGTTTAATGTCCCGCGCCTGGCCTGACATGGCCGTCAGCGTGAAACGCAGGGCGTCGGCGCCGTACTGGTCGACCAGTTCCAGCGGGTCCATGACATTGCCCTTGGACTTGGACATCTTCGCGCCCTTAGCGTCGCGCACCAGGGCGTTGATGAAGACGCGGTCGAAGGGAACGTCGTCCATGAAGTGCAGGCCCATCATCATCATCCGGGCGACCCAGAAGAAGATGATGTCGAAGCCGGTGACCAGCGTGCTGGTCGGATAGAACCGCTCCACGTCGCTGGTCTTCTCCGGCCAGCCCATGGTCGAGAACGGCCAGAGCCCGGAGGAGAACCAGGTGTCGAGAACGTCCTCGTCCTGGCGCAGGGGTTCATCGTGGCCGTAGTGCTCGCGCGCGGCGGCCTGGGCGGCCTCCTCGGTCTCCTCGACGAAGATCTTGCCGTCGGGGCCGTACCAGGCCGGAATCCGGTGCCCCCACCAGAGCTGGCGCGAGACGCACCACGGCTCGATGTTCCGCATCCACTCGAAGTAGGTCTTCTCCCAATGGCGGGGCTCGAAGACGGTGCGCCCCTCCTCCACCGCCTTGATGGCGGGCTGGGCCAAGGTCTTGGCGTCGACGTACCATTGGTCGGTCAGGTAGGGCTCGATGACCGAGCCGGACCGGTCGCCATGCGGGACGGCGTGGCGGGTCTTCTCGACCTCGCGCAGCAGGCCCAGTTCCTCGAAGGCGGCGATGACCTTCTTGCGGGCGGCGAAGCGATCCAGGCCCTGATAGTCCTTGGGGCCGTTCTCGTTGATCCGCGCGTCATCCGTCAGGATGTTGATCATCGGCAGGTTGTTGCGCTTGCCGACCTGATAGTCGTTGAAGTCGTGGGCCGGGGTGATCTTCACCGCGCCGGAGCCCTTTTCGGGATCGGCGTATTCGTCGGCGATGATCGGGATCGGACGCCCGACGATCGGCAGGCGGACGCACTTGCCGATCAGGTGCTTGTAGCGCTCGTCGGTCGGGTGAACCGCGACGGCGGTGTCGCCCAGCATGGTCTCAGGACGCGTGGTCGCGACGACGATCTCGCCGGTGCCGTCTTCCAGCGGATAGGCGAAGTGCCAATAGTGACCGTCGACCTCGCGCTGCTCGACCTCGATGTCGGAGATGGCGGTCTGGAAGTGCGGGTCCCAGTTCACCAGGCGCTTGTCGCGATAGATCAGCTTCTGCTTGTGGAGGGTGACGAACACCTTGCGGACCGCGGCCGACAGGCCCTCGTCCAGGGTGAAGCGCTCGCGGCTCCAGTCGCAGGACGCGCCGAGGCGGCGGAGCTGGTTGGTGATGGTTCCGCCGCTTTCGGCCTTCCATTCCCAGACCTTGGCGATGAAATCCTCGCGGCCCATGTCGCGGCGGCTGACGTTGCCGGCGGCGGCCAGCTGACGTTCGACCACCATCTGGGTCGCGATGCCCGCGTGGTCGGTGCCCGGTAGCCACAGGGCGGCCTTGCCGCGCATGCGCTCAAACCGGATCAGCACGTCCTGCAGCGTGTTGTTCAGCGCATGCCCGATGTGCAGCGAACCGGTGACGTTCGGCGGCGGGATGACGATGGAGAACGGCTCGGCCGCGGGGTCGGAGGTCGGCGCGAACGCGCCCGAGGCCTCCCACATCGCGTACAGACGGGACTCGGCGGTTTTGGGATCGAAGTTTTTTTCAAGCATTTCGATGCGCTGCATACATTTTCGCTCCCTCGCGTGGAAGCGCGATGAAGCGGTTGGCGATCAACATACGAACGCTTTCGTCCCGACGGAGCCGGGACGAAAGCTCGTTGAGCTGTGTTTTGAGGCTTGAACGATCCTCCCGGCCTGCGCCGGGATGGCCGCTAACCTTAACGCCTAGCGTACTCGGCCGCGGGCGATGCGTTCGACTTCCCGGTCGACCGTCGCCTGGACGATCTGGGGCAGGTTGTCGTCCAGCCACTGCTTGAGCAGCGGGCGGAGCAGTTCACGGACCACGTCTTCCAGCGTGCGGCCATCGGCCGGCATCTGGATCGCGGCGGAAAGCTGGCCGAAGGCCGAGGCGGCCGCGGAAGCGGCGACAACGCCGACCAGCCCCTCGGTAGAGGCCACCGGCGGCGGTTCGGGCTGATAGATGGGCTCAGGCTCGGGCGTGTAGAGCGCCTCTTCGGGCTCCTCGCTCACCGTAGGCGTATAGACATCGAGGTCGCCGAGGGTCTCGACCTTCTCGGTCAGCTCCAGGACGCCGTCATCCTCTTCCGGCTCGGGCTCCGGCTCGAACACCGGCGCGGCGGCTTCAACCGCTGCGGGTTCCGGCTCGGCCTCGGCCGGCGCGGCGCCGTCCGCCGGCGCGTCATCTTCGGAGATGATGCGTCGAATGGAGGCTAGAATCTCCTCCATCGTCGGTTCTTGCGAGGTCTGGTCGGACATATGGGGGGCCATCGCTAGGGCGAAAGAGAATCCGTCGCGCCAAGCTAGGCGCGACGGGGTGATCCTGCAATTTCCACCACACTGCGCAAGCTCCTATTCGCCTATGAGGCGAAAGCTTGCGTCGAAAGGCGCCTAGTTGGGGGCGGCCGCCGGTGGGGTCGCAGGTTGTACTGCGGGCTTCTCGACCGTCTTAGGCGTCGTCAGCCCGTCGACCAAGGCGATCGGCTCCTCCCAAGGAACCCATCCCCAGGTGACCCGCAGCTTGTCGAAGTGGGTCGCCGGGTCATAGCGCGTCACGCTCGGCGTGAGGTTCGGCGCCTCCAGCCGGCCCATCTGAGCCAGCACGAGAGAGGCGGCCACATATTCGTCGCGACGGGCGCTGACCTGGGCCAGTTCGGCCTGGCGCAGTTCCTGTTCGGCGTTCAGGACGTCGAGGGTGGTCCGCAGGCCGACCTGCTGCTCCTGGCGGGTGCCTTCGGCGGCGATCCGGGCGGCCCGCACCTGCTCGTCGGTGGAGCTGATGTTCGAGCGGCTGGCGACCAGCTGGTTCCAGGCCCCAGTCAGGCCCTGCATCACCGAACGACGGGTGGTCTCGACGCCGATGCGGTCGGCGTTGTTGCGCTCCATAGCCGCACGCACGCGCGACGAGGTCAGGCCGCCGGTGAACAGCGGCACGGTCACCGTGGCGCCGGCCGCGACGCCGCGTCCAAACTGATCGGATTCGAACGGGTCGGCCTGGCCGTTGGTGCTGATCGAGCCGGTCAAGCCGACGCTCGGCATCCGCTCGGCCTTGGCGGCGGCGACGCGGGCCTTGCTGGCCTGTTGCGCGTACTGCGCCGCTCGGATCTGCGGGTTGTTGTCCTCGGCGGCCTCATAGGCCTGGGCGACGTCGGCCGGCAGCATTCCGGCCAATGACGGCTCAGGGGCGAGGTCGCCAGGATTTTGTCCCACCACGGCGGCGTAGCCCGCGCGGCTGATGGCCAGTTGCGCCTGGGCCTGGCTGAGTTGGGCCTGGGCGGCGGCGAGCCGCGCTTCGGACTGCGCCACGTCGGTGCGGGTGATCTCACCGACGTCGAAGCGAGCCTTGGATTCGTCGAGCTGGCGCTCAAGAACGCGAACGTTCTCCTGCCGGATACGCAGGGCTTCCTGGTCGCGGCGAGTGTCCATGAAGGCCTGGATCACGGTCTGCAGGACGCTGGCCTCGGTCCGGCGCAGGTTTTCACGGCCGGTGAGGATATCGGCCTCGGCGGCTGACACCGTCGCGGCGACCCGGCCCCCGGTATAGAGCGGCTGCGAGAGCGACAGCGTCGCGCTGAGGCTGTTGCTTTCCACACGGTTCCGCACCCAGCTGTCGCGGATGCCGTTCCCGTCGGTGTCGGCAAACGCGCCGCCCGGCGTCCGGCTCTCGGAATACCCGAATCGGCCAGTGGCCGCGGCCTGCGGGCGATAGCCCGTGCGGGCCTGCACCCAGTTTTCATCCAAAGCACGCTGGGTCGCGCGCTGCGCCTGCAGGGTGGGGTTGGAATCGTAGGCGAGCGCAATAGCCTCAGCCAGGGTTTCGGCGAAAGCGGGTGACGCTAGGCCCAGCGCAAGACCTGCGCTGCAGACCGCGGCGAACAGACCTCCGCGACGACTATTGAACATGCTTACCCCTGAGACGGCGTAGAGAGACCGAGCCCTATATGACCGCCTATTCGGCGCCGGACTAGAGGGCGTGACCTTAAGCTTTTTTCACCCGTAGGTTTCGAGCGTGTTTCACCTACGCCATCTACACCCCATCAACGGCGTGATTTAGGCGCCGGACAGAACGAAGACAGCTTCGCCTAGAAGGCGAAACCGGCTTGCGGCTCGAAGCCCTTCAGGACCGGCGCCATGGCGTCGAACAGGGTGCGACGACCAACGCCGTCCTCGGCGCGGAGATAAAGCGCCGCCTTGCCGGTGGGGCCCTCACGCTCGATCACGCCGAGCCGGCCGCCCAAGACCAGCGCCGCCAGCCACGACTCAGGGGCGCGGGTGACCGCGCCCTCAACGATGATCAGGTCGTAGTTCGAACCCGAAACGGCGGTCAGGTCATCGCCATCCAGCCGGTCCACGGTCAGACCCAGGGCCTCCAGGACCGCCGCCGCGTAGGGGGCGGCGATGGCCAAGGCGCGCTCGCCGGCCTGGGGCTTCAGCGCCTGTAGCAGTTTGGAGACCTCGCGCGGCCGCAGCAGATAGCGATCGGGAGCGTACTCGACCGCCGTGTCGGCATAGGCCTGGAAGCTCCGCTCGGCGGGAATCAGGCCCTCACGGGGAATCGCCCGCATGGCGTCGTGCAGGCGCACGTCCGTCACGTCGTTGGTGCGGACTTGGCTCTCGACCATGTTGAGCCGGGCGGCGGCGAAATCGGCGGCCATGATTCCTCGACGTAAGAAGGCGTAGGGATACGAAACTTTCGCGCGCTTATAGGTCCGCCCTTAACCTGAAGGCAATCGGAGCCTGCAAGAGAGATTGCCGTAGGCGGGCCGTTCTGTTAGCGATCCGCCCTCCCCGGCCCAAAGCCGGCGGCGGCCTGATGGCGGAGTGGTTACGCAGCGGACTGCAAATCCGTGCACCCGAGTTCGATTCTCGGTCAGGCCTCCAAATTTTTCAAACACTTAGCGAACGCCCCGAAGGGGTGGTTTGCAAAACCAGCCCTCAGCTTGTGGCGACTTCATAGTCACACGAGGGGTCTGGCGCGGTGAAACGCGTCAGAAATGACCGAGATACCCGCCGTCGACGGCGATGACCTGCCCGGTGACGTAGGACGCCGCGGGCGAGGCCAGGAACACAACGGCCCCGGCGATCTCCTCGGGTCGGCCCCAACGGCCCAACGAAGTCCGCTTCTGGAGATAGGCCTCCACCTCGGGATCGGCCGACATGGCCTGGTTGGCTTCTGTCGCGAAATAGCCGGGCGCGACCGCGTTGACGGTGATCTGGCGGGGGCCAAGCTCCGCGGCCAGGGCGCGGGTGAGCGCTTCCAGCCCGCCCTTGGCGGCGGTGTAGGCGGCGTCTCCGGACCTGGCGATGGGACCGGCGATCGAGGTGATGTTGATGATCCTGCCGCCCGCGGGCATGCGCTCGACGACTAGCCGAGTCAGGTCGAACGGGGCGACCAGGTCGATCTCCAACAGTCGGCGCACGGCGGCCCGGTCCAACGCCCCAAGCGGCCGGCGGTCGCGAACGCTGGCGTTGTGGACCAGAATGTCGAGGCGGCCGTGCCGGGCCATCAAGGCCTCGATGGCCGCGCCCACGGCGGCTTCATCCTCAAGATCGGCGACGCAGACATCGGTCTGGAGCGACGAGTCCTGATCGGCGATGAGCGCTGCGGCGCTCTGAAGCCGCGCAAGATCGCGGCCGTGCAGCACGACGAGAGACCCAGCCCGAGCCAGGCCAAGCGCGATCTCGAAACCAAGGCCGCCGGCCGCGCCGGTGACAAGAGCCACCTTGCCGCGAAGATCGAAGGGAGACGTCATTCCTCCCCATGCCACATTCGGGGAAACCCGGACCAGTCACGAGGTCGCAGCCGTCGCTTCTGTTGCAAAATCGGGCCTGCTCCCCAATCTATGCCTGGACGCGCAGACACCCTGGCCCCACCCCAGGGTCGGCGTCTTACAGAGCAACGCCCGCGCCCTCCCCCCAGCGCGGCGTCGTTCGTCAGCCAGACCGGAGAACCCCGTGACCAAGCCCATGAAGATCGACTTCGTCTCGGACGTCTCATGCCCCTGGTGCGTCGTCGGACTGGGCGGCCTTGAGGAAGCCCTACGCAAGGTCGGCGATCTGGTGCAGGCCGATATTCATTTCCAGCCGTTCGAACTCAATCCGAACATGCCCCCCGAGGGGCAGAACATCGTCGAGCACGTCGGCCAGAAGTACGGCGCGACGCCCGAACAGTCGGCCGCCAACCGAGCGGCGATCCACGCCCGGGCCGCCGATGTCGGGTTCACGATGGTCACGAACGACCAGAGCCGAATCTACAACACCTTCGACGCCCACCGGCTGCTGCACTGGGCCGGGATCGTCGGCGGTCAGGCGAAGCTGAAGCGCGCCCTGTTCGACGCCTATTTCACCAACGGTCAAAACCCGGCCGACCACGACGTGCTGGTGGCCACGGCGCAGGCGGCCGGCCTCGACGAGGCGGCGGCGCGCGAGGTGCTGACGTCGGGGCGCTACACCGAGGAGGTCCGCGCCGCCGAGCACCGCTGGCAGGCCGCGGGGATCAACTCGGTCCCGGCCGTGGTGATCAATGACCGCTACCTGATCTCGGGCGGTCAGCCAGCGGCGGCTTTCGAGCAGGCCCTGCGCACCATCGCCGCCGAGGAGGAATCGGCCGCGGCCGAGGGCTAACCGCTCCCCCCGCGAACGAACGGGAATGGCTCTTTAAGTCTTTCTGGTCCTAAGCTGAGCGCTCTTATCTTCCAGATGAGAGAACGCAGGTGGCGGTTCAACGAACTGAGAGAGCGCTCGTCGACGTCATCGACAGCTTGCACGCCTCGGCCTATGGCGAGCTCGAATGGAGCGACGCCCTCTATCGGCTTCGCGACTTCCTGGGCGCCTCGGCCCTATGCGTCGCGCGCCACGCGCCCGATCTCGACGAGATCGACGGCGTGGGGACCTGCGCCGACCCCGACTATCATCTGAAATACGTCACCGAGTTCCGGGGCCGAAACCTCGTCTGGAACGCCGCCGCCGCGCTGCCCGAGCAGGCGCTCTACCATGAGGCGACGCTGTTTGGCGGCTCGGCCCTGCGCCGGACGAGGTTCTGGAACGAATGGATGGCGCCGCAGGACATGGTCTGGTCCATCGGGGCCAAGATCGGCGAGGCCGAACGCGGCAGCTGGCTGATCGGCGTTCAGCGGGGCGGCGACACGGACTTTGACGAGGCCGACCTGCAGGCCCTGGACCTCATCCTGCCGACCCTGCGGCGGGTCGTTTCGATTCGCGCGCGGATGGGGGTTTTCTCTCCGGGCCCCGACCTCTCCCTCGCCGCCCTCGACCGGCTGACGATCGGCCTGCTGGTCGTCGACCGGGGCGGCGCGATCGTCACCATCAACGCCATGGCCGAGGAACTGCTCGCCGCCGCCGGAGCCGGGCTTCACCGCACGCCCAGTGGCCTGCGCGCGAGCAATCCCGCCACCCAACGGGCCTTGGCCGGTCTGATCGACCTCAGCTGCCGGCGAGAGGCGCGCCAGGGTGGATCAGGCGGCTACATGGTCGTGGGCTCACCTGAGCAGGAGGGCTGTGATCTGGCGCTGCATGTCGGGCCGTTGCCGCTCGCCATCGCGCGCGAACACGACCACGCGGCCTACGCCATCGTGCTGATCCGTCCGGTGACTGGCGCGCCGGTCGCCGAGCATAGCCTTGAGAGCCTGTTCGGCCTGACCCCGGCCGAGGCGCGCATCGCCGCGGCGATGGCCGCGGGACGCAGCATATCGGCCATCGCCAGCGAGCAGGGGTGCGCGGTGAATACGGTCCGCAACCACTTGGCGCGGATCTTCGGCAAGACCGGCGCGCGCCAACAGAGCGAACTCGTCAGCCTGCTGCACCAGACCGCCTTGCCGGTCCGCGGCTAGGCCTGCCGGGATCAAGGTCGCCCGGCCTTCCGTAGGACTACTTAAGGACGTCTCCCGAATTTTCTTCGGCGCCGCTGAACGCCAGCATGAGCTTAGTTCTCAGGAGTTCAGACATGACGATTTCAACCCTCTATCTGGCGATGGTCGTCGTCGCCTTTTCAACCTTCGCCGTGACCATGGGCGGCGTCGCGATCTGGAGCTCGATGGGCAAGGCCCGAGCCCGCTAGGACGAGGATCAGGCGCGTTCGGCCAGCATGGCCATGCGCACCAGCTCCGAAAGGCTGGCCGCCTTCATCTTGGTCATGACGTTGGCGCGGTAGATCTCCACCGTGCGCGGGCTGATGCCGAGGTCGAAGGCGATCACCTTGTTGGCGTGGCCCGCCACCAGCCCCTCCAGCACCTCGCGCTCGCGGCCCGACAGGGAGGTCATCCGCGCCATGATATCGGCGGCCTCCGCCGCGCCGCGCCGGCCCTGCGCCCCGCTTTGCAAGGCCGTCGCGATGGCCGCGAGCAGGACCTCGTCGTCAAACGGCTTCTCGATGAAGTCGGCGACCCCGGCCTTCATCGCCTCCACCGCCAGCGGCACGTCGGCATGGCCGGTGAGCATAATGATCGGCAGGGCGAACCCTTGCCCCTTCAGCCGCCTGACCAGCTCGATCCCGGTCATTTCGGGCATCCGCACATCGGTGACGACGCAGCCGCCCGTCACCTGCGGCAGCGCCTCCAGGAAGGCGACGGCCGAGTCGTAGGCGCAGGCCTGCAGGTTCGCCGTCTCCAGCAGGAAGGTCAGCGAGTCGCGAACGGCGGGATCGTCGTCGATCACGTGCACCAGTTCAGGCATCCAGTTCCTCGTCCTCTACGCCGCGCAAAGTGAAGTGGAAGGTGGCGCCGCCGCCCGGCGTCGGCTCCACCCAGATCCGGCCGCCATGGGCCTCGATGATCGTGCGCGAGATCGACAGCCCCACCCCCATGCCATGGCGCTTGGTGGTTATGAAGGGCTGGAACAGTTGATCGACCACCTCGGGACTAATGCCCGGCCCGGTGTCGGCGACGCTGACCTGCACGAGATGCTCCTCGACGGGGCGAACTCTGACATGCAGTTCGCGGCGGGCGCAGTCCTCCATGGCGTCGACGGCGTTGCGGATCAGGTTCAACACCACCTGCTGGATCTGAACGCGATCGGCCAGGACAAGATGCACGGCCGGATCGAGATCGAACTGCACCCTGATTCCGTGCTCCTTGACCCCGACCAGGGCCAGCGCGCCGGCTTCCTCGATCAGTTTGGGCAGGCTCTCGACCCGCCGCTCGGTCTCGCCGCGCGACACGAAATCCCGAAGCCGGCGAATGATCTCTCCGGCGCGCAGGGTCTGCTCGCTGGCCTTCTCCAAGGCTTCGGTCAGGCGCTCGCGGGGAATTTCCTCAGACCCCAGCAGCCGCACCGATCCGCGCAGATAGTTGGATATGGCCGAGAGCGGCTGGTTCAGTTCGTGGGCCAGGGTGGAGGCCATCTCGCCCAGGGCCGTGAGACGCGAGATGTGCACCAGTTCCGACTGCAGCTCCTGCAGCCGGGCCTCGGTCTGCTGGCGTTCGGTCAGGTCGCGGATGAAGCCGGTGAAAAACCGACCGCCCTCGGTGCGCATCTCGCCCACCGCGAGCTCCATCGGAAAGGTCGAGCGATCCTTGCGCTCGCCCACCACCACCCGGCCCATGCCGATGATCCGCCGCTCGTGGGTGCGGTAGTAGCGTTCCAGATAGCCGTCGTGGGCCTCCTTGTGCGGCCCGGGCATCAGCAGGCTGACGTTCAGCCCGATCGCCTCGGCGGCGTTCCAGCCGAACAAACGCTCGGCGGCGCTGCTGAAGGATTGGATGATCCCCGCCTCGTCGATGACGATCATGGCGTCGGGTACGGTGTCGAGGATCGAGCTCAGATGCGCCTCGCGGGCGATGAGGTCGCGATTGATCGCCGCAGCTTCCCGGCGAGAGCGCTGGAACCACTCGCCGCCGGTGACGATCGCCGCGGCCACCCCGGCGAAAACCACCGCGCTGGCGATATCGGCCCGTCCCAGCGGCGCGGTGCGCATCGCCAGGGCCAGGCCGCAGCCAAGACCGAGCAGCGCCGCCAGGGCGCCAGGCGCCGCGCCGCCATAGGCCGAGGCCAGCACCACCGCCGGCACGAACACCAGGAACGCCACGCGATCGCCGACGACCGGCTGCAGGATCAGGTGCGCGGCGACGCCGGCGCCGGCGGCCAGCACCGCGACGAGGACGCCTGTCCAAAGGTTCGACCTGATCTGCAGCCTGCGGCTCCTGCGGTTCATCGTCCCCAAACCCTTAGCCGAACCGGCTCGGGGCGGGAGCTAAGGGGTTTCCCTTAAGAGCAAGACACGGATGTTGTCCAAGCCTGCCCGCGCCTATCGCTGCCGATGAGCTCGGCGCCGCCCCGGCGACCAGCATCATCAGGAGCCGGACATGACCGCCCCCGTCGTCGACGCCACTCTCCATCACCAGCCTGTCGGCGCCTCCGACCGCGTGGCCTATGGCTTCGTGAAGCTGCTGCGCTTCTGCGCCGACACCTTCTTCGCCAAGCGCTACGGCCACCGCGCTGTGGTCCTCGAGACCGTCGCCGCCGTCCCCGGCATGGTCGGCGCCACGCTCAACCACCTGAAGTGTCTGCGCCGGATGTGCGACGACAAGGGCTGGATCAAGACCTTGATGGACGAGGCCGAGAACGAGCGGATGCACCTGATGACCTTCATCGAGGTCTGCAAGCCGACAGCCTTCGAGCGGTTCGTGGTCGTCGCCGTCCAGTGGGTCTTCTACCTGTTCTTCTTCGGCCTCTACCTCGTCTCTCCCAAGACGGCCCACCGGGTGGTCGGCTACTTCGAGGAGGAGGCGGTGACCAGCTACACCCACTACCTCGCCGAGATCGACGAGGGCCGTTCGGAGAACGTGCCCGCCCCGCAGATCGCCAAGACCTACTGGGACCTGCCCGACACCGCGACCCTGCGCGACGTGGTCCTGGTGGTCCGCGCCGACGAGGCCCACCACCGCGACGTCAACCACGGCTACGCCAACGAGCTGATCGGCCTGCCGCAAACGGCGGTCGCGCCCTGCCCGCCGCACGTGGTGCTGGAACCGACCTGGAAAGCCGCCGCCTGAGGCGAGAGGACGCGAAGCGCCCGGATCATCGGTCCGGGCGCCTCCACATGTCAGCCATGATCAAACCCGCCCCCTTGCTGCTCGTCGACGACGACCCCGCCGTGCGGACCGCGTTGAAATTCGCGCTGGAGATCGACGGCTATGTCGTCGAGACCTATGCCGACGCCGAGAGCCTGGCCGCCCGCCGCGACATGCCCTTGGGCGGCTGCATGGTGGTGGACTATCAGCTGCCTGGAATGAACGGCCTGGATCTGGTCGAGACCCTGCGTCGTCGGGCGGTGTCGCTGCCCGCGCTGCTGATCACCACCAACCCCACCCGACAGGTTCGCAGGCGCGCCAAGGAGGCCGGCGTGAACATCGTCGAAAAGCCGCTGCTGTCGAGCTCGCTGAGCGACGCCGTGGCCCGCCTGCTGGCTGGCTCATAGGGCCTAAGACAACCGCCTCCCCGCGCGGCGGCCCGCCTGGCGTGTCGCCCCGCCCGCGCCGCACCCTTGCCGTGCGAATTTTCGACAAAATTGTGACGATCCGCACCGGATCAGCGATCACGCAAAAAATATCGGCTTGACCGATATTGTATACAGTGTGCACAACTTTCGCGATCAGACCGAGTCAGAATCTGAACGCGATTTCTACCGTCGCACAATAAGGGGAAACACAGGACGCGCCTTGAGCGCTCGCGCCTCCATGGACGGCGCATCCAAGTTCAACATCTCAAGTAACAAACGCGGATGGATAAGCACACCTTCCGCGAATGACTTCTTACGTCCGCAATATCGGCGCAACGCCCCGATTATGGATGAAGACATACTCTGACTTTCATCAACCAGCGCTCAGTCTCAGTCGCTGAAGCAGCTTGGGACAAGAAAAAATAGGGAGAGATATGATCAAGTTCCAACAGTCGGGCACGCCCGCCGTCGGCCGCCGCCGAAAGCTCCTCCTCAGCTCCGCCGCTCTTATCGCCATTGTCGCGACGCCTCACGCCGCCCTGGCCCAGGCCGACACTTCGGTCGAAGAGATCGTCGTCACCGGCTCCAGCATCCGCGGCGTCGCCCCGGTCGGTTCGGCCCTGATCGGCATCGATCGCGCGACGATCACCCAGACCGCCCCGGCCAACACCAAGGAGCTGATGGCGACGATTCCGCAGCTCGGGAACTTCGGGGTGAACGCCGAGCAGTCGACGCCCGACCGGTTCCGCACCGCCGGCTTCCAGCCCAACATCCACAATGTCGGCATCTACGCGACGCTGACCCTGTTCAACGGCCACCGCTTCGCCCCGGTGGGCGGCGAGGCCGTGTTCCCTGACCCGTCGATCATCCCGGTCATCGCGGTTCAACGCGTCGAGGTGATCGCTGACGGCGCCTCGGCGGTCTACGGCTCGGACGCCGTCGCCGGCGTGGTGAACTTCATCTACCGCAAGAACGTCGAGGGGCTTGAGGCCAGCGCCACCTATGGCTGGAACGACACCCGCTATCAGAAACGGGACTTCGCCCTCATCGGCGGCCATTCGTGGGACAGCGGCGCCGTCATGGCCGCCTACGAGTACTCGGACAACAAGTCGCCCCTGAACAGCCAGATCGACTTCCTGGCGCTCGGCGGCGACCAGCGCTCGCGCGGGGGCCGCGACCTGCGGGGCTCCAACTGCCTGCAGCCCAACGTCACCGTGAACGGAACCACCTACGCCTACCCCAACTGGAACGCCGGCCGGAACCTCTGCGGCCTGCTCGACCAGGGCACCATCGTCCCGGACGGCAAGCGTCATGCGGTCCTGGTCACCGGCCGCCAGAAGCTGAACGACACCGTCGAGCTTTGGACCGAGATCAACTACTCGAAATACAACACCCGTTCGTTCGGCGGGCAGACCTCGCTCAACCTCATCATCCCGAACACCAACCCCTACTTCCAAACGCCCCCCGGCGTCGCAGCCTCGCAGATCCAGATCGTCCGCAGCGCGCTGGGCCTGTTCCCGTCGCGCTTCAGCACGCAGTCCTCGGAGGTCTACGGCGTCACCCTGGGCGGCGACTTCGACCTGGGGAACGACTGGCGCGGCGTCGCGACGCTCCACGCGTCGCGGACCAAGGACAACAACAACGACCCCGAACTCGACCTGGTGAACGCCGACGCCGCGGCCCGGGGCACGACGCTCGCGACCGCCCTGAACCCGTTTGGTCAGGCGGCCGACAACAACGCCTCCGTGCTCGCCAGCATCGACAACGGCTATCGCCGGATCAACGACACCAGCCAGCGCCTGCGCGAGTTTCAGCTCAAGGCCGACGGCCCGGTGTTCTCGATCCCCGGCGGTGAAATCCGCGCCGCGGTCGGTGTCGACTCCCGCACCGAACAGGCCCTGCAAACCCAGATCAGCGGCTCGCCCGCCCGCAAGATCATCGACGTTCGCGACGACGACATCAGCCGCAACATCTGGGCCGGGTTCACCGAACTGAACATTCCGCTGTTCAGCGATCAGAACGCGCGCCCGGGCCTGCAAAAGCTGACCCTGTCGCTGTCGGGCCGGTACGACTACTACGAAAAGTACGGCGGACAGTTCAATCCGAAGGTCGGCGTGGTCTGGGAGCCGGTCCGAAACCTGGCCCTGCACGGCAGCTACGGCACCTCGTTCGTGGCCCCCAACCTTGGCCTGACCACCAGCAAGTTCGGGTTCCTGGGATCGCGGGACCAGAACACGGTGATCACCGACTGGAAGACCGGCCAACAGATCACCCGGCCGTTCGACATCTACAACATGGGCGGCGGCAACCCGGACCTGGAGCCGGAAGAAGCCACCACCTATTCGGTCGGCGCGAACTTCACGCCGGACCAAGTGCCCGGCCTGCGGATGGGCGTGAGCTACTACAACGTCGAGTATCGCAACACGATCTATAAGGCGAGCTTGACCGACGTGATCACCAACCCGGCTTTCGAAGCCTATCGGACCATCTACCCCACCGCGGCCCAACTGGCGGCGGCGATGGTCGAGGCCCCGCCGGAAATGGAAGTGCAGCCCTACGTCACCTGGGACGTCATCTTCCGCTCCTACGCCGTCAATCTCGGCATGCGGAAATTCGAGGGCCTGGACTTCGACGCCGGCTACGACTTCTCCACCGAAAACTTCGGCAGCTTCAGCCTGGCCGCGAACGCCAACCGCAAGCTGGTGGACAAGCAGCAGGTGCTCCCCAACGCCCCGTTCAACGACCGCCTTGGCACCGATCAGGCGGTGAAGTGGAAGGGCCGTGCGGCGCTCACCTGGAACCTGGCCCAGGCGACCGTCGGCCTGTCCGCCAACTATGTCGGCTCGTACCGCTACAACAACGGCAGCACTTGGAAGAAGGCCGACTCCTGGCTCACCTACGATCTGGTCGGGAACTACGCGCTCGACAAGATCCGCGAAGGCCTGTCGATCCAGGCCCGGGTGGTCAACCTGTTCGACAAGGAGCCGCCCTTCGTCGACAACGCCAACGGCTATCTGCCGGCCCTCGCCTCGCCGTTCGGCCGGCAGTTCGAGATGACCCTGCGCGCGAAATTCTAGCCGCGGCTTGAGAGACGATAGTGGGCGGTCATCCAGCGCTGGGTGGCCGCCCTAATTCGTTCCAGACCTCAGAGCGAGGTGCGAACCTTGAACAGTTCGGGGAAGAACGAGCCCTCCAGCGCCTTGGCCAGATAGGCCGCGCCGGCGCTGCCGCCGGTGCCCTGCTTGAAGCCGATGATCCGCTCGACGGTCTTCAGGTGAGCAAAGCGCCACTGCTGGAAGCGGAACTCCAGATCGACCAGCTTCTCGGCCAGCTCGTAGAGGTCCCAATAGCGTTCCGGGTCGCGATAGACGGTGACCCAGGCGGCTTCGACGGCCGGATGCTCCACATGCGGCTGGCGCAGATCGCGCTCCAACAGGTCGGCCGGAAGATCGAAGCCCCGCCGCGACAGCAGCCGGACGCACTCGTCATAGAGGCTGGGCGCCGCCAGGGCCGCCTCAAGCAAGCCGTGGACCTCTGTCCCCTCATGGACCCGCAGCATGGCGGCGTCCTTGGCTCCCATCAGGAACTCCAGCATCCGATACTGGAACGACTGGAAGCCGGAGCTCTGCCCCAGATGCGGGCGCAGCGCGTGATAGTCGCTGGGCGTCATGGTGCCGAGCACGTCCCAGGACTGGATCAACTGCCCCTGGATGCGGCTGACCCGGGCGATCATCTTGAACGCCGGCCCCAGATCGTCGTCGCGGATATGCTGGCGAGCGGCCGACAGTTCGTGGATCGACAGCTTCAGCCACAGCTCGGAGGCCTGGTGAATGATGATGAACAGCAGTTCGTCGTGCTCGTCCGAGCGCGGACGCTGGGCGGTCAGCAGGGTGTCGAGCCCCAGATAGTCGCCGTAGCTCATCGACGGAGGGGTGTGCAGTTTGTCGCTCATGTGACCGCTGAAATCTCGTTGAAGCGCGCCTGGCGCCATTCGCCCGTGGCCATGATCGCGGCCAGCCGGTCGACGGCGTCCCAGACGTCGACATATCGCACATAGAGCGGGGTGAATCCGAACCGCAGCACGTCAGGCGCGCGGAAGTCGCCGATCACCCCGTGATGGATCATCGCCTGCATGATCGGATAGCCGTGCTGATGGATCAGCGCCGCCTGGCTGCCGCGCTGGGCGGCGTCCCTCGGACAGCCCAGTTCGAACCCCTCGCAGCGTTCCAGCGCCAGATCGAGGAACAGGTCGCCCAACGCCATCGACTTGGCGCGAACCTGCCCCATGTCGACCCCGTCGAAGGCTTCCAACGACGCCTCCAGCGCGGTCAGCCCCAGCACCGAGGGCGTTCCGCAGAGTCCTCTCAGCACACCGGCGGCGGGGGCGTAGTCGTCGTTGAAGGCGAAGGGGGCGGCATGGCCCATCCAGCCGGTCAGCGGCGAGCGAAATTCCGCGTGCAAGCGTCTGGCGACAAACAGGAAAGCCGGCGCGCCGGGTCCACCGTTCAGGTACTTGTAGCCGCAGCCGACGGCCAGATCGGCGTCGCAGCCATTGAGGTCGACGGCGAGAGCGCCGGCCGAATGGCTAAGGTCCCAGAGCGCCAGGGCCCCGACCTCGTGGGCCCGCGCGGTCAGCGCCGCCATGTCATGCAGACGGCCGGTCTTGTAGTGCACATGGGTCAGCAGCAGCAGGGCCACGCCCTCGTCCAACGCCTCGTGCAACCGCGAAGGCTCCACCACGCGAAGCTCGATGTCGCCGAGCAGATCCCGCAACCCCTGCAGGATGTAAAGGTCGGTCGGGAAGTTGCCGGGCTCGGTGACAATGACCTTTCGGCCCGGCCGCAGCTTCAGGGCGCCGGCCGCCAGCTTGAACAGGTTCACCGAGGTCGAGTCGGCAGCGATCACCTCGTCGGCCTGCGCGCCGATCAGCGGGGCGATCCGGGCGCCGACGCGGCTCGGCAGTCTGATCCAGTCGGCGGTGTTCCAACTGGTGATCAGGTCCCTGCCCCATTCATCGCGGACCGCGGCCTCCAGCCGGGGGCCGACATTGCGCGGCAAGGCGCCGAGGGAATTACCGTCGAGATAGATCTGGCCCTCGTTCAGGGCGAACAGGGCGCGCCGCCCTGCCAGGGGATCGTCTTGGTCGAGTTTCAGGCAGTCGTCGCGGGTCAGCATTCGCCGCTCCTAGCTGCGATCGCGTCCGCTCGCCAGAGCCTGCGAACCGATCAGAGCCCGGGTTCGGGCTTGTAGGACGGCTGGTCGATGGCGATCTGCTCGGTGATGTTGGCCTTCAGCGCCGCCAGCAGGCCGGGCGTGTCGCGATCCATGGCCCCGTCGCGCAGCCGCGCGCAGAGTGCGGCGTTCAGCGTCGCCAGGTCGCCGTCCTGCCCCAGCAGGCCGGAGAGCCGCGCGATCGCCGCAGCCTCGGCCGCCGGTCCCTGGACCAACTCGCGCCGCACGACGCTGAGCGCATTGGCGGCGACCCGGGCCAGGAAGGCGTCGCGGGGTTCGAGGCTGGGGCGCACGCTGTCGATCCAGCCGGCGACGGCGTCCAGCAGTTCTTCAGCTCGGGGATGCTCGATCACAGTCCGTTCTCCAGCAGGGTGACAAGGTCGATCTCGGTCTCGGAGACCCGGCGCCCGATCATCGGCCGCTCGACCGAGGCGTCCGTCCCGTTGGCGTAGCTGGCGTACATCATCAGGCACATGACGCCCCATTTCAGCGACCCCAACGCCTGCCAGTAGAGGACCCTCTCCAGCGGGATCGCTTCCCCGCCCCCCTCGACATAGCCGTCCAGCAGGTCGCGATATTCGCCAAAGCCGCCGACCGGCCGATCGCTGCGCCCGAACCGCCAGGAGTTGACGCAGATCCAGCCGAGGTCCTCGGCCGGGTCGCCCATGTGCGAGAGCTCCCAGTCCAGGACGGCGGCGACGCCCTTGTCGGGGTCGACCATCAGGTTGCCGTTCCGGAAGTCCCCGTGCAGCAGCACGGCGGGCCGTGGTTCCGGAGCCCGCTTTTTCAGGTGCTGGAACGCCAACTCCAGGATCGGCCGCTCCGCGCCGGACGCGCGGTAGATCTCCTCGTAGCGGGCCAGTTCGGCCAGGGCGTCGACGGTCTTCAGGCCTTCCGGCGGCTGGGCCGAATGGATCTGCGCCAGGATCGCCCCGCACTGGCGGGCCAGGGCCGGCCTGACGGCGTCGAAACGGGGATCGGAGACGATCTTGCGGCCCAGGGTCTCACCGCTGATCCGCCGGGTGATGTGCGCCTCGCCCAGGCCGTCCTGCGGCCGGGCCAGATGGACCAGGGGCGCGACCGGCGCCCCGACCTTCTCGGCCGCCGTGATCAGGGCCGCCTCCACCTCAAGCGAAACCGAGCGGGCGGCGTCCGGATCGAACGATCCGACGCGACGGCGCAGGATCAGCTCGTCCCGCCCACGGCCGCCGACCACCGCGAACGCCCAGGTCTGCATGCTGGCCCCGCCCGACAGGCGTTGCAGGTCGGCGATCTGCGCGCCCTCCCCGCCCAGGGTCGGGGCGAGCCCCTTCAAAGCCTCGAAAACCTCGCCCTGCATGACGCCACGGCACCTTCCAACGGATCTAAGCTGGCGATCTGGAAGGTGTTTTGGCGCGCTGTAAACGGTCAATCGCACCGGACTAGCCCTGACCCGGCGGAAGCTGAAACCTGGGTTAGAGTGCTTCCAAACAAGTCGAACGCCGGGTCCAAAGCCGGCGCCCAGCCCAGGAGGAGACCGCCGTGGACTTCAGCATGCCGCCGGAACTGCAGGCCTATCTGGCCGAGCTCGACGCCTTCATCGAGGCCAAGATCAAGCCGCTGGAACAACAGGACGACAACATCCGCTACTTCGACCATCGGCGCGAATATGAGCGCACCGACTGGGAAGCCGGCGGCCTGCCAAAGAAGGAATGGGAGGAGCTGCTGGCCAAGGCCCGCAAGCTGGCCGACGAGGCAGGCCACCTGCGCTTCGCCTGGCCCAAGGAGATGGGCGGCAAGGACGGCTCCAACCTGGCCATGGCGGTGATCCGCGAGCATCTGGCGGCCAAGGGCCTGGGCCTGCACAACGACCTGCAGAACGAACACTCGATCGTCGGCAACAACCCCTTCATCCTGATGTTCAAGGAGTTCGCCACCAACGCCCAGTACGCCCGCGACGGCGACAAGCTGCTGGCCGGCCAGATGCGCACGGGCTTTGGCCTGACCGAGCCCAACCACGGCTCGGACGCCACCTTCATGGAGACCACGGCGGTTCCCCAGGAGAAGGACGGTCAGCCCGGCTGGCTGATCCGCGGCGAAAAAATGTGGACCACCGGCATGCATGTGGCGACGCATGTCATGGTTTTTGCTCGTACTTCCGGCAAGGACGGCGATGCGACCGGGATCACCTGCTTCATCGTTCCGGCCGACGCGCCGGGCGTGAAGGTCGAGGAGTACCTCTGGACCTTCAACATGCCGACCGACCACCCGCGGGTCAGCTTCACCGACGTCTGGGTGCCGGAAGACAGCTACTGGGGCCAGATCGACCGGGGCCTTGGGCTTGGCCAGTCGTTCGTCCACCAGAACCGCATCCGGCAGGCCGCCTCATCGCTCGGCGCGGCGGTGTTCTGCATCGAGGAGAGCGTGAAGTACGCCCGCAACCGCAAGCCTTTCGGCAAGCCGTTGGCCGAAAACCAGGCGATCCAGTGGCCGCTGGTCGAGCTGGCGACCCAGTGCGAGATGCTGCGGCTGCTGATCCGCAAGACCGCCTGGGACATGGACAACATGCCCCACAAGGAGGTCGAGAAGCAGCTCTCCGACAAGGTCTCGATGTGCAACTACTGGGCTAACCGGCTGGTCTGCGAGGCCGCCGACCGGGCGATGCAGGTGCATGGCGGGATCGGCTATTCGCGGCACAAACCGTTCGAGCACATCTATCGCCACCATCGCCGCTATCGGATCACCGAGGGCGCCGAGGAGATCCAGATGCGCAAGGTCGCGGCCTTCCTGTTCGGCTACCTCGGCCCGCGCCGGGCGCTGTTCAAGGACGCCGATCAGGCGTAGGCGGGCGAGCCATACAGACGGTCAAACACCGGCGGCAAACTGTCGGGCAGGCCCAGCAACGGGCCTGACGACAGCAGCAGCACGACCTCGTCGCCCTTCAGGTTCGATAGGGCGGCGATCGCCTGCTCGGCACTGGCGACAGCCTCGACACTCACCCCGGCGGCGCGGGTACGGGCCACGATTTCCTCGTGGCTGGATTGATCGTGGGTGCCCGCCCCATGCACCGGCGGCGGGCAGATCAGCACCCGCGAGGCGCCTTCGAACACCGTGTCGTACCAGGCCAGCGCATCGCGGCTGCGCCAGCTGAAGGTGTGCGGTTCAAACACCACGATCAACGGTCGGTCCGGATAGTGCAGCCGCATCGCGCCGATCGCCGAGTGGGCCTTTTCGTAGGAACTGCCGAAGCCTTCGATCACTGGAATGGTCGAGGTGACGGTCAGGCGGTCCAGCCGGCGGCGGATGCCGGCGAAGCTCTGCAGCCCCGCGACCAGCGCGGCCTCGCTCACCAGGCCGCGCTCCAGCAGGAAGGCGGCGACGCCGACGATGTTCTCGACGTTGTGCGCGCCGAGCAGCCCGGTCAGCAGGGCGATCTTGCGGCCGCCCGGCCCGATCAGGTCGAAGCTGGTGGTTTCGCCATAGACGACGTCGCGGCTGAACCATCCGTCGCACGGCGCGGTGTCGTACCAGACGACGCGGGCCTTGGTCTCATGGGCCACCGCGCGGATGGCCGGATGGTCGCGCATCACCGCCACGCCCTGCCCCGGCAAGGCGCGCAGCAGCTCCAGGAACGGCGCCTCGTACTCGGCGAAGGTCGGGAAGACGTTGACGTGGTCGTGGACCAGCGAGGTCAGCAGCAGATGGTCGGGATGATAGAGCGCGAACTTCGAGCGGCGGTCGCTCGTCGAGACGATGTACTCGTCCCCCTCCAGCACCACGTCGCCGGCGCCCCAATGCCCGGTCTCCGGCAGCGACGGCGAGATCGCGCCGACCATCCAACCCGGATTGGTCCCAGCCTGCAGCAGGATGTGAGCCATCAGGGCCGTGCAGGTGGACTTGCCAAACGATCCGGCCACCACCGTGGTCGGACGACCAGCGGTGGTCTCGCCCAGCATCTCGGCGAAGGTGGTGACTCGCACGCCGCGCCGGCGGGCCTCGATGACCTCGGGATTCGAATCGCCGCCCAGCTTGGCGCTGGTCCCCAGGACCAGGACGTCGAGATCGTCGGGAAGATTCGCGCCGTCGAATCGGCGATGGAACGGAAAGCCAAGATTCTCCACATAGGTGGACATCGGCGGGAAAACGTCTTCATCGGAGCCGGAGACATCGTGCCCCGCGCTGCGCATCATCAAGGCCACGGCGCTCATGCCCGCCCCCGCTATCCCGGTGAAATGGATGCGCATTCCGCCCAAAACCTCTTGTTTCCCTGGTGGTAGCGGCGGGCGTCCCACCCGTCGAGGGGCCAAGGCGTCGCGGCTCTGGCCCATTCACCGCAAAGCCCGTTAACCGGCGCTTAACCAAGGGAGCCGAGCCTCATCATCGTCTTCCATGAAGACGCCCACCATCACCGAACTTCGACAAAGCCCGGCCTCGGCCGGGCTCTTTTTTTGCTCTTTTGGGTCCGTGCGTTTCTGCGCTTGCGCACCCGCCCAACGCTGGGTATATCGCCGCCTCCAACGTGATCCCCGATAGCTCAGTTGGTAGAGCAGTCGGCTGTTAACCGACTTGTCGCAGGTTCGAGTCCTGCTCGGGGAGCCACCTTGGATTTTGAAGCGCCTTGCACAGCAAGGGCTTTGGAGCGCCAGCCGCTCATCCCCCAAAACGCATCTCGGCCCGCAAGGCGCCCCAAGACCGCGCCCGCTGAAGCTGCATGCCCGAGGCGGTCCAAGGCTGTGAGTACGGCCAGTTCTTCACGCACGGGGGGCCTGAATCGCCACCTACCCGCGACGGCTATCGCCAAGCCTATGGCCGCGAGGTGGCCTATATCGGCGACCCGGTCTTCGGATAGGATCGAGGCGAAGCAAGTTCGCCCGCCGCCGGAGAGCCCCGTGATGAAACGCCGTACATTCCTGGCTGCCGCCGCCGCCGCCGCCGCGGCCTCTCCCGTCCTGGCCCAAACGCCGGCCCCCGCCCCAGCGCCGGGCGGTCCGGTCAGGGTCAAGCTGGACACCGCCGAGGGGGCGATCATCCTGGAGCTCTATCCGGACAAGGCCCCGATCACGGCGGGCAACTTCCTGCGCTATGTGGACGGCAAGCGCTTCGACGGCGCGACCTTCTACCGGGCGTCGAAGGTGCCGAACGCTCCCGAGTTCGGGCTGATCCAGGGCGGGGTCCAGAACGATCCGGCCCGGGTGCTGAAGCCCATCGCCCACGAGCCGACCACCAAGACCGGCCTGTCGCACACCGACGGCGCGATCTCGATGGGCCGCACCAATCCGGGCACCGCGACCTCGGACTTCTTCATCTGCCTGGGCGACATGACCTATATGGACGCCGATCCCAAGCAGCCCGGCGACAACCTGGGCTTCGCGGCCTTCGGCAAGGTGGTCGAAGGCATGGACGTCGCGCGCAAGATCCTGGCCATGCCGACCTCCGAGACCGCCGGGGTCGGGGTGATGAAGGGCGAGATGCTGGCCAAGCCGTTGAAGATCATCACCGCCCGGCGGGTGGCTATCCCGCCATCGCCGACCTGAGAACCTCGTAGACGCGCGAGTCGCCCGACTGCGCGGCGTTGAAACGCAGATAGCCGCCGGCCGACTGCGTGAGGCTGAAGGCGTTGCCCGGCGCCAGCACCACCTCCTGCGCCAGAGCGCGCTGAGCGACTTGGCCGGCGTCCAGACCATCCGGCAAGGCGCACCACAGGAACATCCCGGCTTTCGGCTCGACCCACGGCGTCAAGCCGAGCGCTTTCAGGCGCGCTGAGGTTTCGCCGCGCGCGCGCGCCAGCCGCTCGCGCAGGGCCACCAGGTAGCGGCGATAAGCGCCGTCCTTGAGGATCGCCAGCACCAGTTCAGCGGCGAGGTGGCCGCCGGCGAAGGACGTGGCGACCTTCAGGTCGATCAGCCCCTCGATCCAATCGGCGCGCGCCGCGATGTGGCCGCAGCGCGCCGCCGCCGACAGGGTCTTGGAAAAGCTGCCGATGCTGACCACCCGCTCCAGCCCGTCATAGGCCGCCAGGCGCGGCGCCGGCTCGTGCTCGAAGTCGGCGTAGATGTCGTCCTCGATGATCGTCAGGTCGTGGCGCTCGGCGAGCTTCAGGATGCGATGCGCCGCCACGGGCGACAGCATCGCGCCGGTCGGATTGTGCGGCCCGGAATTGGTGATGTAGAGCCGCGGCGCGTGGTCGGTGAGCGCCTGGGCGAAGGCCTCCAGGTCGGGGCCGGCGGGCGTGTAGGGAACGCTCACCACCTTCACCCGGTGGGCGCGCAGCATGGCCTGGAAGTTGAAGTAGCAGGGATCGTCCACCAGCACCGTGTCGCCCGGCTCCAACAGGAAGCGGCAGACGAGGTCGATGGCCTGGGTGCCGGATTCGGTCAGTATGATCTGGTTAGGCGAGGCCTCCACCCCATGCTCGGCCAAGCGGCGAGCCAGCAGCTGGCGCAGGGCCGGCTGCCCCAGCGGCGGCCCGTAATCGGTCAGGTTCAGCGGCTCGGCCCGCGCCAGGGCGCGCAGCCCCCGGCGAAGGCCCTCCTGCGGCATCCACGAGGCCGGCAGCCAGCCGCAGCCGGGCATCAGCACGTCCGGCCCCGCCTCCAGCGACTGACGCGACACCCACAGCGGGTCGATGGAACGATCGAGGCGCGGCTCCAGCTCGGACAGGGCCAGCGGCGGCATGTGGCCGGCCACATAGAAACCCGAACCGCGCCGCGCCTGGATCACCCCCTCAGCCGCCAGTCGGTCATAGGCCTCGACCACCGTGGACTTGGAGACTCCCATGGCCGTGGCGAAGGCGCGGATCGACGGCGCCTTCGCCCCCGGCGCCAGGGCGCGGCGAGCGATCCGCTGGCGCACCTCGGCCATCACCCGCTCAACGAGGGTGAGGTGGTCCTGACTATGGCTGAGCGACATCCGTACCGGCCCCCGAAGCAATACAGTTTGACGAAATTGTACTGCATTGTCCCTGGATTGGCGAGCCGGTCGCCGCGATACCCGGAGCTCGATTGGGAGCGCATGCGATGGACATCAGGACCAGCGGCTGGATCAACGGGTTTCTCGGGGTCCTCATCTTCAGCGGCTCGCTGCCGGCGACACGGGTGGCCGTGGCCGACTTCGACCCGGTGTTCCTGACCGCCGCACGCGCCACCATCGCCGCGGGCATGGCCTTGATGCTGCTGATGGCGCTACGCGCCAAGCGGCCCGAACGCTCCGACCTGGCCTCGCTGGCGATCATCGCGGCCGGCGTGGTGGCGGGCTTCCCGCTGCTGACCGCCTTCGCGTTGCAGCACATCACCTCGGCGCATTCCATCGTGTTCATCGGCCTGCTGCCGCTGGCCACCGCGATCTTCGCGGTCCTGCGCGGCGGCGAGCGACCAAAGCCGTCCTTCTGGCTGTTCGCCGGCCTGGGCGCGGTGCTGGTGGCCGGTTTCGCCCTGACCTGCGGCGCGGAGGCCTCGCCGCTCGGCGACGGCCTGATGATCGCCGCCGTCGTGGTCTGCGGCCTGGGCTACGCCGAGGGCGGCAAGCTCTCGCGGCGGCTGGGCGGATGGCAGGTGATCTGCTGGGCGCTGGTCTTCGCCCTGCCCGTCATGGCGCTGATCGGCTGGATCGCGCGCCCGGCCACCCTGGAGGACGTCAGCGGGCCGGCGTGGCTGGGCCTGGCCTACGTCTCGCTGTTCAGCATGCTGATCGGATTTATCTTCTGGTACCGGGGCCTGGCCGAGGGCGGCGTGGCGGCGGTGGGCCAACTGCAGCTGCTGCAGCCGTTCTTCGGCCTGCTCCTGGCCGCCAGCCTGCTGCACGAGCCGATCGGCTGGTCGATGGCGGCGGTGACGCTCGCCGTCGTGGTCTGCGTCGCGGGCGCCAAGCGGTTCGCCTGACGCCCGCAACACGTAAGACTTAGTCCTTGGCGCGCTCTTGGTAGGAGCCGTCCTCGGTGAGGATGACCACGCGGGTGCCGGCCGCGATGTACGGCGGCACCATGATGCGCGCGCCGTTGGTCAGGATGGCGGGCTTGTAGGACGACGAAGCGGTCTGGTTCTTCACCGCCGGTTCGGTCTCGACGATCTCGAAAGTCACCAGACGCGGCAGTTCCAGCGCGATCGGCACGCCTTCATGGGTCGAGAGCTGGACGGTCATGCCGTCCTGCAGCCAAGAGGCGTTGTCGCCGACGACGTCCTCGGACACCACGACCTGATCGAAGGTCTCGGGCTGCATGAAGTGGTAGCCCTCGCCGTCCTGGTAGAGGAAGTTGTAGTTGCGGTCGTCGACGAAGGCGCGCTCGACCTGCTCGGTCGTCCGCCAGCGTTCCGAAACCTTCACGCCGTCAGAGATGCGGCGCATGTTGAGCTGGGTGACCGGCGTACCCTTGCCGGGGTGGATGTTTTCCGCCGTCAGGACGACATAGAGCTTGCCGTCCATGTCTACGACGGCGCCTTTCCGGAGCGAGCTGGCAGCAACCTTCGTCAAGTGGTTCGTCCTCGAGCCTATTGGGGAGCCGAAAAGCGGCCCCGCGCGATTCCGCACGCCGGCGGTTTGTCGCGCACCTATACGATTGGCGGCCAATTCGCCAGACATGTTCGTTTTCGCCGCAGAGGGAAACCGCCTTGCAGAGCCCTGTTTCCTCCTCCTGGTGGCGCGCCGACCTGCACGCCGACCGCCGCCCGTTCCTGCTGGCGCGCAACGCGATCAAGCGCGCCTTCCGCGACTGGTTCGAGGTCCAAGGCTTCCTGGAGGTCGAGTGCGCGGCGTTGCAGGTCTCCCCTGGCAACGAGGCCCACCTGCACGCCTTCGCCACGCAAGCGGTCGGCATGGGCGGGGAGCTGACACCGCTCTACCTCCACACCTCGCCGGAGTTCGCCGCCAAGAAGCTGCTGGCCGCCGGCGAGACCCAAATCTTCGATTTCGCCCGGGTCTGGCGCAACCGCGAGCGCGGCCCCCTGCACCATCCTGAATTCACAATGCTGGAATGGTATCGCGCGAACGCCTCCTACGAGACTTTGATGGCCGACTGCGCCAGCCTAATGGCGCTAGCGGCGGAGACGGCCGGCGCCAAGGCGCTGACCTTCCGGGGCCATGAAGCCGATCCGTTCATGGAGCCGGAGCGCGTGACGCTGGCTGAGGCGTTCGACCGGTTCGCCGGGATCGACCTGCTGGCCAGCGTGTCGGCGGACGGAACCACCGACCGCGAGGGCCTGGCCGCCGCCGCCAAGGCCGCGGGCGTGCGGGTGTCGGGCGACGACAACTGGGCCGATATCTACAGCAAGGTGCTGGTGGAACGGATCGAGCCCCGGCTCGGCATGGGGCGGCCGACCATCCTCTGCGAGTATCCGATATCCGAAGCCGCCCTGGCCCGCCCCAAGGCCGCCGACCCACGGGTGGCCGAGCGCTTCGAGCTCTATGCCTGCGGGGTCGAACTGGCCAACGCCTTCGGGGAGCTCACCGACGCGGCCGAACAGCGACGACGCTTCGAGGCCGAGATGGACGAGAAGGCCCGCGTCTACGGCGAGCGCTATCCCATCGACGAGGACTTCCTCGCCGCCCTGCCCCACATGCCCGACGCCTGCGGATCGGCCCTGGGCTTCGACCGATTGGTGATGCTGGCGACCGGCGCCGAGCGGATCGAGCAGGTGCTCTGGACGCCCCTGGCCCCGACGCCGGGCCTGTAGGTCAGCCAGCGGTCAAGTTTGCCGGAAGACCTCGCATGGGCCATATGCGGGCGATGACCGCCGCCCCGACCCTTCGCAGCCCTCAAGCGCTCGCCGACGCCGGCCTGATCGCGCCTGAACGGCTGCCGGCCCTGGAACGGGTGGCGGCGCAGTATGCGGTGGCCATCACGCCGGCCCTGGCCGAACTGATCGATCCCACCGATCCCGCTGACCCGATCGCCCGTCAGTTCCTGCCGGCCGAGGAAGAACTGGCGGTCGATGATCTGGAGAGCGCCGACCCGATCGGCGACTTCACCCACAGCCCGATCGAGGGGATCGTCCATCGCTACGGCGACCGGGTGCTTCTGAAGATCACCCACACCTGCGCGGTCTATTGCCGGTTCTGCTTCCGGCGCGAGATGGTCGGCCCCGATGGGCTCAAGCCCCTGACGCCCAAGGCGCTCGACGCGGCGCTGGCCTATGTGGCCGAGCATCCAGAGATCTGGGAGGTGATCGTCACCGGCGGCGATCCCCTGGTGCTCTCGCCCCGGCGGCTGGCCGAGCTGACGGAGCGACTGGCCAAGATCGAGCACGTAAAGGTGGTCCGCTTCCACACCCGCGTCCCGGCCGTCGATCCAGGCGCTGTCACCGACGAGTTGGTCGAGGCGCTGAAATGCCCGGGCAAGGCGGTCTATGTCGCCCTGCACGCCAACCATGCGCGCGAGATGACGCCGCAGGTTCGCGCCGCCTGCGCCAAGTTCGTCGACGCCGGTCTGCCGATGATCAGCCAGACCGTGCTGCTCAAGGGGATCAACGATGACCCGGCGGTGCTCGGCGAGCTGATGCGGGCCTTCGTCGAGACCCGGATCAAGCCCTACTACCTGCACCAGGGCGACCTGGCGCCCGGCACCGGCCATCTGCGCACCAGCGTGGCGGAAGGCCGGGCGGTGATGCGCGAGATGCGCGGGCGGTTCTCGGGCCTCTGCCAGCCGACCTATGTGCTCGATATTCCCGATGGTCACGGCAAGGTGCCGATCGGGCCCGACTATCTGGCGCAGGACCAGCAGGTCGAAGACCCGAACGGCGTCTCTCACCCCTATCCGCCGCGCCGCTAGAGCGGCGGCTCCTTTACCTTCGACGTAATCGCAGAGCCTCCGCCACTGCGTCATCTCTTGGCCGCTCCGGACGACCGGACCAGCAACAGGAGACGACAATGCACAGGCGAGACCTTCTGACCGCCACCGTCCTGGCCGGCGCAGCCCTCTCGGCTCTCAGTGACGCGCAGGCCGCCACCACCCCCACAAAGGTCCGCCGTCCGGTAGTGACAAGAGATGGCGCGAGCCTGTTCGTCCGCGACTGGGGTACGGGCGAGCCAATCGTGTTCCTGGCCGGCTGGGCGCTGTGCTCGGACATGTGGGCCTACCAGATGGCGCCGCTGAGCGACGCCGGCTTCCGCTGCGTGGCCTATGACCGGCGGGGCCACGGCAAGTCCGACGATCCGGGCGGCGGCTATGACTACGACACCATGGCCGACGATCTGGCCGCGGTGCTGGACACGCTGGACCTGCGCGGCGTCACCCTGGTCGCCCACTCCATGGCCGGCGGCGAGGCGGTCCGGTATCTCAGCCGCCACGGCAAGGCGGGCCGGGTGAAGAAGGTGCTGTTCCTGGCGCCGGCCCTGCCGTTCCTGACCCAGACCCCCGACAATCCGACGGGCGTGCCGCTGGATCTGCTGGAACAGGGCCGCAAGGCGTTCCTGGCCGACTTCCCCAAGTGGATCGAGGACAACACCGCGCCCTTCGTCACGCCCGAAACCTCCCAGCCCATGCGGACCTGGCTCAAGACCCAGATGATGCAGACCTCGATGAAGGCGGTGCTCGACTGCAACCGCGCCATGATCTCCACCGATTTCCGGCCTGAACTGGCCAGGTTCGCCCTGCCCTGCCTGATCATCCACGGCGACAAGGACGCCTCGGCGCCGCTGGAGATCACCGGCAAGCGGGTCGCCGCCCTGGTCCCCGGCTGTGAACTCAAGGTCTATGCGGGCGCGCCGCACGGCCTGTTCGTGACCCACACGGCGCGGCTCAACGCCGATATCGAGGCCTTCGCGCTGCGTTGAGAAAACGCAGGTCTTCGCCTAGCCTGCCTTATCCCGCGCCGACACGGCGTGGTCAGCCGAGGGGGGACCTCGCGTGACGTCACGAAATTCGATCCTGACCGCGATCGTGCTCGGCGGCCTCGTCGCCGGCACGATCGATATCGGCGCGGCCATGCTGATCAGCGGCAAGAGCATGGGCTTCATCCTGCAGTTCATCGCCGGCGGCGTGCTGGGCAAGGCCTCGTTCGGCGGCGGAATGGGAACCGTTGTCCTCGGCGCGGTGCTGCAAGGGGCGATGTCGCTGATCATCGCCGCGATCTTCGTCCTGGCCAGCCTGAAACTGCCCTGGATGCGGCGACGCTGGATCGCCGCTGGCCTGGCGTTCGGCGTGGCGACCTATGTCGTCATGACCTACGTCGTGGTTCCGCTCTCCGCCATCGGCGGCGGCTGGCATTTTTCGCTCATGCCGTTCCTCAAGAACCTGGCGGCCATGCTGGTCTTCGGCCTGATCGTCGCCGCCTTCGCGCGGCGGTACGTGAGGCCGGTCTAGGCGGGGCTCTGGCCCACCACGACCACTAGCCCCACGAGCATGAGGCCGTAGCCGAACGCCATCTGCCAGGAGAAATCCTCCTTGAAGATCAGCCACGCCGCCAACGGCACCAACGCCGAACCGACCAGCGAAAAGACATAGGCGCTGGAGAGCGGCACGCGGGTCAGGACATAGAACCAGAATAGAGCCGTCACGCCATACCAGGCGAAAGCGCCGATCAGCGGCCAGTTCTGCACCACCCGCAGGATGAACGGCCCCTCAAGCCGGGTGTTGTAGATCGAGGCCCATTTGAACATCACCTGGCCGATCGGCAGGGCGATGGCGAAGACCGAACACAGCAGCGCGTCCTTCCAGTGCATCAGACTACTCGGCGGCTATGCGCTCAAGCGTGCGCAGGTAGGGGTGGATGGGACGCGAGGGAACATTGATGACATCGAAGTTCATCGCCTGCAGCAGCAACTGCACGCCGATGATGACCGGTAGCGCCGCCGTCATGACGACCCCGGCGGACGCCGCCTGCCCTGGATCGCGCACCGCCAGCCAGTTGAGCCCGTAGAGGGAGCCGAACGCCAGCAGCGCCAGACCGCTCAATGTCTCCAGCGTCGCGACATTGAAATCGCGGACAAGGTACTGGCCGAAGATCCGCCGGACAAAGTTCCGCAAATGTCTGAAGACGAACGGCCCGAGCACGGCGCCGATCCGCAGATTTGAGACCTCGTCGCCATACCTGGCCGGCATCGGGACATCACGCACCACCGCCCGCAACGTCCCGAGGTGATAGAGCAGGTCGGTCTCGAAGAAGTACCGGCGCGAAATGCGCTTTTCGGTCACCTGCTTGGCCACGCTCGCCTCGATGGCGGTGAAGCCATTGGTCGGATCGAAGATGTTCCAATAGCCGGTCGACACCTTCGCGGCGAAGGACAGCACGGCGTTTCCGAAGGCGCGCAGCCCCGGCATGGTCGTCAGGTGGCTGAGGGAGCTAAACCGATTGCCCTTGGTGTAGTCGGCCTCGCCGAGCAGGATCGGCGCCACGAGGTGCGGCAGATAGCTCAGGTCCATCTGGTCGTCGCCGTCGACCTTCACCAGGATCCGGCCGCCGCGACGCGCGGCCTCGGCATAGCCGGCGATAACGGCCCCGCCGACCCCTTGGTTCTGCGCCAGCCGCACGATGACCACGCGGGGGTCGAGCCCCTGGGCTTGCAGGAAATCGGCCGAGCCCTGCGGACAGGCGTCATCGACACAGACGATCCCCTCGATCCACGCGGGCGCGCTTTCGATCACCTGCAGGATGTGATCGCGCACCTTGTAGCAGGGGATGACCAACCAGATGCCGGCGTCGCGCAGGGTCGTCTCGACCGTACCGTTAAAATGGGCCTGCGGAACCACCCGCCCCTTGGCGCCGCCCTGCAGTGAAGACCCGAGGCTGGCCATCAGATTGGCTCACGCACCAGAGCGATCTGATGGATGACCACCTCGCCGCCGGCCTCTTTGTCGAGATCCAGCCGGACATGCTCGATCATCGACCTCATCCAATCGCCGCCACCGGCCGGCAAATCCTTCATGTCGTACACGAGCACCACCGGCACCCCCGCCAGCGGGGCCGCCGGGTCCCCAGGGAAACTCATGAACGCCGGCGCTTCTCCGTGCCGCCTGGTCACGTAATAGAGTGCGCCATCCCAACCGGCCCCGGCCTTCACGCGCGTCAACCGGACGACAACCAGGCTGGCCTCCGACCCGCGCAAATTGAGCGGGATCCGAAGTCTCGCATCGGGCGCTACGCTCGAAACATCCAGTCCCTCTCCTGCGACGTGCCTGGACACGGCGTTCGGCGTCTGGACCTCGACGGGGCCTTTGGCGAAGTCCCAGGCCTTAACGACCGCCGCCGGTCGGCCATCGACCAGAAAGTCTCCGCTCGCCTGGTCCCAAGCGACCAGGGCGGCCCAGTTGCGCGACGGTTCGGGATCGTTGGGCTTGTCACAGGCGCAGAGCGTCAGAACGGCCAGCAGGCTCGCGAGGATCGGCTTGCTCATGTCGTCGGCTCTCTGACATAGGCCGCCAGCTCCCGGCCGCTGAAAACCTTGCGCCATCCGGCTCCGGGGGTTCGATCCCCGAACACGATGGCGCTGCGCGCATTGCGGAGCGGTCTTTCGGCAAGCGGCCCGGGGGGCGTGGCGCGGACCGTCACCCGCCCCTTCAGACGCAGGAAGGCGATATGCCCGTCGTTCCCATCGTTGACGATCACGACGGTCGGACCGGCGACGTCGAGGATGAGCGCGCCGGCCACGTGAAGCTCGTGCTCGATCGTTCGCGAGCGCTGCGCGAACTCGCCGACCCAGGCATCGTCGGCGCGGGTCGACAAGAGCCCCAGGACCACGAAATAGGCCGGCCATGCCCGGCGGACAGACACCCCGGCCAAGGTGGCCAGCGCGATCGCCAGCGTTGCGAGGATCGCGACCAGGCGCGAACCGCCGACATAGCCGAAGGGGAACCGCACGACGTCAGGCGACGCAAAGGCGGTGATCGCGGTTCCATCCCAGGGATTGAGCCGCACGCCGAGCGCAAGGGCGCCGAGAAGCCCTGCCAATCCAACCAGGATGGCGCCCGCAACCAACCCCCGCCGCCGCAGGGTGGACGACCTCTCCCAGGCGCTCAGCGGCCGGGCGGCGAGCAGCCAGAGCATCGGCACGTAGAATTCGAAATAGCGCCCCCAGAGGCGCCTGGTCTCAGTCTCCAGCACCGCCATCTTGAAGGAAAAGATCGTCACCATGGCGAGGGTGGCCGCCAAACACAGGGCCACGAACAGGAAGGCGAGGTCCGCTGAATCAAGCTGGCCTGGGCCGCGCTCGCGCAGCATGACGGTGGCGGCGGCGATCAGGGGGACCGCGACGAATATCGCCGTCAAAGCCGTCATGCTGGTCGCCGAGAGGGCTGCGACGCCCCACGCATTCACAGCCGTGGCGTGGCCAAGATGCTCGGCGTAGGCCGAACCCCGGAAGAAACTGATCGCCTGGCTCAGCGGCTGACCGTCCGCCAACTCGACGCCGACGCCGATGGTCAGGAACGCCAGTCCAAAGAGCGCCAGTCGGCCCAGGAGCGGCAGCAGCCCCGCCCGGCGGACGAGCGTGTCGACAAGGCACAGCGCGGCATAGGCGGCGACCACCACCACGCCATGCGGCTTGACCAGAACCAGGGCTCCCGACAGTCCGCCAACCAGGACGGCGCCGAGCAGCGGCCGCGAAAGGAAGGTTCGATAGACCACGAAGGCGATGAGACAGAGCAGTCCGGCATAGACCCCGTCAGGCATCGCCGAGAAGGCGAAGCGATAGTAGGGGAAGACGGCGGCGATCAGCAGGAACCCCAGCGCGACCTTGCGCCCGCATTCCTTGACCGCGATGGAATACAGCAGGGCCAGGCCGCCGAAATAGGACGCCGCCCCGATCAGCCGCATCCAGGGGATGACGTTCAGCGACAGGTCGTCCACCAGTCGGATGATCGCGAAGTAGAGCGTGTTGGCGACCGGCTGCACCATCTGGTAGCGGCCCGGATCGAAGGCCAGCTGCCGCGCGTACAACGCCCGGATCAGATAGGCGCCTTCATCGCCCGCATAGAGCGGAAGCTCGCCGAACAGGCGGTTTACATAGAACAGCAGCACGCCCGCGCCGAGACTGAGCACGACGCCCTGGCCCGCCAATAGGCCCCATCTACGCAGTCGCCCGTCCAACGCCTCAGCCCAAGCTCGAAGCCCCGCCCCCGGGGAACAATCAAGTTATAGTAGAGAGGAGTCGAAAATTCACCATGTAAAGTAGCGCTGGGATCAGGCGACCTCGGCGCGACCAGCCATGATGCTACGGGCCACGGCCTCAGCGACCTTGATACCGTCGATGGCGGCCGAGAGGATGCCGCCAGCATAGCCGGCGCCCTCGCCGGCCGGGAACAGCTGGCGGGTGTTGAGGCTCTGGAAGTCGGCGTCGCGGGTGATGCGCACCGGCGACGAAGTGCGGGTCTCCACGCCGGTCAATAGGGCGTCCTCGGCGTCGAAGCCGGGGATCTGGCGGCCAAAGGCCGGCAGCGCCTCGCGGATGGCGGTGATGGCGTATTCGGGCAGGCACGAGGCCAGGTCGGTGGGCGTCACGCCAGGCCGATAGGATGGAACCACCGAGCCCAGCGCGGTCGAGGCGCGCGCCGCCAGGAAATCCCCGACGCGTTGGCCAGGCGCCGCATAGGTCTTGCCGCCGGCCTTGAAGGCCTGAGCCTCCCACTTGCGTTGCAGCTCGATGCCCGCGAGCGGGTGCCCCGGATAGTCCTTGTCCGGCGTGACCGCGACCACGATGCCGGCGTTGGCGTTCCGCTCGTTGCGCGAATACTGGCTCATGCCGTTGGTGACGACGCGGCCGGGCTCGGAGGCCGCGGCGACCACGGTCCCGCCGGGACACATGCAGAAGCTATAGACCGTGCGTCCGTTCGAGCAGTGGTGCGAGAGGCTGTAGGCCGCCGCCCCCAGGTCCTCGTGGCCGGCGTTCGTGCCGAACCGGGCGCGGTCAATCCACGACTGCGGATGCTCGATGCGGAAGCCGATCGAGAACGGCTTGGCCTCGACGTGCACGCCGCGGTCGAACAGCATCTGGAAAGTGTCGCGGGCGCTGTGGCCGACGGCCAGCACCACGTGGTCGGATTCAATATAGCCGCCGTCCTGAAGCACAACGCCGCGCACCTTGCGCACGCCGCCCGGGCCGACGACGACGTCGATGTCCTCGACCCGGTGCTCGAAGCGGTACTCGCCGCCCAGGGCCTCGATCTTGGCGCGCATGCTCTCGACCATGGTCACCAGCCGGAAGGTGCCGACATGGGGGTGGGCCTCGGTCAGGATCTCGGCCGGCGCGCCGGCCAGGACGAACTCGGTCAGCACCTTGCGGCCCAGGTGGCGCGGGTCCTTCACCTGGCTGTAGAGCTTGCCGTCGGAGAAGGTCCCTGCCCCGCCTTCGCCGAACTGGACGTTGGATTCAGGGTTCAGCACACCCTTGCGCCACAGGCCCCAGGTGTCCTTGGTCCGCTCGCGCACGACCTTGCCGCGATCGAGGATGATGGGCTTAAAGCCCATCTCGGCCAGGATCAGCCCGACGAACAGGCCGCACGGCCCCGCGCCGATCACCACGGGGCGGCTGCCGAATTCGGCCGGGGCCTGGGCGACCGGCCGATAGGCGGTGTCCGGCGTCGGCTGGACGCTGCGATCCTCGGCGAACCGCGCCAGCACCTGCGCCTCGTCGCGCAGGACGACATCCACCGAATAGACCATCAGGATCGCGGCCTTGCGGCGGGCGTCGTTGGCGCGCCGCGCCACGGCGAACGAGATCAGGTCGTCAGCGATCACGCCCAGCCGTTCGAGAATGGCGGCGGGCAGCGCCGCCGGCTCGTGGCCGAGGGGCAGTTTCAGTTCGGTCAGTCGCAGCATGGGGCCTATGTAGCCGTTAGCGGCGGCGAAGAAAGCCTGCTCGGCCCTAGTCCACCGCCACGGTGTAGTTGAGCGCGAGCCGACCGCCGTCGGGATAGATGGTCTGTCCGGTGATGTAGGAGGCGTCCTCACTGGCCAGGAAGACGGCGACGCGGCCGATCTCCTCGGCTTCGCCGAAGCGCTTCAGCGGCGTGCGTTGCAGCACCCGATGGCGCGCGGCCTCGTTCTCCATCACCCCTTTCAGGATGTCGGTGACGATGGTTCCCGGCCCGATGGCGTTGACCCGGATGCCGTAGGGCGCGAGCCCCAGCGCCATGGCCTTGGTCAGCTGATTGATACCGCCCTTGGAGGCCACGTAGGCGAGCTGGTTGGGAATGGCGAGCACGGCGTTGATCGAGGACATGTTGATGATCGAGCCCTTGATCTTGGCGTCGACCATGTGCCGGGCCACGACCTGCCCGACGACGAACGGCGCGCGCAGATTGACCGCCATGACCCGGTCGAAATCCTCCAGCTCGGCTTCGAGGATGTCGCCCGGCGCCAGGATGCCGGCGTTGTTCACCAGCACCTCGATGCGGCCCAGCAGGGCCGCGGCCCTGATGACCGCCTTGCGGGTCGCCTCGGCGTCGGCGAGGTCGCAGCCGAGCGCGTGGACCTTGCGCCCGCTCCGCTCGGCCAGATCCTTGGCGGCCGCGGTCACCCGCGCCTCGTCGAGATCCAGCAGGACCAGATCGCAGCCTTCCTTGGCGAAGGCCTCGGCGCAGCCCAGGCCGATGCCGCCCGCCGCGCCGGTGATGAGCGCCGTGCGCCCCTCCAGCCGGCCGCTCACCATGCACCTGTGTTCGGCATGGAGGCCCAGGGTTCGGCGGGCTCCTTGCGCGCGCCGGCCTGCAACAGTTCGATGGAGATGCCGTCCGGCGAGCGGACGAAGGCCATGTGGCCGTCGCGCGGCGGCCGATTGATGATCACCCCGCCATCGGCCAGGCGCTGGCAGAGCGCATAGATGTCGTCCACCGCATAGGCCAGATGGCCGAAATTGCGGCCGCCCTGATAGTCTTCCGCATCCCAGTTGAAGGTCAGTTCGACCATGGGCGCCTTGTTCTGCCGGGCGGCGTCCTCGTCACCCGGAGCGCACAGGAAGACCAGGGTGAAACGTCCCCCAGCGCTTTCGCTGCGAGACACTTCGACCAGCCCAAGCTTGTTGCAGTAAAAGTCCAGCGAGGCGTCGAGGTCCGAGACCCGAACCATGGTGTGCAGATATTTCAAGACGACGTACTTTCCTTCGATCGACCAAGTCTTGGTACGAGCTCTGCGTTAAAGACCAAGCAAGGCTGTGCTGCAATCCTGCGGCCTTGAGGGCACATTATCCGGCCTTCAGGCAACCTGTCCGCGATTTCATTTGCAGTCGCAGAACGGTGGCATCACAAGGCGCTACAACATAATTTTTCGTGGCGGGGCCTACGACTGCGATTCTGACGCGGTCGCGACCTTTATGCTGCGCTCGAGGAAACGGCAGGATGCGGCTCAAACCACAGTACCTCTTCGTCGTCGTCCTGGTCGCTGTACTGGCCCTCGCCTTTGCTGTCGGTACGATTGTATCGCGGGGCAAGTCCGGATCGGCCGAGGCCAAGACCACTGAGGCCCACAAGGCCGAACTGCCTACGGTTCAGGCAGTGATGACCCCGGAAGTCGCGCGCGAATACGACGTGGTCATTCGCGGCCGGACCGAAGCCGCGCGCAGCGTCATCGCCCGCGCGGAATCCCCCGGCGTCGTCGCCGCCACCCCGGCCGTCGAAGGCTCGCTCGTGCGTAAGGGCGCGGTGCTCTGCCGCCTGAATGTCGACGCGCGCCAGGCCACCCTGGATCAGGCTCGCGCCAATCTTCGCTCCAAGCAACTCCAGCACAAGGCCTCGGCCGATCTCGCGGCCAAGGGTTTCCGCTCGCCGACCCAGCTGTTGCAGGATCAGGCCAATCTCGACTCCGCCGCCGCCCTGGTCCGCCAGGCCGAGGTGGGCGTGGAGCAGATGAACATCCGCGCGCCGTTCGACGGCGTGTTCGACAACCGCGAAGCCGAGATCGGGACCTACCTGGCTCCCGGTCAGGCCTGCGGAACGATGATCGAGCTCAATCCGCTGCTGATCGTCAGCGACCTACCGGAGACCGAGGCCTCGAAGGTGCGGATGGGCGCGGCGGCCAGCGCCCAGCTGGTTTCGGGCGAAACCCTGCGCGGCAAGGTGCGCTACACGGCGCGCGAAGCCGACCCTCAGACCCGCACCTATCGGACGGAAATCACCGCGGCCAATCCGCAGATGACCCGTTCTGGCCTCTCGGCCTCGCTGCGGATCGCGTCCGGCGTAGGGCCCGCCCACCTGGTGCCGCTGTCGTCGCTGGTGCTTGACGCCGGCGGTCAACAGGGCGTGCGCTACCTGCTGGCGGACGACAAGGTCGCCTTCGCCGCCGTGAAGGTGATCGAGGAAACGCCAAAAGGCATCTGGGTGACCGGGCTGAAGGGTCCCGCCCGCGTGATCACCGTCGGCCAATCCTATGTGGCCGAGGGTCAAAAGGTTCGAGTGGCCGCGGCGCGCTAGGCGCGCCCGCCGCTCTTCAGGAGACTAGGCCTATGATCGGACCTCTGATCGACGGCGCGATCAAACGGCGCAAGGTGGTGCTGGCCGTCACCCTGATCGCCAGCCTGTTCGGATTCTTCGCCTATCTGGCGATGCCTCGGGAATCCAACCCGAACATCGACTTCCCGTTCATCGCCGTGGTCGTCCCCTATCCCGGGGTCAGTCCCGAGGACGCCGAGCGCCTGCTCGTGCGGCCGTTGGAGACCGAGCTCCAGACGATCGAAGGCATCAAGGAGATGAACGCGGTCGCCCGCCAGAGCATGGCGATCGTGAACCTCGAGTTCGAGGCCGACTTCGACAAGGACAAGGCGCTGTCCGAAGTGCGCGCCAAGGTCGATCTGGCGCGCGGCAAGTTCCCGCCTGACGCCGAAGAACCGATCATCGAGGAAGCCAACGCGTCTGGCGAACCGATCATCGGCATCGTCCTGTCGGGCGGGGCTCCCGAGCGGACCCTGTTTCAGGCCGCCCGCAGCCTCCAGGATCGCCTGGAAAGCGCGCCCGGCGTGCTGGAAGTCTATCTGAACGGCGGCCGCGAAGAGGTGCTGGAAGTCACCATCGACCCGGTGCGCATGGAGGCCGCGAACGTCAGCCCCGGCGAACTGGCGCTGGTCATCGGGCGCAACAACCAGCTGGTGCCGGCCGGCAACCTGGAATCCGGAACCGGCAAGTTCGCGGTGAAGGTGCCCGGCGTCATCAACCAACCCGCCGACATCCTGGCCCTGCCGATCAAGAAGAACGGCGACCGGCTGATCACCGTCGGCGATATCGGCGACGTGCGCCGCACCTTCAAGGAAGCCACCTACATCACCCGCTTCAACGGCCAACCCGCCTTCTCGGTGGACGTCGCCAAGCGCTCGGGGGCCAACGTCCTCGACACCGTGAAGGAGGTCCGCAAGGTCGTCGCCGAGGAGCAGAAGCGCTGGCCCGAGACCGTGAAGGTCTCCTACATCTACGACCAGAGCGACTTCATCGGCCGGACCCTGGTCGTGCTGGAAAGCGGCCTGCTGATCGCCACCATCCTGGTCATGCTGATCATCGTGGCGACGCTCGGCATCCGGCAGGGCCTGATGGTCGGCGCGGCCATTCCGGCCTGCTTCATGCTGGCCTTCCTGATGCTGAACGCCATGGGCGTGACGCTGAACCAGATGGTGATGTTCGGCCTGGTCCTGGCGGTCGGCATCCTGGTCGACGGCGGCATCGTCGTGGTCGAATACGCCGACCGGAAGATGGCCGAGGGCATGCCCAAGGAGGAGGCCTTCGCCGCCGCCGGCAAGCGCATGTTCTGGCCGGTGCTGAACGGCACCCTGACGACGCTCTGCGCCTTCCTGCCGTTCCTGTTCTGGAACTCGATCCCCGGCAAGTTCATGAGCTTCCTACCGCTCACGCTGTTCTACGTGCTGGGCGCTTCGATCTTCATCGCCCTGATCTTCACCCCGGCCCTGGGCTCGATCTTCGGTCGCAAGGCCGCGGTGGACGCCGAACACCTGGCGCAGATCGAGAAGTCGGAACGCGGCGATCCGCGCGAAATGACCGGCTTCATGGGCTGGTACGCGCGCACGATCGACACCCTGGGGCGTCACCCGACGACGACCGTGTTCACTACCCTGGTGATCATCACGGTCATCGTCGTCGCCTTTAAAGCCGAGAACAAACCTTCGGAGTTCTTCCTCCAGCAGGACCCCGAATTCGTGAACGTCTACGTGAAGGCGCGCGGCAATCTTTCGCCCCAGGGTCAGGACATCCTGGTCCGGCAGGTCGAGGACCGCCTGCTGGGCCTCAAGGGCATGAGCTCGATCTACACCCGTACCGGGACCAGCAACCCCGGCGGCGGCCCCAACCAGGCGCCCAACGATACGATCGGCCGGCTGAACGTCGACTTCGTCGACTATGAAGGCCGCCAGGCGCTGGGCGTCGTCGGCAAGGACATCTCCAACGACATCCGCAAGCGGGTGGCCGGCATCCCTGGGATCGAGGTCGAGGTCCGCGAACCAGAAGGCGGGCCGCCAACCGGCAAGGACGTGCAGGTCGAGTTGCGCAGCCAAGACCCCGTCGCCCTGAACAAGGCGGCCGACCTGGTGAAGGCCAAGCTGGCCAGCGACCGCCAGCTCTATGAGCTGGAGGACAACCGCACCTCCCCCGGCATCGAATGGAACCTGACCGTCGACCGCGAGGCCGCGGGCCGCTACGGCGTCGACGTGCTGAGCGTCGGCCAGGCGATCCAGTTCGTCACCGGCGGCGTGCTGGTGGGGCGCTTCCGCCCCGACGACGCCGACGACGAGCTCGACATCCGCGTCCGCTTCCCGCCCGAGCAACGCAATGTCGCGGCCTTCGACACCTTGAAGATCCCGACCCAGCTCGGCCCCGTGCCCGCCAGCTACTTCATCAAGCAGGTGCCAGCCCAGCAGGTGACGTCGATCCAGCGGCGCGACGGCCAGCGGCTGGTGGTCATCCAGGCCAACACCGTCGAAGGCGTGGCCGCCAACCAGAAGATCGCCGAGCTGCGTCCCTGGCTGGAAAAGGCCAGCATCGACCCCGCCGTCCGCTGGAAATTCACCGGCGCCGACGAGGAGGGCCGCGAGGCCGCGGTGTTCTTCATGACCGCCATGGCTGTCTCGCTGTTCCTGATGGCGGTGATCCTGCTCTGGCAGTTCAACTCCTACTATGGGGTGCTGGTCACCCTGTCGGCGGTGGCCCTGTCGACGGTTGGCGTGCTGCTGGGCGTGGTGGTGAACATCGGGCACACCTTCGACTACATCTCGGTGATCATGCTCGGCACCGGGGTCGTCGCCTTGGCCGGCGTCGTCGTGGGCCACAACATCGTGCTGGTGGACACCTTCTACCAGCTGCGCCGCGCCGGCTTCCCGGCCGACGAGGCGGCGGTGCGCGCCGCCACCCAGCGGTTCCGGCCGGTCATGCTGACCACCCTGGTGACCGTGGTCGGCCTGCTGCCGCTGATGTTCCAGGTGCACCCGAACTTCCACGGCTTCCATGTGGAGTACAAGGCGCCAGGTTCGGAGTGGTGGGTGCAGCTGTCAGCCGCCGTTGTCTGGGGGCTGTCCTTCGCCACCCTGCTGACCCTGATCCTGACGCCGGTCCTGTTGGCCGCGCCCAAAGTCGCGGCGCGGCGGTTCGGCTGGCTGTGGGCGCACACCGGCGAGCACTGGTTCCCCAAGCGTCGCAGGGCCTCGCAAAAGCCGGTGATCGTCGAAGGCGAGCTGCCCAAGGCCGCTGAATAGACCGCCCGCCGCCGGTCAGGCTCTGCGTTTCAGGAGCCGCCGGCGGTTGGCGCGAACCTTCCGGCGATAGTGGGCCACCGCCCGAGACGGCCCCACGTGGGCGGCGGCCCCGGGGCCCTCAGGTTTCGCGGGTCTGACGCCGCCACAAGGCTGCGTATTCGCCACCTTTGTCCAAAAGTTCGGCATGCCGTCCGCGCTCGACGATGCGTCCGCGGCGCAGGACCAGGATCAGGTCGGCGTCGACGATGGTCGACAACCGGTGGGCGATGACCAGGGTCGTACGCCCCGCGCGCACCTTGCGCAGGGTGGCCTGGATCGCCTCCTCGGTCCGGCCGTCCAGCGCGCTGGTGGCTTCGTCCAGCACCAGAACCCGTGGGTCGGCCAGCAAGGCCCGCGCGATGCCGACGCGCTGGCGCTCGCCGCCCGACAGCTTCAAACCGCGCTCGCCGACCATGGTCGCCATGCCGTTCGGCAGGCCTTCGATGAAGGGCCCAAGTTCGGCCGCCGCCGCGGCGTTCCGAACGTCGTCGGCCGAGGCGTCGGGCCGGGCGAAGGCGATGTTGGCGAAGATGGTGTCGTTGAACAGCGCCACGTCCTGCGGCACCAGGGCGACCGCCCGGCGCAGCGCTGCCTGCTTGATTTGGCGCAGATCGACGCCGTCCAGGGTGATCTGGCCGCTCTGCGGATCGATCAGCCGCAGGGCCAGGCGGATCGCCGTGGTCTTGCCCGCGCCTGACGGGCCGACCAGGGCCACCGTCTCGCCCGGCGCGGCGCGGAAGCTGACGTCGAGCAGGCCGGTCGAGCGGGCGTCATGGCGGAACTCGACATCCTCGAAAACGATCTCGGCGCCGCGCCCGGTGGCCGGCGGCAGGTCCTGAGCCCCTGGCGCATCGACGATGTCGGGCTTGCGGGCGTTGAGCTCGACCATTTGCTCCATGTCGATGAAGGCCTGGCGGATCTCCCGGTAGTTGAAGCCCAGCATGTTGAGCGGACCATAGATGCCGATCAGCAGCAGCACCGCCATGGTGACGTCGCCGATCTGCATCCGCCCGGCCATCACCTCATGACCGGCCATGACGGTCATCAGCGCCAGCCCCAGGTTCAGCACCACGGACTGAATGCCGTTCAGCACCGAGAGCGAGGTGTTGGCCTTCACCCCGGCCCGCACATAGTCCGACATCGCATCTTCGTAGCGGGCCACCGTGCGCTCCTCGGAGCCGAAGGTCTTCACGGTCTCATAGTTCAGCAGGGCGTCCACGGAGAGCCCGGCCGTGCGGCTGTCAGCCTCGTTGAGCTCGCGCCGGTGGGCCAGGCGCCAGTCGGTGATCTTGAAGGTCAGCACCGTGTAGAGGACGATGGTGACAAAGGCCGTGACGGCGAAACGCCAGTCCAGCCGGGTGGCCATAACGATCATCGCCAGGATCAGTTCGATCGCCGTCGGGCCGAGGTTGAACACCACGCTGCGCATCAGGAAATCGGTGGAGCGCGCGCCCCGGTCGATGACCCGGGCCATGGTCCCGGTCTGCTTGCCCTGGTGGAAGTCCAGGCTGAGCGCCAGGGCGTGGGCGAAGGTCTCGGTGGCGGCCTTGGCCATGGTCGACTGCGAGACCACCGTGAAAATCACGTCGCGGGCGTAGGGCGCGCAGGCGGCGACCAGCCGCAGACCGGCGAAGGCGATCGCCAGCATCAGGAAGTCGGCGCCGATGGCCACCGCCTGGCCAGAGCCCGGCGCGAGTTTGTTGATGGCGTCGCCTAGCGCCACCGGCGCCCCGACGCCGGCCAGCTTGCCCACGAAAACCAGGGCCAGCGAGGCGATGATCCGCCACTTCAGGCCTGGCGCGCCGGACCGCAGCACCAGGCGTCCGAGATCGGCCATGGAACGCCAGAAGTCGAATTTCACCGAAGCAGGTGCGATCGCGCCGGGCGCGGCGCGATGGTGGCCGGGATGGGCGAAGGTCAAATCAGGCTCATTTCAGGATGATCGTGGATTGGGCGCCGCCGCCAGGCGTCATCCAATCGATCCGCAGGCCGGCCGAGACGGCGGTGCTGCGGAAGGGGCCGTTGGCGAGCGGCGGGGCCGATGTCGTATCGATATTGACGCTGTTCTCGGTGGCGTCGCCGAACACGTCGAGTTGGTGGACGCCGCCATTGAGCGGCTGCTGCGTCAGGGCCACGGCGTAGCGGCCGGCCGAGTCGGCCCGCCCTTCGGCCATCTGCCGCCCGTTGACGTGGATGCTGAGCGCGGCCCCCGCCGGAGCCCGGCCCGACACCACCGCCCCGCCTTCACGGTCGAAGTCCACGGCGTCGAGCCCGTTCTTGCCCGTGCGCCCGATCCGCAACGCGCCGGTCCCGGCCCGCAGCATCACCGCCTCGCCCGACGGCGCGATCAACAGATAGCCCTCGCCCTGCACCTGCCGGGCGCCGACCGTGGTCGACAGGCCAAAGATCCGAGGTTGGGCGATCACCGGCATGGTCAAGGTCCAGACGCCCTTGGAGTCGGTGTTGGCGAAGCTGGTCTGGCCCTCGGGCGTGGCCAGCCGCACGCGCGATCCGGCCGGCGCGGAGCCGGTCAACCGCAGGCTCTCGCCTTCGACCCGGGTCGCTGTGACCGCCGGCGGCGCCAGATAGGCGGCCTCGACCGGCACGGCTGGCGTGGTCTTGGCCGGGGCGATGGCGGGCGCGGCGCCCTCCCCGCAGCCGGCCAGCAACGCAAGCGCGGCGGTGGCGATGAGGAACGCGACGGGAAGAGAGGGGACGCGGCGCACGGCTTGCTTGAAACTCCTTAACCCAGGCCCTAGCTAATCGGGCTTTCCTGCTGCGCCCGCAAGCGCGCGGCCAGTTGATTCTCCAGGAGCTTAACCGGATGGGGCAGCAGCCCGACCGCCTCGATTCCGTCTGCGTGTTCTGCGGCTCCTCCGACGCCGCCGAGCCGGCCCTGCTGGCGGCGGCCGCGACCCTTGGCCGTGAGCTGGCGCGGGCCGAGCTGACCATGATCTACGGCGGCGGCGGCGTTGGCCTGATGGGCGCCTGCGCCATCGCCGCGCACGAGGCCGGCGGCAAGGTGCTGGGCGTCATCCCCCACTTCCTGAAGGAGAAGGAACGCCGGCTGGACGTGGTGGAGACCATCGTCGTCACCTCGATGCATGAGCGCAAACAGATCATGTTCGAACGCTCCGACGGCTTCGTCGTCCTGCCCGGCGGCATCGGCACGCTGGAAGAGGTGGTCGAACTGCTGTCGTGGCGGCGGCTGGATCTGCACGTGAAACCGGTGGTGTTCTACAATCCAGATGGCTTCTGGGAGCCGCTGTTCAAGCTCTTCCAGCACACGGTCGACCACAAGCTGACCCCGGCGAGCTTCATGGACAGCTGGATCTCGGTCGATCAGATCGAGGATATCGTGCCCGCCCTGCGCGGCGCGCAGCCTGCCGGCGCCGACGCCGCGCCCGACGCCGTGCAGCTTACGTGAGCTTGGCTAGGCTCCCAGCCGTTCCAGCAGGATGATGGGGCCGCGGTAGTCCGCTCGCGCATATTCGCGATAGCCCGCCTTCTCGGCCACCCGCAACGAGGCGGTGTTGTCGGGATCGATGATGCAGACCGTGCGGGCGTCATCGAAATTCGCGTGGCCCCAGGCCAAGGCGGCCGCGACCGCCTCGCTGGCGTAGCCCTTGCCGTGAGCGCTGGGCGAGAACACCCAGCCCATCTCCGGCGCATCGCCCAGGGGTGGTTCGATGGCGCGCTGGAAGTTGGCGAAGCCGACGTCGCCGACGAAGCGTCCGCTGGCCTTCTCGCAAACCGCCCAGGCGCCGAAGCCCATCTCCTCCCAGTGACCGATCACGCGCAGCAGGCGCGACCAGGTCTCCTCGCGGGTCGAGGGCTTGCCGCCGATGAAACGCGTCACCTCCGGATCGCCCCAGATGGCGGCGTAAACCTCGAGGTCGGCCTTGGTGTGCCCGCGCAGGACCAGCCGTTCGGTCTCGATCACCGGCGCCCGGCTCATTTGCGGGTCACCGCGTCGCGGAAGCCGTTGACGATCGGATAGCGGCGATCGCGCCCGAAGGCGCGGGCGCCGATCTTCACGCCGGGAGCCGCCTGGCGGCGCTTGTATTCGGAATTGTAGAGCAGCCGTTGGATCCGCTCGACCGTCTCGGGCGCATAGCCGCGGGCGACGATCTCGTCGAGGGTCGCCTCCTCCTCCACCAGCCCATGCAGGATGGCGTCGAGTTCGGCGTATTCCGGCAGGCTGTCCTGATCCTTCTGGTCGGGGCGCAGCTCGGCCGACGGGGCCTTGGTCAGGATGCGCTCAGGGATCGGATCGGCGGCCACGCCGTAGGGATCATTAGCGTTGCGCCATTCGCAGACCGCATAGACGTCGGTCTTGTAGACGTCCTTCAGCACGTTGTAGCCGCCGCACATGTCGCCGTAGAGGGTGGCGTAGCCGACCGCCATCTCCGACTTGTTGCCGGTGGTCAGCAGCATCAGGCCAAGCTTGTTGGACAGCGCCATCAGCGAGACACCGCGGGCGCGAGCTTGGATATTCTCCTCGGTCAGATCGGGCGCCATGCCCTCGAACTGCGGCGCCAGCATCTGGGCGAAGGCGTCGACGGCCGGAGCGATCGAGATTTCATCCAGCCGAACGCCCAGACGGCGGGCGCAGCCCTCGGCGTCTTCCAAGCTGTCGCGGCTGGTGTATTTCGACGGCAGCATGAAGCAGCGGACCTTGTCCGGCCCCAGGGCGTCGGCGGCGACCACCGCGCAGATGGCCGAATCCACACCACCGGAAAGTCCAAGCAAAACACCGGGGAAGCCGGACTTCTTCACATAGTCCCGCAGCCCGAGAACCATGGCCCGGTAGATTTCCTCAGCGCCGGTCGGCCAGGTCGTGGTCGGCGCGCTGACGCAAGCCCAGCCGCCTTCGCCCTTCTCCCAGGTCGAGAGCCCGAAGGCCTCCTCGAACATCGGCAGGCTCATGCAGACCTCGCCGCTCGCCGACAGGGCGAAGGAGCCGCCGTCGAAGACCAGTTCGTCCTGACCGCCGACCTCGTTGACATAGACCAGCGGCAGGCCGGTCTCGGCGACCCGGGCCTTGGCGACCACCAGCCGCTCGTCGTCGGCGGTCCGGCGATAGGGCGATCCGTTGGGCACCAGCAGGATCTCGGCGCCCTTCTCCTTCAGCTCGCGGCAAACCCGGTGGGACCAGATGTCCTCGCAGATCGGCGCGCCGAACTTGACGCCCTTCCATTCGAAGACCTCGGGACCAAGGCCCGGTTCGAACACCCGCTTTTCATCGAAGACGCCGTAGTTGGGCAGGTCGCACTTGAAGGCCACGCCCTTCACTTCGCCCTCGGCCAGGAAGGCCAGAGCGTTGTGCGGGCGGCCAAAGCGGTTCTGGGGCGGCCAGATCACCCCGATCAGGGCGGCGGGACCATCCTTGGTCTCCAGCGCCAGACGCTCCACAGCGGCCTTTCCAGCCGCCCAGAAGGCCGGCTTCAGCGCCAGGTCTTCCGGCGGATAGCCGTTGATGAACAGTTCGGAGAAGACCGCGATGTCAGCGCCCGCGGCGCGGGCCTGCGCCAAGCGCTCACGCGCCAGGGCTTCGTTATGGGCGATCGCGCCCACGGTCGGATTGGCTTGGATAGCGGCGATGACCAGAGTCGACATGACTTGTCATGTAACCTCGACCGCGCCCGTGGGCCAGCCTCCGGCCGGCCCACTTCGCGTTCAACGTCAGAACTTGGCGTTGACGCGGACGTAGTAGAGGCCGCCGTCGGTGTCGTAGACGGCGTTGCGCGAATAGATCAAGCCGCGCGAGGCCTGGAACGTCGCCTCGTCCGGGTACTTGTCGAATAGGTTCTCGGCCCCAACGGTCAGCTTCACCTGGTCGGTGATCGCGGCGCTGACCGAGAGGTCGACAAAGGCCCGCGAGCCGAAGGTCTGGACCAGGTCGGCCGAGGATTGCGACTGGGCGTCGGTCCATTCGCCGTAGTAGCGGACCCGCGCCGTGCCTTCGTAGCGGCCATAGGCGTAGGTCGCGGCGATGTTGCCGGTGTGCTCGGGCAGGCCGTCCTCGATGTTGATCCGCGCCAGCTTCGAGACCTCGGTCAGCTTGGAGCGGGTGACCTTGGTGTCGTTCCAGTTATAGGCCGCCGTCAGGGTCAGATCGCCCTCGGCCAGCTTGGTCTTCCAGGACCCGACGGCGTCGAGGCCCTTGGTCCGGGTGTTGAAGGCGTTGGTGAAATAGCTGACCGAGGTCAACGAGTCTGCGCCCGGGACGCCCAGCGCCAGGAGTTGGGTGCGGATCGCCGGGGTCACGGTGAAGTTCGGCGAGGTGGCGAACCGGTCGTCGACCTCGATCTGGTAATAGTCGACCGAGCCGCTGAGGCCGTGCTCGGCGCTGCGGTAGACCAGGCCCACGGAGAAGTTCTTGGAGGTCTCCGGTTCCAGCGGCTTGGCGCCGAAGAACTGCGCCACCGGATTGCTGGGCGACAGGCGCCCGGCGGTGAACAGTTGCAAGGTCGTGGTGTCCAGGCCCTGGGACGTACGGGTGCTGTTGAGCTGACCCGGCGTCGGGGCGCGGAAGCCGGTGGAGACCGCGCCGCGAACCGCCCAATCGGGGCTGATCTCGTAACGGACGGCGATCTTGCCGTCGGTGGTCGAGCCGAACTCCGAAAAGTCCTCATAGCGGACGGCGATGTCGGTCGAGAACGCCTCGGTCCAGGAGAGGTCGAGGTCGACATAGCCGGCGTAGCTGGTCTGGTCCCACGACCCGGCCTGCGAGGCGCTGTAGCCGGGGAAGCCGTTGGAGCCCGACGGCAGGCCCGCCTGGGCGCCCGGTCCGACCTGATAGGACATCGGGTCGCCAGCCTCGATCTTGTAGGTCTCGACCCGGCGCTCGACGCCGAACGCCAGGTTCGCCGGCTCGGCCAGGAAGCCGAACTCCAGAGGCTTGTTGAGGTCGAGATTGAGGTTCTGCTCGCGCTGCCGGAGCACGCCGGCCCGGAAGGCGGTCGGCGATTGCGGGCCGAAGGAGGCGTTGATCGTCTCGCGCAGGAAGTAGTCGATCTTGTCTTCGCCGAGCGAAGCGTTGAAGTCCCAGGCTAGGCCGTTCGCCAGTTCGCCGCGGAGGCCCGCGTTCAGTGCATAGTCGGTCTCGTCCTGGCCGAACTTCGGCGAGAAGCCGACTGGATAGATCTGCTTCAGGTTCCACCCCGGGAAGGCCGGGCTGTTGCGATAGGACGTGTCGTTCGAGGGGTTGCGCCAGTTGAAGTCGGTGACGCCGCCGCTCTCCGAATAGGTCGCGAAACCATAGAGCTCGACAGCGTCGCTCAGGCGGTAGGCCGTATCGATGACAAAGCGGGTGGCGTCGCGGTCGGGCTGGCCCCAACGCTGCACGGGGTTGGGCACCTTCAGGGTCGGATTGGCGGCCTGGAAGGCGATGGCGTCCGGCCGCTGACGGGTCCGCGAGGTCGCCTCGCTGTCGGTATAGGTCAGGGTGGCGGTCAGGTGTCCGCCCTCCCCCAGCGCCCAGCCGGCCCGGAAGCCGCCCTCGTACATGGTCCCGTCGCCCTCGTAGTATTGGGCGGCCTGGCCGAAGGCCGCAAAGCCCGGCTGATCATTGAGGATCAGGTTGATGACGCCGGCGATGGCGTCCGATCCGTACTGCGCCGAGGCGCCGTCGCGCAGCACCTCAATGCGCTTGATCGCGAAACTCGGCAGCTGACCAAGATCGACGCCCTGGGCCCCACGACCGCCCAGCACCGCCGAGCGGTGACGACGCTTGCCGTTCACCAGCACCAGCGTCTGATCGGGCGAGAGGCCGCGCAGGGTGGCGGGGCGCACGAAGGCCTGGCCGTCGGCGGCCGGCAGGCGCTGAACGTTGAAGGACGGCACCGCGGCGACCAGCTTCTCCATCAGCTCGTCGGAGACCGTGCTCTCCAGGACCGACTCGGAAATGACGTCGATGGGCGCTGCGGATTCAAAGGCGGTGCGGTCGGCGCGGCGGGTGCCGGTGACGATCACCGCGTCCAGTTCCTCGGCTGAGGCTCCCGGGCCGGCGGCGTCGATTTCGGCGAAGGCCGGCTGGGCCAAGGCCAGGGCGAGCACGGTCCAGGCCGCGGTCGTCATGAGTCGCATACGAGAAATCCCCCGAGAACAATTTGGGGGCTCGCTAAACTGCGCCGATGACGGATGGGCGACAGCCGGAACTCAGTCGCATGAAAGCTCAGCGACCGTCGGGCGGCAAAGAAAAAGGGCGGCTCGCGAGAGCCGCCCTTTGAACTCAGTCGTCCCGATGAACGCGTTCCCGGCGCTCGTGACGCTCTTGCGCCTCGAGGCTGAGCGTCGCGATCGGACGGGCTTCCAGACGAGCGACGCCGATGGGTTCACCGGTGTCTTCGCAGTAGCCGTAGGACTTGTCTTCGATCCTGCGGATTGCGTCGTCGATCTTGGAGATCAACTTGCGCTGGCGGTCCCGGGTCCGAAGTTCGAGAGCTCGATCAGTCTCGGACGTGGCGCGGTCGGCCAGATCAGGATGATTTTCGGTTTCGCTTTGAAGATGAACAAGAGTCTCACGGGATTCCCGCAAGATGTCCTCTTTCCAATTCAAGAGCTTCTGCTTGAAATACTCAAGCTGACGCTCGTTCATGAATTCCTCGTCCTCGGAAGGACGATATTCTGGCTTTTCCGCCAACATTGTGGCCGTGCTCATAGATGCCTCACGCCCCCTGGGTACAACACCCCGACAACATGCGGAGCGCTTATACCAAAACGAAATCTGCTTTCAACGAACCTCGCTCTTCGCGCGTGCCTAAGCCGCACGATTCGCGCATTCGAGTTTAGCGAGCTCCACGGCAGCACGGGTTTCAATCTCGTTCAATACACCTTCAAGGTGTTCATCATCCGTGCCGAGCCGCTCGTCACGGACGGCTCGGCGCAGACGATCTAGATCGTCTGCCGAGAGTTCGCCCGAAAGGAGCCCGATCTTCACGTCTTCGAGAACGTCGAGAATTTTACCCGCCCGTCCGACGGCGCGCCGGCGGCGCTCCAACGGACCAGCCACTTCCTGTAGAGCCAGGATTGCATCGACACTCATCACCCCGCCGACACCGCCGGCCCGCGCCACCTGCGCTGGTCCAGCAGCCGCGGGCGGCTGAGCGATCTGAAAGCCTTCGCCGCCTGCCGCGCGGGGCTTACCTGCCCCACCCGTAGATCCGACGCTGCTCGTGCCACTGACTTTCATGCGAGGCCCTTTACCACGCTTCGCCCAGAGTCTCGCAGCCCCATGCTTATGGTATGGTTAATGCCGGGCAATTTCTGCCGCCAGGCCGCGCAGCGCCCCGCTCGCCAAGCCGACAATTGCTGAAATCATTGACGTTTTGGACTGGCACGCCGGTCGCATAGTCCCGTGGGAGCTCATTAGTCCGTAGTGTGTCGGGATCCCATGCGTCGATCGTTCCGCCTCTTCAGCGCCGTCATCCTCGCCGCAACGCTGTGCGCCAGTCCCAGTTTCGCGAAGTCGCGGATCAAGGACATCGTGGAGTTCGAGGGCGTCCGCGACAACATGCTGGTCGGATATGGCCTGGTGGTCGGCCTGAACGGCACCGGCGACAGCCTGCGCAACGCCCCCTTCACCCGCCAGAGCCTGGAAGCCATGCTCGAGCGGCTGGGGGTCAACACCCGCGACGCCAACCTCAACACCAAGAACGTCGCCGCCGTGATGGTGACGGCCAAGCTGCCGGCCTTCTCGGCGACGGGCTCACCGATCGACGCCTCGGTCTCGGCCATGGGCGACGCCAAGAGCCTGCAGGGCGGCACGCTGCTGGTCACCCCGCTGATGGGCGCGGACGGCCAGGCCTACGCCGTCAGCCAGGGCACGGTGCAGACCGGTTCGATCTCGGCGGGCGGCGCATCCGGCTCTTCGGTGTCCAAGGGCGTGCCGACCGCCGGCCGCATCGCCGGCGGCGCCATCGTCGAACGTGAGATCGGCTTCCAACTGGCCAATATGAGCCAGATGCGCATGACCCTGCGCAATCCGGACTTCACCACCGCGCGCAAGATCGCCGACGTCGTCAACAGCCGCTTCCCCGGCGCGGCGCGGGCCGACAACCCCACCATCATCACCATCACCCCGCCCGCGCGCATGGACATGGTCTCGTTCCTCTCGCAGGTCGAGAACCTCACCGTCGACACCGATGGCCCGGCCAAGGTGGTGATCGACGAGGTCGCCGGCGTGATCGTGATGGGCGAGAACGTCCGCATCTCCACCGTCGCCATCGCCCAGGGCAACCTGACCATCACGGTCCGCGAGAGCCCGGCGGTCAGCCAGCCGGCGCCGTTCAGCCGCGGCGAAACCGCCGTGGTCCCGCAATCCGACGTCCAGGTGGACGAAGAAAAGGGCAAGCAGTTCATCACCCTGCGGGACGGCGCCTCGCTGTCGAGCCTGGTGTCGGGCCTGAACGCCCTGGGGGTCACCCCGCGCGACATGATCTCCATCCTCCAGACCATCAAGGCCGCAGGCGCCCTGCAAGCCAACATCGAGGTGATGTGATGGACCTGACCTCCGCCTTCACCCTGCCAACCGCCAAGGGCGCGACCGACGTCGCCGCCCAGCCCACCGCCGCCGAACTGGCCAAGCGCGGCCAGATCAAGAAAACCGCCACGGACTTCGAGGCTTCGTTCCTGTCGGTGATGCTGAACGAGATGTTCAAGGATGTCGGCGCGCAGGCCCCGTTCAGCGGCGGCCAGGGCGAGGCGGCGTTCAAGTCGTTCATGAGCGACGCCATGGCCAAGCAGATGGTGCGCTCCGGCGGCGTCGGCCTGGCCGACACGGTCGGCAAGGAAATGCTGAAGCTTCAAGGTTTGAGTTAGGAGAGTAAGCCATGGCGATTTCCGCCACGGACGCGTCGGACCGCGTCGAACAACTGATCGTGCTGACCGAGCGCCTGACCGAGCTGATCGCCGAGGAGGCCCTGGCCTTCGAGGAACGCCGCGCCCACGACGCCGCCCGCCACATCGAAGAGACCTCCAAGCTCGCCAACGTCTATCGCCACGAGTCGGCGCGGGTTCGCGCCAATCCGCGCATGGTCGCCAGCGCGCCGCTGGCCCAACGCACCCGGCTGATCCGCGCCACCGAAGCCTTTGACGCCGTGCTCGCCCGTCAAGGCCGGGCCCTGGCCGCCGCCAAGACCGTCACCGAGGGACTGGTTCGCGCCATCGCCGACGAGGTCGCCTCCAAGCGCAACACCGGCGCGGGATACGGCCAGGGCGGCGCAGCCTCGGCCCCCGCCTCCGCCACGTCGATCACCCTGAACAAGCGCGCTTGAGCCGCGCCAATAGCAGGCTTGACGATTAAAACACTTGTTTGACCCCCACCTTTGGGCCTAGCTTGCCCAGGTCGCCGGGCCGTTCCGGCGACCGCGTTCTCAGGGCGGGGTGAAAGTCCCCACCGGCGGTGATGGCGGAAGGCTCGCAAGGGCCCATGCACAAGCCCGCGGGCGCCTGGTTGGCCGAAAGGCCCGTCAGGGACAGCAGATTCCGGTGCGAACCCGGAGCCGACGGTTAGAGTCCGGTTATGAGAACCGCTAGTGACGGCCCTGCTCCGTGCGTTCGCGCAGGGAGATCCACAGGCCGCTGCTTGCGTCTCCCTGAGTCGTGGTTTTTGCCCCAACTCAGGGATCTGACCATGACCCAAGCTGTCACCCACTTCGAAGTCCCCACCGCCAACGGCGCTTTCCGTCTGGCGCGCATCGCGTTCATCCAGTCCGGCTGGCACAGCGAAATCGTCGACAACGCCTATCAGGGCTTCATCCGCGAGATCGCCGGCCTCGGCTTCAACGAGTCCGCCATCGACCGCTTCGAGACCCCCGGCGCGTTCGAAATCCCCCTCCACGCCCAGACCCTGGCCAAGACCGGGCGCTATGCGGCCATCGTCGCCGCCGGCCTGGTTGTCGACGGCGGCATCTATCGTCACGACTTCGTGGCCTCGACCGTGATCTCGGGGCTGATGCAGGTTCAACTCGCCACCGAGGTGCCGGTCTTCTCGGTGGTGCTGACGCCGCATCATTTTCATGAGCACGACCTCCACCAGACCTTCTTCCGCGAGCATTTCCTGACCAAGGGCGCCGAGGCGGCCCAGGCCTGCGCCAAGACCTTGTCCAGCCTGGCCAAGCTGGCCGCGGCGGCGTGAGGCGTGGGATGATGCACCAGACGCGTCCCATCCCCGACGGCTTCGAACGCCACTTCCGCCAGAGTCCGGTGACCGATCCCTGGGAGCCGCTCTACAGCCGCCGGACCGAGCGCGGCGTGATCTTGGGCTTCATCGCTGAGACCGCGCATACCAACAGCCGCGGTTTCGTCCACGGCGGGCTGATCAGCGCCCTGGCCGACAACGCCATGGGCCTGTCCTGCGCCCAGGTCGCCGGCGGCGAGGCCAGCCTGGTCACGGTTAACCTGACGCTCGACTTCCTGGGATCGGCCCAGATCGGCCAATGGGTGGAGTTCGACACGGTGTTCGTGAAGTCGGGGGGAACGCTCTCGTTCGCTCAAGCCTTCGTGACCGCCGACGGCGAGCCCTGCGCACGCGCCAATGCGGTGTTCCGACTGTTGCGGAAAGCCGCCTAGGCCTCAGGCGGCCGCGGACGTCACATCGTCCGGCGCCTGCGGCCGCCATCCGCTCGCCAGCAGGTGGGCCGCCAGCAATTCGGCGGCCTCCAGCGTCAAGCGCTCGAGGTGGTCCAGCAGGGCCAAGCGCCTGTCGGGCTGCGGCGTGTGGGCGTAAAGCGCGCAGATCACATGCAGCCGGCTGCGAACGCTGGGCGGGGCCGGCCGCGCCTCCAACCTGGGCAGTTCAAGCTGTGGCTCTTCCGCGTCCTCAATCAGTTGGTCGGGTTCGTCGTACAGCGGGCCGATCATCGTCTGCCTCTCCTTCCTACTCAGGCCACCAGGGCTGCGTCGCGGCAACGCAGACCGTTCATCCGGACGTCGGCCTTGCCGACCTGAACGCCCAACAATTTCGTCAAACTGTTCAACACCGTGTCCAGCGGCGCGGCGAGCGTCGTCAGCGTGCTGGTCAGGGCCGAAGCGATCCCGCCAAGCCCCAGGCCAAGGCCCAGCACATGGACGTCCAAGTCCAACGAGCCCAGCAGGCTGGATACGGTCGCCTGGGCGATATCGTCGGTGGCCACGGTCTTCATGGTCGCCGCCTGGATGTCGGCGCGGGTGAAGCGAACCGTCTTCCAGGTCAGCCCGCCGATATGAACGTCCGCCAGGCCGGTCACCTTGACCACGCCCAACACATCGAGGATCGGCGCCGGCGTGACCGTCAGGTTCGTCTTGAAGTTGTTGAGCAGCGCCGTGTTGATGTCGCCGATCGACACGCGGCCGACGCTGGGCCGCACTGAAAGAGTCGCGGCCTGGGCCGACAGCGTTTCGGGACACTCCATGGCCGAGAGCTTGGCCTCGCCGGACGCGGCCTCGACGTACACCGGCAAGGTGATCGGCTGGATGCCGAGCAGCCCCAGCGCGCTCAGCGCCTTGGCCTTGATGTAGAGACGGGTCTGGGCGGTGCGCACGATAACCTCGCCGTCCCGGTCAACCGTCAGCCAGGGTGAATTATTCGGACGTTCTCCCACCGCCAGCCATACGTCGGTGTCCAAGATGCCCGGAACGCTGGCCCCGAGATCAAGCTGCACCTGGCGCCCCTCGTCCGCGAGCAGCAACAATGCGTTGGCGAAGTCGCCAGCGGCGACCTGAACCTTGGTGCTGGTGGCGCCGGCCACATGGTCCTGGCTCATATAGGGGCCAAGATCGAGCAGCTTGCTCGGCGTGATCTCCTTGCTGTTCCCCGCCGCGACGGAGAGCTTGCGGGCCGAGACGGCGGCCGCCACGGCGCCGTCGCTCTGCAGCAGGTCGGCAAGCGCCGTCAGGGCTTGGCCGGTCGAGATCTCGTTATCGAGCACCTTGTCGTAGGACACGCCCTTGAGATCACTGCTCACTCGCAAGGCCTCGGCGTACTTGAAGAGATCGATCTTCGCGCTCGCCAGCGCATTGTAGTCCATCACAGACAACGAGACCGTGCTGCCGGTCAGCTGGCTGAGCAGCTGGTTGGCGATCCCGCCGTCAAGGCCAAGCAGCCCGGTGCCGATGGAGAAGCTGGCCATGTCGGCGCGCGCGGCGGTCGCGCGGCGCGAAATGGTGACCGACGGCTTCCCGAGGATCATCTGGCCAAAGAACAGATCGGCCTCCCCCTGCACCACCACCTTGGCGGCGTTGGGCTTCACGCCTCCTGGCTGAAAGCGAGCGGCGACCGTCAGCGCCGGGTCGGGGTTGTAGGTCCCGAGCGCGACATTGACCTGTAGCGGGACCGACCAGCCGTTGGCCGTGGCTGTCGCCTGCGCCGCGGCCGTCGCATGATCGATATCCCGCGCCGCCGACATCGCCGCGAGATCGGCGATTCCCTGGAGCTTTCGCGACTGCAGGAAGATCGAGCCGACATCCACCGCAAAGGCCGCGGCGGCGACGAGCGTCATCAGGCTCCCCGCCATGATGATCGACACCGCGCCCTCGGTGTCGCTCCTGAAACCGGCCGCCAGCGGGCGCCTGCGCATCAGTAGCCCCCCAGGCGAACCACGGCGCGGCGTTCGATCTTGGCCGGGGGCATCGGGACAAGGCCCGACATGCCCCAGAACGGCGAGCTGGAGGCGTCGTAAACGACGTTGATGGAGAGCTGCTGGTCCTTCCGAGCGACCGTCACGGCCGCGTTCGAGACCTTCAGATAGGGATAGTCGGCCATGCCCGAAGCGAGGGAGGATTGGGCCAAGGAGCCTCGCTCGGCGTCATCAAGGCCAGCGATGGCCGCTCGGGCGCTGTCATTGGCCACCTGTTGAACAGCATGAGCCAGCCAGAAGTAGCCGCCGTAACAGACGATCCCGACCAGCAGTACGATCAGGATCGGTCCAACCAGGGCGAACTCGATCGCCACCGTGCCGGTTTCATCGCGCCGTAGACGCGTCCATCGCATTGACGGCGCCATGCTCCACCCCCGCCCAGTTCTTGGGCTTCCATGAGCGTGCAGCATGGGACTTCGCAGCTTTGCAGAGAGTAATCGCGTAATGTACGCAATTCACGTGAGTTTCGGAGAAACAGATCGCCAAATTGTCGCAGCCCATTCGGGGTTGCGTAAGTCCGCGAAGCAACGCAAGCGTTAGGATAGGCACAGTAGAGCTCAAGGGCGAGATTTCCGCTAAGTGCGCAAATTGCGTAGTTTTCGTGAAACTCGATCAATGCGATGAACACCGGTCACGGGGAACCATCGGTAGTCACAGCCGGCGAGATCAGCCGGAACTTTGGACAATGGCAAGATCGCGCACTCGGCGGTCCGGTCATCGTCACCCACCACGGAAGACCGCGCGTCGTCCTGGTCTCGGCCGATTACTATGCGACGTGGAAAGACGACACCGCCTTCCACATTGGAGAGGCCGACCAGCCCTCCTTCGAGACTAGCCAATCGGCCATCCTGGATCACGTGGCCGAGGCCTTCATGGCCTTGAACGCGCAACTCCACGTGACTGGGGTCAATCACGTCTTCGAGGCCCTGGTCGGGCTTAGCGCCTCGCAGATCGTCGGACGGTTCTGGGAGGAGTTGTTCCCCCCCATCGCCCGCTCGGTGATGAGCGAACAACTCAAGCGGACCCTGCGGACCGGCGAGGCCCTCGATTTCGAGGCGCCTGGCGACGGGCCGGGCGTCCGGCGCTACGCGGTCCGCGCCTTCCCCTATCCGGGCGGGGTGGCGGTGCTGATCCAGAACCGCACGGCCGAACGCGAGATGCTCACCCAGATCCACGAGGCCAAGGCGCTGGACGAGGCGCTCTCGATGCTGCCCCAGGTGATGGTCCTGCGCCTCAATGTCCGCGGCGTGCTGACCACCGTCGACGCCAACTTCGCCAAGCTGATCGGGTTCACGACCGAGGAACTGCTGGCCTGCCGCCTGCCGGACATCGTCCGCCCGCGCGACCGCCCCGAGCTCACCACGGCGCTGGAAGCGGTGCTGCGCGGCGATCGGCCGGCCCAACTGGCCACCACCCTGCTGGTCAAGAACGGCGGCGAATTGGCGGTCCGGCTCGGGGTCGCCACGGTGATCAACGACCTGGTCCCGGACGGACTGGTGATCGCCGTGACGCCGGTGGAGCCAGGCGGGGTTTGAGCCCCGCCTAGCCTAGCTGGATCTCCCGCTCGACCCCGATCGCGTCGAGAAAATCGCGGTCGTGGCTGACCAGCAGCATCGCGCCGTCATAGCCCCTGAGCGCGGCCTCGATGGCGGCGATGGAATCAAGATCGAGATGATTGGTGGGCTCGTCCAGGATCAGCAGCTGGGGCGGCTGCTCCGACATCAGCACGCAGGCCAGGGCCGCGCGCAGGCGCTCTCCGCCGCTCAGCGACGACACAAGCTTTTCCGCCGCGGTGTTGCGGAACAGGAAGCGGGCCAGCGCGGCATAAGCTGCGTTGACCGAAGCGTCTGGATTGAGGCGTTGGAAAGCCTCGATCAGTGTTTCCTGCGGCCTCAACATGGCGGTCTGTTGGTCAAGCAGCGCCGAGCGGGCGCCCAGTTCGATCCGGCCGTAGGACGGCGCCAGGTCGCCGGTCGCCAGCTTGATCAGGGTGGATTTCCCCGTGCCGTTGGCGCCCGTCACCGCCAAACGTTCAGGCCCGGTCAGGCGGAATGAGAGCCCAGAGAGGATTGGCGGCGCGCCCGGATAGGCGAACCCCACCTCGTCGAACACCAGCACCGACTTGCCGGCCGGAAGCCTGGACGACGGCAGCTCGAAATCGAGCAGCCGCAACCGCTCGACGCGCTTTTGCGCCTCGGCCAGGTCAGCCGCCGCCTCGTCGCGCAGGCGGGCGGCCAGCACGCTCTCCCGCCCGGCCGAGTTCTCCGCCCGCTCGGCCTGGGCGTCCAACAGGATCTTGGGTTCCGAACCCTTGGCCGCGAACCGGCGCCCGGCCGAATCCCGCTTCGCCTTCTTCTCCCGCGCAACCTGGGCCTCGCGGCCGACGCGGGCCATGGCGCGCTCGGCCTGCTCCAGGTCGCGGACCGCCGCGCCCTCCTCCTCGGCCTTGCGCTCGGCATAGAGGTCGTAGCCGCCGCCATAGACCTTGGCGCCCAGGCCGCTCAGTTCGACGATGCGGTCCATCTGGCGCAACAACGCCCGATCATGGCTGACCACCACCGCCCCGCCCTTCCAGCCCGCCAGGAATTCGGCGACCAGGGCGCGGGCGGCGACGTCGAGATTGTTGGTCGGTTCGTCCAGCAGGACGATGTCGGGTTCCTGCACCAGCACGCCGGCCAGGGCCGCGCGGGTCGCTTGCCCCCCGCTGAGCGAGGCCGCCGGCCGCGCCGGATCGACACCGTCCAGCCCCACCTGCGCCAGCGCCGTCTCCAACCTGGCCTCAAGCGACCAATCGGCGTCGGCGAAGTCGGCCTCGTCGCCATACCCCGCCGCGATCCGCGCGAGGAGCGCCAGCGGCTCGGCCACGCCCAGCACGTCAGCCAGGATAGCGCCCGGTTTCGGGGCCAGGGCCTGGCGCAAGACGGCGACCCGGCCGCGAACGCTCACCGTCCCGGAAGCCGGCGCCAGCTCGCCCAGCATCAGGCGCAGCAGGGTGGTCTTGCCCACGCCGTTGCGCCCCACGAGGCCGGTGCGTTCGGTCCCGAGGGCGAGGTTCAGATTGTCGAAGAGGCTGCGGCCCTCAGGCGTCTTGTAGGAGAGACCGTCGAGCGTGATGAAGGCGGACATGTTGGACCATGGGCAGGTTGGCGTTCGGGACGGAATGGGTGTCCGTTGCGCGTTCCATGATCTGAGCCTCCCTCGGTGAAGAGGCCGATATAGGGTCTGACGCGGACTCGCGCAAATCGGACCTCGCGTTCCGCGCGCCCTTGCGATCTTCGTCAGCTATGCGGATTTGAAAGCAAGAGGCAGAGTTTTCCGTCGTTCGCAGAGGCCTATCCCATCGTGCAAGACGACGATGGAGCATCCGACATGCAGACCACAATCGACATCGACAGCGCCCGCTGGGCCGCCGTCATCGCCAAGGACCGCGCCGCCGACGGCGAGTTCTTCTATTCCGTGCGCACGACCGGGGTCTATTGCCGCCCCTCCTGCGCCGCCCGCCCGGCGCGGCGCGAGAACGTGGCGTTCCACCTAACCAGGGCACAAGCCGAGGCCGCGGGTTTCCGGCCCTGCAAGCGCTGCAAGCCCGACCAGCCGCCGTTGGCCGAGCGCCAAGCCGCCATGGTCGCGCAAGCCTGCCGCAGCATCGAGACGGCCGAGGAGGCGCCCGACCTGGAGACCCTGGCCGCCCAGGCTGGCGTCAGCCCGTTCCACTTCCACCGGGTGTTCAAGTCGGTCGCGGGCGTGACGCCAAAAGCCTATGCCGACGCTCATCGGGCCGGCCGGGTCCGCGAAGCGCTGACCACCAGCGGCACGGTCACCGAGGCGATCTACGACGCCGGCTTCAATTCGGGTGGCCGCTTCTACGCCAAGTCGGCCCAGGTGCTGGGCATGACCCCGACCCGATTCCGGGCCGGCGGCGAGGCCGCGGTGATCAAGTTCGCGATCGGTGAGTGTTCGCTGGGCTCGATCCTGGTCGCGGCCACCGATAAGGGGGTCTGCGCCATCCTGCTGGGCGATGATCCCGAAGCGCTCGCGCGCGATCTTCAGGACCGCTTCAGCCGCGCCGAGTTGGTCGGCGCCGACGCCGAGTTCGAGGCCCTGGTCGCCCAGGTGGTGGGCTTCGTCGAACAGCCGGGGCTTGGCCTGGACCTGCCGCTGGATGTACGCGGCACGGCCTTCCAGCAACGGGTGTGGCGGGCCCTGCGCGAAATCCCCGCCGGCGAAACTGCGGGCTACGCGCAGATCGCCGAGAAGATCGGCTCGCCCAAGGCCGTGCGCGCCGTGGCCCAGGCCTGCGCGGCCAACGCCATCGCGGTCGCCATCCCCTGCCACCGTGTGGTGCGCACCGACGGGGCGCTCTCTGGCTACCGCTGGGGCGTTGAGCGCAAACGCGCCTTGCTGGACCGCGAGGCCGCGGCATGAGCGCCCTGGCCGCCCTCCCGCCGACCATCGAGGACCGCGTCGCGGCCCTCGACTGGCCCCGCCTGGCCCGCGACCTGGACGCCCAGGGCAGCGCGGTGATCCAAAACCTGCTGAGCCCGGAGGAATGCCGAGCTGTCGCCGGGCTCTACAGCCAGGAGGCCGGGTTCCGCAGCCGGGTGGTGATGGGTCGCCACGGATTTGGGCGCGGCGAATACCGCTATTTCGCCTATCCCTTGCCCGCCCTGGTCGCCGGTCTGCGCGGGGCGCTCTATCCCCGGCTGGTCGAGACCGCCAATCGTTGGAACACCGCCATGGGGATCGGCGTGCGCTATCCCGAGAGCCACGCAGAGTTCCTGGAACGCTGCCATGCGGCGGGCCAGGTCCGGCCGACCCCGCTGCTGCTGCAATACGGCCCCGGCGACTACAACTGCCTGCACCAGGATCTCTACGGCGAGCACGTCTTCCCGCTGCAGGTGGCGGTGCTGCTCTCCGAGCCCGACGCCGACTTCACCGGCGGCGAGTTCGTCCTGACCGAACAGCGCCCGCGCATGCAGTCACGGGTCGAGGTCGCGCCCCTGCGCCAGGGCGACGCCCTGGTGTTCGCCGTCCACCATCGGCCGGTGCAGGGAACCCGCGGAACCTATCGCGTCACCATGCGCCACGGCGTCAGCCAGTTGCGCAGCGGCCAGCGCCACACCCTGGGCGTCATTTTCCACGACGCCCTCTAACCGCTCCGGAGTCCGCCATGTCCTTCGTGATCACCGGCCTGCCGGTCGAAGAATTCCGCCCCATGTTTGGGCTGTCCGACCGTGAATTGGCCGAACGCGGCGTCATCCGCCAGACGGCCGCCACCTCGGCCGGCTTCCCGTGCCGCATCACTCTGGAAGACGCCGAGGCGGGCCAGACGCTGCTGCTGCTGAACTACGAGCATCAACCGGCCGACAGCCCCTACCGGTCGCGCCACGCCATCTATGTAAACGAGGCGGCCATGGAGACCCGCCGGGCGGTCGACGCGGTTCCCGGATGCCTGGCGGCGCGCCCTTACATCTCGCTTCGCGCCTTCGACGCCGCCGGCATGATGACGGCGGCTGAGCTCGCGCCGGGCGTTATGCTGGCGCCGGTGATCGAAAAGATGCTCGCAGACCCGCAGGTCGCCTATCTGCATGCCCACAATGCGGGCCGCGGATGTTTCGCGGCGCGGATCGATCGCAACTGAGACTTGCGCCCCCTCCCCGGAATGCTGAAGGTTCGCGCCTGTTCATTTCGGGGAGAGCGTCTCGTGTTCAAGTTTGGTCTTCCGCTGGCGATCCTGCTGGCCAGCGCGGCGCCGGTGTTTGCGCAAACCCCTCCGAAAGTGAAACCCGCGACCAAGGCCCTGCACGAGAGCCTCATCGTGCTGGACACCCATTTCGACACCCCGGCCAACCAGGCGGTGGACGGCTTCGACATCCGCAAGCGCAACAGCGTGCAGGACGGCAGCCAGGTCGACTATCCGCGCATGGTCGAGGGCGGCGTCGACGGCGGCTTCTTTGCGATCTTCACGCCGCAGGGGCCGAACACCAAGGCCGGCAACGAAGCGGCCCGCGACCAGGCGCTGATGCGCGGCGTGGTCATTCACGAGATGGTCGCCGCGAACCGCGACGTCTTCACCCTGGCCACCAAGGCGCAGGACGCCGAGGCGATCTCCAAGACCGGCAAGCGCTTCGTCTATATCAGCATGGAGAACGGCCAGCCGGTGGCCGGCGACCTCACCCTGATGAAGACCTTCTACGATCTGGGCGTTCGGATGATGAGCCCGGTCCATTTCCTCAACAACGACCTGGCCGACTCCGCCACCGATCCCAAGGGGCCGATCCACGGCGGCCTGAGCCCTAGCGGCAAGCAGTTCGTGGCCGAGGCCAACCGCCTGGGCATCCTGCTCGACGCCAGCCACGCCTCCGACCAGGTGCTGGACCAGATGCTGGACCTCTCCACCGCGCCGATCATCCTGTCGCACTCGGGCGCCAAGGCGATCTACAACCACCCGCGCAACGCCCCCGACGACCTGCTGCGCAAGCTGGCGGCCAAGGGCGGCGTGATCCAGATCAACGCCTTCTCCGGCTACATGAAGGACATCCCCGCCAATCCCGAGCGCAACGCCGCCTTGGCTGAGCTGACCAAGACCTATGGCTCGCCGCGCGCGGTGGCGCCCGAGAAGCGCGAGGCCTATCGCCAGGCGCGGGCGGCGATCGAGGCGAAATATCCGCTGCCCCGCGCCAATATGGACGACCTGATGAAGCACATCCTGCACGCCGCCCAGGTGGCGGGTAAGGACCACATCGGCATCTCCGGCGACTTCGACGGCGGCGGCGGCATCGCCGGCTTCGAGGACATCACCTACTTCCCGGCCCTCACCGAACGGCTGATCGCCGCCGGCTTCAGCAAGGAAGACCTGGCCAAGTTCTGGGGCGGCAACGCCCTGCGGGTCCTGAAGCAAGCCGACGAGCTGAAGGCGAAGTAGACGCGTCAGGCTGCTGACATGTTTTGGTCGCGCCGACGCTAGTTTGGCGCGCTAAACCGCCGCGGCTCGTTTGTTCACACAATGTTCCTGTGTTATCCGTGAGTCTCGGAACTACATTGGACGAGACCCGCTGAGGTGATCGGCGGCTGAGAGCGTTTCCGGAAAAACATGGCCGAACAGCTGAACTTCATCCGCGTGCGCGGCGCGCGTGAGCACAACCTCAAAGACATCAGCGTGGACATCCCGCGCGGTGAGCTCGTGGTGCTGACCGGCCTGTCAGGATCGGGCAAGAGCTCGCTCGCCTTCGACACCATCTACGCCGAAGGCCAGCGCCGCTATGTCGAGAGCCTCTCGGCCTATGCGCGCCAATTCCTGGAGCTGATGAGCAAGCCGGACGTGGACCTGATCGAGGGTCTGTCGCCAGCGATCTCCATCGAACAGAAGACCACCAGCCGCAATCCGCGCTCCACCGTCGGCACGGTCACCGAGATCCACGACTATATGCGCCTGCTGTGGGCGCGGGTCGGGGTGCCCTATTCGCCGGCCACCGGCCTGCCGATCGAGAGCCAGACCGTCTCGATGATGGTCGACAAGCTGACCGCCCTGCCCGAGGGCGAGCGGCTCTACCTGCTGGCCCCCGTCGTGCGCGGCCGCAAGGGCGAGTACCGCAAGGAAATCGCCGAGTGGCAGAAGTCGGGCTTCCAGCGCCTGAAGATCAATGGCGAGTTCTATCCGATCGAGGACGCGCCCACCCTCGACAAGAAGTTCAAGCACGACATCGACATCGTCGTGGACCGCCTGGTCACCAAGAGCGGGCTGGAAAGCCGCTACGCCGACAGCCTGGAGACGGCGCTGAAACTGGCCGACGGGATCGCGGTCGCCGAATGGGCGGACAAGGCCGAGGGCGAGGCCGAGCCGCGCCGGATGCTGTTCTCCGAGAAGTTCGCCTGCCCGGTCTCCGGCTTCACGATCAGCGAGATCGAGCCGCGGCTGTTCTCGTTCAACAATCCCTACGGCGCCTGCCCGGTCTGCGACGGCCTGGGCGCCAAGCTCGCCTTCGACGCCGACATGATCGTGCCGGACAAGGACAAGACCCTGCACAAGGGCGCCATCGCGCCCTGGGCCAAGGGCCCCTCGCCGCTCTACACCCAGACCCTGCAGGCCCTGGCCGGCCACTACGGCTTCTCCATGGACATGCCGTGGTGGAAGCTGCCCGAGGGCGCCAAGCTGGTGGTGCTGTACGGATCGGGCTCGGAGAAGATCAAGTTCGTCTATGACGACAACGCCCGGAAGTACGAGGTCAACAAGACCTTCGAGGGCGTGCTGCCGAACCTGGAGCGCCGCTGGCGCGAGACCGACTCATCCTGGGTCCGCGAGGAACTGGGCCGCTACCAGTCCGAAACACCCTGCGAGGCCTGCGAGGGCTATCGCCTGAAGCCCGAAGCCCTGGCCGTGAAGATCGCCGGCCAGCACATCGGCCAGGCCAGCCGCCTGTCGATCCGTCACGCCGAGGAATGGTTCACCGGGCTACAGGACAGCCTGACCGACAAGCAGATGGAGATCGCCCGCCGGATCCTGAAGGAGATCAATGATCGCCTGCGGTTCCTGGTCAATGTCGGCCTCGACTATCTCAACATGAGCCGCGCCTCCGGCACCCTGTCGGGCGGCGAGAGCCAGCGCATCCGCCTGGCCAGCCAGATCGGCTCGGGCCTGACCGGCGTTCTGTACGTGCTGGACGAGCCGTCGATCGGCCTGCACCAGCGCGACAACACCCGCCTGCTGGAAAGCCTGAAGGGACTGCGCGATCTCGGCAATTCGGTCCTCGTCGTCGAGCACGACGAAGAGGCGATCATGACCGCCGACTATGTGATCGACATGGGTCCGGCGGCCGGCGTCCACGGCGGCGAGATCATCGCCCAGGGCACGCCCGCCGATGTGATGGCCAATCCCAACAGCATCACCGGCCAGTACCTCTCCGGCGCCCGCGAGATCGAGATCCCCGAGGAGCGCCGGCCGATCTCCAAGAAGAAGGTGCTGCGGGTTATCGGGGCCACCGGCAACAACCTGAAGAACGTCACCGCCGAGATCCCGGCCGGGACCTTCACCTGCATCACCGGCGTGTCCGGCGGCGGCAAGTCGACCTTCACCATCGAGACCCTCTACAAGGCCGCCGCCCGCCGGCTGCACAACGCCTCGGACGCCCCCGCCCCCCACGAGAAGATCGAGGGGTTGGAGCTGTTCGACAAGGTCATCGACATCGACCAGTCGCCGATCGGCCGCACGCCGCGCTCGAACCCGGCGACCTATACCGGCGCCTTCCAGCCGATCCGCGACTGGTTCGCCGGCCTCCCGGAATCCAAGGCCCGCGGCTATGGACCGGGCCGGTTCAGCTTCAACGTCAAGGGCGGCCGCTGCGAGGCCTGCCAGGGCGACGGGCTGATCAAGATCGAGATGCACTTCCTGCCCGACGTCTACGTCACCTGCGATGTGTGCCATGGCAAGCGCTACAACCGCGAAACGCTCGAGGTGCTGTTCAAGGGCAAGTCGATCTCCGACGTCCTCGACATGACCGTCGAGGAGGCCGCCGACTTCTTCAAGGCCGTGCCGCCGGTCCGCGACAAGATGGAGACGCTCAAGCGCGTCGGCCTCAGCTACGTCAAGGTCGGCCAGTCGGCCACGACGCTGTCGGGCGGCGAGGCCCAGCGCGTGAAACTGAGCAAGGAGCTGTCACGCCGCGCGACCGGCAAGACCCTCTACATCCTCGACGAACCGACCACCGGCCTGCACTTCGAGGACGTGAAGAAGCTGCTGGAAGTGCTCCACGAGCTGGCCGACCAGGGCAACACCATGGTGGTCATCGAGCACAATCTCGACGTCGTGAAAACCGCCGACTGGATCGTTGACTTCGGTCCCGAGGGCGGCGACGGCGGCGGCGAGATCGTGGCCCAGGGGTCACCCGAACAGGTCGCCGCCAACACCAACAGCTGGACCGGCCGCTACCTTGCCGAGATCCTCAAGCGCCACGAAGACCGCGCCGGCGCCCGACGCGCCAAGCTGCGGGCTTAGGGCGCCATCACAGTTCGTCATCCTCCGGTCGTCTGAAAGACGATCCGGGGGACCAAAGCCGAATTGCAGGACGAGAGCCGCCGCCTGGGTCCCCCGGATCTCGCTTCGCGAGCCCGGAGGATGACGACTTTGCTGGCTACCGCCCGCCGAACAGCGGCAGGGTCTCGGGCGCCAGCGCGCCTTCGATCTCCAGCATCCGCAGCTTGGTGTCCGCTCCGCCGGGCGCGGAGAAGCCGCCCTTGCGGCCGCCCGCCGCCAGGATGCGGTGACACGGCACCACGATGGGCCACGGATTGGCGCCCAGCGCCTGCCCTACCGCGCGCGAGAGGCTGACGTCGCCGAGCCGCCGGGCGATGTCGCCATAGGTCAGGGTCTGGCCGGGCGGGATGGCCCGCGAGATTTCGTAGACCTGGGCGTTGAGCGGGGCCAGGCCGCTGGTGTCGAGCTCGACCTCCAGCAGGTCGCGCGGCTCGCCCGCCAGCAGCGCCTGCATACCGGCGATCGCATCGGCCACGGCCGGCGGCGGATCGGCTTCAGCGGCCTGCGGATAGCGCCTGGCCAGCCGCACGCGCGGGTCGCCGCCTTCCGACTGCGGCAGCTGTACGCCGGTCAGGCCGCGTTCGCCCCAGGCGACGCCGCAGGTCCCGATAGCGGTTTCAAAAAGACAGAAGCCCTGGGTCATAGGCCAAATCTAGCACCCCCGGCGAGGCCCTGCTCGCGGCTTTCGGACCTTCACCTAACGGCGCTCAATGAAGCCTTGCATTCAAACGCGTGTTCGAAATAGCTTGGCCGCATAGTTTGAACATTTAGGGAGCTTCCCATGATCCTTTATGGCGCGCCGATGCCGGCGCCGAACCCTCGCCGTGTCCGCATTTTCTTGGCGGAGAAGGGGATCGACCTCCCCGAGACCACGGTCAACATGATGAAGCGCGAGCACAAATCGCCTGAGTTCCGGGCCAAGAACTCGATGGGCCAATTGCCGGCGCTGGAGTTGGACGACGGGACCTGTATCTCCGAAACCGTCGCCATCTGCCGTTATTTCGAGGAGACCCACCCGCAGCCGCCGCTGTTCGGCGCCACGCCGGTGGAGAAGGCCCTGGTCGACCAATGGATCCGCCGCGTCGAGTTCGCCGTGATGATGCCGGTCGGCAATTTCTGGCGTCACGCCCACCCGCGCACAGCGGCCCTGCTGAACCAATTCAAGGACTTCGGCCAGTCCAACGCCGAGACCTACAAGGGCGCTCAGAAGTACCTGAACCGCGAACTCGAAGGCCGCGACTTCCTGGTCGGCGACACCTTCACCATGGCCGACATCTGCCTGCTGTCCACGGTGGACTTCGCCGAATGGATCGGCCTGCCCGTCGAGGACGAGTTCAAGAACCTGAAGGCCTGGCGCGCCCGCATGAAGGCCAGGCCGAGCGCTGACGCCTAAAGCATTTTCGAGATCTGGAGTTTGATCGCTCGGCGGTCAAACTCCAGGGTTCCGATCAGCCCTTTGAGAGCTCCCGATAGGCCATGGCCGCAGGAGCGATCATCACCGCATAGTTGAGAGCGCTGACCCAGGCGGCGACGATCAGATAGATGATCACGGCCGGGGAGAAGTAGCTCACCAGCGAACTCTGGTCCGGTTGGAACAGAGCGCCGGCCGCCTTGAAGTCCCCGCCCATGAGGATCGCTGCGATCAACGAGACCAGCACCAGAACCAGCAAGCCGATCACCGCGATCCCGCAGATCGCCAGGACATAGGCCCCGGTCAGACGCCAGAACTGGCCGCGCGTCAGGGTCCAGGAATCGAAGATCGCCAGTCGCCGCTCGGCGAAGGTGATGGCCGGCGCCAGCGAGAGCCGCACGGCGCAGAAGAACAGCAGGCCCAGGAAGAACATTTCGCTGGCGACCCCGACCAGCACCGCCGCGCCCTGCCCGGCGGCCGAGGCCGCGAAGGCGATCAGGCCGGCCATCAGGACCACGACGAAGAGCATCGCGGCGGCCAGCAACACGTAGATGAACGTCAGCAGGGCCAGGCGCACCTCGTCCATGCTGAGCTTCAAATAGGCGAGCCCCTTGTCCTCCGGCCGCAGCAAGATCCGGTAGACCGCGGCGGCCATGACGCACTGGACGGCCAGGCCCATCACCAGCATCGGGGCCATGTCGCCCATCATGGCGAGCAGAGCTTGCGGATCAGCGGCCTGCTGTGAGGCGCCGGCCTCGAGCAACGCGCGCGCGTCCTCCCCGATGCTGACCAGGTAGATCGCGCTACAGATGCTCACCAGGAACGAGAACACCGCCCAGGCCAGCAAGACCCTCGGCTTCTCGCGTGCGACCCTGAAGCCTTCGAAAGCGGCGTCAGTCGCCGAGAACGCAGTCATTTCAATCCCCAGGCCAGGTCCTCGCCAAATAACGAGTCAGCCGCCCATTCGATGCGAATTCTGGGGATGCGCCTCGGTCCTCGCAAGGCCTAGCTCGCGAAGTCGGTGGATCGTTGCTAGTTAGTCACGCATGTCGATCCAACCTGTTCATATCGTCGGCGGCGGCCTCGCCGGTTCCGAAGCCGCCTGGCAAGTCGCGGAGGCCGGCGTCCCGGTCGTTCTGCACGAAATGCGTCCCGTGCGCGGCACCGACGCCCACCAGACCGACGGCCTGGCCGAGCTGGTCTGCTCCAACTCGTTCCGCGCCGACGACTGGACCGGGAACGCGGTCGGCCTGTTGCATCATGAGATGCGCAAGCTGTCCTCGATCATCATGTCCTGCGGCGACGCCCATCAGGTCCCGGCCGGCGGCGCGCTGGCCGTCGACCGCGACGGCTTCTCGCAGGCCGTGACCGCCAGGCTCGAGGCCCACCCGCTGATCACCATCCAGCGCGAGGAAGTCGCCGGCCTGCCGCCGGCCGAATGGGACAACGTGATCGTGGCCACCGGCCCCCTCACCTCGCCGGCGCTGTCGGCCGCCATTCTCGACCTGACCGGCGAAGGCGAGCTGTCGTTCTTCGACGCCATCGCGCCGATCATCAATTTCGACTCGGTCGACATGGACGTCTGCTGGCGTCAGTCGCGCTATGACAAGGTCGGCCCCGGCGGCGACGCGGCCGCCTACATCAACTGCCCGATGAACAAGGAGCAGTACGAAGCCTTCATCGACGCCCTGCTGGCCGGTCCCAAGTCCGAGTTCAAGGACTGGGAGAACGTGCCCTATTTCGACGGCTGCCTGCCCATCGAGGTGATGGCCGAGCGCGGTCGCGAAACCCTGCGCCACGGACCGATGAAGCCTGTCGGCCTGACCAACCCCCGCGATCCGCTGGTGAAGTCATACGCTATCGTCCAACTGCGCCAGGACAACGCCCTGGGCACGCTGTGGAACATGGTCGGCTTCCAGACCAAGCTGAAGCACGGCGCCCAGACCGACATCTTCCGCATGATCCCGGGCCTGGAAAAAGCGGTCTTCGCCCGTCTCGGCGGCCTGCACCGCAACACCTTCCTGAACAGCCCCAAGCTGCTGGACGGCCAACTGCGCATGAAGAGCCAGCCGCGCCTGCGGTTCGCCGGCCAGGTGACCGGGGTCGAGGGGTATGTGGAAAGCGCCGCCATCGGCCTGCTGGCCGGTCGGTTCGCCGCGGCCGAACGGCTGGGCAAGCCCATCGAGGCGCCGCCGGCGACGACCGCGCTGGGCGCCCTGATCGGCCACATCACCGGCGGCCACCTCGACGCCGGCAAGGGCTCGTTCCAGCCGATGAACATCAACTACGGTCTGTTGCCGCCGCTGGAAGAAGCCGGCGCCAAGCGGCGTGAGGACGGCAGCCGCATCGGATCGAAGGAAAAGGGCCGCGCCAAGAAGCTGGCGGTCGGCGAACGCGCCCTGGCCGATCTCGGCGCCTGGGCGGCTGGCGAAACGTCGATCGCGGCCGAATAGGGCGGTCCCCCTCAGTCGGCTGCGCCGACAGCTCCCCCAGAGGGGGAGCATCTAGTGATGACTCAGATCCTCCCCCACTGGGGGAGGTGGCGCGCGAAGCGCGACGGAGGGGGCCTAGACCCGCCCCCTCGCCACCGCCCACAGCAGGCGCAGCCGCATCTCCAGCTCGGACGGCCTGCGCCCGTGTGCGCGAGGGCGGGCCAGGGTGGCGTGCGCAATGGCTGGGAAGGCGTCGACCGACAGCCCGCCGGCAGCCTTCAGGGCCTGCCGAAGCGCCGCCTGGGCCTCCGTGCCGGTAAGACCGGCCGTACCCATCAACCGACCGATAGCCCAAGCCTTGCCGCCCTGTTCGGCCCGGATCACGTCGACCGCGGGGTCGAGCACGCGGGCGGCGCTGACGGCGGCTCCGCCCCCCGCCCCCGCCGCCCACTCCAGGGCGTCGGCCAGGTTCATCGGCGCAGGATCAAGTTCGCGATAGCGGGCCTCGATCATCGCCTCCAGCGGCGCGCGCGGCAGGCCCCGGCGGTCGATAGCCAGGGCCAGCGCCTGGGCGGCCGGATGATGGCGGACGGCGCGGTCCTCATAGACCTCGTCCAGCACCTCTCGCCACCAGGTCAGGCGGATCTCGCCCATCAGCGAATTGGAGGCGACCTTCGGGGCGCGGGCCAACTCATGGTCGAAGGCGTAGATCGCGATGACGTCGGCGCGCGCGTCGGCGTCCGCGATGAAGCGGCTGGACAACCAGCGTTCCGGATCAAGACGCCGGGTCTGGGCGTCGAGGTCTTCGGCGGGGATGTGAGGTTCTTCGGTCTGGGACATGTCACAAATGAAAAGGCCCGCCGATGAGGCGGGCCTTCCAATCTTACTCGGCTTCTATCGTCAGCCGAAGATGGTCTGATTCATGGTCATGGTGACCAGCATCGGCAGCGAGAGCAGCGTGTTGATGCGCGAGAACAGCATCGCGGTCTTGCCGGCCTTGGCCTTGGCGTCAGCATCGCCTTCGACGATGCCAAGCGCGATCTTCTGGTTCGGCCAGATGAACACCCAGACGTTGAAGAACATCACCGTCGCCAGCCACATGCCGGTGCCGATGAAGGTGTGTTGCGCCACGCCGCTGAGCGCGCCCAGCGTGATGGCGTCGACCAGATAGCCGCGGTTGAAGGCGAGGATCACGCCCATCACCCAGGTGGCGAGCGCCGCCCAACGGAACCAGAACAGCGCTTCAGGCGCGATGTACTTGGAGATCGCCGGTTTCAGCTCAGCCGGGATTTCCGGCATTTTGCGGATCTGGACGAAGTTGAAATAGTACAGCAGGCCGATCCAGAGGATGCCGAAGAAGGTGTGCATCCAGCGGAAGACCGCCTGCCAGAAGATCGTGTCGGCGGTCCCGTTATGGGCCATGTAGCCGCCGATCATGACGAGCGCGAGCAAGAAGCTCACGATCATGGTGTTTCGGAAATTGGAGAGCAGTCCAGCCATCGTTCAGCCCCTTACGATTCCAGCCCTAGGTGTTTGGATATAGGGCGTTTCGCGGAAACCGGAAAGGCGCGGCGGTAATTAGCTAGACCGCAATCATGGCGGCCGCCAACTTGCGGCCTTCGGCGGTCAGGATGTTGTAGACCCGGCAGGCGGCCGGGGTGTCCATGAACTCCAGGCCGATGCCCGCCTTCTGCAGCGCCTCGCGCACCGCCCGAGGCGGCAGGGCGTTGACCGCCCCCACCCCCAGCAGCACGAACTCCACCTCGGCGCGGCCCGCGGCCAGGACCTGCGCGAAGCTGTCAGGCGACAGGTCGGCCAGCGATCGGACCGGCCAAACCTGCGCCTCGTCTCGCAAGATCAGCAGCGAGCCCTCGTGCCGCCCGGTGGAGAGGCGGAAGCCGCCTCCCCCAAAGGCGTCGATCTGCGGCGCGTCCCGAGCCACGACAGGGACCTAGCGGGCGGTCGCGGGCTTGAGCGGCTCGGCCGGCTCGTCGCCGCGCTTCACACCCCAGAGCAGGATGATCGGCAGGGCGACGTAGATGGACGAATAGGTGCCCACGACGATGCCGAAGACCATGGTGAAGACCAGCGGCAACAGCACCGGGCCGCCGAGGAACAATGCGCCCGACAGGGCCAGGATCGCCGTGGTGCCGGTGATCAGGGTCCGCGACAGACGCTCGTTCTCCGAACGGTTGATGACGTCGGCGAGCGGCGCGGTCTTGTACTTGCGCAGGTTCTCGCGAAGCCGGTCGAAGGTGATGACCTTCTCGTTCATCGAATAGCCGATGACCGTCAGCAAGGCGGCGATCGAGGTCATCGAGAATTCGAGGTGGGTGAACGACAACACGCCCAGCGTCAGCAGTACGTCGTGGAACACGGCGACCACGGCGCCGAGCCCGAACTGCAGCTGGAAGCGGAACCAGATGTAGAGCAGCATCAGGAACGTCGCGATGCCGAGCGCCATGAAGCCGCCCTGCATCAGCTCGCCGGAGACCTTGGGCCCGACGACCTCGACCTTCTTGAAGGTGATGCCGGGGAACACCTTGGACAGCTCGGCCTTGATGCGCTCGGCGCCGTCGACGGCGTTGACGCCCTCGGCGGTCCGGAAACGCAGCATGGCGCCGTTCTCGGTTCCCAGTTGCTGCACCTGGGCGTCCTCACCGCCGACGCTGCTCATGGTGGAGCGCAGCAGGGCGATGTTGGCTGGTCCCTTGGTCTGCACCTCGATCAGCGACCCGCCGATGAAGTCGATGCCGAGGTTCAGGCCCTTGGTGAAGAACGACACGCCCGAGAGCGTGATCAGGATCGCCGACAGGATCGCCGCATACGGAGCCAGCTTCACGAAGTTGAAGTGGAACTCGCGCGGCAGAAGACGGATCAGAGGCCAATGCATGATTGGGACCTTAAACGATCGGCAGCTCTTTCGGCTTCTTGGCGCGGAACCAGAAACCGATGAGCACCTGAGTAATGATGACGGCCGTGAACACCGAGGTGATCACCCCGATCAGCAGGGTCCATGCGAAACCACGAATGGCGCCCGAGCCGAACTGGAACATGATCAGGGCCGAGATGGCGCTGGTGATGTTGGCGTCGAGAATCGAGACCAGGGCGCGGGAATAGCCGTGCTCCAGCGCCGACATCGGCGTTCGTCCAGCATGGGCTTCGTCCCGTATCCGCTCGTAGATCAGCACGTTGGCGTCGACCGCCACGGCTAATGTCAGGATCAGACCGGCGATACCTGGGAAGGTCAGGGTCGCCTGGGTGAACGACATGATCCCCAGGATCATCAGAACGTTGACGATCAGGGCGATGGCCGCGAACACGCCGAACAGCCCGTAGGCCAGAACGATGAAGACGATGATGGCCACCCCGCCGATCGCCAGCGAGATCACCCCGGCCCGGATCGAGTCAGCCCCCAGCTCGGCGCCGACGGTCGATTGTTGCTCGACGTTCAGCGGCGCAGGCAGGGCGCCCGCCCGCAGCAGGATCGCCAGTTCGTTGGCGCTCTGCGGCGTAAAGCTGCCGCTGATCTGGCCAGACCCGCCGGTGATGGCGCTCTGGATGACCGGAGCCGAAATCACCTTGCCGTCGAGGACGATGGCGAAGCGCTTGCCCAGATTCTGGGCCGTGGCGTCGCCGAACCGGCGCGCGCCCTGGCTATTGAAGCGGAACGAGACGACCGGCTGACCGGTCTGCGGCTCGAAGGCTTGCTGGGCGTCGGTGAGCATTTCACCGGTGACCAAGGCCCGCTTCTTCACAAGATAACTGCCGACGGACCCGTCGGCGCTGGGCAGAGCCTCCGAACCCGGCGGAATACGGCCGGCCGCGGCCTCTTCGGGCGTCACGCTGTCGTCGACCATCTGGAAGGTCAGCTTGGCGGTCTGGCCGATGACGGCGCGCAGCCGTTCGGGATCGCTTTCGCCCGGCGCCTGGACGAGAATCCGGTTCACGCCCTGACGGACGATGGTCGGTTCGCGGGTGCCGAGTTCGTCGATGCGGCGGCGAATGATTTCAATCGATTGATCGACGGCCTTGGCGGCTTCGGCGTTGAGCGCCTCGGGCACGAAGGCCAGACGGATCCGGCCGCCCCCCGTCGAGCTGATCGCCACGTCGCGGCCGCCGGGGACGCCGGCCAGAGCCGCGCCGACCGAGGTCCGGAGCTTATTGACGGCGGTGTTCACCTGGGCCGGATCATTGATCAGGACCGTTACCTCGCCATTGACCTGGCGAAGCTCGGCGAACGGAATGTTCGCCTCGCGCAGCTGGGTGCGCACGTCCTCGACGAGATTCGTCAGGCGTTCGGCGCGCAGGGCGTCGGTGTCCACCTCCAGCAGGAGCTGCGAGCCCCCCTGAAGGTCGAGACCCAGGTTCAGCGTCTGCTTCGGAAGGAACGCCGGCAGACTGTCACGGACGGACTGCGGCAGGACGTTCGGAAGGGTGAACAGCACGCCGAAGATCACCGACAGGACGACCGCGGCGACCTTCCAGCGCGAGAGATTCATCATGTGAGGGTCGAGCCTTTAGGCCTTGGAATCGTTGGCGGGCGCCGGTTCGCCGCGAACGCGGACCTCCGAGATCATGCCCTTGACCACTTTGACGGTGACGCCCTGGGCGATTTCGAGCCCGACTTCCTTGTCCTCGACGCGGACGACCTTGCCGATGACGCCCGAGTTCAGGACGACGGTGTCGTTGCGCTTCAGATTGGTGATCATCTGCTGATGCAGCTTCATGCGGCGCTGCTGCGGGCGGATCATCAGGAAGTAGAACAGAACCACGAGACCAACCAGCGGCAGAAACTGGATCAGCATCTCCTGAGGTCCGCCAGCGGCGGCTCCGGCGGTCTGGGCGAAGGCGGGGGTGGCGAACATGGCGCTCCGGAAGCTCTTGGTCGGGCGCAGACTGCGCGCCGGTTTTCAGGTCGGCGGAAGCTATGCGCTACGCCTTCATTTTGCAATGGAACCACCATGCAGTTAAGCAGCCCAGCCATGGATGACACGCTGAAACCCGTTCTCGCCCGCATCGCCGACGCCTTGGAGCGCCTTGCGCCGCCGCCGAAAGTCCCGCCGAGCTTCGAAGGCGCCCTGCTGTTCCGCCACGATCCCGTGACCGGGGCCTTCCATCCTGCGCCCGATTACCCCCTGCCCCTCGACTCGCTGGTCGGCGTCGACCGCCAGAAAAGCCGGTTCCTGGAGAACCTGGAGCGCTTCGCCCGCGGCCTGCCCAGCAACCACGCCCTGCTGTGGGGCGTGCGCGGCACCGGCAAGAGCTCGCTGGCCAAGGCCGCGTTCATGGAACAGGCGAAACTGGCCAAGGATCTGAAGCTGGTCGAGGTCGACCGCGATCAGGTCACCGCGCTGCCGGCCCTGTTCGACGTGCTGCGCGCCCGGTCGGAACGGTTCGTGGTGCTGTGCGACGACCTGTCCTTCGAAGAGGGCGCCTCGGCCGCCAAGGCGTTGAAATCAGCTCTGGAGGGCGGCGTGTCCGGCCCGCCGGCCAATGTGCTGTTCGTGGCCACCTCCAACCGCCGCCACCTGATGCCGCGCAGCAACACCGAAGACCGCGGCCTGATCGCCACGGCCGAGGACGCCGAGGAAGAGGTCAGCGTCTCCGACCGCTTCGGCCTATGGGTGGGTTTCCCGCCGATGGACCAGCCGACCTATCTGGCGGCGGTCAGCGCCTATGCCGAGCAGTTCGGCCTGGCCGATCCGGACCTGGAACGTCGCGCCCTGCAATGGGCGCAGCTGCGCGGATCGCGCTCGGGCCGCGTCGCCTATCAGTTCATCCGCGACCTGGCGGGCGAACAGGGCAAGACGCTGCCTCTGTAGGGAAATGACGATGCTCCCCCTTCTGGGGGAGCATCTGAAGGCAGCCTTATTTCGGCAGAACCAGCTTCGGGTCGATCGGGCGTGCGCGGTCCTGCGGGGTCGGCGCATAGCGGACCTCGAAGTGCAGCTGCGGCTCGGTGACGCCGCCGGTGGAGCCGGCCTGGCCGATCTGCTGCCCCTGGGTGATCTTCTGCTGCATCTTCACATCGACGCGGGACAGGTGGCCGTAGGCCGTCACCCAGCCGTCGGCATGCTTGATCAGCACCAGATTGCCAAAGCCCGGGACCTGGTCGCCGGCATAGACGACATCGCCCGCTGCGGCGGCCCGGACGGGTTCGCCGGCGCTGGTGCGGATGTTGAGACCGTCATTGCGCTGGCCAGTGCCCTTCGGACCGAAATCGGAGACCACGTCGCCCCGCAGCGGCCAGATGAAGCGGCCACGTCCGAAGCTGGAGATCTGGGCGTCCGTCGGGCTGCCTGAGGTCGGCGGAGCCGGCGTCGAAGGCGTCGTCGGCCGGACGACCGGCGCGGGCGTCGGGCGAACCACCGGCGGCGGCGGCGTGATCACCGGAGGCTGAGCGACCGGCGGGGGGTTATAGGGCGGCGGGTTGTAGGGTGTCGTCGCCGGCGGGTTGTACGGCGCAGGCGGCGTCGGCGGCGGCGCGGGCTTGGGACGCGGCGCGGCCACCTCCTCGCGGATCGGGCCACGGTCACGATAGCCGGATGGCAGGATCACCTGGCGTCCAGCGCGGACCGGCGCGCCGATCTTGACGCCGTTGGCCTCGGCCAGGGCGCGTTGGGTGACTCCGAAGCGCTTGGCGATCAGCGCCTGGGTGTCGCCTTGCCCCGCCACATAGGCCTTCACCTTGGTCTCAGGGCCTTTCAGCACCTGCCCCGGCTGCAGCGCATAGGGCGACTTCAGCTTGTTGTCGTCGGCCAGGTCCTTGCGGGTGGTGTCGAGCGAACGGGCGATGGCGTCGAGGTTGTCGCCGCTCTTGACCTTGTAGGTCTTGGGCGGACCGGCGGTCTCAATGACCTTGCCGGTGACGCGGGTGCGGACCGTGGTCGCCGGCTCGTCGTCGACCACCGGAGGAGCCGGGCGCGGACGCTCCGCCGGACGGGCCGGTTCAGGATAGGTCGGCGTGACCGACGGGGTCGGGCCATTGTCACGGGCGGGCACGGAGACCTGGGTCCGCACGACAGTCGGCCCCTTGTCCTTGAAGCCTTCCGGCAGGGTCAGGCGCTGGCCGGTCGAGAGCGGAGCCTCGACGTCGCGGTCGTTGGCCTCGGCGATCGCGGCGGCCGAGACGCTGAAGCGGCGGGCGATGGCGAACAGGGTGTCGCCCTGCCCCACCACATAGGCCTTGGCCGGGGTCGAGCGCGGCCCCTTCAACACCTGGCCGGGACGCAGGGCGTAGGGCGGCTTCAGGTCGTTGTCGTCGGAGATCTGCTTGCGCGTGGTCCCCAGCGTCCGGGCGATGGCGTCCAGGTTGTCGCCCGGCTTGACCGTGTAATCCTTGGCCGGACCGGCGGTGTCGACCACCTTGCCGGCCACGGTCGTCTTGGTGACCGTCTGGGTCACCATGGCGGGCGGCTGCGGCGCGGGGCGCACAGGCGGCGGCACGGGGCGTGAGGGCGTGATCGACGGCAGCTGCGAGCTTTCCACCGGCGGAATCGGCCGCGGCTGCATCGGCGGCTCGTCCTGCCGAACCACCGGCGGCGGGACAGGCAGCGGCTGGCTGGGCGCTGGATTTGGCCGGGTGGGGAAATTCGGGCGCACCGGCTCCACGGTGGTGCAGGCGGTCAGAGCCGTACCTGCAAGAAGAAACAAAGCCGTACGCGTAAGGGAAAGCGTCATCGCCGCTCCGGTGAGATTGGATCGGAATCAGTCGAGGCGTCAGGGTTAATGATGGGTTACAGCCGACGCCGAAGCCAACCCAATAAGTCTTTAGCTCACAGCTCCTTGGCGACGCCGTCGAGCAAGGGGACGAAGCGGACGTCGGTCATGACCTCAATTCGGAAGCCCCCCGCCCCATCGCCCGTATAGCGTTTGAGGCTCTGCACCGGCCCCTTGCCGATCGGCGCGACCAGCACACCCTTCGGTTTCAGTTGTGCAAGCAGGGCCTTGGGCTCATCCGGCGCCGCGGCTGTGACCAGAATGCGGTCAAAAGGCGCCTGCTCGGGCCATCCGAGCCCGCCATCGCCGAAACGGGTGATCACATTGGTGAGACCAAGCTGCTTGAAGCGGGCCTCGGCCTCGCCCAGCAGGGTCCGATAGCGCTCGACGGTGTAGACCAGCCGCGAGAGCTTGGAGAGGATCGTGGTCTGGTAACCGGAGCCGGTGCCGATCTCCAGCACCCGCGAGCGCGGCTCGACCTCCAGGGCCTGGCTCATCAGGCCGACGATATAGGGCTGGCTGATGGTCTGGCCGCAGGCGATCGGCAGGGCCGAATCCTCGAAGGCGCGGTCCTTGAACAGATCGGGGGTGAACAGCTCGCGCGGCGTCGATTCGATGGCCGCCAGGACCCGCGGATTGCTGACGCCCTGAGAGCGCAGCGACAGCACCAGGCGCGCAAGCTGGACGCTTGCCTCATCGCCTTCGTGATCGCTCTCGTGTTTGGCCATAGGTCGCCTCAAGCCGTCGGAGGCGTGCCCCCGAGCACGCCCTTCAGGCGATGAACGGTTTCGGCGTGAGTCAGGTCGATATGCAAGGGGGTGACGGAAATCTTACCGTCATAGATGGCTCGCAGGTCGGTGCCGTCGGCCGGCTCCGACCGCTCGGCGCGGTAGCCCATCCAGTAATATTCGCGATTCCGCAGGTCGGTCCGCTTCTCGGCGTGGCGCACATTGATGTCGCGGAAGGTCTGACGGGTCACCTCGACCTCGGTGATCTGGTCGACGAGGGCCGCCGGGAAGTTGACGTTCATCACCACATCCTTCGGCCAGCCCAGCTCCATGAGCCGTTGCACGATCCCCGGACCGAAATGCTCGGACGGCGCATACATCTGCTGATCGGCCACCGCCGGCCAACTTGATTGCGACAAGGCGATGGACGGAATGCCCAAGGCCATGCCCTCGATGGCCCCGGCGACGGTTCCGGACATGGTCACGTCCTCGGCCAGGTTCGCCCCGCGATTGACGCCCGACAGCACCAAGTCGGGTTTCAGCCCGCCCATCAGCTCGGTCACCGCCAGCATCACGCAGTCGGTCGGCGTGCCGGTGGTGGCGAAGCGGCGCTCGTCCAGGCGACGCACCCGGATCGGATCGGACAGGGTCAGGGCGCGACTGGCGCCCGATTGCTCGTACTCAGGCGCGCAGATCCAGACGTCGTCGGTCAGCGCGCGCGCGATGTTCTCAAGGGCGACCAGGCCCTCGGCATGAATGCCGTCGTCGTTGGTCAGCAGAATTCTCATTCGCCACCAATGTGCGTGAGGCCGGGCAGATAGGGATGCAGCGCCTGCGGAATGGCGATGCGGCCCTGCTCGTCCTGATAGTTCTCCATCACCGCCACCAGGGTCCGGCCGACCGCCAGGCCCGAGCCGTTCAGGGTGTGGACGAAGCGCGTGCCCTTCTCGCCGGTTTTCTTGGTCCGGGCGTCCATGCGCCGAGCCTGGAAATCCCCGCAGTTGGAGATCGAGCTGATTTCGCGATAGCGGCCTTCCGACGGCAGCCAGACCTCGAGGTCGTAGGTCTTGCGCGCGCCAAAGCCCATGTCGCCGGTGCAAAGCAGCATGGTCCGGTAGGGCAGTTGCAGGGCCTGCAGCACCGCCTCGGCGCAGCCGACCATCCGCTCGTGCTCGGCCTCGGACTCTTCTGGCGCGGTGATCGAGACCAGCTCGACCTTGTAGAATTGGTGCTGGCGGATCATGCCCCGGGTGTCGCGGCCTGAAGCGCCCGCCTCGGCGCGGAAGCTGGGTGTCAGCGCGGTCAGGCGCATCGGCAGATCTTCCTCGGCGGTGATCTGCTCGCGCACGAGATTGGTCAGCGAAACCTCGGCGGTGGGGATCAGCCAACGGATCTCCGGCGCGCTCTCCAGCGCCTGGGCGTCGACCGGCCTGGCGTTTTCCAGGCCCGGGAAGGCCACAAACTGATCGTCGGAGAATTTCGGGAGCTGCCCGGTGCCGTACATCGCCTCGGTGCGCACCAGCAGGGGCGGCGAGACTTCCGTGTAGCCATGCTCGCGGGTCTGCATGTCCAGCATGAACAGGCCAAGCGCCCGCTCCAGCCGAGCCAGCTGTCCCTTCAGCACCACGAAACGCGAACCGCTCATCCGGGCGGCGGCCTCGAAGTCCATCAGGCCCATCGCCTCGCCCAGATCGACGTGATCCTTGGGATTGGCGATGGTGTTGGGCTCGCCCCAACGGCGGACCTCGACATTGCCGTTCTCGTCGTCGCCAGGCGGTACGTCGGCGAACGGCAGGTTCGGCAATGCGGCCAGCAGGGTCTGCAGTTCGACCGCCGTCGCGCGTTCGACCTCGGCCTGCTCGGACAGGGTGGCCTTCACGGCCTCGACCTCGGCCATCAGGCGCTGAGCCTCGGCCTCATCCTTCTTGGCCTTGGCCTGGCCGATCAGCTTGGAGGCTTCGTTGCGGCGGCTCTGCGCGGTTTCCAGCGCCAGCTTGGCGGCGCGCAGCTTGGCGTCCAGGGCGATCGCCTCGGCGGCCGCGCCTGACTTGCCCTTCGCAGCCCAAGCTTTCTCATAAAGCTCAGGGGTTTCGCGAATGGCTCGGATGTCGTGCATGGTTCTGCCGCCAGGAGAGAGTGAGGCGACTTCTCTAGAGCGCGTTGGTTAGCGGGCCAACCCCAGAGGCGCCCGCTTTGCCCTAGATCGGAACGATGTCCCTGCCCGCTTCCTCGTCTTCGAGGCGGCGACGCTTCTCGATCAGCTTCACGCACAAGATCGAGATCTCGTAGAGCAGGATGATCGGCACGGCGAGCATGGTCTGGCTGATCGGATCGGGCGGGGTCACCACAGCGGCGACCACGAACACGCCGACGATGGCGTAGCGGCGGCCAGAGGCCAGGGCCTTGGACGACACGATGCCCGCCATGCCCAGCAGGGTCAGGACCACCGGCAGTTGGAAGCACAGGCCAAAGGCCAGCAGCAGAGTGGTGACGAGGCTGAGATAGTCCGAGACCTTGGGCAGCAGTTGCACCGACACCTGGGCGTCGACGATCTGTTGCGACAGCGAGAACCACAGCACGAACGGCAAGATCACATAGTAGACCAGCGCCGCGCCCATCAGGAACAGGGTCGGCGAGGCCAGCAGGAACGGCACGAAGGCGTTGCGCTCGCGCTTATAGAGGCCAGGCGCCACGAACCCGTAGACCTGCCAGGCCAGCACCGGGAAGGTCAGGACCACGGCCCCGAAGCCCGCCAATTTCAGCTTGGTGAAGAAGAACTCCAGCGGCGCGGTGAACACCAGGTTCAGCTTGTCGGCGTTCGGCGCGGCCGGAACCTCCTTGATGCCGACCAGCGCCAGGAACAGATCGCGCGTGCCGCTCAGGAACTTGAGGACGTCCACGCCCTGCGCCGGCTGGGCGTGGTTGGCGTTCTCGACGGCCAGCAGCTGCGCGGCGATCGCGAAGGGATGCAGCAGGAAGATGTAGATCTGCTTGGAGAAGGCGAAGCAGATGGCGAACCCGATCGCCATGGCCAGCACGCAGATGATCAGCCGCGAGCGCAGCTCGACAAGGTGGTCCAGCAACGGGGCGCGTGACGCCTCGATCTCGGCGTCGTCGTAATCGTGGGGCTCGCTCACGCCTTGGCTCCGGCCTTGGCGGTTTTGGCGGCGGTCTTGGCCGGCGCTTTGGTCGCGGTCTTCGGCTTGGCGGCAGGCGCCTTGGCCTTGGCGGGGGCCTTGGCCGCCGGCGCGTCGGTTTTCGGCTTGGGCGCGCGCCGGGCGCGGGGCTTGGCCTCTTCGACGATGGGCGCGGCTTCGACCGAGCTCTCGTACTGATGGCTCATCGGCGGGTGGAACTGAACGTTCGAACCCTCCAGGCTGTCGCCGATTTCCTTGAACACCTGGTCGACCTGGGCCTTGGAGGCGTCCATGGCCGCGCTCTCGGCGATATTGCCGCGGCGCATGGCCTCGACCTCCTTGCGCAGCTCATCGAGCTCCGACTGGCGGGCCATTTCATCGAAACTGGCGCGGAATTCGTTGGCCATGCCCCGCAGCTTGGCCGTGAACTGGCCAAGTTTACGCAACATCACCGGTAGATCCTTGGGACCTACGACGATCAGCGCGACCGCAGCGATGACCAGAAGTTCAAGGCCGCCGACCTCGGGAAGCATTCAGGGATAGCCTAGACGTAAGAGCCCGCGCCGACAGTGATCGGCGCGGGCGAAACCTTAGGGAAAACGGCTAGATCAGCCGCGAGCTTCGTCTTTTTCGCGCTCGGTCTTGGGCAGCGGCTTGGAGGTGTCGGCGACGGTGTCGGTGTCGTCCTTCAGGCCGTCCTTGAAGGCGCGGATGCCCTTGGCGGCGTCGCCCATGATGCCCGACAGTTTACCGCGGCCGCCGAACATCAGCGCCACAACCACGAGAACAATCAGCCAATGCCAAATCGAAAATGAGCCCATAAGGCCAAACTCCCTAACGTCGGCGGTCGACCTCGACCGCACGCCCGCCCCTGTTCGCTACCGAATATAGTCGTTCGCGCGGCAAAGCGCCAACGTGTCCTAACGTCCCGGATCGTCTTCGCCCAGGAAGTCTGTGTGAAATTCCGGCGCCTCGCCCTCTTCCAGTGGATCTTCTTCCAGCATTCCCAAGCCGAGCGGGTTCGGCACGGAGAAATCCGCCGGCAAATCGAGGCTGAGCAGACCCGCGGCCTTCATGTCGGCCGCCCCCGGCAGATCCCCGAGATTCGCCAGGCCATAGTGTTCCAGGAAGGCGTCAGTAGTGCCGTAGGTGACCGGACGGCCCGGCGTGCGGCGGCGCCCACGCATCCGCACCAGGCCGAGCTCCAACAGCACGTCCAGGGTCCCGCGGCTGGCCTGCACCCCCCGCACGGACTCGATCTCGGCCCGTGTCACCGGTTGGTGGTAGGCGATGATGGCCAGGGTTTCCTGGGCCGCCTTCGACAGGCGTCTCGGCTCCTCCCGCTCCTCGGTCATCAGGAAGGCGAGATCCTCGGCGGTCTGGAAACGCCAGCGCCCGCCGATGCAGGCCAGCTCGATCCCGCGGCCGGCATAGGTGGTCTGCAGCGCGGCCAGGGCGGCTTTGACGTCGGCGCCAGCCGGCAGCCGCTTGGCCAGGTCCTCAAGACTGAGCGGACCGGCCGCGGCGAACAATAGCGCCTCGACCTGGCGTTCAGCGGCCTGCGTCACGCCCGCACCTCAGCGCGAGCCCGCAGATAGACGTCGGCGAAGGCTTCGAGTTGGCGCGCTTCGAGCGCGCCCTCCTTCACCAGCTCAAGGCTGGCCGACAGGGTCGAGGCGACATAGGAGGCCTGGCTTGGCCCCTCCCCCGGCGGTTTCAGCGGCGCGATGCCGGCCAGCGGCGTCCAGCGGCCAAGATCGGGCAGCATGTGGCGCAGGCGATCGCGCGCGTCCTCCAGCGGATAGGCCTGGGGCGCACGCGGGGTGTAGTGGCGGCCCTGTTCCTTGCGGCGTTGGTCGATATAGGCGCTCATCAGGCCGTAGAGGTCGCCCTCCAGCCGGGTCGACGGGATCACCTTGATCGCTTCGGGATCGCCGCGCACGAAGACGTCGCGGCCAAGTTGCGGGCCATCCCTTAGGGCGTCGGCCGCGCCGCGCATGGCGTCGAGCTTGGCCAGGCGGAAGGCGAGTTGGGCGGCCATTTCCTCAGCCGGGGGTTCTTCGGCCTTGGGCCGTTCAGGCTTGGGCAGCAGCAGGCGGGACTTCAGGTAGGCCAGCCAGGCCGCCATCACCAGATAGTCGGCCGCCAGCGAGAAGCGGACGCGGCGCGCCTGCTGGACGAAGGCGAGATACTGCTCGGCGAGCTTGGTCACCGAGAGCTTGAGCAGGTCGACCTTCTGGCTGCGCGCCAGGGCCAGCAGGACGTGGAGCGGACCTTCGTAGCCGTCGATATCGATGACGAGAGCTTCGCCATCTTCGGCCGCGGTGTTGGCGGCCTCGAAATCGAGAGTTGGCTGGAAGGTGCTCAAGCCGCCCATTTCCCTTCAAACGCCGCGTCGAACCGGGCGCGGGCCTCATCGACATCGAACGGCTCGGGAACCTTGGCGATCCGCCCCAGCGCCGCCTTGGCGCGGCGCGCGGCCTGGCCCGACAGCGCCTTGGTTCCGGCGATCACCGCCTTCATCTCGGCCATGTCGCCATTGCAGTGCAGGACCACGTCGCAGCCCGCCGCCAGCGACAGCCGAGCGCGATCGGCGAACTCGCCGCCCAGGGCCTTCATGGAAAGATCGTCGCTCATCACCAGGCCGTCGAAGCCGATGGCGCCGCGAATGACCTCGCGCATGGCCTTCTTCGATGTCGTGGCCGGGCGCTTGGGGTCGATAGCCGTGTAGACGACGTGGGCGGTCATCGCCATCGGCATGTCCGACAGCACTCGGAACGGCGCGAAGTCCCAGGCGTCCAGCTCATCATAGCTGGTGTCCACCACCGGCAGGTCCAGGTGACTGTCGGCCATGGCCCGGCCGTGGCCGGGAATGTGCTTGATGACCGGCAGCACGCCGCCGGCGATCATCCCCTCGCAGGCCGCGCGGCCCAGCAGGGCGACGCCCTGCGGGGTCTTGGCGTAGGCGCGGTCGCCGATCACGTCGTGGGCGCCCTCGACCGGCACGTCCAGCACCGGCACGCAGTCGACATTGATGCCCAGGACCGCCAGATCATGGGCCAGCAGGCGCGCGCCCAGCCGGGTCACTTCACGGCGCAGCAGCGGATCGTTGGCCGACAGCTCGCCATAGGCGCGGCCCGGCGGATACCTGCGCCAGTGCGGCGGGCCCAAGCGTTGAACCCGGCCGCCTTCCTGGTCGATCAGCACCGGCGCGTCGGCCCGGCCGACCGTGGCGCGCAGTTGGTCGACCAGCCGGCGTACCTGGTCCGGGGTCTCGACGTTGCGCTTGAAGAGGATGAACCCCCAAGGCTGGACGTCGCGGAAGAAAGCCTCTTCCTCAGCCGAGAGGGTCAGGCCGGCGCAGCCGAGGATCGAGGCGCTGGTCATCTACTTCACGAAGCAGCTTTTGCCGGCGGCCTTCAGCTGATTGCAGAAGGCGCTGGCGTCGGCGCGGCTGGCGAAGCCGGTGACCTGGGTGCGGTAGAGGGTCGAGCCGTCCTTCTGGATCGCCTCGACGCGCTTGCCCTTGCCGGCCGCCGCGCCGGGCGCGATGCGGGCGGCGTCGTTCCAGCCTTTGTCGGCCAGGGCTTGCGAGGAGAAGGCGCCGATCTGCACGGCGGCGCCGCCGCCGCTCGCCTTGGGCGCGGGCGTCGGGTTCAGGGCGGCGTCGATCGATTTCGGCGCGGGCGTTGCGGCCTTCGGCGGCGGCACGATCTTGGTCACCGGGACGGCGGCGGGCGGCGGCGGCGGAACCGCGGGCTTGAGGCCCGTGGACGCCGTCGGAGCGGCCGGCAGGGCGACGATCGGAGCCGAGGCGACCGGAGCGGTCGGCGCGGCCTTCGGCGGCGGCTGCACGGTCACGGGCGCGGGACGGGCCTGCGGCGTTTCCGGGGGCGCGGTGAAGTTTGGCGAGGCCGGGGCGGCTTCGCCCTGCTCGGACTGATAGATCTGCAGACCTTCGGCCGGGTCGACGGGCTGGGCCTCGGCGGGCGCCGCGCCCTTCATCTCGGTCACCGGCGCGCCGACGGTCAACGGCGGCTGGCCCGCTTCACGGACTCCGGAGCGGTAGAACAGCACAATGGCGATCACCAGGGCGATCAACACGATGGCGCTGAGGATCAGCATGACGGGCGCTGGGCCACCGCCGCGCACCGGCTGGCGCGCGTCGAAGGACAGGGGCGCGTCGGTCGGGGGCGTGTAAGCGCCGCGATCGGGGTCGGACATCGGTGGCTCCGATAAGGAATCGAGCCGCGGCGCGAATCGCGCGCGGTGTTTTGACAATTCTAGCGAAGGGAACCGGGCGACGTACCCAGTCGACGTCTAATTCCAGACGTCGAGGTGGAAAAGTTTCCGATGCTCTTCGATGGCGAACCGATCGGTCATGCCGGCGATGTAGTCGCACACCACCCTGGCCCGGCCGGCTTGGTCGCGATTTTGCGACCGGGCGAACCACTCCGTCGGCAGGACGTCTGGTTCGGCCATGAACAACTGGAACATCTCGGCGAGAATGCGGCGGGCCTGGCTGCGCGTGCGATTGACCCGCCAGTGGCGGTACATCCGGTTCATCAGGAATTCGCGCAGACGCGACAGGTCCTCGACCATCTCGCGCGAGAAGGCCACCAGGGCGTGGTCGAGATTGCGCACGTCCTCGGCCGAGCCGACTTTCGAGGCCAGGGCGCGACGATGGGTCTCGGCCAGAACGTCGTCGACCATGGCGCCGATCATGCGCCGAACCGCCTCTAGCCGCGTGATCACCGGGTCGAGGTCGGGATAGTCCTTGTAGACGCTGGCCAGGATCGGACCGATCAGCGGCACGTCCAGCAGTTCCTCAAGCCGGAACAGGCCGGCCTGAACGCCGTCGTCCACGTCGTGGTTGTTGTAGGCGATGTCGTCGGCCAGGGCGGCGACCTGAGCCTCGGCCGAAGCCCAGGTGGAGAGCCCGAGATCGTATTCCTTGTCGAACTCGGAGATGGCCTTCCATGACGGGCGATCGAGCTTCTCGTTCACCGGGCCGTTGTGCTTGATCACCCCTTCCAGGGTTTCCCAGGTGAGGTTCAGGCCTTCCCAGCGCGGATAGCGACGCTCCAGCTTGGTGACGACCCGGAAGGTCTGCACGTTGTGATCGAAGCCGCCGAAGGGCTCCATCTGGATCTGAAGTTCGTCCTCGCCGGCGTGCCCGAACGGCGGATGACCCAGGTCATGGGCCAGGGCGATGGTCTCGGCGAGGTCGGCTTCAAGGCCAAGCGCCGTCGCCAACGAACGCGCCACCTGCGCCACTTCCAGCGAGTGGGTCAGGCGGGTGCGGAAGTGATCGCCTTCGTGGGCGACGAAGACCTGGGTCTTCTCTTTCAACCGTCGGAAGGCCGTGGCGTGGATGATCCGGTCCCGGTCGCGGGCGAACGGCGTGCGCGTGCGGCTCTCGGCTTCAGCGACCTTGCGCCCCAGCGAGAGGGAAGAATCTTCGGCATAGGGCGCGCGAGGCGGAGGGATCATGTGATCTCTGTGTAATGATGCCCCCTTGGACGAAGGGCCTGTCGAACTCATATAGTCCAGGCAGAGGTTTTCCACAGTATGACTACGACCGATCTCACCCTGTCTTCCGCAGCCGCTCAACGGCTGCAGGCTCTCGGCCAAGCCGAGGGCAAGCCAATCATGCTGCGAATCGCGGTGGAGGGCGGCGGCTGCTCAGGGTTCCAGTATCAGCTCGACCTGGTCGACCAGGCCCAGCCCGACGACCTGCGAATCGAGCGCGACGGCGTCGCGGCCCTGGTGGACGAGATGTCGCTGGTGATGCTGAAAGGCTCGGAAATCGACTATGTCGACGAACTGGCCGGCGCGGAGTTCAAGATCCGCAACCCCAACGCCAAGTCCAGCTGCGGCTGCGGCGTGAGCTTCTCGATCTAGGATCGGAAGAAAGGCGGAAGCCCCCGAGGGGACTTCCGCCCTATTCAATCAGCGCGACGGTTCGAGCTTGGTGTTCAGCACCCAGCCCACATTGTCGTTCTCGTCGGAAACTTCCCACCACAGGCCGTTCTTCTGGCCGGTCGGATAGACGATGGAGCCCGGCGGCAGCGTGCGGACCAGGGCGCCCTTGGCGTCGGCGGTGCGGCGCATGTTGACCGGCGCGGTCGCGGTGAAGGTCTTCGAGGGCGCGGCCTGGGCGGCCGGGCCTTGATTCGACACCAGGCCGAGCTCGTTGACCATCTTCGAATAGGCCTGGACGAAGGCCAGGGTCACGATGCGGCCCGTGTCGGTGTCTTCGTAACCGCCGCCGACTGCGCCGCCAAAGCCGCCGAAGCCGCCGGCCCCGCCGCCCGCGCCCCAGCCGATATCGTTCTTCACGGCGTAGCCGTCGGTGACCGCGATGGTCTCGGTGGTGCGCACGTTGGTCAGCGACAGCACGGTGTTGGCTTCCAGCTTGCGGGTCTTGATTCCGCCGATCAGGCCGCCAGCCGTGCCGCCGATCAGACCGCCGGCGATCCCCGCCAGGGCCGAGCCGCCGGCGTTGCCGTTCGCAGCCTGGACTTCGGCGACCAGCACATAGTCCGCCGCCTTGACCTGGCCCTGACCGACATTGGAGCCGCGCTGCATGCCCAGCCCCGCGCCGATGTCACGCTCGGTGACGGCCGCGTTCAGGCCCGCGCCCCGGTCCACCAGGTTGAAGCAACCCGACTTCTGCACGATCGAGCGCAGCAGCTTGGCCGGCGGCGCCAGATTGTATTGGTTCCAGCCACGGGGGTCGTCACCGTTGGTGATCGACAGCGTGCCGAGCTTGCGCGTGCAGCGCGGCACATCGGCCATGGCGTTGGCCTGCATCTTCTGGGCGTTCGTCGCCTGGGCCGGGCGGCCCTGCGCAAAAGCCCCGTTCGGCGCCACCGTCATCATCGCTGCGCCGACCAGGGCGAGCTTTGAAATCCGCGACATGATTATCCTCGTGCAACGACAATTGGTCGCAGTTAGCTAGACCATCCTGGCCACGAGGTCACGTTTGTTCGCAGGGCTTGAGCCCGCGCCGCCGGGCCACTAGCGTCCGGGCCGCAAGCTGGAGCCATCGATGCGTATCGCCACCTGGAACGTTAACTCTGTGAACGCGCGGTTGGAGACCGTACTGCGCTGGTTCGAGGAGGCCGCGCCGGATGTCGCCTGCCTGCAAGAGATCAAGTGCGTCGACGAGAAGTTCCCCGCCGAGGCCTTCGAGCGGCTGGGCTACAACGTCGCCGTCCACGGCCAGAAGTCCTACAACGGCGTCGCGATCCTCTCGAAAACGCCGCTGGAGGACGTGCGCAAAGGCTTGCCCGGCGACGACAGCGACGAACAGGCGCGTTACCTGGAGGCGGTGATCAGCGGGCCGACGCCGGTGCGGGTCGCCTCGATCTATCTGCCGAACGGCAATCCGGTCGACACCGAGAAGTTTCCCTACAAGCTGAACTGGATGGCGCGGCTGAACGCCCACGCCCGCGACCTGCTGGCCTATGAGGAGCCGCTGGCCCTGGTCGGCGACTACAATGTGATCCCCGAGCCCCGCGACGCGGCCCATCCGGAGAACTGGGTCGGCGACGCGCTCTTCCAGCCGCAGACCCGCGAGGCGTTCCGCGCCCTGAAATGGCTGGGCCTGACCGAAGCCTTCATGGCCGTGGACGGCGCCCCCGAGAGCTACACCTTCTGGGACTATCAGGCCGGCGCCTGGCAGCGGAACAACGGCATCCGCATCGACCACGCCCTGCTCTCGCCCCAGGCCGCCGACCTGCTGCGCGCCTGCGTGATCCACAAGGACGTTCGCGGCTGGGAAAAGCCCTCCGACCACGTTCCGCTGGTGATCGAACTCGACCTCTAGGGTCCCGCAAGGTTCATTTCCGGTTCAGCCGCGCCGGGCCTATGGCTATGGCGACGCTTCTCAACCGAAAGGTGGTCCCATGCGCGCTCTGATGTTTGTTCCCATAGGCCTGGCGCTCGTCGCCGGCCCTGCCCTCGCCCAGGACAGCGTCGCCAACGCCTCGGCGGCTGGCGGCGCCTCATCGGAAGTCGCCACCCATCTCGCCGCGTCGGGGGTTCAAACCGTCATCGGGATCGCCGCCGTGCCGGCCAGCGTCGTTGGCGCCGGTTCGGTCGTGGGCGGATCGGCCCTCGTCGGCGCGGGCGCTGGCCTGTCGGAAGCGGCCGGCGACAGCGCCGGCTTCGCCTCCGGCCCGCTGAAGATCGACGACAAGGTGGTCGTCTCGCCCGATCCAGCGCCAGCCGTGCCCTTCGACGTCGCCAAGCCCGCCGCCCGATGAACCGTTTCGCCGCCGCCCTGGCCGCCTTGATGATCGTGGGGACCGCCCTGCCCGCCACCGCGCAGGACTCCTCGGCCCGCGCCATCGTCCCGCACTTCACCGCACCGCAGGCGGCGGCCTTCTCCAAACAGGTCGAGCGCGACCTGGCGCAACGCGGCGCCCGAGTGGCGATCGTCTTCCGCGCCGGCCGCATGCGCGATCAGCTGCCTGAGGGCATCGCCTATACGCACGGGGCCTTCTGGGTCTATCGCGACATCCAGACCGCCGACGGCAAGTCCCAGAAGGGCTATGCGGTCTACAATCTCTATGCCGGCGACGGCAAAGCCTGGTCGAAGATCGAGAGTCGGCTGGTCCAGGACTTCCCGCTCGACTTCACGCGCGGCTCGACGGTCAACGACATGGCCGTGATCGTGCCCAGCCCGGAGATGCAGCGGCGCATCCTGGCGGTGATCGACAGCCCGACCTACCAGAAGGTCCATAATCCGGAGTACTCGCTGGTCGCCAACCCGTGGGCGCGCAAGTACCAGAACTGCAACAACTTCATGCTGAACGTGATCGCCGCGGGCGTCTGGAACACCGACAATCCTAACCAGATCACGGCGAACCTGAAGGCCCACTACAAGCCGACCGTGGTCAAGGCCAACGGACTGGTTCGGTTCTTCGGCCCCATCGCCGACCAGCGGCTGCGCACCGACGACCAGGACGCCGTGATCCGCACCGCCACCTACGAGTCGATGGCGGTTTTCATGCGGGAAAACAAGCTCCTGCAGGACGCCTACATCTTCAACTACCAACCTTGAGGCGCTTCTCCTTCCGGTAGAACGACGTTAGCTTGACCGAACGAGGCTGCTGGGAGATCGGCGGATGGGCGCAGTCGAGATGGTCGGGGTGGCCGCGAGCCTCAGCTTCCTGGCGGGTTGGCGGCTCTATGCCTGCGTCGCCGCCGCCGGGCTGGCCATGCGGTTCGGCCTGCTGGAATTGCCCCAACAGATCCAAACCCTGGATGCGCTCGCCAATCCCTGGGTGATCGGGGTCGCGGGCCTGGCCGCCATCGCCGAGCTGGTGGCCGACAAGGTCATGTGGTTCGACAGTCTCTGGGACGGCGCCCACACCTTCATCCGCCCGCTGGGCGGCGCCCTGCTGGCTCTGGCGGTCGTGGACGCCCACGATCCGGCCTGGCAGGTGATCGTCTTCCTGTTGGGCGGCGGCGCGGCCCTGCTCAGCCATGGAGCCAAGGCCAGCGCCCGGGCGGCGGTCAACACCAGCCCTGAACCGATCAGCAATATCGCGGTGAGCACGGTCGAGGACGTGGTCACCGCCGGCGGACTGTGGCTTGCGCTCAGTCAGCCGGCGATCGCCATCGTCGTGGCGCTGGTGCTGCTCGCCTGCGCCATCGGCCTCATCGTCCTGAGCTGGCGTATCCTGACCAAGCTCAGGCGATGGTGGCAGAGCGAATCCTAGCCCTTAAGCTTGCCCAGGATGTCGGCGATGCCGCCGAGCCCACCCAGACCGCCGAGCGCGCCGGCGAGGCCGCCCTGGCCGGCGGCCGGAACCTGTCCGTCCGGCGTCAGGTGATCGATCACCTGGGGCAGCAGTTGCGCCAGAGTGCCGGCCGCCTGCTGCGGATCGACGCCGAGCTTGGCGGCGAAATCGGCCACCATGCCGGACGACAGCACAGATTGAATCTGATCGGCGGAGATCGGCAGGTTCGCGCCGCTCGCGACCCAGGACTTCGCCACTTCGCCGAGGCCGCCCTGTTCAAAGGCGCTCATCAGGCCGCCGATGCCGCCTTCCTGACCGCCCAGGAGATCGGTGATCGCCCCGATCGGGGAACCGCCGCCGCCTTCGCCGCCGCCGAGAATACTGTCGAGTAGACCCATCTTACGCTCCTGAAGCTCGTCTGTTGAAAGCCCGCCCCCGAGGCGCCGAGCACAAGAAGACACCAAGTGCGTGACAGTTCAATCGCTGCGTCTCGTTCCCAGGCTCGCCCTGTGTCTTCTCCACAACCCCGAACAGCGCTAGCCTCGTGTCATGAATGAATGGCCCAGGCTCCTGCTGCTGCTTGCGCTCGCCGGGATCGGGGTGACCGTCCTGGGCAGCGCGGCCATCTGGCTGATGGACGAGGAACGGCGTATCCGCCGCGCCTTGAAACGCGTGCTGAAAGGCGCGCCGGAGGCGGTCATCCTGGCGCCCGGACGCGGCCGCGGCGCGGGGTTCAATTTCTCGACCGGGGCCATGGCGGTGGCCTGGGATTCCGGCGGCTGGCTGTTGCCATACCGCATCGACGAACTGGTCGGCGCCGAGTTGATCGTCGACGGCCAGATCCTGGCGCGCGTCCATCGCGGCGAACCCCGCAAACCGTTGGATCATGGCGTCGAGCATGCCGCGCGCGTCACCCTGCGGCTGGTCTTCGACGACCCGCACCACCCGGACTTCGATCTGGACCTTTGGCTGGCGGGCGACGAGACCCGCCGACGCACGTCCTCGCCCAGCGACGCGGTGCAGGAAGCCAACCGCTGGCTGGCGCGCGCCGAGGCCGTTCTGCGGCGGCCGATCGCGCCGCACACCCTCACCCGGCCGGCGGCGGCTGAGGACCCGGCCGAGCCGGACGACGAGCCGCCGTTCTATCTGGACCAGGACGAGCGGTTCTGAGAGCATTTTCGAGCGAAGTGGATGCCGGTTCGCGTGAAGAAAATGCGTAAAAACAAACTCTAGCCGAGCGCGAAATCCACGCCGGCCTGCGCATGGACCAGGGCGGTGTCGATCACCGGCAGGGCCAGGTCGGCCGGCGACAGCAGCAGCCCGACCTCAGTGCAGCCGAAGATCACGCAATCGGCCTCGCCCGTCTTGGCGATCATGGCCAGGAGCTCGGCCTTGGAGGCCTGCGTGACCACGCCCTGGCAGAGCTCGTCATAGATGATGGCGTGCAGCCGCTCGCGGTCAGCCTCGCCCGGGATCATCGCCTCGACGCCCTGGGCGCTGAGCCGGTCGCGGTAGAACGGCTTCTCCATGGTGAACCGCGTCGCCAGCAACAACGGCCGTGAACAACCTGCCGCCTTCACGGCGCCCGCCGTGGCGTCGGCGATGTGGATCAGCGGCACACTGACCGCCGCCTGCACCTGATCGGCGACCAGGTGCATGGTGTTGGCGCCGATCATGATCGCCTGGGCGCCCGCGCCTTCCAGTCGGGCGGCGGCCTGGGCGAGAACCTCACCCGCCGCCTGCCAGTCGCCATCGGCCTGCATCTGGGCGATGGGCGCGAAGTCCACCGACCACATGAGCAGTTGCATCGAGTGCAGCCCGCCCAACCGCTCGCGCACCATGCGGTTCATGGCCTGGTAGTAGAGCGTGGTGCTCTCGGCGCTCATGCCGCCGAGCAGTCCGACCGTGCGCATGATCCTAGAGATCCGCGTAGATGTGGGTTTCCTCCGCCGCGCCCGGATGGGTCAAGGCGCCCAGGTGGGCCGGGCCCACGATCTGGGCGTACTTCCAGAGCGCGCCGGAGTTGTAGTTGGTCTTGCGCGGCGCCCACTCGGCCTTGCGGCGCGCCAGCTCGGCGGGCTCGACTTCCAGGTCGATGGTCCCGGCGTCAGCGTCGATGGCGATGATGTCGCCGTCCTGCACCAGCGCGATGGGGCCGCCCATCTGGGCCTCGGGACCGACGTGCCCGATGCACAGGCCGCGCGTCCCGCCCGAGAACCGACCATCAGTGACCAGGGCCACCTTGTCGCCGCGCCCCTGGCCCGAGATCGCCGCCGTGGTTGAGAGCATTTCGCGCATGCCCGGACCGCCCCGGGCGCCTTCATAGCGGATCACCAGGACCTCGCCGTCCTGGTAGTCGCCGGCCTCGACCGCGTCGAAACAGGCCTGTTCGCCGTCGAACACCCGCGCCGGGCCGCGATGGCTGCGATGGCTCTCCATGCCTGCCACCTTGACGATGGCGCCGTCAGGGGCGAGCGAGCCCCACAGGCCGACCACGCCGCCGGTGGGCGACAGCGGGTTGGAGACCGGGCGGATCACCACCTGGTCGTCGCGCCACTTCACGTCCTTCAGGTTCTGCGCGATCGTCTTGCCGGTCACGGTCATGCAGTCGCCGTGAATGTAGCCGCCTTCCAGCAGGGTCTTCAGCAGCATCGGCATGCCGCCGGCCTCGCCCATGTCCTTGGCCACGAAGCGGCCGCCTGGCTTCAGGTCGGCGATATAGGGGGTGCGGGCGGCGATCTCGGCGAAGTCGCGCAGAGTAAACTCAATGCCGCACTCGTGGGCCATGGCCGGCAGATGCAGGCCGCCATTGGTGGAGCCGCCGGTGGCCGCGACCACCACGGCGGCGTTCTCGAACGACTTGCGGGTGACGATGTCGCGCGGACGCAGTTGTTCGGCGATCAACCGCACCACCGTCTCGCCCGAGGCCACGGCGTAGGCGTCACGGGTCAGGTAGGGCGCAGGCAGCGAAGCCGAGAGCGGCAGGGCCAGACCGATGGCTTCGGACACGCAGGCCATGGTGTTGGCGGTGAACTGGCCGCCGCAGGCGCCGTCCGACGGACAGGCGTGCTGCTCCAGCGAGCACAGGTCCTCCAGGCTCATCTTGCCAGCCGAGTGCATGCCCACGCCTTCGAACACGTCGACCACGGTCACGTCCCTGCCCTGCCATTGGCCAGGCAGGATCGAGCCGCCGTAGAGGAACACGCTGGGCACGTTCAGCCGCAACATGGCCATCATCATGCCCGGCAGGCTCTTGTCGCAGCCGGCCAGACCGACCAGAGCGTCATAGCCGTGGCCGCGCATGGTCAGTTCGACGCTGTCGGCGATCAGGTCGCGGCTGACCAGCGATGAGCGCATGCCCTCGTGGCCCATGGCGATGCCGTCGGTGACGGTGATGGTGCAGAACTCGCGCGGGGTGGCGCCGGCCTTCTTGACCCCCTCGCTGACCGCGTGCGCCTGGCGCATCAGGGCGGTGTTGCAGGGCGCGGCCTCGTTCCAGCACGACGCCACGCCGACGAACGGCTGGGCGATCTCGCGGCTGCCGAGCCCCATGGCGTAGTAGTAGGACCGGTGCGGCGACCGCGCCGGTCCCTCCGTCACGTGGCGGCTGGGAAGGTTGGACTTATCCCAGGTTCCGTCTGGCTTCCGGGTCATGATCGCGCCTTCCAATGAAGAAGCGTCCTGCCTATCGGTCATGCCCATGGGCGCCAAGGGCGCGCGAGAACTTAGGCGGCCTTCGCCCCCGCTGCGGGCAGAAGGAGACGCCTAAAGCGCCGCCTTCACCGCGCCCACGACCTCGTCGTCCAGCGGTTCAGTGCGGGGTCCGAAGGCGCGGATCAGCTTGCCGTCCTTGCCGACCAGGATTTTGTGGAAGTTCCAGACCGGTTCGGCCGGCTCGCCCAGCACGTCCTTGGCCCACTTGTAGAACGGGTGGGCGGTGTCGCCCTTCACATCGGCCTTGGCGGTCAGCGGGAAGTCGATGTTGAACTTGGTCTCGCAGAAATCCTTGATCTCGGCCTCGGTGCCCGGCTCCTGGCCGGCGAACTGGTTGCAGGGCACGCCCAGCACCACCAGACCCTGGTCCTTGTAGTCGGAATAGAGCTTCTCGAGACCCTCGTACTGCGGGGTCAGGCCGCACTGCGAGGCGGTGTTCACCACCAGCATGACCTTGTCCCGATAGGTCTCCAGCGGCAGGGGCGCGCCATCGATGGTGTGGAACTCGAAGTCGTATGCGAACTTGGTCATGGCGTGCTCCACGAGATGGGTGAAACGAGCCTAACCCCGCTAGCCCTGATCCTCTAGTGACTGTTCTACAGCCAAGGCCAGATCGAGCGCCCGGGCCGCCTCCGCCGCGGTCACGATGGGCCGCGGCGCCTCGCCGCGCACCGCCGCCAGGAAGCCCTCGACGCTGGTGGCCAAGGTGTCCTTCACCGCCGGCGTGTCGGCGTAGTCGGGGTTCAGCGGGAAACCGGTGGTGTTGCGGAAATCCCGGCTGATGAAGTCGATCTCCACCTCGCCGGACGGATAGACCAGCTTCATGCTGCGCTTGCGCTCCAGCGCCATGCGCGAGGAATCGAAGATCGCGGTGAAGCCGTCGTCGAAGGTCACCTCGGCGCGGGCCTGGTCCCAGCCGCCGGAGAAGTCGATCGCCCCCTCGCCTTCCACCGCCACCGGCTGCGCGTTCGACAGCGACAAGGCCAGGTCCAGGTCATGGATCATCAGGTCCAGCACCACCGAGACGTCCAGGCTGCGCTCCGAGGGCGTGCCGTGGCGGATCGATTCCAGCCGCAGCGGCTGCTCGGGGATGTCGAACAGGCCCATGGCCTGGAACACCACCCGCTCCTGGTGGCCGCAGGCGACGATCAGGTTCTGCTTGGCCGCCTCGGCCATGATCTTGTCGGCGTCGGCCAGACTGATGGCGATGGGCTTTTCGATATAGACCGGCTTGCCGGCCCGCAGCGCCGCCAGAGCGCCCTCGACATGGACGCTGGCCGGCGAGGCGACCGTGACCACGTCGCAGGCCTCGAGAAACTCGTCGAGCTTGTGGAACGCCCGGCCGCCCAGCGGCACGGCCAGGGCCGCGGCCCTGTCGGGATGATGGGTGTCGAGCACGGCCGAGAGCACCGCGCCCTTGGCGCCCGCATATTTGCGGGCATGGTGTCCGCCGAAGACGCCGGCGCCGATCACGCCGCCTTTCAGGGGTTCGCCCATAGACTCGCTCCGACAACCTGTTGACGTCGCGCTTTACAGGCGAAGGTCTATCGACGCCACCAGGGGGTTGGGTTTAAACATTCGTTTGAACATCGCTTACGATGTAAGGGAGACGCCCCAATGACCACCTCGCGCGAAGTCCGCCTGAAGAGCCGTCCTGTTGGCCTGCCCGTCGCCGACAATTTCGAAGTCGCCACCGTCACCCTGCCCGCGCCGGGTCCCGGCGAGGTCCAGGTCCGCAACAGCTGGATGACCGTCGATCCCTACATGCGCGGGCGCATGAACGACGTGAAGAGCTACTCCCCGCCCTTCGCGCTCGGCGAAGCGATGCAGGGCGGCGCGGTCGGCGAGGTGATCGCCTCGAACGATCCGGCCTACAATGTCGGCGACCTGGTGCAGTCGAACTACGGCTGGCGCGAAGCCTATAACGCCCAGGCCTCGATGGTGCAGAAGCTGAACACCTTCGGCCTGCCGCCCCAGGCGTTCCTCGGCGTCGCCGGGATGCCGGGCATGACCGCCTATGCCGGCCTGCTGCGGGTCGCGGCGCTGAAGGAGGGCGACGTCGTCTTCGTGTCGGCGGCTTCCGGCGCCGTGGGCTCGGTCGTCTGCCAGATCGCCAAGATCAAGGGCCACAAGGTCATCGGCTCGGCCGGCGGCCCGGAGAAGGTGAAGTTCCTCAAGGAAGAGCTCGGGGTCGATGTGGCCATCGACTACAAGGCCACGCCCAACCTGATGAAGGCCCTGGAAGAGGCCGCGCCCGAAGGCATCGACGTCTATTTCGAGAACGTCGGCGGCGAGCACCTGGAAGCCGCGCTGAACTCGGCCCGTCCGTTCGGCCGCTTCGCGCTCTGCGGCATGATCTCGATGTACAACGCCACCACCCCGCCGCCCGGCCCGCGCAACATCGCCCAGGCGGTCGGCAAGCAGCTGCGGATGGAGGGCTTCATCGTCTCCAGCCATTACGACATGCTGCCGTCCTTCCATAAGGACCTGGCCGAATGGCACGCAGCGGGAAAGATCAAGTGGAAGGAAACCGTGCTCGAGGGCATCGACAAGGCTCCCGAGGCCTTCCTCAAGCTCTTTTCCGGCGAGAACTTTGGCAAGATGCTGGTGAAGCTTAGCTAGCCCCCTCACCCGCTCGTCATCCCCGGGCTTGTCCCGGGGATCCATACCCTCAAGTCAACCCGCGCCAACTCTGGCGGCGCGGCGGCTATGGATGGCCGGGACAGGCCCGGCCATGACGAACTCAGGAGTATAGCGCGCTTCCAGCGTTGGCCCGCCGGGAGCGACCGGCTACAAGCCGAGGGTAGTACCTCACCCGGAGTTCGCCGTGTCCCGCCTCTTCAGCGCCTATGTGATCGTCGACTGGAGCGCGGCGGCCAAGCCGTCCACCGGGGCCGACTCCGTCTGGATCGGCGTCCTGAAGCGCGACCTGCGCTTCCGCCTGACCTTCGAGGCGCACAATCCGCCGACCCGCGCCGAGGCCGAGAAGAAGCTCGCCGACATCCTGGACGACTTCAAGAAGCGCGGCGAGCGCGCCCTGGTCGGCGTCGACTTCCCGCTGGGCTTCCCGCGCGGCTTCTCCAAGGCGCTGAACCTGACCGGCGAGCATCCCTGGCGCGCGGTCTGGGACCAGCTGGACAAGATGGTCAAGGACAAGGCCGACAACACCAACAACCGATTCGGCGTGGGTTCGGAGATCAACCGGCGCATGACCGGCGGTCCCTTCCCGTTCTGGGGCTGCCCGCCGAAAGACGCGCTGACCACCTTGCAGCCCAAGCGCACGCGGGCTCACGGCCCTGACGATCTGCCCGAGTTCCGCCATGCGGACCTTGCGGCCAAGGGCGCGGCCTCGATCTGGAAGCTCTATTACAACGGCTCGGTCGGCGGTCAGGCGATCCTGGGCATTCCGGCCGTCCGCCGCCTGAAGCTGGCGCGCGGCGAGGCGGTGAAGGTCTGGCCGTTCGAGACCGGCTTCAAGGCCCTGACCGAGGCCGACCTGGCCGGCGTCGAGGTGGTCGTCGCCGAGGTCTATCCGTCGCTCTACAAGGCTCAGCCCCAGCCGGGCGAGGTCAAGGACCAGGCCCAGGTCCGCGTCACCGCCGAGCACTTCGCGCGATTGGATGAGACGGGAAAGCTGGGCGGCGCCTTCACGATCGGCAAGACCGCCGCGGCCGACGTCGTTCTAGACGCCGAGACCGAAGAGGGCTGGATCCTGGGCGTCGAGGCCTAGAAAGGCCCGGAAGTAGGCGCCGGCCCTACGCCGTTTCCGCCTGCCCTTGCGGCTCGGCGGCCGGCAGCTTGTCGGCCAACCGGCGGCGACGCTCCACGACCGGCGGGCTGCGCAGGCGTTGCAGATACATCGGCAGCAGCACGCCGCTGACGCCGGCCGCATCGGCCAGTATGTCGCCCAGTTGCGCGCCGCGCCCCGTCAGCATCTGGGCCACCTCGACCGCGACGCCGAACATCAGCACCAGGCAGGCCAGGTCGAACGAACGACGCTTGGGGACCGCGGCGATGGTCAGCAGGGTCAGGCCGTAGAAGGCGATGAAGTGCGCCGCCTTATCGACGCTGATCAGATGCTTCTCGACGCCTTTGAACGGCCCGATCATGCCGATCGCACAGACCAGGGTGGCGGCGATCAGCAGAATACGCGCGAATTTCGGAGTCGGGAAAACCATGCCCCCTTCTCTCAGATCAGCGTGAATCGACCGTTCACCCCGGCGAAAAAAGTCGCCTTCGCCTAGAGCCCGCGGCGCGCCAGCGACCAGAACCGCCAACTCAGCAGGCCTGCCGAGATGAACGAAGCGGTGATCACCGCCCAGACTATGCCGTTCAGGCCAAGGCCCATCGGAATGGCCAGCCACCACGCCAGCGGCATCATCACCAGCACATAGCTGGTCATGTGGGTGAAGGTCGGCAGCCAGACGTCTCCGCGGGCCCGCAGCGCCTGGGCGATCACCACCTGCAGCGCGTCGACCAGGAAGAACAGGCACGACAGCACCAGGGCCGCCGAGGCCATGGCAATCACCACCTTGTCGGAGGTGTAGGCCTGGCTGATCAGCCCCGCTGACGGCCAGATGACCAGCGAGATCACCAGGCCGAACACGGCGGTGATCCCAAAGCCGATCAAGCCCGCGCGAACGACGCCGCGCGCGTCGCGCGCGCCATAGGCGCGGCCGACCATGACGGCGGTCCCGGTCGAGAGCCCCAGCGGAACCATGAAGACCATCGCCGCCACGTTCAGCACCACGGCCCAGGCGGCCACGGTCAGGCCGCCCATCCAGCCGGCGAAGATGTTCATCGAGGCGAAGGCCGCGACTTCGAAGAAGTTCGAGGCCCCCGCCCCGTATCCGATCCGGCGCTGCTCCGCCTCGGCGGGCCGATCACGCTCGGGCTTGGTGAAGACGCCGAGCGCTCGCGCCTCCGGCATCCGCCAGATGTAGACCAGCATGGCGATGGCCAGGAACGTCCGCGCGCCGGTGGTCGCCCAAGCGCCGCCAACGGCTCCCAGCGGCGGAATGCCCAGGTGTCCAGGCACCAACAGCAGCAGCAAGGCCAGGTTCACCCCGTTGGCCAGCCACATCATCACCGCGCCCGGCTTGGGTTTGCCTAGGCCCTCCAGCCAGAAGCTGGCGGAGACGCTGATCGCGTAGCCGGGCAGCGACAGGGCGAAGATCAGCATGGCGCGTGACGCGCCGTCGGCCAGATCCTTGTCCAGGCCGATCACATGCAGGAAGGCCGGTCCGGCGATAAGCGTGATCGCCAGCGAGATCACGCCGATCCAGAAGCTGTAGGCCAGGCCGCGACGCAGGACCGCGCCGGTCAGTTCGCGGCGTCCCTGCCCGATCCGCCGGGCGGTCATCACCTGCACGCCGGTCAGCAGGCCGACCGCCATCGTCACCACGACGCTGGTCGGAGCCCAGGCGAGCGCGTGGTAGCCAAGCTGCGTCGCCGAGTAGCGGCCCACCACGATGGCGTCGGACAAGCCCATGGTCATGATGCCCAGGCGCGAGATCACGACCGGCCACGAGAGCTTCCAAAGCTCCGCGGTCTGCGCGCGCACGACATCGATTTCACGCCCGTCCGAAGGGAGGGTCGCCCCGGCCTGTTCGGCCATGATCTCACCAATTTTCAAAGAGGCGCGGAACCTGGAGGTTCGCAGCCTCGACCGCAAGGGCGGTCCTTGGCGGACCGCCGCATTTTTAGGCGCCGGTCACCTGAACAGCACAGCCTGCGGATGACGGACGGCGTAGGCCGCCCGTCTCAGAGCGCCTTCAGACGGCGGCGCGAAGCGCTGCGCTGACTCGCTCTTCCTTGAGCTTTTCAGCCACCAGGAAGGCCAGCTCCAGCGCCTGTTCGCCATTCAGGCGCGGGTCGCAGTGGGTATGGTAGCGGTCGGCCAGATCGCCTTCGGTCAGGGCCCGGGCGCCGCCCAGGCACTCGGTGACGTTCTGACCGGTCATCTCCAGGTGCACCCCGCCCGGATGCACGCCCTCGGCCTTGGCGATCTCGACGAAGCTCTTCACCTCGGAAAGGATCCGGTCGAAGGGCCGCGTCTTGTAGCCGTTGGCGGCGGTGAGCGTGTTGCCGTGCATCGGGTCGATGGCCCAGACCACCGAACGTCCGGACTTCTTGGTCGCCTGCAACAGACGCGGCAGACGATCAGCGATCTTGTCGTGGCCAAAGCGGCCATAGAGCGTCAAGCGGCCAGGCTCGTTGTTCGGGTTCAGCACATCGATCAGACGCAGCAGATCGTCCGGCTCCATGGTCGGTCCGACCTTCACCCCGATCGGATTGCGGATGCCGCGGAAGTACTCGATGTGCGCGCCGTCCAACTGACGGGTGCGCTCGCCGATCCAGACCAGGTGCGCGGAGGTGTCGTACCATTCGCCCGAGGTGGAATCGACGCGGGTCATCGCTTCCTCGAAGCCCAGCAGCAGGGCCTCGTGGCTGGTGAAGAACTCGACGCGATGCAGGTCGGGTTGGCTCTCCGGGGTCACGCCGATGGCGGCCATGAAGGTCAGGGCTTCGCTGATCTTCTCCGACAGTTCGCGGTACTTCGCGCCTTGCGGGCTGTCGGCCACGAAGCCGAGCGTCCAGCGGTGGATGTTGTAGAGGTCGGCATAGCCGCCGCCGGCGAAGGCGCGCAGCAGGTTCAGCGTCGAGGCCGACTGGCCATAGGCCTGCAGCAGGCGCTGAGGGTCAGGCGTACGTCCCGCCGCCTCGAACTCCATGCTGTTGATGTTGTCGCCGCGATAGGACGGCAGCTCGACGCCATCGATGGTCTCGACCGGCGAGGAACGCGGCTTGGCGAACTGGCCCGCCATCCGGCCCACCTTCACCACCGGCTTGCCGCCGGCGAAGGTCAGCACCACCGCCATCTGCAGGATCAGGCGGAAGGTGTCGCGGATGTTGTCGGCGTGGAATTCCTTGAAGCTCTCGGCGCAGTCGCCGCCCTGCAGCAGGAAGGCGCGGCCCTCGGCCACGTCGCCCAGCAGGCTCTTCAGACGCCGCGCCTCGCCGGCGAACACCAGCGGCGGCATGCCCCGAAGAGTCTGCTCAACCCGGGTCAGCTCCGCCAGATCCGGATAATCCGTCGGCAGGTGCTTGGCGGGCTTCGTCCTCCAGGAGGCGGGCGTCCAATGCTCGGTCATGACTCAACTCCGCGCCCGCGCGAATTGCGAGCGGAGGGCGTTCTACTCCCAGAACGATCAGCTAGTCGATGGCTGCGCCGGGCGTTTTTCCAGCTCAGGCTGGTGTTGGACCGCCAGGCAGGCCGCTGCGGCGACGGCGCCCACCGCCAGCCACCACTCCTGCCAGACGCCGAACGACACCGCCGAGAACACCAGATAGGCGCCGGCCGTCGCCGCGCCGGCCGCCCGGCCCGCGTCACGGTCGGGGCCGCTCTGACGCGCGATGACCACGCACCAGAACACCGCCGCGGCCATGGCGCCGATCAGTCCCAGTTCCAGCCAGACCTGCAGGGCTGCGTCGTGGGGGTGCAGCTTGATGCCCGGCGCGAACATCCGGCTGGCGTCGAGCCCCCAACCTCGCAGCGGATGGTCGGCGATCCAGTCGGCGGCATGACGCCAGTATCCCATACGCTGGGACCATGAGAGCGATACGTCAGCCTCAAGCTGCTGATACCAGCCAAGCTTGCGGGTCAGCCAGACGATGCCCGGCGCCGCCAGGAACAGCACAGCCGCCAGGCCGCCCAGCACCCGGGGCGCGACCACCGGCCAGGCGTAGACCGCCAGCCCGAACATGATGCTGGCCACCAGGGCGATAATCGGCGCGTCGGCTTCCAGCCTCAGGCTGGCGCCGGCGATCCCGGCGACCATCAGCAAGGCCGGCCATATCCCGGCGCCTGTACGGCGGCCGGCCACCGCCGCCGCCGGGGTCAGGACCGCCAGCACGAAGCCGCCCTGGGCGACATTGCGTACCGCCAGGTCAGGCCGGATCGGATCGCTGATCGCCGTGCGCAGCGCCTGATAGAGCGCGGCGCCGGTCAGCGCCTCCACCGCCAGCACGAGCCCCAGCAACGCCATGCCCCAGACCAGGATCCTCAAGGCGACGATCCGTGTACCGGCCGAGGCCGCGCCCGCCGCGCGGAACAGCGCCCAATAGAGCACCGCCTGCGCGAGAAGCTTCAACCCGGTCGCGCTTTCGAGACTAGTGGGCGTGAAGGGACTCCAGGCCGTCGAACTCAAGGCCCAGACGGCCAGCACCAGCACCGCGATGGCGGCCGGCCGATCCTCTTCAGTGATACGCAGGCCTCGGAGCGTGAGCAGGCCGCCGAGCGCGGCGACCGGCGCGAAAGCCAGCGGCCCCACCCATGCGAGCAGGGGCGCAAGGGCGAAGACCCCGCCCAGCACCCAACCGAACCAGGCGACGCCGTCGCCCGGCGTGCTCGCCTTGGCTGAACTCACGCCGCCGTGCCCATCGGGACGTATTTCTCCCGCATGGTGACCAGTTCCTCGGCCAGGGTCGGGTGGACGGCGCAGGTGGAATCCCACTGTGGCTTGGTCACGCCCATCTTCAGGGCGACGGCCGCCATCTGGATGATCTCGGGCGAATCCGGACCGACCACGTGGCAGCCGAGGATGCGCTCGCTGCCGGCCTCGACCACCAGCTTGATCAGGCAGCGCTCGTCGCCGCCGTAGAAGGTCGTCTTCATCGGCCGGAAGCGCGAGAGGTAGATGTCGACCTTGCCGTGTTGATGACGGGCGTCGGCTTCCGACAGGCCCACCGAGCCGACCGGCGGCTGCGAGAACACCGCCGAGGCCACCATGTCGTGGTCGAAGGTGGTCGGATTGCCGTAGAATTCGGTCTGGGCGAAGGCCGCGCCCTCACGGATCGCCACCGGCGTCAGGTTGATCCGGTCGGTGACGTCGCCCACCGCCCAGATGTTGTCGACATTGGTCTTGGAGAACTTGTCGACGACCACCGCGCCGGCGTCGTTCAGCTTCACGCCGGCGGTCTCGAGGCCGAGGCCGTCCACATAGGGCTTACGTCCCGTGGCGAACATGACCAGATCCGTCGCGATGGCGTGGCCGGAGGTCATGTGGCTGATGAAGCCGGTGTCGGTCTTCTCGATGCTGTCGTGTTGGCAACCGAGCACGATCTTGACGCCGCGCTTCTTCATTTCCTCGGTGACGTGCGCCCGGACGTCGTCGTCGAAGCCGCGCAGGATGTTGGCGCCGCGATAGACCAGCGTCGTCTCCACGCCCAGCCCGGCGAAGATCCCGGCGAACTCCACGGCGATATAGCCGCCGCCGGCGATCATGATCGACTTGGGCAACTGCGGCAGTTGGAACGCCTCTTCCGAGGTGATGATGTGCTCGGCGCCGGGAAACTCGGTGGGGTTCCAGGGGCGGCCGCCGGTGGCGATCAGCACCTTGTCGGCGGTGATCGTCTGCTTGCCCTCGACCACGATGGTGTGGGCGTCGGTCAGCCGGGCCTTGCCATGGACGATCTCGGCCCCGGCGTTGTTGAGGTTGGTGACATAGATGCCCGACAGCCGGGCGATCTCGCGGTCCTTGGCTTCCAGGAACCGCTTCCAGTCGAAGGTCGCCTGGCTGGGCGACCAGCCGTAGCCCTCGGCGACCTGGGCGTTGTGGGCGAACTCCGAGGCGTAGACCATGAACTTCTTGGGCACGCAGCCGCGGATCACGCAGGTGCCGCCGACGCGGTGTTCCTCGGCCAGGGCGACCTTGGCGCCGGACATGGCCGCCAGTCGTCCGGCGCGCACGCCGCCCGAACCCGCGCCGATCACGAAGAGGTCGTAGTCGTAGTTCGCCACGTCTTACTCCTTACGGCTCGAGGGTGACGACGCCGTCGGCCGTCCCCACCAGAGCCACATCCGCCAAGTCGAGGAACAGGCCATGTTCGACCACGCCGGTCACGCTCTTCAGCGCGGCGGCGAGCGCTGCGGGATCCTCGATCCGCCCGCAAGCTGCGTCATAGATGAGGTTGCCGTTGTCGGTTTTCACCGGCACGCCGTCCTTGACCCGCAGACGCGGGGCGATCCCAAGGTCGCATTCGCCCAGCGCGTCGCAAATCCGCAGCATCGTGGTCTCGTGTCCGAAGGCCACGACCTCGATCGGCAGCGGGAACTTGCCCAGTTTGGCGACCCGCTTCTCGGCGTCGGCGATGACCACGCAGCGCTTGGAAGCTTCCCAGACCAGCTTCTCGCGCAGCAGCGCCGCCCCGCCGCCCTTGATCAGGGCCAGGGCCGGGCCGATCTCGTCGGCGCCGTCGACGGTCAGGTCGATGGACCGCACCGGGCCAAGCTCGCCCAGACGGATGCCCAGGCTCTCGGCGAGGTTGGCGGTGGCGAGCGAGGTCGGAACCCCCAGGATGTCCAGCTTGCGCGCCGCCAGCGCCTTCACGAACCAGGCCGCGGTCGAGCCGGTGCCCAGGCCCACGACCATGCCGTTCTCGACCAGTTGGGCCGCGGCCTCCCCGGAAGCCTTTTTCTGCGCGTCAGCGTCCATTGGAAAACCTCGTCATCGCCGGGGCAGCCCCCGCGGCGATCCATATTCAGTTGAGTTCGGCGGTTCTTAGGCGGCGCGGACCTGCCGAGCCACGACGAACTGCGCCGCGATGCTACTTCTTGGCCCGCTTGGCGAGCTTGGCCGCCCGGAACCGCGCCGCCCAGCCCTCTTTCTCCACCTGCCCCGAGCGCTCCAGCGCCAGCGCATTGTCGGCCACGTCGCGGGTGATCACCGAGCCCGAGCCCGTATAGGCCCCGGCCCCGATCCGCACCGGCGCCACCAGCGATGAATTGGACCCGACGAAGGCGCCTTCCCCCACATGGGTCTCGAACTTGTCGAAGCCGTCGTAGTTGCAGAAGATCGTGCCCGCGCCGATGTTGGCCTTCGCCCCGACGGTGCCGTCGCCCAGATAGGACAGGTGATTGGCCTTGGCGCCCGCGCCGACCTTCACCTTCTTCACCTCGACGAAATTGCCGATGTGGGCGTCCTCGCCAATCTCGGTGCCAGGCCGCAGGCGGGCATAGGGACCGATCAACGCCCCGGCCATAACCTTGGCGCCCTCCAGATGGCTGAAGGCGCGGATGACCGCGCCGGTCTCGATGCTGACGCCTGGCGCGAACACCACGAACTGTTCCACCAGGGTCCCCGCCGCGATCTGGGTGTCCCACGAGAAGTGCACTGTCTCCGGGGCCAGCATCGCCACCCCCTCGGCCAGGAAATAGGCGCGGCGGCGCTGCTGGAAAATCGCCTCGGCCTGGGACAGCTGCAGCGGGGTGTCGGCGCCCATCACCGCGCTCTCGGGCGCGATGGAGGCCTTGACCAGCAGGCCCTCGCCGGTGGCGATCCGCACGATGTCGGTCAGGTAGTACTCGCCCTTGGCGTTGTCGTTCGTCACCTTCGACAACCAGCCGAACATCGCCTTGCAGTCGGCGGCCATCATGCCGGCGTTGCAGACCCGGACCGCCAGCTCCTCCGGCGTCGCCTCCTTCGGCTCGACGATACGCAGCACGTGGCCGTTGGCGCCGCGCAACACCCGTCCGTACAGCAGCGGATCGACCGGTTCGAAGGCCAGCATGGCCAGGGCCACGCCCTCGGCGCGCAGCTTGAACAGCGGCTCGAGGTCCTTAGGCTCCAGCAGCGGGCAATCGCCGTTGAGCACCAGCACGTCGCCCTGGAAGTCGGCCAGCGCCTCCCGCGCCGCCAATACCGCGTGGCCGGTGCCGAGCGGCGGGTCCTGCACGGCCACGGCGTCCTTGCCGAGCCGGGCTTCCACCAGCGCCCGGACGCCTGGGCTATGGTTTCCCACCACCACCACGATGCGTTCGCAGCCGCTGGCCTGGACGGTGTCGATCACCCGGTCGAGGATGGCGCGGCCGCCGACCTTGTGCAGCACCTTGGGGATCGGCGACTTCATGCGCGTGCCCTGGCCTGCGGCCATAATCACAGCGGCGCGTGGGGTCATGGATCGGTCCTTACGAGTCGGGCAGACATTGCAATCATGCGGCGTTTAGCCGAAACGGCGAGCGGTTTCGACGGAGGCTTTCCTTGACTGACCTTACGGCCCTGGCCGGCGCCACCATAGTCTTCGACCTCGACGGTACGCTGGTCGACTCCGCGCCCGACCTGATCGGCACCCTCAACGTCATCCTGGCGCAGGAAGGGATCGCCGCCCTGCCCTTCGACGAGGCCCGGCCGTTCATCGGCCATGGCGCGCGCCGGCTGCTCGAGCGCGGGTTCGCCGCCCAAGGCCATCCCGCCCCCGCCGAGCGTATGCCCGACCTCTTCGCGCGGTTCATCGCCCACTACAACGAACACAGCGCCGACGAGACCAGGCCCTATCCCGGCGTCGTGCGCTGCCTGACGGAGCTGAAGGCCGCCGGCGCTCGGCTGGCGGTCTGCACCAACAAGCTGACCGACCTGTCGCTGCCGATTCTCGAAAAGCTGGACCTCATCGACTTCTTCGACGCCGTGATCGGCGCCGATCTAGCCCCTGCGCCCAAGCCCGACGCCCGGCACCTCACCCACACCATCGCGGTCGCGGGCGGCCGGATCGACCGCGCGATCATGGTCGGCGACGCCTCCACCGACGCCGGCGCGGCCCGCGCCGCCAAGGTTCCGCTGGTGCTGGTCAGCTTCGGCTACACCGAGGTTCCGGCGGCCGAACTTGGCCCCGACGTCCTGCTCCACCATTTCGACGAACTGAAGAATGCGTGCGTAACGCTTCTGACCGCTTGCCCGGCGCAGGACGTCAGGCTATAGGCGCAACCCTTCCGGAGGATGCGTAGCTCAGCGGGAGAGCACCTCGTTCACACCGAGGGGGTCACAGGTTCAATCCCTGTCGCATCCACCAATTTTTTCAGCGGGTTAGAGATTTCTCCCCGCGGCGCTTGCCAGAAAACTTTCCAGAAACCTGCCATCAGGACCGGTATCCGAGCGCAGTTTTGCGCGCGTCGAGCAGGCCTGATGCCGATCCGCGCGTACTCTCCCCCGCCTACAACCATAAATTCAGAGCTTCGCAACCCGGCGGCTCCATGGTGCCGGCGGGGAGGTAGCTGCTCGCCGGTTGGGGAACAGGACCGTCCATGCAGGGTAGGTTTACAGGCGCATCGTCAGCGGGAGCAGCGATGCAGACGTTGCTCGATAAGGCAATGAAATCGAAGCCGCTTGAGGGACTCGAGCAGGTCACCATCACCCGTGTGGCTCTCTCCCGAACACTCGATGAAGCCGTGACCATTGGCCGAGGCTTCGCGCTTCGGGCGGTGCAAGAGGAACAAGACCGGCAACTGCAGGGGCGCCGTAGACGTCAGGCCACCGCCCCAGCCCGGCTCCGGGCGGCCTGCACATCTTGGTTGCGCCGTTCCTGGTCCGTCGTCGTCGGCCTAGTGGCGCTCTGGTTTGGCGTGGCCTTCGCGGCTACCTCGGTTGCGACCCTTGGGCGCCCTGATCGATATGGTGGCGTTGACGTGGTGTCAGCATCGACGGCCGCCGTGATCCTTGTTGTGGCCGTGCGGCTGCTCCGCCACAGGCATCAGACTGATCCGAAGGAAACTTCTGCAGAGGCCACGCCGCCCAGCAAGCCACCCAGAGACACCCGCTCGAAGGGCGTGCCTTGATCGATAGGACCAATCCACACCGTGCGAACAGACCGTCTGCAGGGCCATGACGTAGAACCCTGGATTGCGTTGGCTCTGCAATTCGTCTGAACTAAGGGCCGGGGAGGATTTCGGGGGCACATGCAGGCGGCGAGCGCCAATTTCGGCTTCCCGCTCCGACGTCCGGTCGGCCGTTCCTGCTCAACTTCCGGGCCTATAGGCCACGGCCTGAACTGCTCTCAGATCGTTACCAGATGCCGGCTCTCACTCCACTCTAGGCAGGCGTCGAACGCTTGCCCACAGCACCAGCTTGAGTCTGGTCGTGTAGTGATCAATGGCGCGCATTATGAGCTGTTCGGCGGCTGCAAGGAGTCCCCATCGGGCGGGCGTACGGCGGGGTTCGGTCTGAAAGACACCTCAAGCTCAGCGCCGCTCTCGCGTGAAAGGCGCTCAGTTGAGCGAACTCCCACGTCAGTGACCGCTGGGAGACGACTCCCAATCTTCGTGTCCATGCCGCACCCGAACGATAAACGGGCCGTCGCTTGCGATGAGATAGACGACCACGTGGGATTTGCATGGGTGGATGCGAACGCGCGGGTCGAACTCGCTTCGCTCGCGAGCGATTTGCGGGAACTCAGCGATCAGATCAAACGCCGCCTCGAGCGCATCCTGATAGCGCTCGGCCTGGGTCACGCCGAAGGCTTGAACGCTCGCGACATAGATCTCGATCAGATCCTCTTCGGCGCGGCGGCTGAGCCTATAGCTCATGACCCACGCCAGCTCGACGACGGGCTTCGGCGCGGATGTCCTGCATCGTCTTTTCGCTCACGCCGCTCTCGACGCCTTCATCGATAAGATGCTGCAAATGCGCAATCTTCTCGGCGCGCTCCTGATCCCTCCGGATCAGATCGCGGACGTAGTCGCTCGCATTGCTGTAGCGGCCTGTTTCAGCTCGCCCTTCCACCCAAACCTTCATGGCGTCAGGCAGAGAAACATTCATGGTCGCCATTGGGGCACCTCCATCGTCACAGTGACAAAATTGGCAAAGATTGTCAATTTTTGGGGTCTGCCGGATGGCTCGCGCGTTGAGCGTCCTAACCACCGAACATCAGCTCACCGACCAACGCCCGGTCCTCGGATGGCCGGTCCTGAGCTCCGTCGGCAGGATCGTCACCGCCCCCTTCCCCGCTCAACCCGGCGAGATGACCCGCCCATAGGTCCAGCGCGGCCCGCTTATCAGCCAGATATTCATTGCGATCGTAAACGGCGGTGACCGCAGCGCCCTCCTGGGCGGTGTGGCCGAGCACCTTGCCGATGATGAAGCGGCGAACGCCGTATTTCTCGCCCGTGAGGACGGTCGCACCAGAACGTCGGAAATCGTGCGGCGACCCCGGCGGCAGTTCGTGACGTTCGCAGATGCGCGATACGGCCCGTGTCATGGCGTGGGGCTCGAGATGCTGCTGCGGCTTGGTCGGCGAAGGGAAGATGTACTCTCCATTTCCACCGGGCAGCCGCCTGGCCAGCGCGAGTAGCTCCATCGCGTCGTCTGACAGGGGTACGACGTGGGTCCGACCATTCTTCGCCCGCTCGAGCGGGATGGTCCACGTCTTGGTCGCCGGATCGATCTCCACCCACCGGGCGCCGGCTGTCTCGGTGCGCCGCCGCAAACTGGCGCCGCTAGCGCCAGACATCTTGCATGGGCGGACGACCAAGGCCGAGCGCGACCGCCGGCCGCCCTCACTATGATCGGCGGCGTGATCCATGGGGGATCACAGGAAACCGCGATCGGTGCGGCTTGCCTGCCGCGGCGTACGGCGGACAAAGATCATCCTAGACCCCCGCCTAAAGAGGAACCGCCATGAAACTCGACAACACCATCTGCGCTGTAATCACCGGCGGCGCTTCGGGGCTGGGCGCGGCGACCGCACGGCGACTGGCGAGCCACGGGGTGAGGGTGGCTCTGTTCGACCTCAACGCCGACCTGGGCGAGGCGCTGGCGAAAGAACTCGGCGGCGTGTTCTGCCAGGCCAATGTCGCCTCTAGCGAGGACATCGACGCCGCCTTCGCCAAGGCGCGCGCCGCCCATGGACAGGAGCGGATTCTGGTCAACTGCGCCGGCGTCGGCGGCGGCGCCAAGACCGTGTCGCGGGATAAGCAGACCGGCGAGATCAAGGAGTACCCGCTCGAGAACTTCGAGCGGATCATCCAGATCAATCTGATCGGCACGTTCCGCTGCATCACCAAGAGCGCCGCCGGCATGCTGACCCTGCCGGTGCTGGAGGACGGGGACCGCGGCGCCATCGTCAACACAGCGTCGGTGGCGGCCGAGGACGGTCAGATCGGCCAGGTCGCCTACACCGCGTCCAAGGCGGGGATCGTGGGCATGACCCTCACCATCGCCCGCGACCTCTCCAACGAAGCCATACGGGTCAACACCATCCTGCCGGGCATCTTCGACACCCCGCTGCTGGCGCGCGCCGCCGAGCATGTGAAGGCGGGCCTCAGCGCCTCGGTGCCGTTCCCCAAGCGGCTGGGCATGTCGGAGGAATACGCCCAGCTCGCCGAGACGATGATCACCAACGGTTACTTCAACGGCGAGGACGTGCGTCTGGACGGCGCGATCCGAATGGCGCCGCGCTAATCCGCAACGAGCGCGCGGAAAGCCGTCGGCACGTCGCTGATGTCGATGATACCGACCTCAATCCGCTCGGCCCTAGCCCATCGCAAGCATGGCGCGGTCGATACCGCCTTGCTGCGCTTGTGGGCGCTTCCCGCCCTGTCGGGCGCTCTTGTCGCCGTCGCCGCCGCCTGGGCCAAGGGTCCGGTGCTGATGACCATCTTCGCGGTCTTCGCCACCCTCGCGGCCCTACACATGGCCTTGGGCAAGGATACCTGGCGGATCGCCCAGCAACTGCCTGGACGCATCGGCCAAAGCGTCATGGCGTTTGTCATCGCCTGCGTCTCGGTCATGATAGGCATTGGCGGCGGCGCCTTCACCGTCCCCACCCTCACCCTGTTCGGCCATCCCGTCCATCGGGCCGTCGGCACAGCCGCGGCGATCGGCGTGCTCATCGCCATTCCCGGCGCTATCGGCTTCGCCATCAGCGGTTTGGGCCGACCTCTGCGCCCGCCCTACTCCCTGGGTTACGCCAACCTGATCGGCGTGGCTCTAATCGTCCCCTCAACGGTGATCGCCGCCCCCTGGGGCGCCGCCCTCGCGCACAAGCTTGACCGCAAATGGCTGCGGCGCGCCTTCGCGTTGTTCCTGGGCGCCACCGGCCTGAAGATGGCCCTTAGTCTGATGTGATCTGGCCTGGTTCCGGCGCGAGGCCGCCTAATGCCCGCCGCCCGATCCGGCGGCGCGCTTGGGCCGCGGCGCCAGCCAGATCGTCGTCGCGGCGATGGCGAACACTCCAGCCGTCGCCAGGAACATCTGGTTGGTCGACAGCATCACCGCCTGGGTCTGCACCAGCCCTTCGAGTTGCCCCAGAGCCTGGCTGGGCGAGAAGCCCTGGCCGGTCATCCCATCCAGCGCGGCCTGCGGCTGATTCAGCGCTCCGACCAGATCCGCGCGCTTGGCGCTGGCGCCGTTCTCCCAGGCCGTGGTCATGATCGAGGTCGCGAACGCCCCGGCCACCACCCGTAGGAAGTTGGCGACGCCGGCCGCCGCCGCCGTCTCCTCCTCGTCCACCGCGCCCAGCGCGATGGTCTGGGTCGGGATAAAGAAGAACGGCATGGCGAAGCCCAGCGCCAGTTGCGGCAAGGCGATGGTCATGAAGTCGGCGTTGGTGGCGAAGTGGCCGCGCCAGATGGCGACCCCCGCCATCCAGAACACCCCAAACGAGACCAGCGCCCGCGGATCGCGCCTAGCCACCTGACTGGCGACTATCGGCGACATCACCACCGCAAGCACGCCTTGGAAGGCCGCCGCGTAGCCGGCCGAAGTCGCCGTGTAGCCCATGTTCGTCTGGAGCCAGAGCGGCAGGAGCACGACGCTGGCGAAGAACGCCCCGAAGGTGAGACTGAGGGTTGTCACCCCTATGGAGAACCCTCGGTGACGGAACACCCGCAGGTTCACGATCGGGTTCTGCGCCGTCAGCTCCCAGATCAGGAAGGCCGCGAAACCGACGGCCGCGACAATGGCCAGGACGATGATCGTCGACGAGGCGAACCAGTCCAGCTCCTTGCCCTTGTCGAGCATGATCTGCAGCGACCCGACCCACAGGATCAGCAGACCCAGGCCCACATAGTCGACCGGCACGCGGCGGGTCGCGCCCTGGTGCTTGATCAGCGCGCGATAGGCGAGGAACGCCACGCCGAAGGCCACCGGGATATTGATGAAGAAGATCCAATGCCAGCCGATGCTGTCGGAGATCGTACCGCCCAGGATCGGCCCGGCGATCGGCCCGACCACCGTGGTCATGCTCCACAGGCCCAGCGCCTGGGGCGCCTTTTCCTTGGGGAAGATCTGTAGCAACAGGGTCTGCGACATTGGCATGATCGGCCCGCCGCAGAGACCTTGCAGCACCCGCGCGAACACCAGGATGCCAAAGGTCGGCGCGAGCCCGCAGAGGATCGAGAAGACCCCGAACCCAACCAATCCAAAAACGAAGACCTTTACGGCCCCGAACCTCTGAGCCAGCCAGCCTGACAGCGGCACGGTGATCGCCTCGGCCACCGCATAGGAGGTGATCACCCAGGTGCCCTGGCTGGGCGAAACCGCCAGGCCGCCGGCGATATGCGGCACGGCCACGTTGGCGATGGTGATGTCCAGCACCACCATGAAGTTGGCCAGGCCGAGCAAAAGCCCGGTCACCAGCAGCGCCATCCCAGTCAGGGGTGCCGGCGTCGATTGGCTCTGGCTCACCCGCGTGATCCTACTTTGAGACGTCGATCACGGCGTCCATGGACAGGCCGACCCGAAGCGGGTGCTCGGCCAGTTCCTTGGGGTCGAGAGTTATGCGGACCGGCACGCGCTGGACCACCTTGATCCAGTTGCCGGTGGCGTTCTGGGCCGGGATCAGCGCGAAGGCCGAGCCGGTGCCGCCGGCCAGGCCCGAGACCTTGCCGTGGAACTTCACGCCCTTGCCATAGAGATCGCTGATCAACTCAACCGATTGCCCCGGCCGCACCTTGCGCAGCTGCACTTCCTTGAAGTTGGCGTCCACATAGGCGGTCTGGATCGGCACGATACTCATCACCGGTGCGCCGTTGGCGACCTTCTGGCCGACGACCACGCTCTTGCGGGCGACAACGCCGTCGACCGGCGAGCGGATGGTGGTGCGGGCCAGGTCCAGTTCGGCTTGGGCCAGCTTGGCGCGGGCGATGGCGACTTCGGGGTTGCCCTCGACGTTGGTCCCGGCGACCAGGACATTGGCGGCCTTCTGCTGGCCGGCCGACTGCGCGGCGGTCGCTCGGGCCTGGGCCAGGCCCGCCTGGGCCGCGGCGAGCGCCGCCTTGGCCGCCTGGAAGCGGTTCTCGGCCTGAGTCAGCTCATCACCCGACACAGCGCCCGATGCTGACAGGTTGCGACGGCGGCCATACTCGACCTCGGCGCGGGAGAAGTCCGACCTGGCGCTGGCCAGCATGGCCTCGGCCCGCGCGACATCGGCGGTGCGGGCCGCGGTCTGGGCGCCCAGGGCCTCATCATTGGCGAAGTATTGGCCGACACGCCGCTCGGCCTGGCCCAGCTCGGCCCGGGCGCGGTCGACGGCCAACTGATAGTCGGCGGCCTCGATCACCGCGATGACCTGCCCCTTCTTGACCACAGCCGTCTCGCCGACCGGCGTCTGGACGATCGGCCCGGAGACCAGCGCCGTCACCTGGGCGGTGTCGGCGTTGACGTATGCGTTGTCGGTGGCGACGTGGCGCGAGCCGACCAGCACCCAATAGAGCCCCCAGATCACCGCGACGGCGACGATTACGCCGCCCAGGATCAGGAACAGACGCTTGCGGCGCGCGCCATTGGCGGCCGCAGGCGCGGTTGAGAGAGCCGGCGCGGCGGCCATGGCTTGCGGCTTTGATCCGATATCGTCGGGCATGGGGGGCCTTTCCGGGGAGGACGGAAACGGTTGGGGTCAGGCTGCTCGGAATCCGCCGCCCAGGGCGCGGACCAGAGCTGCATCAAGGGTCAGGGCGCGCGCCTCCAGATCGGCGGCGGCGCGCCTTTGCAGGATCACGGCGTTCTCGGCGGCCAGGACCGCGGTGTAGGAATCAAGGCCGCCCTCGTAGCGCATCTTGGCGATGCGATAGGCTTCCTCGCCCTTGGCCAGGGCCTGCCGGGCGGCGGCCAGCCGGCTCGCCAGGGCGCGTTCGCTGACGGCCGCGTCGGCCACCTCCTTCAGCGCCTGGACCAAGGTCGCGTCATAGGCGGCGACGGCTGAGTCGTATTCGGCCCGCGCGCCACGATAGGCGCCTGAGAGCCGCCCGCCCTGGAAGATCGGCAGGCTGAGCGCCAATCCCGCCTGACCGATGTCCGACCCGCTGTCGGTCAACAGGTTCAGGCCAAGCGATTGCGCGCCGATGAAGCCGGCCAGGTTCACGTTCGGATAGAAGGACTTGCGCGCGACATCGGTGCGCTTGGCGGCCGCCTCGGCCCGCAGTCGCGCGGCCGCGACGTCGGGTCGGCGGCCCAGGAGATCGGCCGCCAGGTTCGTCGGCAGGCCGAAATTCCGGGTCGCCGGCGCCGTGGGCAGGACGATGGCCAGGCCGCGATCTGGTCCCGCGCCGAGCAGCGCGGCGATCTGATCTCGGGCCAGGCCCACCTGCTCTTGAGCTGCGGCCAGCTCCTGGTCGGCGCTGGCCAGGCCGGCCTCGGCCTGTCTCAGCTCGCCCTGGTTGGCCGCGCCGTTCTCGACCCGCTGAGCCACCAGCTTGCGGGTCGCTTCGCGGTTCGCCTGGGCCTGACGGGCGGCTTCCTCGCTAGCGAAGGCCCGCGAGAGTTCGGCATAGGCGCTAACCAACGAAGTCGTCAGCATCAGGCGCGCCTGAGCGGCGTCCATCTCGGCGGCGGTCGCCTCGGAAGTCGCGGCAACCAGGGCCGCGCGGTTCTTGCCCCAAAGATCGAGATCGAACGACAGGTCCAGGGTCGCCCGGCCGGTGTCGTTGTAGCCCCTGGGCACGAAGTCCGGCGGGATGCCGTTGTTGTAGCTCTGCTTGGCCTCCGCCGCCTGGGCGTTCAGCGTGGCGCTGGGCAGCAGCGCCGCCCGGCTCTGCCGGGCCCGCGCCTGGGCCGCCCGCACCCGGGCCTCCGCTTGGGCCAGGGTCGGCGATCCGGCCAGCGCCTCATCGACCAGGGTGTCGAGTTGAGCGTCGCCATAGCTCTTCCACCACTGATCGGCCGGCCATTCGGTAGCTGGGGCGTCGAAGCTCGAGGTTGCAGCATAGGCCTGCGCTGGCCGGATCTGGGGGACCGGCCCCAGGTTCGGAACGGCCGCGCAGCCCGCCAGTAGGAGGGCCGCCGTCACGGGGGGGAGAATCAGGCGTGCCATGCCGCGTCTCGAAATCACGAAGGAAAAGTACGACCTATGAAACCGTACGGTACGGTCATATGTTCCTCAGACTGGACCTCGTCAAGCGTTAACCGTACAGGATGGTCAGATGACATCTCCGCCTCAGAGCAAGCGTGAGGAACGCCGCGACGAGCGCCGCGACGGCATTCTCGACGTCGGGCGCGACTGCTTCCTGGTCGACGGCTACGCGGCCACCTCGATGTCCAGCATCGCCGCGCGCCTGGGCGGCTCCAAGGGCACGCTCTACAACTACTTCAAGTCCAAGGAGGAGCTGTTCGAGGCGGTGATGCAACGCCAGTGCGGCGCCCTGGCCGAGACCCTGTTCGACGTCACCGACGACGGCGAAGCCCCGCGCGAGCGACTGGAACACTTCGCCAGCGCCTTCCTGACACGGCTGCTGACCTCGGAATCTCTTGGCATGTATCGCGTCGTGGTGAGCGAGAACGGCCGTTTCCCGGAAATTGGCCGCATGTTCTACGACATGGGCCCCAAGGTGATCCTGACTAAGATCGCCAGCTACCTTTCCGACCTCATGGACCAGCGCGTGCTGCGCCGCGCCGACCCCATGGTCGCGGCCCAGCAGTTCATGGACCTCGCCATTTCAGGCGTCCTGCAACCACGGGTATGGGGCGTGATCTTGGGCGATATGACCGACGCCGAGGTCGAGGAGCAGGTCAACAACGCCGTCGACACCTTCCTGCGCGCCTACCGGCCGGACTAGGCTCGAGTCCACCTTCCCGGTGGCGGCCTCCGCTCGGCGAAAAAGCCTATTGATATATTTCTATACTCTTATATTCAAAAGGCGTGGGCAGCTTCGGACGGCCCGAATTCAGTAATCGCCTGACGGATCATCCGGCTGGGAGCGCCTCGCGCCTCCGCCTCGTCGGCGGCCACGTGAACGTCTGAAGGCGCCAAGGCGCAGCTCGGGCCTGGCCGGCTATCGCGCCGTCAGGTCCGCTCCTCTCTTCAAGCATTCCCATGGCCTGCCCGCGTGGCGGCGCGGGCTCTCGCGGCCGCTGATCCTCCACCCGAGGGGATGTCTCCGTGCTTATGAAATCTTCCGCCGCCACGCTCGGCCTGGCCCTTGCCCTTGGCCTCACGCCAAGCGGCGCCAAGGCCGCGCCCGCCGCCGATCCCGGCGCCCGGCTATGGCTGCAATGCCGGGCCTGCCATTCGCTGAAGGCCGGCGAACCCAACAAGATCGGTCCGAACCTGCACGGGATCATCGGGGCCAAGGCCGGCTCCCGCCCCGGCTTCCGCTATTCGCCGGCGATGGCGGCGTCGGAAATCACCTGGACCGACGCCGCGCTCGACGCCTGGCTGACCAAGCCGATGGCCATGGTGAAGGGCTCCAGCATGGCTTTCGCCGGCATGCCGGCCGCTGACGACCGCAAGAACCTGATCGCCTACCTCAAGCGCGAAACGCGCTGACCGCAGACGGGAAACAGACATATGAACCAGCCTCATCTCACCCGCCGCTCGCTCGCGTTCGCCGCCGCCTCGGCCGCGGTCATCGCCGGGGCCGCGCCGCGCCGCGCCTGGAGCGCGACCCAGGCCGACGTCATCGTGCTGGGCGCCGGCCTGGCCGGCCTAAACGCAGCCATGCTGCTCGAAGAACAAGGCCTGAAGGTCATCGTCCTGGAGGGACGCGACCGCGTCGGGGGACGGGTCAACACGCTCTATGACGTGCCCGGCCGCCCGGAGAGCGGCGGCCTCCAGGTCGGCGAAGCCTATGCTCGGGTGATCGACACCGCCGGGCGCCTTGGCGTCGGTCTCGTCGCGCCGCAGATGGACCCCGGCGGCTTCGGGATCATCTCCGGCGGCCGCACCATGACGATGGCCGACTGGCCGAGCGCTCCCCAGAACAAGCTCGACGGCGAGGACCGCGCCAAGCCGCCGTTCGCCCTGCTCGAATCCTATCTGCGCAAAACGCCGCCGCTCGAAACCCTCGCCAGCTGGCGCGAACCGGAAATGGCAGGACACGACATCGCACTCAGCGCCATGCTCACGAACATGGGCGCCTCACCGCAAACCCTGCGCCTGATCAACGCCTCGCTGAACGCCAACCACATCGACACGGTCTCGGCCCTGCACATGATGCGGGCCGCCACGGTGTTCCGTCTGGGCGGCCGCAAGACCTTCGTGATCGAAGGCGGCTCCAGCCGCCTGCCGCAGGCCATGGCCAAGTCGCTGAAGGCTCCCATCCGGCTGAAGACCTCGGCGACGGCGATCTCGGTCGAGAAGGACGGGGTCAGCGTCACCACCGCCAGCGGAGCGGTGATCCGCGCCCGCCACGTGATCTCCACCCTGCCCTTCAGCGTGCTGCGCGACCTGAGCCTCGACGCACCGCTTAGCCCGCAGCAGGCCAGCGCCATCGCCGACATGCCCTATGTCCGCATCACCCAACTGCACTTCACGGTGGCCGAGCCGTTCTGGAAGACCGATGGCGCGCCCCGCTACATGTGGAGCGACGGGCCGCTGGACCGGGTGCTCGACTATGGCGGCTCGAACGACGGCGTACTCAACGCAGTGATCTGGCTGAACGGCGAAAGCGCCGACGAGGCCGACCGCGCGCCGGCGCAGGCCATCGCCGCCAAGCTGATCGCGGAGTTGGAGGCCGCCCGCCCGGCCGCCAAGGGGCAGCTCACCTTCGAGAAGCGGGTCAGTTGGCAACGTGATCCGTTCGCCCGCGGCGCCTATCACCACTGGGCGCCTGGCCAGATCTCGCGCCTCGCGACCGCGAGCTTCGAGCCCGCAGGCCGGTTGCACTTCGCCGGAGAGCACACGGCCGACCTCGCCACCGGCCTGGAAGGCGCCATGGAGTCGGGCGAGCGGGCCGCGCTCGCCATCCTCGCCTCCGCCTAGAAAGCAGAAAGGCCGGAGCTCAGCTCCGGCCTTTCGTTCGTCAGGCGAAGCCCAGCGGCAGGCCCGCATCGGGCGTGAACCCATAGAGCGGCTCGCTCGGCACGGCGTCGGCCAGGATGCCGCGCACGGCCAGCAGCGCCTCGACGTCGATCCCGGTGCGCAGGCCCATGGCCTCCAGCATAAAGACCAGATCCTCGGTGACGATGTTGCCGCTGGCGCCAGGCGCGAACGGGCAGCCGCCCAGCCCGGCGAGCGAGGCGTCCAGTGTGGTGATCCCCACCTCCAGGCCGGCCAGGGCGTTGGCCAGGCCCAGGCCGCGGGTGTTGTGCAGATGCAGCCCGGACAGCGCATGGTCGCCGACGACGCCGCGCACCAGGCGCACCAGGCGCTTCACCTGCGCCGGGTTGGCGTAACCCGTGGTGTCCGACAGCCCGACCTCGTCGCAGCCCGCCTCCATCAAGGCCTCGGCGATCTCCAGCAGCTTCGAATCGGCGATCGGCCCTTCGAGGGTGCAGCCGAAGGCCGTCGACAGCCCGCCTTCGAAGCTGGGACGCTGCTCAGCCGGCAGGCTGGCGATCAGGGCCCCGATCTCGCGGGCTTCCTGCAGCACCTGGGCGTGGGTGCGGCGCAGGTTCTTCAAGCTGTGGGTTTCGCTGATCGACACCGGCAGCGTGATCTTGTGGGCGCCCGCCTGCACCGCGGCCTGCGCTCCGCGCAGATTCGGCACCAGCACCGCGACCGTCAGACCCGGAATAGTCCTGGCGAAGGCCACCACCTCGGCGGTGTCGGCCAGTTGCGGCAACAGGCTCGCGGGCACGAAGGACCCGACCTCGATCTCGCGCACGCCGGCCGCCGCCTCAGCGGTGATCCAGGCCTTCTTCGCCTCCAGCGGCATGATGGGCGTGATGCTCTGGAGTCCGTCGCGAGGGCCAACCTCGCTGACAAGGATGTCGATATCGGTCGCGGTGGTCATGTCGCCCCCTTGAAGCTCTAATGATATACTTATAGATCATTTTTAGGAGCGCCCGTCACGTAGGCAGGCGAGCGTATCAAAAAAGGACTGCGCCATGACCGGCGGCGACGACGCCCTCCCCCTCGCCGGACTAAAGGTGGTCGAGTTCACCCACATGGTGATGGGCCCCTCCGCGGGGGTCATCCTCGCCGACCTGGGCGCCGAGGTGATCAAGGTCGAACCGATCGGGGGCGACCCGACGCGCCGCTTGCTGGGTTCGGGCGCGGGCTACTTCCCGATGTACAACCGCAACAAGCGCAGCATCTGCGTCGATCTGAAGAGCCCCGAGGGCCTGAAGGTCGCCCGGCGCCTGGCGGCCGACGCCGACGTGGTCATCGAAAACTTCAGACCGGGCGCGCTGGTGAAGCTCGGCCTCGACTGCGAGTCGCTGCGCGCTGAAAATCCCCGGCTGATCTACTGTTCGGCCAAGGGCTTCCTGAAAGGCCCCTACGAGAACAGAGCCGCCCTGGACGAGGTGGCCCAGATGATGGGCGGCCTGGCCTATATGACCGGCCCTCCCGGCCGGCCGCTGCGCGCGGGCGCCTCGGTCATCGACGTCACCGGCGGCATGTTCGGCGCCATCGCCATCCTGGCCGCGCTGGAAGAGCGTCGGCGGACGGGCCTGGGCCAAGAGGTGAAGTGCTCGCTGTTCGAGACCACCGCCTTCCTGGTCGGCCAGCACATGGCGCAGATGGCGGTGACCGGCGTCGCCGCCAAGCCGATGCCGGCCCGCGTCTCGGCCTGGGCGATCTACGACGTCTTCGAGACCAAGGACGCCCAGCAGGTGTTTGTCGGGGTGGTCAGCGACGCCCAGTGGACGGCCTTCTGCCGCGGCTTCGCCCTGGACGAGTTCATCGCCGACGAGTCGCTGGCGCTCAACAATCAGCGCGTCGAGGCCCGGGACCGTATCCTGCCGAAGGTCAGGGAGCTGTTCGCCAGCCTCACCGCCGCCGACCTGCTGGCCAAGCTGGAGACGGTCGGCCTGCCCTTCGCGCCGATCTGCCGGCCTGAAGACCTGTTCGACGATCCGCAGCTCCAGGCGCAGGGGCTGGTCGACGTGACCTTGGCCGACGGTCGTACGACCAGCCTGCCCGCCCTGCCGGTCGAGATCGGCCAGCAACGGATGGGCGTGCGCATCGATGTTCCGAGCGCCGGCCAGCAGAGCCGGGAGATCCTCTCGGGCCTTGGCCTTGGCGGCGGCGAGATCGACACCCTGATCGCCGCCGGCGCAGTCGCCTGACCCACAGTTCGTTCCGCCTAAACGCCCCCGGAGCCCCCTTGGCGAAGACCCTCTTTGAAAAGATCTGGGACCGCCATCTCGTGCAGCGGCTGGATGCGACCTCGGACCTGATCCTGGTCGATCGGGTGTTCCTGCACGAACGCACCGGCTCGGTCGCCCTGCGCAGCCTCAAGCAGGCCGGGAGAGCGGTCGCCGCTCCACGGCAGGTGTTCTGCACCATGGACCATGTGGTCGACACCTTCCCGGGTCGGGGGGACAAGACCACCATGCCCACCGGCATGAACTTCATCACCGCCACCCGCGAGGCGGCGCTGGAAGCCGGACTGACGCTGTTCGACCTGGGCGACGAGCGCCAAGGCATCGTCCATGTGATCTCGCCCGAGCAGGGCATCGTGCTGCCGGGCGCGACCGTGGTCTGCCCCGACAGTCACACCTGCACTCAAGGGGCGCTGGGGGCGCTGGCCTGGGGCATCGGATCGACCGAGGCCGAGCACGCGCTGGCGACCCGAACCTTGCGGGTCGCGCGCCCGAAGACCATGCGGATCAACATCCGCGGCCGCCTGGACGAGGGCGTGACGGCCAAGGACCTGGCGCTGCATATCCTGGCCACGCTGTCGTCGTCGGGCGCACGCGGCCATGCGGTGGAGTACGCCGGTGAAGCCGTCCGCGCCCTGCCGGTCGAGGCGCGGTTGACCCTCTGCAACATGGCGACCGAACTCTCGGCCTTCACCGCCCTGATCGCCCCCGACGACACCACGTTCGAGTACCTTCAAGGCCGGCCCTACGCGCCGAAGGGCGACATGTGGGATCAGGCCCTGGCCGAATGGCGCGATCTGTCCAGCGACGCCGAGGCGGTGTTCGACGTCGAGCACCACATCGACGCCGGCGAAGTCGCGCCGATGATCACCTGGGGCACCAGTCCGCAGCAAGGCGTCGGGATCAATGGGCGCGTTCCGCTGTTCGAGGAGGTCGCCGGCCGCGACAGCCGCGAGGCCTATGACCGCGCCTTGAAATACATGGACCTGACGCCAGGCGCGGAGCTGGCGGACGTCGCCATCGATGCGGCTTTCATCGGCTCATGCACCAACAGCCGGATCAGCGACCTGCGCCGGGCGGCCGCGATCCTGAAGGGCCGCAAGGTCGCGCCGGGCGTGACGGCGATCTGCGTGCCGGGCTCCACCGCCGTCAAGCAGGCGGCCGAGGCCGAGGGGTTGGACCAGGTGTTCAAGGCCGCGGGCTTCGAATGGCGTGAATCCGGCTGCTCGATGTGCTTCTTCGCCGGCGGCGAGAGCTTCGGGCCAAAGAGCCGGGTCGTCACCTCGACCAATCGCAATTTCGAAAGCCGTCAGGGCCCGGAAACGAGGTCCCATCTCGCCTCGCCCGAGACCGTCGCGGCCTCCGCCGTGGCCGGCCGTCTCGCCGACCACCGCCGCCTGCTGTCGTAGGGACGCATCGATGCAATCCTTCACGAACCTGACCGCGGTCGCCATGCCCCTCGTCCGCGCCAATATCGACACCGACGCCATCATCCCCTCGCGGGAGATGAAGGGGGTCTCCAAGACCGGCCTGAAGGACGGCCTGTTCGCGGGCTGGCGCTATACGCAGATCGGCGGCCGCGAGCCTACGCCAGGGTTTCCGCTCAACGACCCGAGCTATGACGGCTGCGCCATCCTGCTCGGCGGCGAGAATTTCGGCTGCGGGTCGAGCCGCGAGCACGCCGCCTGGGCGCTGGCCGAATACGGGTTCCGGGCGATCATTGCGCCGTCCTTCAATCCGATCTTCTTCGGCAACTGCGTGCGCAACGGCATCGTGCCGGTCATCGCGGATCTGGCCTTCATCGAGGCCGCCGCCAAGGCGGTTTCGCAGGCGCCCCAGACCCACAGGATGACGGTCGACCTCGAGGCGATGACCGTGACCTCTCCCGACAATGCAAAGGCCAGCTTCGCGCTGGAGCCCGAGGCTCGCGAGATGCTGCTGCACGGCCTCGACGGCATCGACCTGACTCTGCGCCTGCGCGACAAGATCGACGCCAGCGTCGACGCCGACCGGCTCGCGCGGCCCTGGATCTATCTCTAGGCCGCCCCTTCGCGGCGCTCGTCGACGAGGGTGATCTGGAACAGCCGCTCATCGCGGAACCAGTGCCAGGTCCGCGCGCGGCTAAGGCCGTCCGCCGAGAGCTGAAGCATCTCGCAGACCTCGACGCCGGGCTGCGCCGTAAAGCCGAAGGTCAGGTAGAGCGTCCGGTCGTCCAGCGCCCGCATGCGACCGGCGATCCGGCCGTTGTCGAAGACGATCTCCTCGCCCTCCAGCACGCCTTCGAACACCAAGCTCTGCGTGCGGCCGTCCGGCCAGAGGTAGTCGCTCTCCTGCCGATAGGTCCGCCGTCCCAACCCGTCCTGCGGGAACGAAACGTCGATCCGAAAATCATAACGGTCCAGCACCTCGAGCTTCGGCGTGACGAAGGTGTAGGTCCCGGTCCAGACGCCCGCATGCTTGGCCAGCAGCGGCAGCCGCTGCCCGATCAGAAAATCGTCAGTCATCAGGCTTGGCCCTCACGAAAAACGGGGCGGCGCGCGACAACTCGCCGCCCCTGCTGGAGCCGCTACTTCGCGGCCGCCGCCTTGCGATCGAGGACCTTTTTGAAATAGGTCCAGCTCGTCTCGTTGGGACGCTTGTCGTCCACCGGCGGCGGGGCGGCGTATTCGGGATAGTTGGCCTTGATCTGCTCGCGGATCACCGGCGGCAGGGCGTCGATCCCGGCGACCGTCTGGCCCGTCGCGTTCACGACCATCAGCCCAGAGCGCCCGCTCATCTCCATCCAAGGCAGCCATTCGGCGACGCGCACCCACGCGACGATCGGGCTGGCTTCGGACTTCTTGGGATCGAGCAGATCGGCCTCGTCCGCGGCGAAGTCGAAAATCTCCATCGCGTGATAGTGGTTGCCGACAAAGGTCTGATAATCGCCCGCCAGCGGGTTCTTGTAGAACAGCGGGATTTCCGAGGCCATGAACACCCGGCCATTCTGCACCCGGGCGTTCAGGGAGAACGGCTTGCCGGCGGCGTCAGTCGCGAACATCGGGGGCATGTTCACCGGATCGTTGGCGACGTGGATCACGTCCACGGTCTTGCCCGTCCAAGGATTTTTCCAGGTCGTCAGCGCCTCGCCGGTCTTCGGGTCGAGGTAGAACATCAACTCGCGCGAGACCATGCGGAAGCCCGGCCCCTTGACCGGATCGTTGATCGTCACGCACTGGCGAACGTTCATGCCCTCGACGTTGAACAGGTGCTTGTCCGGCTCGCCAGGCACGCGCGAATAGGCCCGACCGGACCAGTGATAGACCACCGGCTTGCTGTCCTTGGTCGAGCACTGGACCTTGCGCATGGCGGTCAGGGCGTCGGCGCCCTTGGACAGGTCCAGCGGCTTGGCCAGAACCGGCGAGGCCGCGGCCATCGCCGCCAACCCGGCCAGCATCGCCAGGTGAGAGATCATCTTCTTCATGGGTTTTCCCCTCCGATTAGAATGCGTCAGCCGAGCCGATAGAGCTTGGGCTCGATGGGCTGGTTGAGGTCGTAGGCCGTCCACCAGATCTCGTTCTGCTTCACGCCGTCATAGAACAGGCGCACGCGCCCCGGCTGGGTGAAGCTGACGCCCGGGTTACGGTAGAAGTGCGAGTAGCGCCGCTCGTGCCACCCCTTGGGCGTCGCGAAGCCGAGCCAGACCACCTGGAAGTCGTCCTTGGTGATCCCGAACAGCGTCTTGCCGCCGCCCGGATCGTTGACCCGCACCGTGTAGATCGGCCGCCCGTCGGCCTCGTCGTCGGGCAGGCGATCGATGCTGAAGCCGTCATTGAGCGCGAAGCGGATGATCCCGAAGCCGAAGTTCTCCGACCATTCCTTGGACGCCGCGGCCCCGGGGATGGCCCCCTTCTCGTTGTAGGTGTCCACCCCGTCGAAGGCGATCTGGTAGTAAAGCGAGCCATCGGCCCGCTTGGCGTCGATCCGCACCATGCCGTTGGCGGCATGGGCCTCGGCCGAGGCCGTGGGATAGGTCCGCCACATCCGATAGTCGGGCGACACGATGTGGTTCGCCTGGGTTCCGCTGGCGAAGAACACAGCCTTGCCCGTCATGATCAGCGTGCGCGGCTTGGCCCAGTCGGCCCCGCCCGCGGCGGCATGGGCGCGGGCGATGATCTCGGCGCCGGACAGTTCCGCGGCGGCCTGCGCCATCGCCGGTCCCGCTGCTCCGACCACGGCGATTCCCGCGCCGAGGGCGACGAACGCCTCCCGGCGACTCAGTCCGCCCGCCCCCGAATCCGCCTTCCGATTGTCACGTTCCAGCACCAGTTCCCCCAAAAACGCTCAACAAGGCCGGGCCACCGCTGCGCTTAGCGATCGTCGGTTGACAAGCGCGCGACAGTCCATGACCAAATGGCCTATTAGTATAACAATGGTCCAATTCGGATCGTATGGAAGGGGGGAAATGCTTCTCATGTCAAAATCAATCTTGAGAAGATGTCTGCTGGCTTCAGCGGGCCTTGGCGTTCTCGTCACCGCCGCGCCGGCCTTCGCCGCCACGGACGGCGACGCCCAGCAGATCGAGGAATTGGTCGTCACCGCGCGGAAGCGCGAGGAAACCCTGAAAGACATCCCGATCGCGGTTTCGGCCTTCACGACCCAGGCCATGGAAAACCGTCAGATCCAAGACATCACCGACATCGCCCAGTTCACGCCGGGCCTGCAGTCCCAGGAAAGCTTCGGCCGCAGCGCCGACCGCCCGGTCATCCGCGGCGCGTCCAACATCCTGGTCTCCGACGGCAAGGTCGGCGTCTTCATCGACGGCATTCCCTACTACGGTGAGTTCGGCTCCCTCGACCTCGAGAACGCCCAGCGCGTCGAAGTCATCAAGGGTCCGCAATCGGCCGTGTTCGGCCGCGGCACCCTGACCGGCGCGGTCAACATCGTCAGCCGCCGGCCGAGCAACGAATTCGAAGGCCGCATCAAGGCGACCATCGGCTCCTATGGCCGCAAGGAACTGGGTGCCATGGTCTCCGGGCCGATCACCTCGTGGATGAGCGGCGAAGTCGGCTTCAAGGCCTACAATTTCGACGGTCAGTACGACAATCTGGCCATGCCCGGCAGCAAACTCGGCTCGGAAAAGTCCGGTCAGCTCACCGGCGCGCTGTTCTTCAAGCCGACGGAGGACATCAGCGCCTCGGTCCGTTACCTGCACACCGACGACAACGACGGCCTGTATCCGATCGCGCTGCAGCGCTCGACCGCCAACAACTGCTTCCTGACCACCCGCCCCTACTACTGCGGCACGGTCGGCTCGCCCAAGTCGTTCGCGCTCAACACCGACAAGCTGCTCAACCCGGGCACGCATCGCACCGCCGACCGCTTCTTCGGGTCGGTCGACTGGGACATCCTCGGATCCGGCTACACCGTTTCCTACCAGACCGGCGCCAGCGAAGTGTACCGCTCCACCGGGACCGACCAGTCCTATGACGGCCGCGAGTTCTTCCTGTTCGGCGCGTCCTGCCCGTTCATCCCAATCGGCAACCAGGACTGCTCGCGCTCGGCGTTCAACACCACCGACGCGGCGCGGCGTAACTCCTGGACCAACGAAGTCCGCCTCAGCTCGCCCGGCGATCAGCCGATCCGCTGGCGCGTCGGCGTCTATCAGGGCCTGGACCGCAACAAGCCGCTGGCCCGGTACCTGGAAGCCACGGAAGCGGGCCTCGACCTGCTGGGCGACCAGACCCGCGTCAAGAACACCGCCGTCTTCGGCGGCCTGGACTGGGACATCGTCTCGGGCCTGACGCTGGGCCTCGAACTTCGCCGCCAGAAGGACGACGTGCAGGCCGAAACCCTGGCCTATCGCGCTGACCAGTACTTCGCGCCGGAATATCTGCGGAGCCTGCGCGGCGGCAATCCGGCCCAGATCATCGGCGTCGCCAACAAGCGCCAGCAGACCTTCGAGGCCACGCTTCCGCGCGTGACCCTGAACTGGAAGATGAACCCGGACGTCTCGTTCTACGCCCAGTACGCCGAGGGCAACTCGCCCGGCGGCTTCAACCCGGCCGACGCCCCGCAAAGCTCTTACGAAGAAGAGAGCCTGAAGAACTACGAAATCGGGGCCAAGACCTCGATCCTGGGCTTCGACTATCTGAACCTGTCGCTGTTCTTCAACGACTATTCGGGCCAGGTGCTGACCAACACCTATATCGGCGCGACCACCGGCGTCGTCAGCAGCTACAAGGCCAACATCGGCACCACCGAGGTCAAGGGCCTGGAACTGGAAGGCGCCCGCAGGCTTCCGGCCGGCTTCAGCGTCCAGTTCGGCTACACCTATCTCGACGCCGAGATCACCAAGGGCATCGAGCCGGAACAGGCGATCCTGCTGAAGGGCCGGGCCTGCAAGACCGGCACGACCACCAACCTGTCCCTGCCGGGTTGCCTCGACGCGGCTTCGATCGCCGGCAAAGTTCCGCCGCTGGTCTCCAAGCACGCCGGTTCGTTCAGCCTGCGCTACGACACCACCCTATCGGGCGACTGGGACGCCTTCGCCAACGCCGACGTGATCTATCGCTCGTCCTACTTCGACCAGGTGATGAACCTGGCCGAGACCGGCGACTCGACCAAGGTCAACCTGCAGCTCGGCGTGCGGAACACCACCGGTCTGCGCGTGTCGCTCTGGGGCAAGAACGTCTTCAACGAAGACACCCCCGAGGGCATCCTGCGTTACCTCGATCTGGCCCTGGGCGTGCCCAAGGCTCCGTCGGGCGACACGGCTCGCGCCTTCGCCATCACCCCGCCGCGCAAGGCCGAATGGGGCGTGAGCGTCAGCAAGACCTTCTAGTCCGAAGGGGACGCCGCCTGCGGGCGGCGTCCATCCTCGCGGCGACACAAAAAAGGGCCGCCGGAGAAATCCGGCGGCCCTTTCGTCTTCAATGATCGGGGAATCAGCGGACGCGCGTTTCCTTGATGCAGGTGCGCTTGAAGAGCTTGTCTTCATTGAACCAATGCCAGGTGCGGCCGCGATGCTGGCCATCTTCCGAGAGCTGGATCATCTCGTAGAGATAGGTGCCGGGCTCGCCCTTGCGGGTCCAGGTCAGGACCACAGTGCGCTCGTCGATCTCCCAGGCGCTGCCTTCGATCCGGTCGGTGTCCCACCAGATGCGGTTGTCGCGGAAGGTCGCCGGGAAGTGGATCTCTTCCTCGCGGCCGTCGTCCCAGATGTAGGTGTTGATCTGGTGATAGGCGAACGGGCCCTCGGCGGGGAACATGCACTGCAGCTTGGAGCGGTGCCGATCGATTTCCTTGTTGTCGATGTCGACATGGATATAGACGCCTTCCCAGTCGCCTTCATGGCGCGCCAGAACAGGCATCGCCTTACGGATGTCGCCCATCTAATCCTCTCCCTCGTTGATAATTCCGCCGCCCGGTGGGGTGCGTATAATGATATAGTTTTATATCATTTCGACCTCGCCGCCACAATCGCACAAGGTGCACTTCGATGCCGATCTATTTCGCCGACCAGACCCTTTGCCTCGACCTGGACGGCGACGTGGCGCTGCTGACGCTCAACCGTCCGGAAAAGCGCAATGCGCTGAATAAGGCGATGTGGGAGGCCCTGCCCCAGGCCATCGAGGCGGTGGCGCGCAATGACGGCGCCAAGGTGCTGGTGCTGACCGGCGCGGGCGGCCACTTCGCGGCTGGGGCCGATATCTCCGAATTTGAATCCGTCTACGCGACCCGCGACAGCACCCAGGCCTATTTCGCCAGCGTCGCGCGCGGCATGGACGCGGTCGCTGATCTGGCCAAGCCGGTGATCGCCCAGATCGCCGGGGCCTGCGTCGGCGGCGGCATGGGCCTGGCGCTCTGCTGCGACCTGCGGTTGGCCAGCGCCGACGCCAAACTAGGCATCACGCCTGGCAAGCTCGGCCTGATGTACAGCCTGGCCGACACCAAGCGGCTAGTGGACGCGGTCGGCGCCTCTTCGGCCAAGGACATGCTGATGACCGGCCGCATCCTGCCGGCCCCGGAGGCTCACGCGATCAGGCTGGTCGATGAGGTCCACGCCGCCGAGGACCTGGCCCGCGCGGTCGCCGAAAAGGCCGGCGCCATCGCCAAGGCCTCGCAGTGGTCGGCCCGCAAGACCAAGGCGATCATCGCCCTGATCCTGCAAGGCGTCCCGGCCGACACCCCCCAGACCGAGGCCTGGCTGCTGGACGCCGTGGAGGGCGCGGACTTCATCGAGGGGCGAGACGCCTTCCTCGCCAAGCGCGCGCCGGTCTTCCCCTTCCGCTAGCCGCGGAAGGCCGGCGGGGCGGCCACCGGAACAGCGAGTAGAGCCGCCAGCCCCAGCGCCACGTCGTCGTCCCAGGCCATCACCTGGGCCGACAGCGGCAGGCCGCCTGGCGACATTCCGACCGGGAACGCCGTCGCCGGCAGGCCCAGGAAATCGGCCAGCGCCGTGAAGTCCGCCTGATTGGCGGGCGCCGGCGTCTCGAACGCGAAGGCCGCCTGCGGCGCGGTCGGCATCAGGACCGCTTCATAGGGCGAGAGAACTTCGCTGATGCGGGCCGCGACCTCGCCCAGCTCGCGATAGGCCTTGGCCAGCTTCCAGGCCGGTTGCTCCGCGCCCCAGGTCAGCAGCTTGCGCAGACCGGGCGTGAAGCCCTCCGGATCGGCGGCCAGCATCGCCTGGTGTTCGACGAAGCCCTCGGCCTCGGACATCAGCAGGCCAAGGCGGCGCATGGCCCCAAAGTCGTAGTCGAGACGCACGGTCTCCAGGGTCAGGCCGGCGGCGCGCGCGCGCGCCATCGTCGCATCAAAGGCGGCCTGCACCGCCGGCTCGACCTCGACCTGACCGGCGAAGTCCAGCACCGCCAGCGGCGCCTGGCCAAGCGCCGAACGCGGCGCGGCGACGAAGGCCTCGTTGCCCATGTCGCCCGACAGTCCGCCGCTCGCCTGGTCCAGCAGGGCGGCGCAATCCTCAATCGAACGCGCGTGAACGCCGACGTGATCCAGCGTCCAGGACAGCGCCACGACTTGGTCGGTGTCGATCAGTCCCTGGGTCGGCTTGTGGGCGTAGACCCCGCAATAGCCGGAGGGGATACGGACGCTGCCCATGGTGTCGGTGCCCAGCGCTGCGGCGCAGAGGCCAGCGGCCACGGCGGCCCCAGATCCGCCCGACGAACCACCGGCGGTGAACCCGTGCCGATGCGGATTATGGCAACGGCCGAAGGCGGCGTTGTCCGTCGTCGCGCCCAGGGCGGCCTCGTGCATGTTGAGAATGCCGAGGATCACCGCGCCGGCCGCTTTGAGATTGCCGACCACGGCGGCGTCTTCCGGCGCCAGCCGGTCCCGATAGGCGGCGATACCGGCGTGCCACGGCAGGCCGGCGACGGCGATGTTCGCCTTCACCGCCACCGGCGCGCCGTCCAGCGGCGACAACGGTGAACCCGCCGCCCATCGCGCCGCGCTCGCCTCGGCGGCCGCCCTCGCCCCCGCCGCATCGACAGTGACATAGGCGCCAAGCTGCGGGTTCAACCGTTCGATCCGCGCCAGATAGGCCTCGGTGGCCTCCAGCGGCGTGATCGCCCGGCTGCGGTAGAGTTCGGTCAGGCCCGTGAGCCCCGCGTCGACGATCGGATTGGCGAAGCTCATTTGTCGAAACGCTCATCAATCAGCCGGATCGGCTTCTGGCGGACGTCGATCTGGGTCAGGGCCGCGGTGCCGCCCTTGGCCGCCAACTCCACCTGGACCTCGATGCCGATCTTGCGCTTCAGGATGTCGCTGAAGGCCTGGGCGACATTCGGATCGGCCGAGGTCGTCTCGGCCACCACCACGAAGGTGTCGCGGCCGGCCTCATCGCGGCGCGCCCTGCAGATGAACTCCTTGCCGAAGGCTGGGTGCTCGTCGAGCATCGGCCCGATCCCCTGCGGGAAGATGTTGATCCCGCGGATCTTCACCATGTTGTCGGACCGGCCCATGAAGCCCTCGATCCGCTTGAAGTTCACGCCGATCGACGAGGAGCCAGACTTCACCTGGGTCACGTCGTGGGTGTTGAAGCGGATGATCGGATAGAGGTCGTCCTTGTAGAGGCAGGTGCAGACCATATCGCCGGTCTCGCCGTCGGCCACCGGCTTGCCGGTGTCGATGTCGCAGACCTCCAGGAACTGCGCGTCCTCCATGACATAGAGGCCGTCGCGGTCCGGGCCCTCGCCGGCGATGCAGCCGGTGTCGCCGACGCCGTACCAGTCGAAGCACTGCGCCCCGCCCCAGGCCTCGCCCATGGCGACCTTGTCCTCGCGGCCCAGGTGGCCCGAGATCATCCGCACCGGGATGTCCCGGCCCGGCTCCAGGCCGGCCTCACGGGCGACCTCGGCCAGCTTCTTGATGTAGTCGGCAAAGCCCACGATGACCGTCGCGCCGAAGTTGCGCATCAGCTCGACCTGCTGCACCGAACGGGTCTCGACGCCCGTGCCGGCCGACAGGAAGACGGCGCTGGTCCAGTGGGTGACCGCTTCGCGGACATAGTGGCCGCCATTGATCATGCCGTGGCCGTAGACCGAGTGGACGACGTCGTCGGGACGCATGCCCTGGAAGCGATAGAGCCGGCCCAGCAGCAGGTTCTGGACCTCGCGGCTCTTGGCGCCGAACAGCAGCACCTGCGGCTTGCCGGTGGTGCCCGAGGTGGTGTGCAAGATCACCGGCGGGCGGTGCTCATAGCTTTCGAAGCCGGCGAAATCCCCCAGCGGCGGCGCGCGGTCCAGGCTGGCCATGATGTCGGACTTGTCGAACGACGGCAGGTTCGGAAGGTCGTCGAGCGAGCGGATATCGCCGCGCTCCACGCCCGCCGCGCCCCACAGGCGCTGATAGAACGGGGTCTTCCAGGCGCGGTCGACGCAGCGCAGGAACAGGCGGTTTTGATGGTCGCGCAAGGCGTCGCGGCTGGTCTGGGTGGCGAAGCGGACGAAATCGTCACCCACCGGGTGGTCGCGGGTCATCGCCGCGAAATCGATTTCCTGCCAGTAGGTGCGGTGCGTGTCGTTCATGGCTCTCTCCCAGCGGCGAGCCGGAAGGCTGCGGCCGCGTCGTCCAGGTGTTCAAAATCTTCAAGCAGCGCCGCAAGCGGCGCATGGATGGCCTCGAGGCCGCCAAAGGCGAGGCAGCTACGGGCCTTTTCGAGGTGTTGTTCGCGGCTCAGCGGCCAGGCCGGCGAGCCGAACTGGGCGGCGACCTCGATCCGCAGTTCGCGGCCGTCGCGGGTACGAGCGACGGCGACGGCGGGCGTGAAGGCGGCCGGATCGGGATCGCCGTTATCCTCGACGCTGATCTTTGCGGCGATGGCGTGCAGCCCCGGATCGGCCAGGCTGGCGGCGGTGAAGTCGCCCAGACCCACCGCGCCGCGCGTCAGCACGAGACCGGCGAGATAGGGGAAGCACAGCCGCGCATGGGCCGGGCCCATGCCCTCGATCACCTGCCGACCGACCAGCCGCTTGATCAGCGGCGGCGCGCTGTAGGTCAGGCTCTCCAGATCGTCGGCGGTCAGGCCGTGCTGCGCCATCAGGGCCTGGGTGGCGACGATGGCGCCATGGGCGGCGCGTCCGGTCGGGAACGGCTTCCAACTCACCTCGGCGATGCGGTGGACCTTGCCCAGGCTCTCCAGAACCGGCGCCAGATCATAGCCGTCCTCGAACAGGGTCAGATAGCCGAACGGGCCGTCGATCGAGCGCAGCGGCCCCGGCAGCCCCGCCACCGCCACATCGACAGCGGTGATGGCGCCGCGGGCGGCGTTGGCGATCTGGACCGGCAAGGCCGGCTTGCCCTCGGTATGGGCCTGCATGGTGCCGCCGGCGAAGGCCAGCGCGTAGCCGAGCGCGTCGAGCGCCACCGCGCGCGGCAGACGGCGCAACCGCGCCAGCGCCGCGACGCAGCCGAAGATGCCGGCGGTGGCGGGACGGAAAAACTTCAGCGACGTGGTCGCCGCCACACCGAGGCCGGCGGCGACGTCCACCCCTGCAGCCAAGGCCGTCAGCAAGTCCTCGCCCCCATAGGGTCCGGAGCGTTCGGCCTCGGCGATCAAGACCGAGGCGATGGTGGCCAGCGGGTGCACGACCGCCGGCTCGTGAACGCAGTCGAACTCCTGCGAGTGGATCTGGAACGCGTTGACGAACGCCGCCGAGGGCGCGGGCAACCGCAGCTCCGGGCGTCCCAGCACCGAGCATTCGCTCCCCGCCCCCCAACCGCTCGCGGCGGCGCGGATAGCGTCGGCATAGGGCGCGTTGGCCCCGGCCACGCCGACGCACAGGGTGTCATGCAGGAAGATGCGCGCCGCCTGACGCGCCGGCTCCGGCAGGGCGGCCCACTCCAGACCCAGGGCGTGGTCGATCAGCACTTCGGCCGGGTTCATCAGCGCTCTCCAGGCAAGGCTGCGGTGAAGTCGGAGACCTTGGCCCAGCCGCCCTGCCCCAGGGCGGCGGCGATCAGTCGTTCGACGCCGTCGCTGGCCAGGCCGCCCCAGGCCATCAGGCTCCGGGCCTTGCCGAGCAGCTGGGCCTCGCTGACCGGCCGCTCGGGATCGCCAAGGGCGTCGGGCGCCTCGGCGCTCAGGCTCGAACCGTCCGTGAAACGGGCCAGCGCCGAGGCGCCGAACCGCGCCGGGTAGCGCGCGGTGATCGCGAGGTCTTCGGCGACGCTCACCTGGGCCCTCAGCCCGACGAGGCGAGGCTCGTCCAACTGCTCCTGAGTAAACCGCTCGACCGCCGCGTCGCCGTGCAGCCAGGTGATGGCCGCCGCGTGCTGAAGAGAGAACTTGCCCTGCCCCGTGGTCACGGGCGTCGGGCGGTCGCAGAAAGTCAGGGCGTCGCGGTAGGAGCGAACCTCCAGGCTTTGCAGCGTCCGGCCAGCGGCCTGGGCGCGCAATTCCAGCACCGCGTCTATGGTCGCGTGGGCGTGGCGGCAGGCGGCGTGCGGCTTGAAACTGACATCGTGGATCGCCCAGGCGCCCTCGGCGTCTCGCAGGACGTCCTGCGGATCGGCGCCCGGGCACATGGCGGCGAAGAAGCCTTGAGGCCCCTCGAAGATCGCCAGCGGCCCCGCGAAATCTCGTTGCGCCAGGAAGGCCGAGGCCAGGCCGTTGGCGGCCGCCCGTCCGTTATGCAGCGCCTTGGTGAACACCGGCTCGTTCCGCACCTGCCAAAGACCCGACGCCTGCTGACCGGCATTGCCCAGCGCCCAGGCCGTGGCGCGCACGTCCAGCCCCATCAGGCTCGCCACCGCCGCGGCGGCGCCGAAGCCGCCGCAGGTCGCGGTCGTATGGAAATTCGCATAGTGCCCGGGACCGACCGCGCGCCCGACGCGGATCATCGCCTCGTAACCGCGGACGATTGCGTCCAGTAGCGCCGCGCCGTCCTCGACGCCCAGGACTTCGGCCGCCGCCAGCACCGCCGGCACCACCACCGGCCCCGGATGCAGCAGGGCGCGCTTGTCGACATCGTCCATTTCCAGGATCGCGCCAGCCGGACCATTGGCCAGGGCCGCCGCCTGGGGCCCCGTCGCCCTGCCCCCGACGACGTGGCAGGAACCGCGCCCTTCGAGCTGGGCCAGGCTTCGAATTTCGCCCATCCCGGGCTCACGTGCGCCGGCCACCGCGCAGCCGGCCCAATCCAGCAGGTGCAGCCGGGCGCGCGCCCTGTCGGCGCCCGTGACCGGGCGGCTCAGCGCCTCGGCCAGGCGAAGCGCGATGGTCGGAACTTGGCTCACGAACGCCAGCCCTCTCCAGCGTTGGCGTTGATGGCGGGCAGTTCGGGGTCGATCTGGGCCGGTTCCGCCAGGAAGCGGATCGGCGCGCCGACGATCTCCGAGCCATCGGCGCCCCAGGCCAACATCCCGTGCTGGGCGAGCGCCGGGTCCTCGAAGGTTTCCTTCAGATTGCGCACTGGCGCGAAACAGACGTCGAGGCCATCGAACCACTGCTCCCACTCGGCGCGGGTCTTCTCGCGGAACTTCTCACGGAAGAACGCCCGCAGCGGTTCCTGGCCGGGACCAGGCGGCAGGGCCGCGTAGTCGACCAGGTCGAGCCGGTCCCAGGCCTTCAGCAGGTTCTGGGCGAACTTCAGCTCCGAGCCGCCCAGCACCACCCATTGGCCGTCCCGGGTCTCATAGAGATTGAACATCGCATTGCCGCCCCAGGACCGTTCGTCCTTGGGAACGTGGGGCTCACCGGTCGCGAAGATCTTGCCGGTGACGTTCGGGGTCCAGGCCAGGACGCTGTCGAACATCGAGACGTCGAGATAGTCGCCGAGCCCGGTCTGCTGGCGGCGCAGCAGCGCCATCAGCACGCCCGAGAGCGCGGTCAGCGAGGCGAAGGCGTCGGCCACCGGCATGTGCGGCATGGCCGGCTTGCCGTCCTGCCCCTCGTTGAGCGAAATCACCCCGGCCATGGCCTGGACCGCAACGTCGTGGGCCGGACGATCCCGGTGGGGACCGTCCTGGCCGAAGGCGCTGATCGAGCAATAGACGACGCCCGGATTGACCGCGCGCACCGCCTCGTAGCCCACGCCCAGGCGATCCACGACGCCGGGCCGGAAGGCCTCCAGCACGACGTCGGCGTCCTTGGCCAGCGCCCAGAACACCGCCTGGCCTTCCTCCGACTTCAGGTTCAGCTGCATCGACCGCTTGCCGCGGTGGGTGTTGCGGAACCAGACGGAGGCGCCGTTCTTCTCGTAGCCGATATGGCGCGTAGGCTCGCCCTCTCCCGCCGGCTCGATCTTGATCACGTCCGCGCCGTGGTCGGCCATCATGACGCTCAGCATCGGGCCGGGCAGAAACAGGGAGAGGTCGAGGACCTTGACGCCTTCGAGCTTCATTCGCCGCCCAACAGCTCGTCGTTGTGCTCGCCCATCTTCGGGGCGCGAACCCCAGGCGCACGCTTGCCGTTCACCTTGATCGGCGAGGCCAGCATGTGCAGGCCCTCGGGGCGATCGGGGTGCTCGACCACGTCGCGCATGGCGATCTCGGCCACATACGGATTGGCCAACGCGTCCTTCAGATCCTTGACCGGGGCGAACGGCGCCTTCCCGCCCAGCAGCGCCATCCACTCGTCGGTGGTGTGCTTGGCGAAGACGGCGTCCAGCGCTTCCGTCAGCTCGGCCACGTGCTTGCGGCGCGAGGGAATGTCGACAAAGCGCGGGTCGGCCTTCAGGTGCGGAGCCTGGGCAAGCTCGCAGAACACGTCCCAGAACTTCGGGGTCTGGCAGAGCAGCATGGCCCAGCCGTCCTTGGTCCGCACCATCTGCGAGGGCGCGATGGAGGGGTGTGCGCCGCGCGGCAGACGGCCGACGTCGTGGCCCTCGTTCATCGACCACACCGCCGGATAGGAGGTTTGATGCAGGGCGACGTCGAATAGCGAGACGTCGACGTCGCAGCCCTCGCCCGTCGTCTTGGCCGACAGCAGCGCCGAGACGATCGAGAAGGCGAACATCGAGCCGGTCATGAAGTCGACCATCGACAGGCCGAAGCGCACGGGCGGGCCGTCCGGCTCGCCGGTCATGGTCATGAAGCCGGCCTCGGCCTGCATCAGGTAGTCGTAGCCCGGCCAGGTCGCGCGGCTGTTGTCGCGGCCGTAGGCCGAGAGGTGCGCGCAGACGATCTTTGGATTGATCGCCTTCAGGTGATCATAGGTGATCCGCAGCTTCTCGGGCTGATCACCGCGGACATTGTTGACCACCGCGTCGGCCGAGGCGACCAGGCGCTCGAAAGCCGCGCGGCCCTCGGGCGACTTGATCTCCAGCGACACCGACTTCTTGCCGCGGGAGAAGGTCTGGAAGAACTGGCTGTCGCCCTCTCCCAGGAAGTACGGGCCGGTGGCGCGCGAGACGTCGCCGCCCATCGACGGGGCTTCGATCTTGATGACCTCGGCGCCCAGTTCGCTCATCAGCTGGGTGCCATAGGGACCTGCGCCGTACTGCTCGACGGCGAGGATCCGGATCCCCTCCAGGGGACGCTTAAGGGCGGCCATCAGATCGGGTTCCTGGCGACGAGCTGCTTGGCGATGATGATCCGCTGCATCTCGTTGGTGCCTTCGCCGATGCACATCAGCGGGGCGTCGCGGTAGAGGCGCTCGATCGGATATTCCTTGGAGTAACCGTAGGCGCCGTGGATGCGCATGGCTTCGGTCGCCACCTCGAGAGCGGTCTCCGAGGCGAAGTACTTCGCCATGCCAGCTTCCATGTCGATCCGGCCGCCGGCGTCGAAGGCGCGGGCGGCGTCATTGACCAGCAGTTCGGCCGCGCGGGTCTTGGCGGCCATCTCGCCGAGCTTCAGCTGGATCGCCTGGTGCTCGCAGATCGGCTTGCCCATGGTCTTGCGCATCTGGGCGTACTTGACGCTCTCGGCCAGCGCGCGGCGGGCGATGCCGACCGAACGGGAGGCGACATTGATGCGGCCGATCTCCAGGCCGCCGGTCGCCATCAGGAAGCCCTTGCCCTCCTCGCCGCCGACCAGCGACAGCTCGGCCGAGCACTCGTAGTCCTCGAAGATGAACTCGCCGGAATCGATGCCCTTGTAGCCAAGCTTCTCGAGCTTCTTACCGTTCTTAACCCCGGGCAGCGGGACGCGGGTGTCGGGGTCGATCTTCGGGGTGATCAGCATGCTGATCCCCTTGTGGCGCGGTTGCGCCTCGGTGTCGGTCTTCACCAGCAGGGCGCAGACATGGCCCTGGATGGCGTTGGAGATCCACGTCTTGGTTCCGTTGACGACATAGTTGTCGCCGACCCGGCGGGCGACCGTGCGGATGCCCTGCAGGTCGGTGCCGGCGTCCGGTTCGGTGAGCCCAAGGCAGCCGCGCAGCTCGCCGGAGGCGAAGCGGGGCAGCCAGTATTCCCGTTGCCGCTCGGTGCCGAATTTCTGCACCACCAGCGACATCATCAGGTGGGAGTTGAAGATGCCGGTCAGCGACATCCACTCCTCGGAGATCCGGGTGACGATCTTCGAATAGGTCGAGGCCGAGAGGCCGAGCCCGCCGTATTCCGGCGAGATCAGCGCGCCGAACAGGCCCAGCTCGGTCATGTCGTTGACCAGGTCGGCGGGCCATTCGTCGTCATGCTCGAGCTGCATGGCGACGGGCGCGACCTTCTTCTCCAGCCACCGCTCGATGGAATCGAGGATGGCGCGTTCGTCGGCGTCGGAGACTTGGGATTGGACGTCCATCAGTAGTTCCCCACCTTGTCTTCGACGGCGTTGCCGCGGCCGGGGATCAGCATGTTGCGCGTGAAGGTGCAGATGGTTTCGCCGCGCTGGTTCTTGCCCAGCGTGCGGATCGTCACGATGCCCTGGCCGGGCCGCGACTTGCTCTCGCGCTTGGCCAGCACTTCGCTCTCGCCATAGATCGTGTCGCCGGCGAAGACCGGGGCGGAGAACTTCACGTCGTCCATGCCCAGATTGGCGATCGCCTTCTGGCTGGTGTCGGTGACGCTCATGCCGATCAGCAGAGCCAGGGTGTAGGGGCTGACCACCAGGTTCTTGCCGAACTCCGAGGCCTTCGCGAACTCGGCGTCGAAGTGCATCGGGTGGGTGTTCAGCGTCAGCAGCGTGAACAGGTGGTTGTCGTACTCGGTGACCGTCTTACCGGGGCGATGTTCGTAGACGTCGCCGACGTGGAAGTCCTCGAAGTACCGGCCGAAGGTCTCGCGGTAGCGTTGGGGGCCAACTTCTTTCCAGGTCTGAACCATGTGTCTCAAGCGCCTCCAGCGCGTTCAAGTGTGCGTTGCGCCGCCCGGATGACGGGCAGATCGATGAGTTTTCCGTCGAGCTGGACGGCCCCGCCCTCGGCGGCCTCGAAGGCCTCCATCACGCTTTGGGCGTGGGCGACGGCGGCCGGGCTCGAGGTGAAGACGGTGTTGACCGGGGCCACTTGGTCCGGGTGGATGCAGGAACGGCCGGTGAAGCCCATGGCCTTCACGCGGGTGGTCGTGGCGACCAGGCCTTGCGGGTCCTTGATGTCGAGATAGGGAACGTCGAGCAGTTCGACCCCGCCGCGCGCGCAGGCCGCGACAAGCTGGCCGCGGGCGAAGGCCAGGGCGTCCCACTCCATGTCCGACCCGATTTCCGCCGAATAGTCGGCGCCGCCGAACAGCACGCCGCCGACGCCGGGCGCCGCCGCGATGTCCCAGGCGTTGCGCAGGCCCTCAGGGCTCTCGATCACCGGCCAGACCGGCGGGCAGTCGGGGCCGATGCGTTCGCGCACCAGGGCCACCTGCTCGGCGGTTTCGAGCTTGGGAACCATCACGAAGACGGCCGATTTCGGCGCGGCGCGCAGGGCCTCGCAATCGGCCGCGAAGGGCGCGGTCGTCACGCCGTTGATGCGCAGGCCAAAGCGGCCGCTCGTATCGGCTTGCAGAAACGCCATCGCCTCAGCGCGCGCCTGCTCCTTCTGGTGCGGGGGGACCGCGTCTTCCAGGTCGATGCAGACGGTGTCGGCGCCCGCGGCGCCGGCCTTGGGGAAACGCTCGGGCCGAGCGCCCGGAACGAACAGGAGAGTACGGAAGGTCACGATGCCTCGATCTGGATTGAGGGAGAAACGGCCATGCCGCGGGCCACGCCCGGTCGGTCGGCCAGGTCGGCCTCATAGCGTTGCAGGTTGGCGTAGCCGTTCAGTCCGCCAGCCAGCCGCTTGGCCGAGGTGGCGACCACCGGATAGAGCAGGCAATCGACGACCCCGAACTGCTCGCCCATGACGAACGGGCGCTCGGCGAGACGTTGATCGAACACCGCCAGCGCGTCGCGGCAGCCCTGGGTCATCATGGTTTCAAGCCAGGGCGTCGGCTCCGGCGCGAGGTTGGTGGCGAAGAACTGCATCGCGAACGGCATGGCGACCGACGAGGAGATCGCCGCCGCCCACATCAGTTCCTCGGCCCGCGCCTGGGCGCCCTTGGCCAGCAGGTCGCCGCCGGCCTTCTCCGCCAGGTAGAAGACAATGGCCATCGACTCCGACAGCGCGATCGGCTGGCCGCCCGGCCCGTCTGGATCGAGCAGGGCCGGCGCCTTGGCGAAGGGGTTCAGCGCCCGAAACGCCGCGGTCTTGTGCTCACCGGCCACGAGGTCGACGAACGAGACGCTGTAAGGCAGCCCCGTCTCCTCCAGGGCGATATGCACCTTCTGGCCGTTGGCGGTCGGAACTGAACGCAACTCGATCACGACAGCGGCCTCAAACCGCGGGGGCCGGAACGGCGGCGGCGAACGCCTTGGCGATCTCCTCGCGGCTGGCGATCCACACGCCGGTCTTACCCTGCACGTAATCGAGGAAGGCCTTGAAGGCGCCGATGCGGCCCGGACGGCCGATGATCCGCAGGTGCAGGCCAAGGCTCATGTAACGGGCGCCGACCTCGTCGGCCTCAGCGTAGAGCTGGTCGAAGGTGTCGATGGCGTAGGCCAGCCAGTCGCGGCTGGTCAGCGACGGCGCCAGCCAGAATTTCATGTCGTTGGAGTCCAGCGCGTACGGCATGATCAACATCGGCTTCTTGGAGCCGTCAGCCATCTCCACGACATCCCAGAACGGGAAGTCATCGGAGTAGTCGTCCATGTGATAGGAGTAACCCTCCTCCACCAGCAGCCGGCGCGTGGCGTCGGTGTGGAGGTAGCGCGACAGCCAGCCGCTCGGGCGCTTGCCGGTGGTCTGCTCCAGCGAGGTCCAGCCCTTGCGGATGAACTCCCGCTCCTGCTCTTCCTTCATCCAGAACTGGTGCGCCCAGCGATAGCCGTGGCAGCAGACCTCGTCGCCGCGCGCAACGATGGCCTGGGCCAGGTCCGGCGCGCGTTCGAGCGCCAGGGCCGCCGCCGTCCAGGTTGCGCGGATCTTGTACTCGTCCAGCAGGCGCAGCACGCGCGGCGCGCCGGCCTTGATCCCGTACTGATAGTTGCTCTCGTTGCCGTGCATCCGCATCGGACGTTTCGGGACGGCGGACAGCTCATCGACCGGCTCAGGCCCCTTGTCGCCGTCGCGGATGTTCTGCTCGGCGCCTTCCTCGACATTGACGACGATGGAGAGCGCGAACTTCGAGCCGTTGGGCCAGGTGAAATCGGCGGGTGCGGGCATCAGTGCGGCTCCTCGCCGCCGGAGACGTTCATGCTCTCGGCGGTGATGTAGGCGGCCTCGTCCGAGCACAGGAAAGCGACGGCCTTGGCGGTGTCTTCAGGCAGGCCCGGGCGTCCCAGCGGGATGCGCGCGGCCATCTTCTGCAGGTAGTCGTCGACCGAGGCCGCGCCCGTCACCTTGGCGAAGTACTCGTTCTGCCAGGCGCCGAGGCCCGTGGTGACGTGATTGGGGCAGACGTTGTTGACGGTGATGCCGTAGGCGCCGAGCTCGATGGCCGCCGAACGGGTCAGGCCGACCAGCCCATGCTTGGAGGCGGTGTAGGCCTGGGCGTGCGGGAAGCCGGACTTGGCGGCCTGGGAGGCGATGTTGACGATCCGCCCGCCCTTGCCCTGCGCCGCCATGACTTCGGCGGCGGCCTTCAGGCCGAAGAACGCGCCAGTCAGATTGACGTCGATCACCGCCTGCCACTCGTCGGGCGAGACCTCCAGCAGCGGCTTCATGATGTAGCCGATGCCGGCGTTGTTCACCCAGATGTCGAGCGAGCCGTGCGTGGCGACCGCCTGATCGGCCATGGCCCGGACCTGGGCCCAATCGCGGACGTCGCAGACGCAGGTCGAGGCCTGGCCGCCGGCGGCGCGGATGTCGGCGGCGATCGCCTCCATCTCCTCGGTCGCCCCGATCATGGCCCCCGGCGTGGCGGCGTCCTTTGACGCGCCGATGTCGGAGATCACCACCGCTGCGCCCTCCTCGGCCAAGCGGCGCGCGATGGCTTCACCCAGCCCCTTGCGACGCCCCGAGCCGGTGATGACGGCGGTCTTGCCGGTGAAGCGCCCCATCAAGCTTCCGCCTTCGCGCGCTTCCAGCCGATCTTCTTGGTGAGCATGAAGGTCACGTCGGCCATGCCGGCGAAATCGCCAGCGATCTTCTGCATGACCGGAGTGCCGACATCCTCGCCGAACTGACCCATGTCGCGGACGTCGATGATCTCGACATAGCGATAGGGCGGCTTCTCCTCGGAACCGAGCAGGCCGGTGGTCTTGAAGACCTCGAACTTACGAATCGAGGCCAGGCCGTTGACGGTCGGCAGGTCGACAGCGCGCGCCCAGGCCTCGTAGTCCGCAACCTTCACGCCCGCCTTCAAGTTGAAGAATGCGATGATGCGCGTCGTGGCCATGGGCCGTCCCTCCTGCCGCGACAGGGTGCGCCCCTGTCATACGATAAATGATATAAACGTATACCATTTGACATGGGAACCCTTTTTCCAGGCGATCACATCAAGATCGGGGACTCCCTTTGTGGGCCAGGACGACGGGGCTTCGACAAATGACCTATATATATACCATTTGATCTGAAAGCTGGTTTGCGCGAAGTTGGATGCAGAGACTGAGGAGATCGGCCCCATGGACGGTTCAGGCGACCTGAAGAACGCTGGCCCCGCGCAGAACTATGACGGCCCCCCGGACTACCGAGTCGTCGGGCGGCACGGCGTCTTCCCCCAAACCAGCCATGACGAAATCGCGCGGCTGAACTTCCTCGCGCACATGAACCGCCACCTCTCGACGCGAGTCATGCCGCACGTGAAAACCGCGTGGGATCAGCGCGCCGAACCGAAATTCCAGAAGGACGCCGGCCGCGCGCCCAGCGACCGTCATGAGGTCCGCAAGGCCCTGCTGAAGGATCCGACCTTCCAGACTTGGTCAGCGCTTCGCCGCATGACCATGGAGCAGCGCCAGCAAGCCGGCCGCTGGACCACCATCCGCCAGGCCGAGGCCCTCGCCGCCCAGACCCGCGACCTGACCGAGGGCGACGCTCGCCTGCAACTGAACCCCGCCCTGCCGATCCCGCGCTATGTCTCGGCCGTCGACCACCACTGCATGCCGGGCAGCTATCATACCGAACTGTTCCCGGGCGACGTCTCGGGGGCGGCCAACTACGACCACGCCATCTTCGCGACCACCGGCGGCATGCTGGGGCGCTATTCCGACGGCGGCGGACAGGCGGTGGTCAAGTGGGTGGCCAAGAACCTGCCCGACCTGAAGCCGACGCGGATCCTCGAGATCGGCGCGACGCTGGGCCAGAACCTCGTGCCGATCGCCAAGGCGTTCCCCGAGGCCGAGGTCGTCGCCGTGGACGTCGGCGGGCCGGTGCTGCGCTATGGCCTGGCGCGGGCCAAGTCGATGGGCGTGGAGAACCTCACCTGCGTCCAGGCCGACGGCTCGGACCTGTCGATGTTCCCCGATGAGAGCTTCGACTGGATCCAGACCACCATGTTCCTGCACGAGCTGTCCTACAGCTCGATGCGCGCGATCTTCAGCGAGACCTACCGCCTGCTGAAGCCCGGCGGCGTGGTCCTGCATGTGGAGCAGCCGCAGTACGCCGCGGGCATGCCGCTGTTCGAACAGGCGATGCGCGACTGGGACGCCTTCTACAACAACGAGCCGTTCTGGAGCACGCTGCACGAGATCGACATCGACGCCTATCTGACGACGGCGGGTTTCGACGCGGGCAAGCTGATCCATGGCGGCGTGACCGCGGTGGTCGAGAAGGAAATCTTCCCCGACGCCGCCGACGACGACAGCGAAGACTACGGCCGCAAGGCCGCGTGGCATGTGATCGGAGCCCGTAAGTGAGCGTACAGGAAGCCCTTCTGCGGGCGTCGAACAAGCCCGCCGGCAAGCGTCCCTATTTCCTCGACCACGAGGTCGAGCGCGTCCTGGCCATCACCATGGCCGCGGTTCAGGAACTGGCGGTCGCGCGCGAACGGATCGACACGCTCGAGCGTCTGCTGGAGCGCAAGGGCCTGGTGGCCCGCGACGAGATCGAGGCCTTCGAGCCGACCCCCGACCAGGCCGCCGAGCGCGGACTTTGGATGCAGGAATACCTCGCCCGCGTGCTGCGCATCGTCCAGCAGGAGGCCGAGGCCGTGGAGGCCACCGCCCAGGGCGACCTCTATTCGGAAGAAGTCGCCATCGAGATCGCAGAAGGCAAGGCGTGACCACCGGTCCGGCCGCGCACGCGATCTCCAGCCTGATCCGCGCGGCGGTCTTCGTCCGCGACCTGGACCGGTCCACGGCCTTCTATCGGGCGCTGGGATTCGACACGGTCTATTACGAGGGCGAACTCGATCCGGCCTCCACGGCCGCGGCCCTGCATACGCCGGCGAGCACCACAGCGCGGTGCCGTATCCTGAAGAACGCCGGTGCCCCCAATTTCGGGATGGTCGGTCTGTTCGAGTTGGATGGACCGCCCCTGGAGCCCCTGCCCTTCGCCTATGGACCTCCACGGCTCGGCGAGACGGCGCTGGTCTTCTACGCCAGGCCGATCGACGCGGCGGTGGCGGCGGCGCGCAAGGCCGGCGCCAGCTGGTCTCCGGACCCCAGCCTGTTTGTCATGCCCCATCGCCAGCAGAAGGAAGTCTGTCTGCGTGACCCGGACGGGGCCTTGATCAACCTGATTGAACGCGACCCGGCCGAGCAGAACTCCACCCAGCCGGTCGCGGCCTGATCCTAGGTCAGGCCAGGCGCCTCGATCAGCAGGACCTGGCACTCGGCGATCCCCTCCCGCATCGTCTTTGCGGCCTGGTATTCGGGGCTGTTCCAGAAGGCTTGGGCCGTGGCGCGATCCGGCCACTCCGAGATGACCACCGAACTGCCCTCGCCCCACGGGCCTTCCAACGACACCGCGCCGGGCGCGCGCACGACGTAGCGGCCGCCGAACTGCGTGATCAAGGCGGCGGCGACCTTGGCGTACCCCTCGACGAAGGCCTGACGATCCTTGAGTTGGGCGGTGACGATCATATAGGCGGGCATGCGTGTCCTCTGTTGCCAACGGCGCGGCGGTAAGCTCAAATGATATAGAAGTATATCATTTCAAGCCATGTGAGATCGCCTGATGAAGCTGTTGCGCGCCGCGACCCTGACCACGCCCGATCCCGAAGCCACCGCCGCGCGCTACGCCGAATGGTTCGACTACAGCGTCGTTGATCGCGGTGTGGTCGACGCCGGTCTCGCCGCCAGCTGGGGCTGCCCCGGTTCGGCTGGAAAAGCCTATGTCGTCGCCCAGCCGGCCTCCGGCGCCGACGTCTATCTGCGCTTCGTCCAGGGCGACGGGCACCCCGATTACCGGCCGCTGCGCACCTTCGGCTGGGCCGCCATCGAGATCTGCGTGCAGGACGTCCTGAAGGTGAACGAGCGCATGGCGCGCTCGCCGTTCGAGATCATCGGCCCGCCCAAGCAGCTCGACGGCATGCCCACGATCTTCCCGATGCAGGTGAAGGGCCCGGACGGCGAGATCGTCTACCTGACCGAGATCCGCGGCGACCTGCCGGCCTATGACCTGCCGCGCGCCGGGTCTGCGATCGACAAGCTGTTCATCCTGGTCATGGGCTGCTCAGACCTGCGGGCCTCGCTAGACTGGTTCAAGGACCATGTCGGCCTGGAGTTCGGCCGCGAGCTGGACATCATCTACACCATGCTCAACCACGCCTTCGACCTGCCGATGGACCACAAGCACACCATCGTCACCGGGGTGCACGAACGCGACGTGTTCCTGGAGTTCGACCAGTATCCGCAAGGCGCCACGCCGCGTCCGGGCCCTGCCGGCGAGCTGTCGCCGGGCATCGCGCTCTGCACCCTGAAGCATCCCGACTTCGACAGCGTGAAGGGGCCGTGGATCAGCCAGCCCGTGCGCCGCGACGGCCCGGTCTATGGCGGCGGCCGCGTCGGAACCCAGCGCGCGCCGGACGGAACCCTGGTCGAGATCGTCGAGATCGTCTGATGACCGTTCACAACGAGGTGGTGCTGGCCCGGCCCGTCACCGCCAAGCCCGGCGCCGGCGACTTCGCGGTCGTCGAGCGGAGGGCCCCGAACATCGGCGAACGCGAGATCCTGGTCCGCGTCGCCTACCTGTCGCTCGATCCCTATATCGGCTCGCGCCTGCGCGGAAAGCACATGGGCGAGCCCGCCCCCGCGCCCGGCGAAAGCCTGCCCGGCTTTTGCGTGGGCGAGGTGGTCGCCTCCCGCCATCCCGACTTCGCCGTCGGCGATCATGTGGTTGGCGAATGCGGCTGGAGCGAGCTTGGCGTCATGGCCGGCGACCAGGCCCGCAAAGTCGATGCGAGCCTGCCGCTGTCGGCCCATCTCGGCGTCCTCGGAATGCCCGGCCTGACCGCCTGGGCAGGCGTGACCCAGCTCGCCAAGGTGACCGCCGGCGACGTGTTCCTGGTCGATGCGGCGGCCGGCGCCGTTGGGGGCACAGCGGGCCAGATCGCCCGCAACCTCGGCGCGCGCGCAATCGGGATCGCGGGCGGGGCGGCCAAGTGCGACCTGGTCCGCGGCGCCTACGGTTTCGAGGCGTGCGTCGACTACAAGCAGCCCGGCTGGCAGGACGCCGTAAAACTCGCCTGCGAGCGCGGCCCCAGCGTCCACTTCGAGAATGTCGGCTTGTCCGTGCTGCAATCGGTCATGCCGATGCTGCGCGACTATGGGCGCGTCGTGCTCTGCGGACTGGCCGAGCACTACCAAGTTGAGGGACCGCCGGCCTCGCTGCCAATCGGCGCCATCATCGGGAAACGCGCCCAGATGCTGGGCCTCGTCGTCTATGATTTCTATCCCCGCCTGGACGAGTGGCTCGCCCTCGCCACGCCTTGGCTCGCCGAGGGGCGGCTGACCTATGTCGAGGACGTCGCAGGCGGTCTCGCCGCCGCCCCCGCCCATTTCGAGAAACTGATGGGCGGCGACAACATCGGAAAATCCATCGTGAAAGTGGCGCCATGAGCCCGACCCGACATTTCGCCCAGGTCGACGGCCGCCGGGTCCACTATTGGCGCTGGGGCGAAGGCCCGGTGGTGCTCGCCGTCCATGGCTCGCCGCAGTCCTCACGCGCCGTGGCCAACCAGGCCGCCGCCTTCGCGGCCCGGGGTCTTTGCGTGATCGCGCCGGACACCCCCGGCAATGGCCTGTCCGATCCGCTCCCCGGCGAGGCGCCGAGCACCGAGGACTACGCCAAGGCGCTGATCGCCTTCGCCGACGAACTGGGGCTGGGCCGCGTGGGCTTGTATGGCTTCCACACCGGGGCTTCGAGCACCTGCGGGTTCGCGGCCCTGGCGCCAGGCCGGGTCAGCGCCGTGGCTTTCGACGGCCTGCCCTGCTGGACGAACGAAGAGCGCGCCGAGTTGCTGGCCAACTATCTCACGCCCTTCGCCCCCACCTGGGACGGCTCGCACATGGCCTGGCTGTGGGCGCGCCTGGAGGAGCAGACCGTGTTCTTCCCCTGGCATCAGCCGACGCCGGCGGCCCGCATGGACTACGACGTCGCCCCGGTCGCGGCCCTGCACGCCAACGCCATCGACTTCCTGGACGCTGGGGACGCCTATCGCGCGCCCTACGCCTCGGCCTTCAGCTTCCGGCCCGAAGACTGGCTGGCCCGCATTACAGCGCCGATGTTCCTGGGCGTGACCGGCGGCGACCCGCTTCGGGTGCATCTGACGCGCGGGCCGCTCGCGCCCCTGCCCTCGTCGGTGTTCGAAACCCAGGCCGAGTTGATCGAGGCGGCCGGCGTTCACCTTGCGGCCCATCCTGGCGATGTCGCCCCGCCTCCCAAACCAGCGGGCGTAGCGCCTGACGGGCTAAGCCGCGGCTTCGCCTCCGCCGGTGGAAAGGCGCTGGCCTGGCAGGGCCGCCTCGCAGGGGACGGACGGCCGCTGGTCTTGCTGCATGAGGCCGGCGGTTCGAGCGAAACCTTCGCCCCGGCCCTGGCGACGATCGGCGACAGACGTCCTGTCGCGGCGTTCGATCTGCCCGGCCACGGGGCCTCGGGTGACGACTGGCCGACCGCGCCGCAGACCGTGGAGGCGCTGGCCGATGTCATCGCCGCCGCCTGCCAGGCCCTGGGGTGGTCGGAGTTCGACGTCGCCGGGCTGCACCTCGGCGGCCAGATCGCGGCCGAGTTGGCCCGCACCGGCCGCGCCAAGAGCGCCGCGACCCTGGGCGTAGCCCGCTACTCGCCCGAGGAAGCCCAGCGTCTGATCGCCGAGGGCGCGCCCTCGCTGACCGCGGAATGGGACGGCGCCCACCTGGTCCGTGCGATCCGCATCGCCCGTTGGGAGCGGCTGTTCCACCCCTGGTTCCAGCGAGATCGGGCCCACGCCCGGCCGCAAGGCGATCTGGACCCGGCGGCCGTCCACGCGCGAGCCGTCGCGCTGCTCAAGGCCAATGAGCGTTGGGCCAGCGCCCTGCGCGCCCAGGCCTCCTACGCGTTCACCGCGCCGGCGGGCCTCAAGGTCTTCGCCGTGGCCGATGACGCCCTGTCGACGCCCGCGGCCATCGCGGTGCTGGGGCTGCCCGCCACCGCCTTGCCGGCCGATCCGGCCAGCTGGGCCGAGGTCCTGGCCGACCTCTAGATCCGGGAAATCGGCAAAGAAAAAGGGCGGCGATGGCATCCATCGCCGCCCTATCTATTTGAGCCGTCTGGCCTGCGATCAGGCCGGCTTGGCGTCGGCGATCTCCTCGGCGCGCGCCACCGCCTCGGTCACCGTCACCGGCTCGAACTTGCGATAGCGTCCCAGGCAGAGCAGCAGCACCGCCCCGATCAGGAACAGGGCCGCCGACATCAGCAAGGGCTGCGCGTAGGAGCCGCTCTTGTCGTAGGCCATGCCGAAGACGACCGGACCGATGCCCGCGCCCAGGGCGAAGAAGCCATAGAGCGAGCCATAGATGCCGCTGTAGCTCTTCATCCCGAAGTAGCGCGCCACCAGGAAGGCCATCAGGTCATATTCCACACCGGCCGCGAAACCGATCATGATGATCGTCACCGCCGCCATGGTCGCGTCGATGTGGCCCTGGGCGATGATCCAGCAGGCGATAGCCGGCGCCGCCAGCATCACGAAGGCCACGCCGGGCGCCCAGATGCGGTCGATCAGCCAGCCGCCGATGATCCGGCCGGCGATCACCGACAGACCGATCAACGAGGCCAGGGTGACGACCTGTTGTCCGGCGAAACCCGCCGACTTCAGGATGTTCTCCATGTTCGGGATCGGCCCGCCGACCGCGAAGGAGATCGGGATGAAGGCGAAGGCCAGCACCCAGAAGCGCCACGTCCGCAGCGCCTGGCCAAAGGTCAGGCCGGGCGACTGGGCCCGACGCGCGACCTCGGCGGCCCTGCGCTCGGCGGCGCTCTCAGTGGCCGCGCCGACGTCGCGGAAGCAGAAGAAGGCGATCGGCCACGAGATCAGCAACGGCAGGGCGCCCAGCACGACATAGGCCGTGCGCCAGCCATAGTCGTTGATCATCCATGCGATCAGCGGCTTGGCCATGTAGCCGAACAGGCCGGTCCCCAGCAGGGCCAGGCCCAAGGCCAAACCCTTGCTGACGTCGAACCAGTTGTTGACCGCCCGCGTCCAGGTGATCGGCAAGGTGCCCGCCCCGGCGACCGCGACCAGCACCCAGCTGGCGTAGAACAGCTCGATCGAACCGTTGCCGAGCGCGAAGGTCATGAAGGACAGGCCAAACAGCGGCACCGAGATCAGCACCACCTGACGAACCCCGATGCGGTCGGCCAGTAGGCCGATCAGCGGGCTGGCGATCAGGACCGCGGCGGTCATGATCGACAATCCGCCCATCATCTGGGCGAACCCCCAGCCGAATTCCTTGGCCAGTTCCGGCGCCAGCGAACCGAGCGAATAGAACGGCAGCGGAGAGAGGCCGAGGCCAATGCCCAGCATCGCCGACATGACGATGGGCCAGCCCTTCTTGAACTCGCCTGCACCTTTAGCGTCCGCCGCCATCCCCCGTCCTTTCAGGGCCTACGTTGAGGCCCGGCAATTGATATAACTCTATACCATTTGCGCTTGGTCGCGGCCCTCTGGCAAGCGACGTTTGTCGAACCGTCACGCGAGATGGTGCGGCCCTTTCGCGCCGGGCGGACGAAGAGCCCGGCGCTCAAAAACCAGGCGCCTAGATGACGCCCTTGTCCGCCATGCCCTCGATCACCCGGCGTTGGCGGGCCGAGTACCAGGCCGGATCGGGCGTGATCACCGCGCCCGCCGCGTCGAGCAGGCTGTTGCGCGGCTGGATGTCGACAGAGCCATAGGCGTCGGCCCAAAGCGCCATCGGCTGACGCGACAGGATGTTGGGCATGCCCGGCCGGCGGCGGTAGCGCCGCAGCCCCTCGATGTCGATCTCGGCATAGGCGGCCATGCTCTCGCCGTAGCCGGCCTCGGCCAGCACGAGGCCATGATAATCGACGACCTTGGACGCCGAGGCCGTGGAGGCGGCGGGAATGGCGATGTTCTCGATCGAGGCGCTGTTGGCCGAAACCACATAGGCCAGGTTCTCGATGGCGCGCGCCTGCTTGGCGATGTTCTTCGGGGTCGGCAGCGTGCTCGACACCTCGCTGGACGAATGCAGGAACACCTCGGCCCCGCGCACGGCGTGGGCGCGGGCGATCTCCGGATAGAGGATCTCCTCCGACGCGATGGCCGACATCCGGCCAAGCTCGGTGTCGGCGACCGGGAACAGGGCGTCCTTGCCGTAGGCTGAAACGTAGCGATCGTAGACGTCGTAGGGGCTCGGCGCGAACAGCGACACCAGCCGGCGATAACGCAGCACGACCTTGCCGGCCGGCTCGATCAGGAACGAGGTCTGGAAGTAGAGCCCGGGGAAATGCGGGTCGCGCTCATAGGCGTTGCCCGACAGGAAGACGTCGGCGGCCTTCGCCACCTTGCCCAGCGCCTGGTACTCGGGCCCGTCGATCTCGAGCGCCGCCTTTTCCGCCCAGACAGCGGCCGCCTCGCCCATCGGGAAGCCGGTCAGGAAGTACTCCGGCAGGACAACCAGGCGAACGTCCGGACCGATGAACCGCTTGGACGCCTGGATCTGCGCGGCGATCCGATCGATCGTGGCCAACATCCGCGGACGGGCCTCGGCGGCGTCACGAGCGTTGTTGACCGCAAAGCAGGTGGTCTGCAGGGCCAAGGCGATGTAGGGCGGAATTGACATAATCTCGATAGACCAATCTGGACTTATTGTTATACCATTCTATCGTTCATCCACTCCCAGTGGCAACACAGCCAGAGGTCGTTAAATGGATGCAACCACTTGGTCGGGTCGGCTCGATCCGTCCCTGCTAGACGCCAGCCTGCCCACCCCGCTCTATCATCAGATCTATCTGGTGCTGCGCGAGAACATCCGCTCCGGCGCGATCAGCTCGGAGTCGACGTTCCCGGGCGAGCAGGAGATGGCGAAGATGTTCAACGTCTCGCGGATCACCGTCAAAAGGGCGCTGAACGACCTGGCCTCCGACGGCCTAGTCAGCCGCCACCGTGGCCGGGGCACCATCGTCGCGGGCGGTTCGACCATCCCGATGGTCAAGGGATCGTTCGATACGCTGATCGAGAGCCTGCACATCATGGGCCTCGAAACCGAGCTCGAACTGCTCGATGTCACCGACGTTCCCGTCGATGACAGCGTCGCCCAACACCTGGGCGTAGAGCCCGGAACCCAAGTGCAGCGGGCGATTCGACGCCGCAAGCTGCAGAACGAGCCCTTCTCCCACCTCGTCACCTATGTGCCGATGGAAATCGCCAAGCGCTATTCGATCAAGGACCTGGCCAGCACGCCGATGCTGACCCTGCTGGAGCGGGCCGGGCATCCGGCGCTGGAAGCCGAGCAGTGGATCACGGCGGTCTCGGCCGACCCCCTGGTCAGCGCCGCGCTCGGCGTCTCGGTCGGCTCACCGCTGCTGAAGATCGAGCGAGTGATGCGCGGCGCCAAGGGCGAGCCGGTGCAGGTGATCCACGGTCACTACCGACCCGACCGCTTCCAGTACCATGTGAAGACCCATCGGCGGCGTGCTCCGGTCAGCGGCGGCGGTCCTGCAACCTGGCGCGACGAGAGCTGATTTCCGGCCGCGGCATAATCGCGCTTGCGCCGAGCTCCCATTCCAAATGATATAAAGATAGATCATTTGGAATGGGAGGCACCGAGCCCTCGTGGTACTCGCCGTCATAACGCTTCTGCACGTCCTGGTGTTCGTCTACTGGCTGGGCGGCGACCTGGGCGCGTTCTACGCCTCCACCATCCTCACCGATAAGAAGCAGCCGGTTCCGGTCCGCGCGACCGCGGCCAAGGTGCTTGAAAACATCGACATGTCGCCGCGTACGGCGCTGATCCTCACCCTGCCCACCGGCCTGACCCTGGCCCTCGCCAAGGGCTGGATCGTCGCGCCGGGCGCGCACGCCGCCCTCGCCGCGGTCTGGATCATCGCGCTGGCCTGGCTCGCCATCGCCTGGAAGATCCACCTCAGCCACCCGCCGGCGGGCAGCCCCGTGCGCCGCATCGACCTCGCCATCCGTGCGATCCTGATCCTCGCCCTTATCGGTGCGGCGGTGATCGGCGGCGTGGGGTCGATCGAGTTTCCGCTCTTTATCCGTCTGAAGTTCGCCGTCCTGGCCACCGCCATCGCCGCGGGTCTGATGATCCGCCGTGTCCTCGCCCCCTTCGGTCCCGCCTTCGTGCAGATGGTGACCACGGGCGCGACGCCGGAGACCGACGCCGCCATCTCCCTCGCGCTCGCGAAGGGTCGTCCTGTCGTCCTTGGCCTGTGGGCGCTGCTGCTGATAGCGGCGCTGCTGGGCCTTGCGACCCCGCTCTAAGGAAAACCTCGATGCCCGATGATCTGACCCAAGCCTCGCTGGCCGACACCCTTCGCAAAGCCCTCGGCGCTGATCGCGTCGCCACCGACGAGGCCACCCGCGACCTGTTCTCGCAGGACATCTGGTCGAAGGCGCCGGCCATGGCCGAACTGGTGGCTGCGCCCGCCGACACCGCCGCCCTGGCGCAGGCCGTCAAGGCCGCCAGCGCCCAGGGCTATGGCCTGGCGATCCGTGGCGGCGGCATGAGCTACACCAACGGCTACGTCCCGCAACAGACCCGGGCCGTCGTGCTCGACCTGGCGCGTATGGACCGCGTGCTGAAGGTGGACGCCGAGGCCATGACGGTCACCGTCGAAGCCGGCTGCACCTGGAAGACCCTGCTTGAGACCTTGAAGCCGCTTGGCCTGCGCACCCCGTTCTGGGGACCGCTGTCGGGGATCACCTCGACGGTCGGCGGCGGCCTTTCCCAACTGAACGCGATCTTCGGATCGGGCCACTACGGCACCACCAGCGAGAGCGTCGTCGGCCTGACCGTGGTGCTCGCCGATGGCGAGATCCTGCGGACCGGCGCGGGGTTGGACACCCCCTTCTACCGCCACTACGGCCCGGACCTGACCGGCCTCTTCTGCGGCGATTGCGGCGTGTTCGGCGTCAAGGCTGAGATCACCCTGCGCCTGATCCGCGCCCCGAACGCCGAGGCCTACGCCTCGTTCGGGTTCAAGGACCGCTCCAACTGCGTAGCGGCCATGGCCGAGATCGCCCGCTCGGGCCTGGCCTGCGAGATGTTCGGCTTCGATCCCTCGCTCGCCCGCGCCCGCCTAAAGCGCGCCTCGCTGATGGCTGACGTCAAGACCCTGGGCAAGGTCGTCGCCAACCAAGGCTCCCTGTTCAAGGGCGTCAAGGAAGCCGCCAAGATCGCCCTGGCCGGCCGCTCCTTCGTCGGTGACGAGGAATACTCCGTCCACATGGTCTTCGAAGGCCGCAGCGAGGCCGCCGTCGAGGCCGACCTCGCCGCCGCCCGGCTGGTGGTCAAGAACGCCGGCGGTTCGGAGATCGAGAACACCATCCCCAAGGTGATCCGCGCCCAGCCGTTCACGCCGCTGAACAACATCCTGGGGGCCGGCGGCGAGCGCTGGGTGCCGGTGCACGGCATCGTCTCCCTGGCCAAGGCCGACCGCGTCTATGCCGAGATCGAAGCCTGGTTCGAGAGCCTGAAGACCGAGTTCGAGCGCGAAGGCGTCGAGACCAGCTTCATGCTGACCACCATGTCGACCAACGGCTTCCTGATCGAGCCGGTGTTCACCTGGCCCGAGGCCCGCAACGCCATCCACGACGCCACCATCGAGCCGGGCATGCTGTCCAAGCTGGAAGTCTTCGCGAGCAACCCGGCGGCGACGGACGTGGTCGCCAAGGCTCGGCTCGGCGTGATCGACATCTTCGTCCGCAACGGCGCGGCCCACTTCCAGATCGGCCGCACCTATCCCTATCGCGAAAGCCGCGACGCCGCCTCGGTGGCGCTGCTGGATGCGGTGAAGGCGACCCTGGACCCCAAGGGGACCCTGAACGCCGGCGGCCTCGGTTTCGCCCGATGAGCGGCGGCAGCGTTTTCCACGCGCGCAACCCGCGCACCGGCGAGCAGGACTACAGCTTCGCCGTCCCAACGCCGGTCGAGATCGACGAAGTCGTCGCCCGCGCCCGTGCGGCGCAGGTCGCCTGGACCGCCGCCGGCTTCGCCGCCCGGATCGAAACCCTGCGCGCCTTCGGCCGCGAGCTCGTGGCGCGTAAGGCTCAGATCGCCGCCGCCCTGGAGATCGACACCGGCCGGCGGCGGATCGCGGCCATGGAGGTCGACAGCGTCGTCGGCTCCATCGAAGGCTGGGCGGCCATCGCCCCCACCCTGCTGCCGGAGGGTTGGACTGCAGGGCGCGGCATGCCCGACGTGCGTCACGCGCCGCAGTGGGCGCCCTACGCCCTGGTCGGCGTGGTCAGCCCGTGGAACTTCCCCCTGCTGCTCGGCATGATCGACGCCATTCCGGCTCTGGTCGCCGGTTGCGCGGTGATCGTAAAGCCGTCGGAGGTGACCCCGCGCTTCGCCGCGCCCGTCATCGAGGCGATCAACGCGGTTCCGGGCCTGGCCGACCTGCTCGCCATCCTGCCGGGCGACGGCCCCGTGGGCCAACAGATCATCGACCGTGTCGACTGCGTCTGCTTCACCGGCTCGGTTCCGACCGGCCGCAAGGTGGCGGTCCAGGCCGCCTCGCGCCTGATCCCGGCCTTCCTCGAACTTGGCGGCAAGGACCCGCTGATCATCCTGGAGGGGGCCGATCTGGACGCCGCGTCCGACGCCGCCCTGCGCGGTTCGGTGCTCTCCACCGGCCAGGCCTGCCAGTCGATCGAACGCATCTATGTCGCCCGGCCGATCCACGACGCCTTCGTCGCCAAGCTGGTCGAGAAGGCCAAGGCCGTTCGCCTCAACTGGCCCGACATCAGCCAGGGCGAGATCGGCCCGATCATCTTCGATCGCCAGGCCGACATCCTCGCCGGCCAGATCGCCGACGCGCTGGCTAAAGGCGCGCGCGTCCACACCGGCGGGAGGATCGAGACCCACGGCGGCGGCCGTTGGCTGCTGCCCACCGTCCTGACCGACGTCACCGGCGACATGGCGGTGATCTGCGACGAAACCTTTGGCCCGATCCTGCCGGTCATCGCCTTCGACACAGTCGACGAGGTCGTGGGCTTGGCGAACGACAGCGAGTACGGGCTGTCGGCCGCTGTGTTCGCGCAGACGCCGGAGGCCGCCGAGGCCGTCGGTCGCCGCCTGGAGGCCGGCGCCGTCAGCCTGAACGACGCGGCCCTGACGGCCCTGTTCTTCGAAGCGGCCAAGCAGAGCTTCAAGGCCTCAGGCCTTGGCCCCTCGCGCATGGGCGCCGATGGCCTGCAGCGGTTCTTCCGCCGCAAGGCGCTGATCGCCAACACCGGACGCCCCATCCCCATCTCGGCCTTCCGCGAGGAAGGCTGAAACCCAAGCCCAGGTAAGGTTTCATGAAACACAGAACCGTCGAAGGCACGATCGCCTACACCTCCAAGAAGCCCGAGATGCTCGATGTCCAGCGCGGCGTGGAGCACTTCCGCTTCACCCGTCACGGCGACGGCAAGGTCACGCTGCGGGCCTATTGCGAGATCGAGGAACCGGCCCCCTCGGTCCAGCGCGACATCGTCTACTCGCTGGACGAGAACAAGAAGCCGATGGACTGCCACATCCGCCTGACCGTCGGCGATGAGTTCATGGGCTCGGGCTGGTTCCGTTTTGGTCCCGGCTTCGTGGAATGCGAATCCTACGGTCCGGCGATCGGCCGCCTGTCGCAGCGGATGGAGCTGCCCGACGCCATTGACGGCATGGGCACCCATCCGGTCGTCGCCGACGGCTATCTGCTGTCGCTGCAGGACTGGACTCCGGGTCAACGCCGGACGCTGAACCTGATCCTCCCCTCGCCCGATCACCGCGGCGCCTCGCCGCCGATGATCGCGCCGGTGAGCATCGACGCCCTCTATGTGGGCCCAGAGGAGATCACGGTGAAGGCCGGGACCTTCGCGGCCCGCCACTTCCAGTTCATCGACGACGGCGGCAGCGGCATGGCCGGCCAACACCCGGCCTATGACGTCTGGATCACCGACGACGAAGACGGCGTCATGCTGCAAGGCGGCGTCGGCGGCTACATGCAGACCTGGTACGAACTGGTCAGCCTCAAGCGCTGACGGAAGACCAGGGCGGCGGGGTGAGCCCCGCCGCCCTGCCCGCCTATTTCCAGCGGCTCTTGTCCTTCAGGTATCGCAGAGCGTCCTGCCCGTCGCTGGGTTGGTAGGTCGAGAACAGCCCGGCCGGGTAACGGCTGCGATAGGCGTCATACTCCCGAACATACAGCTCGGTGTGGATGTTGGGCTGGCGATGGCGGGCGCGGAACGCCGCGATCGGGATCCGTGCCTCTACCGGCGTCTCCATCACGCTGTTGGCCTCGGCCAGCAGTTCGCCCTGCGGCCCGTAGATGGCCGAGGCGCCGGCGCCGCCCGAATCCTCGAAGAACGCCCCGTTGTCCGGCGACACCGCGTTGTTGCAAACCGCGGTATAGACGCCGTTGTAGAGCGACGTGACCTGGATATCGGGCCGGCTGAAACCGCCGGTCGCGGTGCGCAGGATGACCTCCGCCCCCTTCATCGCCAACGCCCGGAAATACTCCGGCTCACGCTGCAGCGAGCTGGTGGCCAGGTTGCCGAGCGGGGTGCGGATCACCGGGACCACGGCGTCCCAGCCATACATCTCGACATACTGGTCCAGCACATCGTGGACCGTGGTGGTGAAGAGCTCAAAGCCCTGGAACACGCCCTTGATGTTGCGGGCCTTCCAGTCGCGCGCGACGATCTCGCCCTTGTCGTTCATCACCGTGGTGATCGACAGCAGATGGCCCGGCCAGGCCGGATCGCGGGCGTAGGAGCCGAACACCAGCCAGCAGCCGTACTGGCGCGCCTTCTTGGCCAGTTGCTCGGTTTCCGGGCCAGGGATGTCGATGGCCACCCGCATGGCCTGCTTGCGGTCCCAGCTGTCGTCCCAGCCGGTGATCGGGAACTCGTGGAAGAACAGCAGGTCCTTCTTGCCGCCCCAGGATTGGGCCGCGTCGATCAGGAAGCACATGTGCTCGACGTTCGAGCGGCGCTTCTTCTCGGGATTGGCCGCGTCGACCGGCATCACCCGGCTCTGCACGACGCCCAGTGTCCAGGCGTCCACCGCCAGCGGCACGGTCTCGTAGGTTCCATCGGTGCGCTGGCTGCTTTGGCGTGGGGCGGCCCCGACCGGAGCGGCCAGGGTCGGCGTGGCGGCCAGGCCCGCGGCGGCCGCAGCCCCCATCCCCGCGCCAAACAGCGTCCGACGCGACAGTTTCTTGTCTTCGTCCATCAATTCCCTCCCAGGAAAGCACGCAAGAAAACGCCGCCGTGGAGTGGGTCCACGGCGGCGCTTGGATGGTCTAGTTCTTAGTAGTTGTACTTGAGGCGCAGCGTCACGCGGCGCGGGTCGTTGTAGTAGCCGACGCCGAACAGCGACGAGGTCACATAGTACTCGCTGGTGCAGTTGGCGCATTCCAGCGCCGCCGTCCAATGGCCGTCATTGGTGCGGAAGGCCACGCCCAGATTGACCATGGTCGAGGCCGGGGTCTTGGCGAACGGCACCGTCACTGGCGTCGTTCCGCCGAACGGGATCGCCGTCAGCAGGCCGCCGTCGTTGTAGCTGCTGCTCCAATAGGACTGCGAGTAGCTGAGCGACCCGTTGAAGTTCACCGCGCCGTCAAGCGACGGCACGTCCACCTTGTAGGTCGCGCCCAAGGTCGCCTGGACGTCGGGGAAGCGAACCGGGGTGTCACGCTCGGTGGTGCAGTTGATCGGTTCCGGATTGTTCGAGCAGGGGATGTTGCCCGCCGCGCCGCCGAAACGATCTGGCACGTTCACGTACTTGCGCTTGGCGGCCGAGGCCGTGGCGAAGACGTCGAAGTTGCTGTTGACCGAAGCTGACGCCTCCAGCTCCAGGCCCGTCGCACGCAGGTCGCCGGAATTGCGGGTCACGAAGCTCGTGCCGCCGGTGCCCGACAGCAACTGCAGGTCTTGGACCTCTTCGTGGTAGATCGTCGCGTTGACCCGCAGACGATTGTCCAGCCAGTCGGTGCGCGCGCCCAGTTCGTAGGACCAGGCCTTTTCAGGACCAAAGATGGTCACCGCATTGACGTTGGTGACGCGCGTATTCCAGCCGCCCGACTTAAAGCCGTTGGTCACCGAGGCGAAGACCATCTTGTCGTCGTCGATCTTGTAGGCCAGGGCGACCCGCGGCGTGAACCGGCTGATGCTCTGTTCCAGCGGGATGCCACGCGCGGCGACATTGGCCGAGGTCGGACGCAGGTTCGGCGCTGGCAGGGCCACGATCACGCCGGCCGGGTACGAACCCTTCGCGGCGTCGAAATAGGCCAGATCCTTCTTCTCGTGCGTGTAGCGACCACCGACCGTCAGGGTCAGGGCGTCGGTGACCTTCACGTCGCCCTGGGCGTAGATCGCCGCCGAGGTCGTGTTGTTGCGCATCACCCAGTCCGTCAGCAGACGGCCGAAGTAGTCAATCTGCGAGGTCTTGTTGGTCTCGTCCATATAGAAGGCGCCGGCGACCCAGTTCACGCGGTCGGTTTCACCCACCAGCTTCACTTCCTGGGTGAACTGATGGTTGGTGACCTTATCGACCATCGTATAGCCGCCACGCGGCGCGGCGGCGTTCAAGAAGTCGATCGCGAACGACTGATCGGTCGAGCGATAGCCGGTGATGAAGTTCACCTTGGCCCAGCTCAGGTCGTATTCCAGGTTGGACGTCAGGCCGCCGGTCTGAACTCGGGCGCAGGAGCCCGTCGAGTTCTTCAGGAAGTTGTCGATGACGTTCTCGTCGCACTTGCCGACGCGCAGGCCGGTGCGGCTCTTGTACTTCGGGTCGACCGGGCTGTAGCCCAGCGTGGTCTTGGCCTGATCGATGTAGTCGAGCGAGATGTCCCAGCGGATGTTCTCGGTCGGCAGCAGGGTGACCGCGGCGCGAACGCCCTTGGCGTCCTCGCCGTTGATCTTCTCGTTGGTGGCGAGGCTGCGGCCAAAGCCGTCATCGTCAACCTTGAAGGCCGAGAACTTGGTCAGCACCGTATCGCTGATCGGAACGTCGACCGATCCACGGATCATGGTGTGGTTGAAGGTCCCGTACGAGCCTTCGACGAAGTAGCCGAACTCGCTGGACGGCTTGCGGGTGGTGATGGCGACCGCGCCGCCGGTGGTGTTGCGGCCAAACAGCGTGCCTTGCGGCCCGCGCATCACTTCAACGCCGGCGACGTCGAACAGCGACACCGCGTTGGCGCTTTGGCGCGCGAGGTAGATTTCATCGACATAGGTCGCGACCGGCACGTCGAACGAAGCGATTTGCTCAGTGGAGCCCAGGCCGCGGATGTAGAACATCAGCGCCGAGCCGGTGCCGGTGTTCAGACCGCCGGTGACGCTGGGCGTGAAGCGCGCCAGATCGGTGGTGTCGCGCAGCTGCACGGCCTCGATCATCTTGGGGCTGAACGCCGAGACGGCGAGCGGCACATCCTGCAGATTTTCGGATTTCCGCTGGGCGGTGACGACGACTTCTTCGACTTGCGGCGCGGGCGCCTGGCTTTGAGCCAGGGCGGGCGACGCCGCGGCTAGGCTCAACAATGAGACGCTGAGATAAAGCTTGCTACGGACGACCATGAAACTCCCCGAATTATTGTGCGTCCAACTCATGTGGTCGCGACGATCTCCGACTTGAACGATTGATATATGTTTATATCATTTGCAAGCCTTCCCCTGCGGATGGGCGGCTTTAGATGACGAATTCGAGACGCTTGCGGTTTTCGCGCACAGGGCGCCCAAACCACCGGCAAGGCGAAAGTGACCGCGCGCGCCTGATCTGGCGGGCCCATGTCGGGGATAGATGGAGTTTAAAATGGATGAGACGCTGCGGTTTGAACCGACCATGGTCCGCGAAAACAAGACTGCGCGAGAGCTCTATGAGGCGGTGAAGGCCAATCCGGCCCGGGCCCGCTTCGGCTTTGGCGAGAAGCTGGCGGTGGTCAATGTCGACTTCCAGCAGGGCTATACCCGGCCCGACCTGTTTCCGAAGACCGCCTATGTGACCGATCCCGACCAGATCACCTGGACCAACCGCATCTCGACGGCGGCCCGGGCCAAGGGCATGCCGGTGATCTGGAGCCATGTCGCCTACAAGGCCGACGCCGGGGACGCCGGCGTCTGGGGCACCCGCACCGACACCCCCGACAGCCTGCAGAACATCAAGTACGAGAGCGAGCGCCACGCCTTCGATCCGCGGACGCAGATCGACCACGCCGTCGACTTGGTGTTCACCAAGCGGATGCCCTCGGCGTTCTTCGAGACCCAGCTGGCCAGCTACCTGGTCTGGCACAAGGTCGACACGGTGCTGGTCACCGGCGGCTCGACCTCGGGCTGCGTGCGCGCCACCGCCATCGACAGCCTCAGCCACGGCTATCGCACCATCGTCGCCGAGGAGTGCGTGGCCGACAAACACGAGAGCTATCACTACGCCAACCTGACCGACCTCCAGCTCAAATACGCCGACGTCGTGAACGCCGCCGAAGTCCTGGCCTGGCTGGAAGCGCGCTGAAGATAGTCCGAGGCGCGGGCGAAACCCGCGCCTCGGCGCTCCCTACCCCTTGGCGGCGTCGGCGATCTCGGAGGCCGTCGCCGTCCAGGTCCGAGCGTCCCCTGCCAGCCCGGCGAGAATCCGCCGCAGGGCGTGGATCCGGAACGGTTGCCCTGTCACATAGGGCGTCAGGGTGAAGCCAAGTACGCGCCCGCCGAAGCGGTCGGCCTCGGAGTTCAGATAGTCGGCGGCCTCCAGAATCTGGCCCGCCCACTCATCCTCCGTCTGGCGGCGATCCAGCAGCAGGCTGCGGTCGTCCAGTTCATTGGACAGCGGCACGGCGGAAACCTCGCCAGCCCGCGTCCGCATCCGCACCGGGACCTCGTCCTGTTCCCAGTCCAGGCAAACATCGAAGCCAGCCTCGGCGATCAGATCCAAGGTGGCGAACGACTGCTGCCGCGCCGGACTCATCCAGACGCGTGGCTTGAGGCCAGCGGCGTCGAAACGCTGGCGGACCTCGGCGACCCAGGCCGCCTCGACATCCTGCTCCAGCCCGCCCCAATGGATGTGGTCGGTGGAGAGGCCATAGGCGGCGATCTCATGGCCGTCGGCGACGATCGCCTCGATCAGGGGCCGTAGCCGCTCGAGCTGATTGGCGTTGACCGGGAAGGTCGCCTTGAGGCCGGCGGTCTTCAGTTCCTTGAGGATGCGGAACACGCCGACCCGCAGGCCGTAGTCGCGGGTCGTGTAGTGGCGCAGGTCCGGATAGGGCG